>ENA-UALO01000805-UALO01000805.1-human-gut-metagenome-genome-assembly--contig:-NODE-805-length-11475-cov-10.534501_pt1 | contig 11475 bp, 11 predicted proteins | sample MGYA00243701_ERZ654470 | MGnify/ENA primary metagenome ERZ654470 (study PRJEB26926, sample SAMN06164444) | human gut metagenome | biome: ENVO:00009003; feature: ENVO:2100002; material: ENVO:00002003...
CGAGATGTCTTAGGGTCTCGTGGGCTCGGAGATGTGTATAAGAGACAGACCGAATACTACACCAGTTCCTTTTGATTATCACCAGAAACTGGTTGGTATTATTCATAAATGGATTGGAAACAACTCTATTCATGATACGATTTCATTGTATTCTTTCTCTTGGTTGAATGGAGGAAGAAAAGTGGAGAATGCACTTCAGTTTTCACAGGGTGCAACGATGTTTATTAGCTTTTATGATGAAAGTATCATTAAGGCTATCATCAGAACAATCCTTGAAGATCCTGAGATGTTTTGTGGTATGTTTGTAACTGACATAACTATTGGTGCTGAACCTCAATTTTCAGAGCGGGATTTGTATTATTGTGCTAGTCCGATTTTTATAAAGAGAAAATTGGATGATGGAAGTATTAAACAGTATAATTTCAATCATGCTCAGGCAAACCAGTATCTTAAGGAAACACTTTTGTCGAAGATGAAAGAGGCTGGATTGGAAGAGGATGAAACGTTGGATATCTGTTTTGATCTTTCTTACTCCAAAAAGAAGTTGAAGTTGGTTCGTTATCATGGTATTGGCAATAAGGCAAGTCTTTGCCCGGTTGTCATCAAAGGTAAGCCTGAGACGAAACAATTTATATGGAATGTTGGTGTAGGCAACTGTACGGGTATCGGATTTGGAGCAATTTACTAATTATTAAAGGATTTGATTATGTATGTCGTAACATATAAAGGGCAGTTTGGTTTTATTAAACCATGGACCGCTGTTCGTGATGGAGAAACATTCAGCCAGCAGTTCCTAACTCCTTCTATTATAGAAGGCATAGAGAAAAAACTGTTTCCTGAACTTTTGGACGTTCCAGGAATCCATAAAATATTGAGGCACAAATTGAAGTATGATTCCCTGGATTCTCAACAGGAAGTGATACAGCCAAGAGGTTGGGAGTATAAAAACAGAACTTTCATTAGAAATCGTTCTGTATTGAAGCGTTCTGTTCTTTTGCATCCGGTTTTATGTATTGCTTTTGAAAACGAAGAAGATGCTATTATTGCATCGAAGCAACATATATGTGTATGCAGAAATGAAGATATACTCTTGCCTGAATCAGAAATCAGAGTGATGGAAGAAGAACAATTCAATCAATTACCTGGTTTTGAATTGCGCTTTGGAAATTCAGAGCAGTCTTTCCTGGTTGGCTATAATCGTTTTAACGATAATCAGCCAATGGTTGGCTGGATAGAGTATAATGGTCAATCTTTACTTTAAACGATGTAACTATATGAATATTTATCAAGAAATATTAGCTAAAAGCGAGCAGAATGGACATATTTGTTTGTATCAGCATCTTAAGAATGTTGCTGATACCGCCCGTGTAATGGCTAAACATTTAGGATTTGATGAACAGATTGCGGTAGAAGGAGCTTTATTGCATGACATCGGAAAGGTAAGTCCAGTGTTCCAGCAATCGCTGATTTCCCCAAACAAGAAGAAGCCTGGCTCTGTTTTTCGCCATGAAATAGCTTCCTTGTTCTTTTTGTCGTTGGTATGTCAGGAACATAGAGATGCTGTGATAGATATGATAGTAGCTCATCATAAATCTATGTATAAGGATGTTCGGGATTTGGGCATTTTAGATTTAGATGATGCATCAGATTGTTTCGAGGAACATTCAAAGTTATTCCCGGAATGGAGTCATATAGCCATTGATATTCTTGAAAGCCTTGGCTTGGAAACTCATGAGGTTTCTTTGGAAGAGGCAAAAGAAAATTACGAATATGTCATAGACTATTGTGATGGTAGAAAAAAGGGATGTTCTGAATGGAGAGGGTTGTTGATGGCGGCAGATCACATGGCTTCTGCTATGGAGACTACTTTTGAAATGCCGCTTGATAAACTCTTCATCAAACCTGATTTGTCTTTTTACAATAGGCAAAGTGAACTCTATCCTTTATCATTGATTTCTTCGGATAGCAAGAAGATGCATACGTTGGTAACGGCTCCAACTGGAGCTGGAAAAACTGATTTTTTGTTGAGGCGTTGTCGTGGAAGAGTTTTCTATACACTGCCTTTTCAAGCATCAATTAACGCTATGTATGATAGAATAAAGAATGATTTGAGTAATACTAATGCTCAAGTTCATCTTCTACATGCATCCTCTAATCTGAAAGTGAAAGACGGTAAGATAGAGGAAAGTATCATGCAGCGTCATGTTGGTGCATCAGTGAAGGTCCTTACTCCACACCAGATGGCCTCTGTTGTTTTTGGTATCAAAGGATATGAGGCCATGGCTATGGATTTAAAAGGTTGTGATGTGATTCTCGATGAGATACACACCTATTCTGATGTTATGCAGTCTATAGTTCTACGCATTATAGAAATTCTTGTTGCGCTGGAGTGTAGGGTACATGTTGGTACGGCAACAATGCCGACAGTATTGTATCAGAAGATACTTCAACTATTGGGTGGAGCTGATGCAGTTTATGAGGTAAAGTTGGATTCTCTGACGCTTCAATCATTTAACAGGCATCAAATCTACAAGCTCGATGATAAAAAAGAATCTTATGATGTGATAGCCTCAGCAATCGAAAGCAATTCTAAAGTTCTCATAGTATGTAATCAAGTAAAAAGAGCACAGAAACTATATGAGTCTATTGAAGAATTATATCCGGATGTGAAGAAGATGCTTGTGCATAGCAGGTACAAACGAAGCGACAGGGCTAAATTGGAAACAAAGTTGCGTGAAGACTTCAATCAATTAGAAAACGTTCCATGCATCGTAGTTTCCACTCAAGTAGTAGAGGTCAGTCTTGATATCAGCTTTGATATAATGATTACTGAGTGTGCTCCAATTGATGCTCTTACACAGCGTTTTGGACGAATTAATCGCAAGCGTACAAGAGATACCATTGGACACTACAAGCCGATATATGTCATAGCACCATCTGAAGATGATAAAGAAGCTCTTCCTTATAGTCTGGATGTTCTGAAAGATACTTTCAGGGTCCTGCCAGACAGTGGTGACATCATGGAGGAATGTCATGTTCAGGAAATGATAGATAAGGTATATCCAAAGATTGACTTTCAGAATATAGACTTTACTGGTGTGGCGTTCTTGGAAGGAAAATGGGTGTTAAAGGCACTTTGTCATCATCCGAAATCAGCGTTACTGGAAACGCTTGATATCAATTCTGCTGTTTGTATTACAGAAGCAGATAAAGACAGATACTTATGTGCCAATGGATTGGAAAGAATTGAAATGGAAATACCTGTAAGCTATCATTCCATTGCACATAGAAATCTTGATCAGCTCAATAAGGGGTCGCATCCTTTTGTCATTCCGAACAAAGGATATGATGAAGAAAAGGGATTGTTACCCGATTTGTGTAAAATAGAATATTATCAATCGTTTGAAATACTATAAAATATGATAACATCAAATATTGGAAAGATATTCCTGGATGCTTACAATGAAAAATATGGCACCAGCTATGATGCCCGAACTTTCTTTTTGGAGCAGTTCTATCCCTTGTTTTTTGATCAAAACAAGTATATGATGACTGCAGGCAATTCGCCTTTGGAAAACCCAAAGTTAAGTTGGGATGATATGATAAAGGGGAAAAAGCCTTTTGAGACTCCTGAACAAAGAAAGATCCGCTTCGAAAAATTGATTAAGAAAATTGAAGAGAGTGAAGCTGATGCAAGCATTGCACGTGGTTATGCTTCATTAGATGTTACAGCTACAACATCTGGTCAAGTGACTGATTTGAAGTTACCAAACTCTCAGGAAGAAATCTATACATCGTGGATTGGAGATGCTCTTGGTATTGGAGTGCAGGGAGGCTTTTCGATTCTTTTTAGCAAAAAAGAGATTCTTCTAGATATTTTTGAAGGTTGGAAGCTCTATCGTAAGTGTCTTAATGAGACATCTATGTTAAAAGGAAATCAAATTAATACTTGGAATGGTCAATGGCTGTCCCATTATTATGATCCAAGAGAATATAATGCAGATATGCCTTTGGCGGGATATAATCCTTTTAATGTGAATAAGGATGGAATTATTAGTATCGATACCCAAACATGGACAAAGATTCTCATTGGTATTTCTAAAAAATATAGAAATGCTCAAATTTTGGGTTACATCTATAGCATAGGACAGACAAATACTACCATTGGTTTTATACCATTTGATTTGACTCAAATACGCCGTCCAATTCATCTTTATGAAAAGATATTTGGGATGAGCAATGGTAGAAATGCAGAGTCTTTATGGGGAACTGCAATTGGATTTAAAACGGCTTGTACTTATGGGGCTATAGGTATTAAAGCCATGGAGCCTAAAGGGCTTAGAGATTATATATATTCAAAAGGAGATAAAGTGCCGAAACAGCCGAAAACTCCTAAAAATGAAGACGAACAAATTAATTTTAACGTATATAAAATTTGGATATTAGCTATGTTGAATAATGATGAATTATGGGAGAAATCCCAAGAGTTGGCTGAGTTGTTGAACGAAGCCTCTAGTGATAAAGATAAGTCTATCAGTACCAAACGTAAAAATTTGGTTGAGACAATGCTCAATGCAACTAATAAGAAACAGTTCATAGCAGCTGCTGCAGAGGTTGTTTCATTCATTGGTAAGATAGATGAGTTTAAAGGAATTGTGAAGGAGATTCATGGCATGCCAACAGACAATGTACCATACTTCATAACACTTTTGCGTTTCCAGTATAAGACATTATAATAACAATTAAAAATACAAGATTATGAAAGAGAATTCTTTTATTTATTTGCGAGGTCTCAAGCATGCTGCGTTCACAGTATTCTGTGTAGAAGATGGTCAGAAATCTTATTATGACCCACAGTTCAACGTAAGAGTTCCATTTGCTAGTGGTCAACAGGTTAAGCGTTCTATCCTGGAGCAACTTAACGATGTTTTAGGTGTTCAACCTTCTCCTACCGAGTTCTTTTTTGATGTAGATAAGAAAGGTGCGCTTAAAGAAGGTGAGGTCCTTTCGTCTTGTGATCCACATTATATCGACCAGCTTTTAGGTGGCTGGATGAGAACTCCAAAGGGTGGAAAAGAGAAAGCTGTAAAGCGTAGAAGTCCATTTAGTATTTCTGCGATGACCCCTTTGCATCCACTTTTGGCTGCAGTTTCTAAGGAGAATATTTCATTCGATCGTTCAGATAAGCCTAACGTGCATAAAGTTGTTGTGCGCGATGCAAACGGAAATCGTTTGACAGATGAACAGGTTAGTGACTTTTTAGAGGGTAACGATAGAAGTTTGTATCGCAAATGGATTCCAGACAATAGTCGTGCTACAGGTCTATTTGTATATGATGTAGCTATTGATTTACGACGTTTGTTCTGCGTTTCAACTAATCAGTTAGAACCAGAGATTACATCAGATATGGTAGAGAAGCTGAAAGAAGATGGTTGGAAGGTAATCACTACTTCTTTTGGTGAATGCTTGTTGATGCCGAAAGAACAGCGTGAGCAGATTATTCCAGCTATAGCCGATGCTTTGATTGATTGGCATATCACATCCAATCAGGCAAGAACATTCAGTTTGATGGAGACTTTAGCCATTGCTATTAGTGATAATGCTAATACTTTAGCAGCAGCTATTCGTGCCAAGCTTGTTGAGGATGGAGAATCTAAACCAAAGGCAAAGCCTATCGTTGACGAAAATGCTGGTGCCAAGACATTTGTAACTCTTCCTTGTGCAAGTTATGTCGTGACAGAGACAGAAAGTGCAGATGCTTTGGCTAAGGCTAAGCAGGAGTTGGTTGATAGAATGATGGCGTTTGATTACGAGAATCAGATTTAATGTAAATGATGAGGCTCCTGGTTTTTACCAGGAGCCTCCTATTAGTTTTTCTCTATGGTCATAACAGGTACTCATTTCAACTATTACCAGCTTTGCCATCGCAAGCTATGGCTGTTTGCCAATGGTATCAACATGGAACAAGAATCAGACTTGGTCTATGAAGGAAAGCTGGTGCATGAATCAAGTTATCCGCAACGTACATCAAAGTATGAGGAAGTGGAGATTGATGGTATCAAAGTAGATTACTATGATGCCAAGAACAAAGTCATCCATGAGATAAAGAAATCTAATAAGGTGGATAAAGCTCATGAATGGCAACTGAAATATTACATGTATGTTTTCGAGCAACATGGAATAGATGGCGTGAAGGGCATCTTGGAATATCCTCTTTTGAGAAAGACAAAAGAAGTAATCTTGACAGATGTCGATAGAGATGACATTCAGGTTATATCTAAAGACATTATTAAGATAATCTCTCAAGATGTTTGCCCGTCTAAAGTCAAGAAAGTCATCTGTAAGAATTGTAGTTATTTCGATTTTTGTTATATAAACGAGTTGGAGGAAGAAGAATGAAAAGAAGTTTCTATCTGTTCAATCCAGGCATCATGGAGAGAAGGGACAATACGCTGAAGTTCACGCCTGTTATCGTGAATGAAGATAATGAAGAAATCAAGCAGCAACCTCGATACATTCCTATTGAGGATGTTGCAGAACTGTATGCCTTTGGAAGTCTGCGGGCAAATAGTGCTTTGTTCAACTTTCTGGGGCAGAAAGGTATTCCTGTCCACTTCTTCGACTATTATGAGAACTATACCGGAAGCTTCATGCCAAGGGAAAGTCTTCTTTCTGGCAAGGCATTGTTGGCACAAACATCTGCATACCAAAACAAGAAAAAAAGAGTAGAATTGGCACGAAAGTTCATTCAGGGAGCAGCTTGGAATATGGTTATGAACCTCAACTATTATAATCGTAGAGGAAAAGACCTGCAAGATATTATCGATACCATTAAGAGATTGAGTAATACTTTGCCGGATGCAAAGGCTGTAGATGAGATAATGGGAATTGAGGGAAATATTCGCCAAGCCTATTATGCTGCATTCGATATCATTATCGATGATTTCAACATGGGATCAAGAACCAAGCAACCGCCAGAGAACGAGGTAAATGCTCTCATTTCTTTTGGCAATATGATGTGCTATACCGAAACTCTCCGAGCTGTTCATCAAACTCAGCTCAATCCAACGATAAGCTTTCTGCATACTCCGGGAGAAAGGCGTTTTTCGTTATGTCTGGATATATCCGAGATCTTCAAACCTATTATCGTGGATAGAGTTATCTTCAAGGTACTCAATAAGCATGCTTTAAGCACCAGTCATTTTGATAAGAAACTCAACAAATGTCTTTTGAACGAAAAGGGAAAGAAGATTTTTGTAAAAGCCATGGAAGAGCGTTATGATGAGACATTCCGTCATCGTTCTTTAGGACGTAATGTAAGCTATAAGCATCTTATAAAGTTGGAATGCTATAAGCTACTGAAAGATATTTTAGGAATAGAAGAATATAAACCTTTTAAAATGTATTGGTGATATGTATGTGATTATAGTTTACGATGTAGGTGAGAAGCGAGTTGGCAAAATGTTGAAGCTTTGCCGCCAGTATTTGTGTTGGATTCAGAACTCAGTTTTGGAGGGAGAATTATCTGAAGCCAAACTTCGTGAATTACAAATAAAAATGAAAGCTATCATTGATGAATCTGAGGATAGCGTCATAGTTTTCACCAATAAAATGGGGTATAATATGAACAAACAGATTCTTGGAAAAGAAAGAATGTCTACAGACAATTTCTTATAAAGAGTTGTCGATGTGGTTCTATTTTGCCGTTTTGAGTTCGGCAAAACCTCCGAAAGTGTTCTTTGACTTATTGAAACCTCCATAAATAGGCAGGTTGTCGTAAGACCGCAGAAAAAATATCTTTAGGCATCGACATTTTTCTGAAGATTTTTTTGTATCTTTGCACCCGCAAACCTATAGAGTCTTCGGGGGGTATATGCCTTAGACTTAACGGGTTTTAATCGTACCTTTATGGAATTGAAATCCGATAAGAGTAAGGGCATAAATAAACACCTTAAGTTTTAATCGTACCTTTATGGAATTGAAATTCACGTGCATAATTACGATTCAATTTCCAGACATGAGTTTTAATCGTACCTTTATGGAATTGAAATAAAATATTTTTCTGGTCAGTAGAAATAGGAGAAGTAGTTTTAATCGTACCTTTATGGAATTGAAATAGTGAATTAACAAAAGGCGACCAAGAACCAACAGTGTGTTTTAATCGTACCTTTATGGAATTGAAATTTTATTGAATATTGATAAAGCCCATGTCACTAAAGTTTTAATCGTACCTTTATGGAATTGAAATGAGTTTCATTCAAAGCAGCAACCGAATCTTGTACGTTTTAATCGTACCTTTATGGAATTGAAATTGTCTAACAACAGGACGACGAACAGGCTTTAATAGTTTTAATCGTACCTTTATGGAATTGAAATTTTTTACGGGCATAAGTTTCTTTAAATTTCTTACTCGTTTTAATCGTACCTTTATGGAATTGAAATGAAGAAAGCCGAGAACGTCACCCAGAGCAAGGACAGTTTTAATCGTACCTTTATGGAATTGAAATCGCAGTTATAAGAGCGTCAACAGATGAAGCATTTTGTTTTAATCGTACCTTTATGGAATTGAAATTGGTGTATGCCTCACCAGTAAGACCCTGCAACTGTTGTTTTAATCGTACCTTTATGGAATTGAAATTTGCACGGGTGAACCAGTTAGGGGAAACCTGAACAGTTTTAATCGTACCTTTATGGAATTGAAATTGTAGTCAGCGCCTTGAAAAGAAGTTGAAGAAATAGTTTTAATCGTACCTTTATGGAATTGAAATAAATTATAAAGAATATAAACTTTTAACTGATAGTTACGGTTTTAATCGTACCTTTATGGAATTGAAATCAGTTTGATAGAGTAGATAGATATAATCGCCCTTTAGTTTTAATCGTACCTTTATGGAATTGAAATAAGGTGGTGTTATTGAGCAGGTTATTAACGGTGTGTTTTAATCGTACCTTTATGGAATTGAAATTTCTAAAAAACAGAAATTCAAGAATAAACGCACAGGTTTAATCGTACCTTTATGGAATTGAAATTCTGGTCATGCAGTTCATTCTCCCAGTTCTTTGTAGGTTTAATCGTACCTTTATGGAATTGAAATTACTTACAGATGATCGCCTCCTTGCCAGTCTCAGCAGGTTTAATCGTACCTTTATGGAATTGAAATGAGTGTGACGGTGAACAATACAGAGCTGAAAGAACGGTTTAATCGTACCTTTATGGAATTGAAATCAAAGACAACTTAGAAGAATCGTAACCAGTTACCCAGGTTTAATCGTACCTTTATGGAATTGAAATCGGAGTGAAAATTGCTGCCGGCTTCCGGCGAAGTCGGTTTAATCGTACCTTTATGGAATTGAAATACAATACACATACCTTCTAAAAAACGAAAGCACTAGGTTTAATCGTACCTTTATGGAATTGAAATTCCAGAACCGTTTCGCCCTGCTCGACAGTCAGTAGGTTTAATCGTACCTTTATGGAATTGAAATTAATCACCATCACCAGCGGCAACGGAAAGACGTAACGGTTTAATCGTACCTTTATGGAATTGAAATGTATTATTTTGTTCCGTTCCAGTCTCTCTGGAAAGGTTTAATCGTACCTTTATGGAATTGAAATATAACAATACCATAAGTGTCAGCAGTAAATTTGCAAGGTTTAATCGTACCTTTATGGAATTGAAATCGGAGTGAAAATTGCTGCCGGCTTCCGGCGAAGTCGGTTTAATCGTACCTTTATGGAATTGAAATTTATAGAAAGTGTCTGCAAGTTCTTCGTGGTTGACTGGTTTAATCGTACCTTTATGGAATTGAAATAAGGCTATGGAACTCAACACAGCGGACGGACAGACAGTTTTAATCGTACCTTTATGGAATTGAAATTACTGATTCATCATTTGTTGTTGCCAATTGCGCTGAAGTTTTAATCGTACCTTTATGGAATTGAAATCGCACAGAGGGTCAGATGCGTCAGCGTATGCTGATGTTTTAATCGTACCTTTATGGAATTGAAATGAATCAGAAGACGGTGCACCACCATTGCCGTAAATAAGTTTTAATCGTACCTTTATGGAATTGAAATTCAAGGACGCAGCCGACAAGCTCAAGAGCAAATCGTTTTAATCGTACCTTTATGGAATTGAAATATTGGGGAAAAGGACGGAGCTTCGTGTTTCTCTGCGTTTTAATCGTACCTTTATGGAATTGAAATACCCTCAGTTTATGCAAGCAGTATCGGCTAAGAAGAGTTTTAATCGTACCTTTATGGAATTGAAATAGATGAACAATCAGTCCTTCTTTGAGGATGTTCTGTTTTAATCGTACCTTTATGGAATTGAAATAAAGCATCAGGTACATAATGGCTAAAATCTAACTTGACGTTTTAATCGTACCTTTATGGAATTGAAATTTCGCCTACATGATGATGTTGGGAATGTTCCGCTTGTTTTAATCGTACCTTTATGGAATTGAAATAGAGCAAAAGCTTCGTATTTGAGTATTCGAGCAAAGAGTTTTAATCGTACCTTTATGGAATTGAAACTAGCCTATGCGGCTATGCGTATCCTCTACAAAATCACGAAATAAGGGTTGGGAGGGGCGGTTTTAACCGACCCCATAATGTGGTGAATGGAAGTTTGCGTAGTTTACGATGCTACGTTTCACTGTTTTTTACTTGGTAAACGCAGTTTCTTCATTGATTGTACTGGCTTTGGGATAAAATCATTCTCTTTGCGGTGTAAAATGTGATACCAATATCAAAAAAAGTACTCTAATATGATATTTGAACGTAAGAAATACTTGGATGAACTTATCGCAGGACGTGGAAACGGTCTTGTGAAGATTATTACAGGTGTCAGGCGAAGTGGAAAGTCTTTCCTGCTGTTTGATATCTGGCATAACTGGCTGTTGGAACATGGGGTGACTGATAATCACATCATCGAAATACAACTTGATAATTTCCGAAACAGGCGGTTGAGAAAGCCTGATGCCTTGCTCGACTATATAGACTCAAAGGTAGTGGATGATGGCAAACCTTATTATCTTGCATACAAGAGTAAATAAGCGTGGCTACAAACGATGACTAAAGCCTCCTTGTAACCACGCTTTTATATTCTCTATATCAAACAAGGAACGTACGCCTTGTTTATTTTATTCCCCACCCCCTTTATCAAAATATTGATCTAATTCTTCACATCGAAGCAAGGACAGGCTTTGGTGGAAAACTCGTTGTGACCGTGGATGGTGAATACAGGGAATAATTTTGACCAGAAAAGACTTTGACCAAATGACCGATCGTAGTATGCATCGTCAAGAGACGTTTTGGTGATTTATAGCAACTGAACCTAATATCTATATTTTTAGTTAAATAACGTTACCAAAAAGTCACTTTTAAGAAATAATTTATATTTTTGTCACCAAAAAAGATCATAATGACAAAAGACCAATTTCCTATTCGATTACATGAAGCAAGAATGATGA
>ENA-UALO01000814-UALO01000814.1-human-gut-metagenome-genome-assembly--contig:-NODE-814-length-11361-cov-5.806474_pt1 | contig 11361 bp, 8 predicted proteins | sample MGYA00243701_ERZ654470 | MGnify/ENA primary metagenome ERZ654470 (study PRJEB26926, sample SAMN06164444) | human gut metagenome | biome: ENVO:00009003; feature: ENVO:2100002; material: ENVO:00002003...
GAGCCTTATCGTCGGCAGCGTCAGATGTGTATAAGAGACAGGTGCGTAAGATGCCAGAATGGAAAGCATCAGCTCGCCGTCTGAACTCATGGAATGAATCCGCTGTTCCTCGAAATAGACATCAACGCCCAGTGTTTTCAGTTCCCGTACCGTTTCCAGCAGGGTGACCGTGTTTCGTGCAAAACGGGAAATGGACTTTGTCAGAATCAAGTCAATTTCTCCCCGCCGGCATCGGTTCAGTAGCTTTTGAAATTCTGCACGATTTTCCTTTGTTCCCGTCAATGCCTCATCTGCATAAACACCGCAGAACAGCCACTCCGGATTGCTCTGGATCAGCTGATTGTAATAACTGACCTGTGCCGACAGAGAATGGAGCATGGCATCCTTTCCGCTGGACACTCTGGCATAGGCTGCCGTCCGTTTCAACAGGAACGGCTTTTTCTGTGGAAATGCAACTTTTTGTATCACTCGTGCCGTGATAATCTCCCCCTTTCCGATGACATATTACCGTACGATCGGGCAGGAGTCAAGGAATATACTGCACAAAGATATGCCGGAACGTTCGGCAATTATGGTGTTGATTTTTTGGAATTCCTCCGGCGTGACCAATCCAGCACGCATCCAACTTTTCAAAATCGAAACTGTGGTTTGATACGTAATGATCTTATGGTAATGTTCTTTTTCCATGAGCCATTTCCTTTCTGTACTTCCCATAGCAAAGACGGGAACAATATTTTCGGTGCGAACTGGGATAGGCAAAAAACGGCTCTTTGCAGATAGGGCAGAGCTGCTGTAATTTGCCGTTCCCCGATACAGCATGATGATTCCACCAAGTATTGTGGCATTGTGTGGAACAGAATCGTTTCGGCTTTCGGTGCGGTGTCTGCACAACAGAACGCCCACACTGCGGACAGTGTGGGCAGGATTCGCTTCCTCTCTGCCGTTTGCAGAAAGAAGCCACAGTGTTAACAGACAGCCCTAATTGGGCTGCGATTTTCTTGTAGCCCAGACCGCTGCTGTGCAGCTCTCGGATCTGGTCTTTTTGTTCTGCATTCATCCAATCACCCCGAAATTATCCCAAGAAACATAACCGGTCACATACTGTCCCACCGGTGCCTTTCCGCAGAACTCCGGCTTTGTGGTGATCCGATAACGACCGTTCTTGCAGGCAATGCCGTCATACAGATAGTAAGTGCCGCTGATTCTTCTGGTTACAGATGTAGTTTCTGCACTGGCGAACAGAGGCGTGTTGGCACGAATGGCAACCTTCTGTCCTTTGGTGAACTTGCTGCCATTGGTGTAGACCACATTTCCGTTGGCATCAAATACAGAATATCCGACCTTGCAGGCTTTCTTCGCATTCTCCAAAGAGGAATACGCACCAAGCTGCGACTTTGCATCTGCCCAAGACTTTCTCACTCGGTAAATCTGCTTTGTTGCAGGAATAGGTGTTGTGGATGCAGAACCTGCATTCAAATAAGACTGTACCTTTTTCTTGAACTCCGCCCAATGAGGCAAAATGTACGCCGGACACATTTTGTACCGATTGTACATGGTGTTCAATTGGTCAATCGTTCCGTTTCGTCCGTCACGAACATTCAGCCAGTGGGTATGCGTGTAGAGATGATTGATGTCCAGTCCATACTGTTTCAGAAGGGCTGCTGCCAATTTCGCTGCATTGTCCTCCGACTTTTTATCAACAGAATTGTATGCAGAGGACATAATACACTCAATGGCGATGGTTCTTCTGTTGCCGTTCCCAGAACCATCAGCGGCGTGCCAGCCGCTCAGGCTGTGGGGCAGATTCTGCCATGCACAGATATTGTCAACATAATAATGGACACGCACATCCTTCATATTGTTATTGACCGTTGCTCTCGTGTACTGTTCCGCAGGGGTCGTTCCGCTTGCTACGGTGATCCAGTCTGTGTTGTGGACGGTCACACCAATGATTTTCCCTGCCATGGAAACAGAGGGCATATCAATGCGGTTGGGATTATGTTTTGTGAGTAAATACTCGTTGATTCTCACTCCATTCAGAGTAGTTGATGTATCAGGTCTTAAAATCGCCATATTACTTATCCTCCTTGTCGGTTGTTTCTTCGGTTCTGCCGATTTTCGTTTGCAGAACATCAATTGCTTTTTGGATTGCGGGCGGATATGGAATCCCCATGAGCGATGTATTTTCTACGATGGAAAGCAGTTCGTTCAGGCAAAAGCTGATGCAGACTGCATCCCGGATGTAGTTGGTATTCAGCAGAATATCCATCCGAACTGCAACGACGATCAGCATTAAAGTGCAAACCTTTTTCGCCAGACCGAACCAGCCGGCTTTGGAAGAAAGTCCGCCGCTTTCTGTGTGTTTGGATTTTTTCATCATAGCGGTGATGATGCCGGTGAAAAAGTCGATTGCCATAAAGACGACCAGTGTCACCAGAGCGGAGTCCCAGCCGCCAAAAATGGCAGTAAAAAAGCCGCCGACCAAGCCGACAGCCACGCAAATGGTATCTTTCATCATATTTTTAACCCTCCAGTACTTTCAGGAATCGGATTTTCGGATGAGAATTGTTGCTTCTGCCCACCCAGGCAAGGTAATATTCGCCGTCAGAAATGCCGGTGCATTCTGTGATGGTGGTGATAAAGGTATCCGACTGCAGCCAGTGGAAATCCAGAGAAACCGCACGATTTGCATCAATCTCTGTGTTCACATACACACCAATAGGAATGTCAATTTTCTGCGGTTTCTGCACCAGATACAAACTTCCGGCTTCGCTGGAACCCGACTGATAGGACATCACAATTTCAGCATTTTTCGTCAGGGACAATGGCTTTGCACAAACAGTCAAAACCGACTTATCCCAGTTGAAGCACTCCTGTGAATAGGATAGTACAAAATCATTTGCTGCACTGCAAAACTGCGGATAGGCAGCCAGAAAATCTGTCATTGTCTGATAGCTACCGTCCAGAATCATGCTGAGATTCGATGCATAGGTCGAAACGGCATCCTGTCCGGACTGAAACAGAATGGTGTAATTTCTGCCGCTTGTCAGGTTATCGATTTGCTTTTGCAGGCTCTCCAAAGTGCGTTCTGTCTTTTCTGAATAGACTGTAACCTTTGTGCTAAGCCCATTGATTTGTGTGCCGAAACCATCCCATTGTGCGATTTTTGCAGCAGTGATCTGCTCCAATGCAGATTGATTTTCGTGGGTATGCGATTTATCTTCCAGATGAGTGATGGAAAGAGTGTGCTCCTGCAAGGTATACGTCAGACTGTCAGACAATTCCTGCACTTTTTCATCTACATAAGTAACCTTGGCATAGGGTGCAAGGTCTACGGCTGCACCCTCTGTTAATGTCACTGTAGTTGTACCATTTTTATCTGTAATGGTGATTGTGATAACACTGCCATTCTTCACAACATTCGCAATCGGGGAAAAGCCGTCTTTACCAGCTACGCCAGCATCTCCCTTTTCACCTTTTTCTCCGGGAACGCCCTGCAGCCCTCTATCTCCGGGATCACCTTTTTCGCCCTTTTCACCACGCTCACCAGTATCACCTTTTTCACCTTTCAAGGATAAAAGCCATTCGTCTTCGGAATTTTCGTAGCCATGCTCCACTGCAATTGCATATGCTGATTTTCCATCTGCACCATCTTGACCGGGATTTCCTTTGGCTCCTGTATTGCCTTTATCACCTTTCAAGGAAGAGAGCCAGTCTGATTCAGAGCCTTGATAACCTTGCTCTACCGCAATTTGATATGCAGATTTACCGTCTGTACCTTTTTCTCCGTTTGCACCATTATGAAGCATTGCAGAAGTTTCACCATCGGCATCGACAATGGTAATTACAACACCAAACTCCATTTGCTCCGCCTTCACTTTGGGGGAAAATCCATCTTTTCCATTTTGAAGTCCAGCAGCCTTTTCATCCAGTTTTTTCAAAAGCTGCGTATATAAATCCAGAGTCGGCGGAATTGGCGTATCCCCATCTGCGACAAAACCGGACGGTCGGATGTGAAGTGTGACGGGTACTGTTGTTGCACGCAGTGTAGTATCGCTTTCTGCATCGTAGCCGAACAAACTCATCTTCACTGTACCGGGATGCAGTTCGGCAGGCAGCAAGCAAGTCGTTCCCTCTGTGCCAAGCACCACGTTGTATGTTTCTTCGCACTGTGTGAACTGTACCACCTTGTGCAGCGTTTTCCAAGCCCCATCGAACACGAATTTCACCAAAACAAATGCGATCTGGTCAGAAGCAATGATCTCTCGTTCCAGCACTTCGATTTTTTGCTGTTTCACTAAGAATTTCATCATCCGTTTTTCACCTCATTCCACACATTATTTTCAGGATCATATTCCAAATAGCCGTCTATGCACTGGATCTTTTTCAGATAATTGTTGTAGGAATGTTCTCCGGAGGACATCCAGTTGACCGGTTTGGTGATGGTGTTCCACTGAGCGATCGTTCCTTCATATGTGATGTCTGTTAGACTTTCACAGTATGCCAGCATATTTTCCCCAAAGGTTCTGCAATTCGCAGAAATGGTAAGGCTGGACAATGCTGTACATCTTGTAAACGCAAAAGCACCAATGGAATCACACGCAACACGAGCATTTTTCAGCTTTGTACAATCGCTGAAAACATACTTTCCCCATGTTTTCACGCTGGCAGGCACAGTGACTTCTGCAATGGCGGTGTGATAAAAGGCATATGACTGAATCGCAGTAACTGCCTGCGGAATGGTAACAGAAGTCAGACCGGCGGTATAGCCGATTGCAGCATCTTCCTGTGCAAAAGCGGCATTCCCAATGCTGGTCAGTGTAGCCGGCAGAGATACCGTTTTCGCATTGGCACAATGATAAAACAAACGGTCACCCAGACCAGTAATGCCATTGCTGAGCACAATCTCCTTGATCTGATCGTTTTGATAAAACACAGAATCATGAGAAGTATAGTCGTATGTTGCACCCGTTCCACGCAGCAGCAGTTTGCCGTTGTCATAGAGAACATAGTAGATGTTTTCACCGCACTGTCCGGTTGCTAGGATTTCGCCTGCCGTCAAGTCATCTACCTTGGTCTGCAGTTCAGAAATCTGACTGTTCATCGCATCCAGCCGCTTTTGCAGTTCGTCCAGTGTGGCATTTGTCTTTGCCATTTCGGCAAGCATCTCCGTCACTCTGCACTTGCCAAGGATGCACTTGCAGTAACCGCATTTGCTCTCGTCCGCACGGCAGTCTGTCAGATCGGAATCCAGAATACTTGTCGTTCCGGCACGCAGTCTTACAACTGCTAAAGTCAGATAAGTCGTCACATTGTTGTTGGTAAAGGCGGGAATGTTTGGACTGGTGGCTGCTGTACCTGCCAGAATACGAATCCCACAGGTACGAGTAGAACGATCACAATAGATCCCGATTGCTACATAACGATTCAGAGATTCATCTACATAAGAAGAAAGGTCGATGGTATGCAGGGTATCACTGATAAAATAATGCCCATCGATCCACGCCTTGCCCGTGCCGAATGTAACGGACAAATTTTTGACTGTTGGTGCAAAACACTGCCGGTAAGTATCCAGAATTCCATTGCAAATCAGGCTGGACAGATATGCGGTGAAATCCTCTGCGGTATACACCCGGTCAAGGTTTTGTGCGTTAAAAAATCCATAGGAAAATGCCATATGCTCACTCCATCTCCTTAAATGTCGGGGTCAGACTTCTGCCGTTCTGATCGAAACTCTCCACCATGCCGATCAGCTGGATTCTGGGTTGAATCAAGCCGAATCTTCTCTGTTCCACGGTCACATAGTCGCCCACAAAGTAATCCTTGTTGTACTGATACTGGGTCGAAAAAGCAGCGATAGCGGATTCCGATGCCGTTTTCGGCTGTACCAGATGTTCTGCACCGCTGCTTTTCAAAATTTCTAAATATTCCGCATCGGTCACGTCCTCTTCCTGTGCCGTGTTTCGCTCGTCTACATACACCTCATAGCGATCAAGGTAGGTCGGCTCTGTACCAGAACAGAATGTCGTGCGTTTTCTGGCATTTCCTTCGCCGCAGCCCAGCACATAGGCGAAGTTTTTCTGCACCGCATCGTCTGCCGCATAGGAGAACGACAGCAGATTGTTGTACGCATCAGAGAATACAATGTGGGGATTGTCGTCCTGCAAAAGACTGCGGTCTATTCCGGAAAACAGGTCGCATTTCAGTGCATTTCCATCCAGACGCACATTTGCCGAACCACCGATAGTTTCGCATAGACCGTACAGCCATTCTAAAATGTTGTCATAGCTGACCTGCATTCGTGCGGTTTTCTGCCAGCAGTCGCCGGAAACCGTCCCCATGGAAAAACCGGGCAGATTGCGGATTCCGGCAGAGATTGCATTGCGGGACAGCACTTTGCGGACAATGTCCTCATAGCTGCCGTTTGCGGTGATGGTGGGATAGATGATTCTTCGTTCCAGCAGACAGGCAAGAAACCGTCCGGTGACCGTCAGATAATCGCCCTTTTCGGCATCGGTCTCCAATTGCAGAGATTCAATGATGCCGAAGTGCTGTGCATCATCGCTCCTTGCCACAATTCTGCCACGCTGAAAGATGGATACATTCTGCGGACTGGCAGCGATATACACCTCAAAACAGCCACACTGGTAGAACTCAATGTCCCATAAGAGCGAAGAATAACTGTCGCAGATGGCTTCCAGTGACACAGAGATCTGATCTTTCAAAGCTATCAAGCTGTAAATTTCCAACTGCATTTCTCACACCCCCAGATAGGAATTTCGGTGCATCAAAGTCACACGCAGCTTTTTCACACCACGAACTGCCTCGACCCGAAAGATATTTGTGCCTTCCTTCAAGGTCAGCCAAGTCGAACCGGAAACCAGCCGGTTCAGGATATTGCTGTCTACGCCATTGCGTGTCAGCGTGACGGTCTTGTTTCCGGTTTTCGTGGTAACCGTAATGACATCGCCGGTCAGAATATCACCTTTGATTTGCAGATATTCGCCATTTTCGTTGTAGATGGTCGGTGTCACTGCCACCACTTCCTGCGGAATGTCGCTGGGCAATGCTTCGATTCGCAGCGTGAATCCAGTTTCATCCCCGTCATTGGTGATAGAGAACAGGTTGCTGTTGGAATATACGCCCAAAGGAAACGGAGCATCGCTCTCCGGAAAGGGAAAGTGAAATGCTCCGATCACGCCGCTGTAATAAGCGTAGAAGATATCCCGGCTGTACCAGTAAATATCCGGGCAGAGAATGGAGATCTGTCCGCTGATCTGCTGCTCGAAATTTGATACTTCACAGGTTTCTACATACCCCTCGGCATAGACATCGATGTTCACCGTCTTGTACCAGATCTTGATGTATTGGGACGGCTTGACCACATGATACAGCTGATGCCGCCGTTTCTCGATGCCAATGCCACGCATGGCAAAGGAAATGACCACGTTTCGTTTTTCAATGAAAGCGTTGTTGAGGTAGCTGCCGTTCATGCCTGCGTAAGAAGAAGTGGAAATCGTTCCGGCAGGCGGATTCAGACCTTCGATTTTGGAGGTCATGTATTGATTGGCGGTGGCGGTCATATCTAATTGTTCACCGTTTTCATTTTCTAAAACCAGAGAAAAATACATTACACACCCCCATTACACATTCAACGCATTCCGTGTTAGCCGATAAATCTCCAACCGTGACAGTGCCTTCGGCGATTGATTGGTCTGATTCACCGTTTTTCGGTTATCGGTATTGTAATAATTGTTCACCGTCCCACCGGAACTATCGGGCTGCATGGCTCCGGAAATCCCATGCAAGCTGTAGTTCAGGTCAGAATCCATGGTCAGCTGCATGGCTTTTGCTACACCGCCTACGGCTTTCTCCACATACTTCTTGCTCTTGTCGATACCGTCTGCCAGTCCTTTCATAAAGTCCGGCATCCAGCTTTCGTAGTCTGTCAGAGGACCTTTGTCCGGGACGGAGAAGTGCAGGAAATCCCGAATGGTATCGGCAACATTGGTGACGCAGTCCGCCAGCCAGCCGATGGCACTCTGAATGCCATCAATGATTCCCTGAATGATGTCCCGTCCCCAATTCCAGGCATCAGAAGCCAGTCCTTTGATATATCCCACAGCGGCATCAAAACCATTCTGAATGGTGGATTTGATGCCGCTGATTTTATCAGAAACTGCAGAACGAATGTTGTCCCAGATGCTGGACACCGTAGAAGAAATGCTCTGCATCACGTTGGAAACGGTGCTCTTGATGCTGTTCCAGACAGAAGATACCACCGACCGGATGGCGTTCAGAACATTGGAAACCGCAGAAGAAATCTGATTCCAGATAGACGATACCACAGAAAAAATGGCATTCATCACACTGGAAATCGTGCCGGAGATGCTGTTCCAGATGGAAGAAACCACATTCCAGATCGCTGACAAAACAGACGAAATGAAACCAGATACCGCATTCCAAACCGTAGTTACTACATCTTGAATCGCTGTCAAAACCGTGGAAATCGTATTGGAGATGGCATTCCAGATGGTTTCAAAGGTCATTTGAATGCCCTCTAAAATGGGCGTTAAAAACGCCACGATCGCATTCCAAATGGCACTGATCTTCTCCGAGATCCAGTCCATCACTCTGCCCACAATGATCTGAATGGCTTCAAAAATCGTCTGAAACAGATAGCCGAATGCCGTGATCAGCGGTTCTAAGGTGGTGTAAATGGCATTCCAAACGGTCGTAATGACGTTATAAATTGCCTGAAAAACCGTAGAAACCACATTGTAAATGGCATTGAAAATCGTGCTGAAAAAGTTGTAGATCGCCGTAAAAATGGTGGTGAAAAAATCCCGAATCGCCGTAAATACAGTCGTTGCCACCGTCTGAATGGCAGTGACAATGGTGGTGAAGGTATTGGAAATAGACGTCCAAGTGTTGACGAAAAAGTCCCGGATTCCGGTAACGATTCCCGTGAAGAAGAAAGCAATGCTGTTCCATGTATCCACGAAAAATGTTTTGATGGAAGTCCAGACTTCGTTCCAGCTTGTTCCGAACCATCCCAGCACCACATCTGCAATGCCTTTCAGGGTATTCATGATATTGCGGAACGTGTTGACAACGAAATTCCAGATAGACGTAAAAATACCCTTGATGCCATTCCAGCACTGCTCCCAGTCACCAGTAAACAGACCGATCAGAACGTCCAGCAACCCCAGAAGAACGCCAGTAAACTCTGAAAAGATGTTGGAGATATTCTGAAAAACGCCTTCAAAAATGGGAGCTAACAGATTGCACAGTCCGTCCCACGCTGCTTTCAGCACATCGGTGAAACTCTCAAAGTCGAATCCCAGAGCATTTAGCCGGTCAGTGATGCCCTGTGTCAATCCAGTAAAGGTGCTTTTGATTTGTTCCCAAATGGCGATGATGTTGCTCTTGAATTCGTCATTGGTTTTCCAGAGATGCACAAAGGCAGCTACCAAAGCGGCAACAGCTGCGATAATGGCAAGCAACGGACCCAGTGACACACCCAACGCTCCGGTAATGGCTCCGATGCCACTCTGCACAGCAGAGAAAAGGGCGGGCAGTTTGGACACTGCGGAAAAGACCGTCCCCACGCTGGAGATGGTCTTTCCCAGCACCACCAGCATCGGACCCAAAGCAGCAGCCACCAGTGCAATTTTCGCAATGGTTTCTTTGGTCTGCGGATCCAGTTGATTCAGCTTGTCCACCAGTTCCTGAATGTGGGAAACCACAGAACGAATGGTGGGCATCAGAATATCAGAAAAGGAAATCGCCAACTCTTCCAGCTGGGACTTCAAGATGGTCACTTGTCCGGCAAGGTTATCCTGCATGACAGCCGCCATTTTTTCAGTCGTGCCATTGTAGCCGTCTACTGTATCCGAACAGGTGTCAATGGCATTGGACAGCTTTTCAAAATCCGCCGGGGAACCGTTGATGATCGCCAGCATACCGGACATGGCCTCTTTGCCAAACAGCGATGCGGCTGCCTGTGCCTGTTCTGCCTCAGAAAGACCGCCTAATTTCTGTCGGAGTTGTTCCATGAGTTCCCGCAGAGAATACATCTTGCCGGAACTATCTGTCAGAGAAATGCCATACTGTTCCATGGCAGATGCTACCGTATCTGTTGGCTTTGCCAGATTGGTAATGGCGGAACGCAGTGCTGTACCAGCCTGTGAGGATTTGATACCGGCGTTTGCCATCAGTCCAATGGCGATAGCGGAATCTTCAGCGGAATAGCCCAAAGAACCCAGCACCGGAGCGGCATACTTGAAAGTTTCACCCATCATGCTGACGTTGGTATTGGCATTGCTTGATGCGGCAGCCAGAATATCTGCAAAGTGTCCGCTGTCCGAGGCAGACAAACCGAAAGCGGTCAAAGCGTCTGTGACAATGTCCGAAGTAGATGCCAAGTCTTCCCCAGAAGCAGCAGCAAGATTCATGATGCCTTCGATACCGCTGAGCATATCGTTGGTTTTCCAGCCTGCCATCGCCATGTAGTTCATAGCATCTGCGGCTTCACTTGCAGAGAATTTTGTCTTGCTGCCCATTTCACGAGCTTTTTCCCGGAGAGCGTCCATCTCTGAACCAGTCGCACCGGACACCGCTGCCACCTTTGACATGGCGGCATCAAAGTCTGCACCAGTTTTTACAGCAATGGTTCCCAGAGCCGTGACACCAGCAGTGACGGGCAGCAGCTTTTGTCCCACACCGGAAATTTTGTCCCCGGCGGACTGCAGCGTTTCACCCAAAACGCCCATCTTTTCCAGGGCAGTGTGAGAATTGTTTGCTTCTGTGGTCAGGCGTTTCAGTTCGTTTTCGGTTTCAATAATCTCACGCTGCAAAGCATCATACTGCTGCTGTGAGATTTCACCATTTGCAAGAGCCGTATTGGCCTGTTCTGCAGCAGTTTTCAGCACTTCTAGCTTTTCTTTGGTGGCAGACACCGCATCGGCGAGGAGCTTATGCTTCTGCGAGAGCAGTTCCGTGTTGGAAGGATCGAGTTTCAACAGTTTCTGGACATCTTTCAACTGTGTCTGCGTGCCCTTGATGTCCTTGTTGACACCTTCCAGTGCCTTGGACAGCTTGGTGGTATCGCCGCCGATTTCTACGGTGATGCCTTTGATTCTATTAGCCATACAATCTCACCCCCTTATCAAAATTTATCAAAGTCACTCTGATCCGCTAACATATGATATTTGTATTCGTCATTCTCTCGTTCGGTGAACATATCATTCACCAGACCAATCGTTAAAAAATCCAAATCGCTCATAGACAAGCCCAGCTGGACACACCGCAACAAAAACAGCGGTGTGGTCATCGGTCGGTCAATCGGGCGATGTTTTT
>ENA-UALO01000817-UALO01000817.1-human-gut-metagenome-genome-assembly--contig:-NODE-817-length-11340-cov-6.955339_pt1 | contig 11340 bp, 9 predicted proteins | sample MGYA00243701_ERZ654470 | MGnify/ENA primary metagenome ERZ654470 (study PRJEB26926, sample SAMN06164444) | human gut metagenome | biome: ENVO:00009003; feature: ENVO:2100002; material: ENVO:00002003...
AGAAAATGAACAACACGATCATTGAGTACATCAATGGTATGGAGGTTGTCAAGGTTTTCAACCGGGAGAGTGAATCTTACGAGAACTTCCGCAAGGATGTAACGGACTATCGGGATTATACCTTGGCATGGTATAAGGCCGCCTGGCCCTGGATGGCGATATACGGAAGTCTGCTGCCCTGCACTGTTATTCTGACTTTGCCTCTTGGGGCATGGTTTGTTCTCTGTGGCATAAGCACTTTACCTGATTTGATTTTAGTCCTCTGCCTTTCCCTCAGCATTGGGATTCCTCTCCTGAAAGCACTGGGCTTTATGGAGACGATTCCGAATCTGAATTATAAGATCACGGCACTTGAACAGATGTTAAATGCGGCACCGCTGCAAGCTGCTGAGGATGATTTCCACGGACAGGATTTTAACATTTCTTACGATCATGTTTCCTTTGCGTATCAGACGACACAGCCTGGCCCAGATGGGAAACCGATAATAGCGGAAAACGAAGTCCTCCACGATATTACCCTTGTGGCAAAAGCAGGACAAAAAACTGCCCTGGTTGGTGAATCCGGTTCTGGCAAGAGCACCCTTGCAAAACTGTTGATCCACTACTATGACCCGCAGAAAGGGAGCATTTCCATTGGTGGGCAGAAACTTTGTGATATGAGCCTGGAGGCATTGAACAGCCGCATTTCATATGTGGCTCAGGATCAGTACCTGTTTAACACCTCCCTGCTGGAAAATATCCGTCTTGGACGTTTGGATGCTACCGATGAGGAAGTAATGGAGGCGGCGAAGAAAGCCCAGTGTATGGAGTTTCTGGAAAAGCTGCCGCAAGGTATTCACTCCATGGCGGGCGATGCGGGGAAAATGCTTTCCGGGGGGCAGCGCCAGCGAATTTCCCTGGCGCGGGCAATATTGAAGGATGCCCCGATTGTAGTGCTTGACGAGGCCACGGCCTATGCTGATCCAGAAAATGAGGAAAAAATGGAGGCTGCTATTGCGGAGCTGGTGAAGGGAAAAACCTTGGTAGTTATCGCTCACAAACTTCCCGCTATAATGAACGCAGATCAAATATGCGTTATGGATCACGGAAAGATGGTGGCAACCGGAAAACATCAGGAGCTGATTCAAGCTTGCCCAGAATACCAAAAGTTGTGGAAAGCGGCTCAGGACAGCGCCGAGTGGAAAGTATCTACTGCAAAGGAGGGAAGATAAATGTTTGCATTGATTTCAAGAATCCTGAACCTCTCCGGGAGGTATAAAAGCCGTATTCAGGCTGCATTTCTATGTGCATTTGTCGAGTCCATTCTCTCCAAAATGCCGATCTTCATGGCGTTTATTGTCTTGGCCGGGTTTGCTGATAATACGCTGACTGGAAAGACCTGTCTGTTTGTCGGACTTGGATTATTAGCTGTTGTAGTGGTTCAGACAGTGGTTCACTATTTGAGCGACCGTCTGCAAAGTGCCGCTGGATTTATGATCTTTGCTGATAAACGGATGGAGTTGGGAAATCATTTAAGAAAAATGCCGATGGGTTACTTTACATCGGGGAATATTGGCAAAATCAGCTCTGTTCTCAGTACGGATATGGTATTCATTGAGGAAGTTTCTATGAGTACCATTGGCAACATGATGAGCTATATGCTGTCTACTTTGGTTTTAGCTGTTTTTATGTTCGTACTGGATTGGAGACTTGGGCTGATTGCGGTAATCATTACCTTGCTGGCATCACTGGTTGCAAAATATATGAATAAGGTTTCCTTCAAGGAGGCTGTCGGGCGTCAAAACCAAAGCGAGAATTTGACGGATGCGGTCTTGTCTTTTGCTGAAGGAATTGGGGTTATCAAAAGTTACAATCTGCTCGGAGAAAAATCTGACGAATTAACGGAAAACTTCAAAAAATCAAGGGATGTCAATACGAAGTTTGAGCAGAAAATGACACCGTGGACCACTGGCTTAAACATTCTCTATGGCGTGGGTATTGCCGCTATCTTCGGTTTATCCGTTTTTTTACATCAGGAAGGCGTACTCTCCCTGGCTTATCTTTTGGGCGTGCTGCTGTTTGTCTTTGATCTCTTTGGACCTCTGAAAGCTCTTTATGGAGAAGCAACCCGACTGACCGTGATGAATGCCGCATTAGACCGCATTGAAGCTGTTTTGGACGAGCCCGAACTTCCCGATAACGGAAATCAACATATTCTGTCACAGGCACAGCCGGATCAGCCAGAAGTACAATTTAGCGATGTGGCCTTCGCCTATCAGGACAAGGAAGTCCTGCACAACATCAGCTTCTCTATGCAGAAGAATACCATGACCGCACTTGTGGGACCGTCTGGCGGTGGCAAATCCACGATTGCGAACCTTCTGGCGCGGCTGTGGGATGTGAAATCCGGCAAAGTGACAATCCGTGGTACAGATATTCGGGATGTACCTCTCGCCGAACTGATGGAACAGATCAGCATGGTTTTCCAGAGGGTGTACTTGTTCCAGGATACCATTTACAACAATATCAGCATGGGTAAACCGGACGCTACCGAGGAAGAAGTCTATGAGGCTGCAAAAAAAGCCCGCTGCTATGATTTTATCATGGCGCTGCCAGATGGATTCCAGACAGTCATCGGTGAAGGCGGCGCTACTCTGTCCGGCGGCGAAAAGCAAAGAATCTCTATCGCCCGCTGCATTTTGAAGGACGCACCGATTGTCATTTTGGATGAAGCGACTGCAAGTGTTGATACCGATAATGAAAGCTATATCCAGGAGGCAATCAATGAACTGGTAAAGGGTAAAACATTGCTTGTGATTGCACACCGCCTGAATACCATCCGTCAGGCAGATCAGATTTTGGTGATCTCCGATGGACGGATCAGCGAACAGGGAACCCATGACGAGCTTATGGCAAAAGCCGGGATTTATCAGGATTTTGTAAATATCCGTAAAAAGTCTTCCGGCTGGAGCCTTGCATAAAGGAGGAACCGATGAAGATTCATGCGTCCGGGGAGGATTATCTGGAGGCTGTGCTGGTTCTTCAAAAGAATCACGGTGCTGTCCGCTCTATTGATGTTGCACGGCGTGTTGGAGTTTCAAAAGCCAGTGTAAGCTATGCGGTGTCGGCTTTGCGTGAAGGGGGCTTTTTAACGGTAGATAGTGATTACGTTTTGCATTTGACCGAAACAGGCCGGAATGTTGCCGAAAAAATTTATGAGCGGCATCAGTTCTTTACAGAGCAATTTATCGCAGCTGGCGTTGACCCTGAAATTGCAGAGCGAGATGCTTGCCGGATTGAACACGCCATCAGTCAGGACACCTTTGAAAAGATCCGGGATGCACACAAACAGGAAAAATAGGATACTAATGCCCGTCGTTCCAACTGTGCGGACAAGAGCAGCCAGTGGGGAAAATATAAGCCCACTGGCTGCTCTACATGAAAGACAATCATCGGCCCTTTTGTTTTCCCCTGTACATCACTTCAGCTTATCTGCGCTCATGCACAGGTCTATGTACCGTTGCGACTCTTCTTCACCCTTTCCTGCAAAGTAATCAAGAACGCACTTGGCAACGGTCTGCGGCGCTCTATCGTGGAACACGATTCCATCCAGACTGATGTCCATTTCTTCTGAGATCAGCGCAACCGTTTCAAATTTCGGATTGCTCTTGCACTTTTCAATCTCAATGACAGTTCGGGTACACATATTAAGCCGTTCCGCTAATTCGCGCTGCGTGATCTTTTTCTGCTCCCGCTTTTCGCGAAGCTTTTGGGCGAACAGGTCAAGAAAGTTCATTGTAAATCACCTCTACTACATTGTAGAGTGAGCCTCAATTCACTTAAATACACATGAAGCTCACATTGAATGAGCCGCAAATCACATTCAGCGAGTTGGAGGTAATTTTATGATGTCACGGATGAACAGGAGATACTGCTAAGGCCGCTCGCGGTCATGTAAAAAAGCATAAGCACCGATTAGCCGTCCACTTCAAAAAGCACGCGGCTATCCCCCAGACGAGCTGCACTCACGAAAGCGAGTTGCAGCTCTCTTTTTATGCGGTTTGGTTCATCCGTGATTTAGCCCCTCCCGGTACAGTATTCGTTACTCATGTTTTCACTCGCACGCAAGGCGCTCGTTCAGGTCATCATGCCTGTTCGAGCGCCTTTTTACGTTTTCCTGTCGGCTGTCGTTCTCCGCCGGTGTTGGTCTGGTTCACCACCCACCCAACACCGAAACGGAGGACATATTATGTTTAACAGAAAGAGCAGCTATGCGCTGAACAAGAAAGACCCCAACGCTATCGTTTACATGGATGCCAACGAAGCCATCATCCGCCTGACCCGCGAGGACTTTGCCAGCGAGGAAGAATTTCTGAAATGGAAGTCCCTGTCGGATGCAGACTATCATGCTTCCGAGAAAGAGGATCATGTCTACGCCAATCATACCCTTGCACTGGACGAGCTTTCCGAGGAAGCAGCATCTATTCCCGCTGCGGATATCTGCATGGAGCAGGCGCATGACCGGGTGGCGGAAATCCGCCGTAGCACCCAAAAGGTTACGCAAATCAGGAAGCACCTGACGGACACTCAGTTCCGCAGGATGTGGATGTATTTCGTGGATGGAATGACGATTGACGAGATTGGAAAAGTCGAAGGCGTGTCGCATCAGGCTATTTCTCTCAACATTACAGCAGCAATCAGAAAAATCAAAAAATATTTCTGAGGTTTTTCAAAAACACCTTGCAAAAGTGGCCCAAAATCGGCGATAGGTGAAGGGACATTCTCCACGAAGCCTTTCGTTGAACGTTGAAAACTGAATAGACCATGATGCAGGCACAAAACCCGCGTGATAGCGGCATAAGGTGCGCCGCCACGACGATGGCTTCAAGGAGGTGATTCCGGAAAAGCCATCCGAGCGATCTACGCAGCCTTAGACCCGATTCGGCAAATCGGGCGCGATGACAGCGCGGCGGATAATGAAACTTGCTCACGCCCTCCCACAGACTTGAGGGGGAACCCTGCGGTATGCGCCAGCTCTTTGAGGCAGCGGTATCGTGGAGTTATGACAGCCCTGCCAAGGGCGGCCTGCATCATGCCCACTATCCGGGGCGCGTGGCAAATAGGATGGATCTTCTCAAATGGACAAGCAGAGCGGCTGCGCCGGTATTCGCCATTATGTTATGTGGCTCCAATTCTACCCGCGCAGCCGCCTCTCAAAGTCAGATACCATGCGCTGACGGCCTTTCCGTCAGCGCATTCATGTGACCTTGAGGAACCCCACCAAACCGAGAAAGGAGATCGCCATGATGCAGCCAACGCCAAACGAATCCCGAATCCACACGGATGAGCTGGTGGACATCCGGGAAGTATCCGTAGACAAAAATCTTCCCAAGGAAGAACGCATTGTCGCCTTTATCCGCCAGATCAAAAATCCTTACCGCTTCCGCTGCGGCGATTTTGTGGTAAACGCCTGCTTTGCCGGGAACGGCGTTACGTTGGAGGAATGTCTGCAAGGCATTTTGCGCTGAGCGACATCCTCGCTTTTTTCCGCAGAGAGTGCTATGATCGGTGTGGAAAAGGATGAAAACCTAATAGCCAGATAACCACTCTTTTCATGCGGGAGCAGTCCGGGAGAAAGGAGTGCTTTTTCATGCCTAAATACAAAGCTACCGCTTATATCCGCCTGTCCTACACCGACGATCATTCCAGCGAAAGCGACAGCGTTTCCAATCAGCGCAAGCTCATTGAAAACTTTGTGGAGCACAACCCGGATATTGAGGTCGTTTCCGAAAAGATCGACGATGGATACAGCGGCATCATCTTTGACCGCCCCGCGTTCAAGGAAATGATGCAGGATGTCACCGATGGCAACATCAACTGCGTCATTGTAAAAGACCTCTCCCGCTTAGGGCGCGAGTACATCGAAACTGGCCGTTATCTGCGCCGGGTATTCCCGGCCTACGGGGTGCGCTTCATCGCCATCACCGACAGCATCGACACCGCCCACGACAGCGGCGATGATCTGACCGTATCGGTCAAGAACATTATGAACGAAGCCTACTGCCGGGACATTTCCATCAAGACCCGCACCTCACTGGACGTGAAGCGGCGCAACGGCGATTTCGTCGGCGCGTTCCCGGTGTACGGCTACATGAAAGCCGAGGACAACAAGAATTTGCTCGTCCCTGACCCCTACGCCGCCCGCGTTGTCTGCGACATCTTCCGTATGCGGCTGGAGGGCGCAAGCGCCTCCAAGATCGCATCAGAGCTGAACCGGCTGGGTATCCTTTCCCCGCTGGCGTACAAGAAGAACAACGGCCTGCCCTACGCGAAAAAGGGCTACGCGGACAAGGCCGACTGCAAGTGGTCGGCAACCACCATCATCCGCATCTTGCAGGACGAAACCTATACCGGAACGCTGGTGCAGGGCAAACAGGGTACGCCGCATTACAAGATCAAGCAGATGGAGCAGCGCCCCGCCTCCGAGTGGGTGCGTGTCCCGGATGCCCACGAAGCGCTGATCGCCCGTCAGGATTTTGAGCTGGTGCAGCGCATCAAGGGGCTGGATACCCGGACTTCTCCCAACGAGGACACGGTGTACCTGTTCTCCGGTATTCTGATCTGCGGGTGCTGCGGAAGCCGCATGACCCGCAAGACCAACCGTGCAAACGGCAAGGAGTACCACTACTATTATTGTCCCACCGGCAAGAAAAAGGGCTGCGCCCATCCGGTCATGCTGAAAGAAAGCAGCCTGATCGACTGTGTGCGGGACAGCCTGAAAGCCTATATCGGCAATATTGCTTCTCTGGAGGCGCTGCTGACCGGCATTGACCAGACCAGCATCAATCAGGCGCTTGCCAAGGAATACAGCGACCACATCACCGATAACGAGCGCCGGTTGGAGCAGGTGCTGGAGTTCAAGGCAAGGCTTTATGAGAGCCTTGTGGGAGGTATGCTTACCAAGGAAGAATACGCTTCCTATAAGGCAAAGTACACCAAGCAGGCCGAGGACATCCGCGAGAGCGTCCGCGTTCTCAAGGAAAAACTCACGGAGGTGCTGGAAAATCGAAGTGAGCGCAACCGCTGGATTTCGCAGTTTACGCAGTTCTCCACGCTGGAAACCTTAGACCGCAGGGCGCTCATTCACATGGTACAGAGCATCCGCGTCCGTGGCAAAAAGGAGCTGGATATTACCTTTACCCATGAGGACGAATACAAAAAGGCGTTGCAGCTTCTGGCGCTGGCAGCGCAGCAGAAAGATTACGAACAGAGAAAGGTGGGCTGAGCATGGCGAGAAAAAGCAGAAAAGAAACGGCTGCGGTGGCCGTGCAGGAGGCCGACGCCGCTTGCCGCGCCGCGATCTACGTCCGCCTTTCGGTGGAGGATACCCACACGCACAGCGTATCCATTGAAACCCAGCAGATGATTATTGCCCGCTATCTGGAGCAGTACCCGGAGATCAGCGTGTACGATACCTACATCGACAACGGAGCGACGGGGACAAACTTCCACCGTCCGGGCTTTCAGCAGATGCTCTCGGATATTGAAGCCGGTCACGTCAACTGCGTCATTGTGAAAGACCTCTCCCGTTTGGGACGGAACACCATCGACACCGGCTACTACATCGAACAGTATTTCCGCATCCGTAATATCCGCTTTATTGCGGTCAATGAAAACTTCGATACCGTCGCCCCGGAGGACGCCCATTCCGGTATCATCATCCCGCTGCGGAACATGATAAACGAAGCCTACGCTTTGGACATCGGGCGCAAGATCAGGGCGCAGCAGCGGCAGGCCATGAAGGACGGCAAGTTCATCGGTGCGCGTACTCCCTACGGCTATTTGAAAGCGGAGGACGATTGCCACCAGCTTATCATCGACCCTGTTGCCGCCGTTGTGGTGCAGCGGATGTTCCGCTGGGCTTCCGAGGGCGCTGGCCTCAATACCATCGCCGTGCGGCTGAATGAAGCGGGTATTCTCACTCCCAGCCACCATAAGAAGATGCAGGGCAAGATCACTCACGAAAATTTGCTCGGCAGCGGCAAGTGGCAAACCCGAACGGTCGGCGTTATTCTCCGCTCCGAGGTCTATACCGGCGATCTCGTTCAGGGGCAGACCAAAACCGTGGATCACCGGCAGGTCAAGGCCGATGCCGAGGAATGGACGGTGGTGCGGGACACCCATGAGGCCATCATCAGCCGGGAACAGTTCGCGGCGGTGCAGGAAATTCTCAATCAGACCGCCAGCCGCGCCAAGGCGCGGGAGGTCAAAGCCTTCACGCCGAATCTTCTCAAAGGCAAGGTGTTCTGCGCCCATTGCGGCGGCAGCCTGCACCGGCAGCGGAATATCCGCAAGAAGTCCGACGATGTGTACTTCTACCATTGTCTGAGCAGGAGCCGAATCAGCAAGGATGCCTGCCCCGGCGTGACCATCCGCGAGGATGCGTTGCTGGATATGCTGGCAGATATGCTTCAGGACGCGCTTGATACGGCGCTGGGGCAATACACCCTCTCTCTTGCGGAGCTGCCCCGGCAGGCCGCTGACCGCGCTGAGCTGCGGGAGAAGATCACCAGCCGCAAGCAGGAAATCCAGCGGCTTCGCGGTATCGTGCGGAGCTTATATGAAAACCTCGTCCAAGGTGTTCTCACCAAGGATGAATACTTCGACTACAAGGAGAAGTACGAAAGCCGCATTGCCGACCTCGCCGTGGAAATGGAGCAGTTGGAGGACGGCCTGCGAACGATGGATACGCAGATTGAGCAGCACCGGGCGCTGGAGCAGGATGCCGCGCAGATCAAGACCGACCGTGCGCTGACCGGCGCACTCATCGAGCGGCTGATTGACCGCATCGAGGTATCCCACGACAAGCAGATCACGGTGCGCTATCGCTTCCAGAGCGAGTTTGAAACCTATGCGGAGGTGCTGGAACAATGCAGAAATATGTAATCGCCCTCTACATCCGCCTCTCCATCGAAGATTATAAGTACGACAGCCTGAGCATTGAAAATCAGAGCCTTGTTCTCCATGAATATGCGGCATCCATGCCCGAAGCTCTGAACGCGGAGATCATGGAGTTCATCGACAACGGATATAGCGGTACAAATTTTGAGCGTCCGCAGGTACAGAAGCTCATTGAGCTGGTGCGGGCCAATCAAATCGACTGCATCATCGTCAAGGATTTTTCCCGCTTCGGGCGAAACAGCATTGAAACCGGCTACTTTATCGAGCGCGTGTTCCCGCTGTTCCATACCCGCTTCATTTCCATCAGCGACGATTTTGACAGCAGCAAATTCAAGGGTGACACCGGCGGCATGGACGTAGCATTCAAGTATCTCATCAGCGAATATTACAGCCGCGATATGTCCATCAAGACCAAGAGCGCCAAGTACGCCAAGATGCAGCGCGGCGAGTATCAGAGCAAAATCTGTCCCTATGGCTACCGCAAAAGCGCCGATGGCAGAATGGAGCCTGACCCGGAGGCCGCTGCCGTTGTGCAGCTCATCTTCCAGCTTGCCGCCGAGGGCATCAACGCCACCGCCATCACGCGAGAGCTGTTCCGCAGAAACATCCCCACCCCCGGCCAGTACAAAGCGGCGCGAGGCAATCACACACACGATATTTCCCGCTGTCACGGGATTTGGAGTGCGTCCACCATTCTCCGCATTTTGGAGGACGAACGCTACACCGGCGTGTATGTGATCGGCAAGCGGGCGGTTCTCGAAGTAGGCGGCACCAGAAGCCGCCTGAAGGACAGAGAATCATGGTACATCATCCCCGACCATCACCCGGCCATCATTGAGAAAGCCGTGTTTGATACCGTGCAGGCCAGCCAGCTCCGCTTTTCCCAGCCAAACAAGAAAAAGCGGGACTACCCGCTGAAAGGCAAAGCCTTCTGTGGCTGCTGCGGTCATGCGCTGTCCCGCACCATGCAGAAAACCTCATATTATCACTGCCGCCATTCCGAGGCGGACGAAGAAAGCCGCTGCCACAAGATGCGCCTGAACGCCGCAGAGCTGGAACAGACGATATTCCTGACGCTGAAAAAGCAGATGGAAGCCGCCGCGCCACTTGCCCCTGACGGTACGCTCCGGGTGGATGCTTCCGTACCGGAACGCACCGAATATGAGCAGCAGATCGAGGCGCTGCAAGACGGTAAGCGCGCCTTGTATGAACGCTATCTCATGGGCGAGATCGACCTGAACACCTACAAGGCAGAAAAGGCCGCGTGTGACGAGCTGCTTTTGAAAACGAAAAACGCCTATGCCGCAGTATTGGCACAGGCGAAACAGAAGCAGGACGAACAGGCACGGCAGGACAGCCGCAAGGAAGCGTCCAAGGCGATTTTCGATGCGGACACGCTGACCACCGAGCTGGCCGAGCTGCTGATCGACCGGGTGCTGGTGTACCCCGATAAGCGCATTGAGATTGCATATAAAATCCAAGACATTTTCGCTTGAGGTAGCAGACATGAAAATCGCTTTCTATTGCAGAGTGGACGGACAGGGCTTCGGCTTTGTCCTCCCCGATGAAGCTGACAAGCTCCGCGAGTTTTTCGCCGAGCATCAGGATAAGCCTGCGCTTGAAAATCCATCAAGCGCAAGCTAAAAATTTTTGTCGTGTGCTTGACATACGGGTGCCGGAGATCGTGGAAGCGGATATGCCGCAGACCTTTCAATTCCAGCAGCTTGCTGAAATTGCTGCTGAGATTCCGGGGATTAAAAATGTTCCCCATTACATCCACGAACACATAGCCGTCGTATTCCCGGTTGTAGCAGTTGCCGCAGATCCTCTTGTTTTCCTTCTGCTGCTCCTTCAAGGCCAGCAGCTTCTCCCGGATATTGTCGACCAGAGGAAGAGAGCGCAGACTGGATTTCGTCTTGGCGCGATCCTCGCGGACGATCTCATACTTGCCGTCTATCTTGGCATTTGTTACGATGTGTCTGATGGTGATGGTATTGCGCTCAAAGTCGATGGCGTCCCATCTCAGGCCCAGAGCCTCGCTGCGCCGGAGCCCGTAGAACGCGGTGATCTGGATCAGCAGAGAATAGGGGTCATAGGTCTGACGCAGCTCCAGCAGCATTTTCTCCGCGCGCTTTTTGTTGTTCTTAATTGGCAGTCCCGTTGGAAACCACGGCTGCTTCCGTTTGCCGTTGGCGTCCAAATAGCTCAGGACCATATAATAGTAGTCGTTTTTGATTTGCAGGTGTCCCGCTATCATTCATCCATACCTCCTTTTGCTGACAGCGTATGAACGGGCACCCTTTCGGACCGTAACCATTATACGGCCTACTCAGATGCCCGTCCAATGTGTCGTTTCAGTTCCTGTCTCTTATACACATCTGACGCTGCCGACGATAAGGC
>ENA-UALO01000826-UALO01000826.1-human-gut-metagenome-genome-assembly--contig:-NODE-826-length-11282-cov-4.104926_pt1 | contig 11282 bp, 5 predicted proteins | sample MGYA00243701_ERZ654470 | MGnify/ENA primary metagenome ERZ654470 (study PRJEB26926, sample SAMN06164444) | human gut metagenome | biome: ENVO:00009003; feature: ENVO:2100002; material: ENVO:00002003...
TCGTCGGCAGCGTCAGATGTGTATAAGAGACAGCTGTAAGATGTTTGTACTTCCGGCAATTTTAGATATCCGGCATTGAACATCGTACTGCTGTTTACGGTTACCTGCAACCCTTCTTCTTTTCCTCTTTTGGTGGTAATCATGACGGCACCCGAACCACCCCGCGCACCATACAAGGCGGAAGCCGTAGCCCCTTTCAGTACATCAATGGATTCTATATCATCCGAAGCGATATCCCGTAGCGACATATTTTTGTAAGGCACCCCGTCAATAACAATTAGCGGGTTTTCACCGCGCAGCTTTAGATTGGGGGCTTCATTGAATTCCGTACTGTTTTCTACCTTCAATCCGGCAATTTTACCGTTCAGTCCGGAAGTCACATCTACGCTTTTTATGGTGGTCAGTTGGTCGCCGCTAACTTTCTGTACGGCATACCCCAACGCCTTTTCCTCTCTTTTGATACCCAAAGCTGTTACTACAACTTCATCTAAGACTTCGGCATCGTCTTGGAGTTTAATGGTAAGTGGTTTGCTGCTTGTGATTCTTATTTCCTGATTCTTGTATCCGATATAGGATATCGAAAGGGTAGAATTGGCGGGGACTTCGAATGTGAACCGGCCGTCGATATCGGTGATCGTTCCGGTACCGGTTTGGTTTTTAACGGTTATGTTAGCACCGATAATAGGAATTCCTGCCTGATCAACAACTGTACCTGTAATCTTGATTTTACTTTGCTGGTTGATTGCAGTCTGTACTTTTGCAGACGGATATTCTATGGCTTCCGCCTGTGTCGTGATACTAAAAGCAAATAGTATCGCCATTGAGAGTTGCATTATTCCGGATAATGAACCACTCTTTTTTGAGTTGTGAACGCATGACGTTCGTTGAGTGCTGTTCTTCATAAGTTTATAATTTAAAAATTAGTTATAAGTATGTTTTATAATTATGATTCTTTTCGGAGGATTATGATAGTGCAAAGATTGTGTATTTGAAGGTAGGTTACCTAGGAAGATTGTACCGAAAGTAGGGTAAAATTGTCATGGGGTACAATTGTATATGCTTAATTTTGTGGGGATAAACGTAAAAGAGGCCGGAAGTGATGACATTTCCGGCCTCTTTTGTGGAAGAAGGGTGGATAGGGGGACCAACCTTCTTTCTGTGTTAAGTTATTATTCTAATATTCTGTCAAAAAGCTTACTTTATACCTTTTGAATTCTTATATCTGTGCAGTGCTTCCCAGAAGTAGTAATCGGCATATACCAACGGTACGTCAATTTCGTTTTTGTGCGGGATACTTCCTACACAATGTTTTAAGAGAAAGTTGCCGTTGGTTCCTTGGGCAGCCAGATAACTTGGCGAAGCCAATGATTTTAACGTTTTCACTGCTGCCTGGTAATATCTTTTTCCAGTTTTCTTATCTACATATTGATAAAGTTCAAGTAGGGCGGAAGCTGTGATAGCTGCGGCTGAGGCGTCTCTTGGTATCTCTTTGAAGTCGTTTGCGTCATACTCCCATTCGGGGACATAGCCTTCCTGTCCGGCATTGAAATCCCAGTAGGGTACCATGTCTTCGGGCAGATTGGAGTGGTTGAGCCAGAATTCGGCGGTGCGCTGTGCCATTTCCAGAAACTCGGGTTTCTTTGTTTCTCTATAAGCCATTGTGTATCCGTAAATGGCCCATGCTTGTCCGCGTGCCCAGGCGGAATTGTCGGAGAATCCCTGACAGGTTTGTTTGTGGAGTACTTTTCCGGTTTCCGGGTCGTAGTTGACTACATGATAATTACTGTAATCTTCACGGAATTGTTCCCGCGCGGTGGTGATAGCGTGCGAATTGGCTATTTCTGCATAATGCGGGTCACCGGTCACTTTGCTGGCGAAATAAAGTAATTCCAGATTCATCATATTGTCGATGATAACGGGGTAGAACCATTCGTCTTTACCATTCCATGATTTCCGGTAATTCCATGATTTGATACACCCTGTCTTCGGGCTGAAACGCGTGCAGAGTGAGTTTGCTGCTTCTATGATGATCTGTTTGTATTCTTCCTTTTTTGTAAGGCGGTATGCATTGCCGAAGCTGCAATAAATAAGGAAGCCGATGTCATGGTGTCCTTTCTGTTTCTTTAGCGGTTCCAAGGCTTCTGTCCAGCGGATTGCTTCCTGTTTCCATGTATTTTGCTTATTGTTCTCGTAGATATACCAAAGGCTGCCGGGATAAAAGCCTTCCGTCCAGTCATTGAGTGGAGTGGTACGCAACTTTCCGTTGTTATCGGTAGTACGCGGATAAGCGGTTGGTTCGGGTAAGGCCTTCAGCATGGCAGTATATTGCTGCTCTGCCCGGTCGAAAGAATGGGTTATTATTTTATTATCACCTTTGCCGTACAGAGTAGAAAAGGTTGACAATAAGTAAAAAGATAGAATGGATACTAGCTTCATATATTTTTAGGTTTTTGTTAGTTAATGGTGCAAAGATTACGTATTTATTGCTTAGAGGACATACAAAATTGTCCCGAATATCCTGTGTTATTGTCCTCGGGAAAGATAAATCATGTTTTATCGGATTAGACAGACGTATCCGGTGCGGCGGGATTGGACTTTCGGAATGTAAGCGGTGCCATTCCGAAGACGGATTTGAAACATTTGCTGAAATATTGGGTCGTTGAGAACCCTAATCGGTCGGATATTTCGGAGATATTCAGTTCCGGGTTGTTTTTGAGCAGGCGCATACTCTCGTCGAGTTTCATTTTAAGCGTAAATTCGTTAGGAGTCAGGCCGGTGATCTCTTTCATACGTGTATATAGCTTGTTGCGTCCCAATCCCAGTTCGGCGGCAAGCACATTCATATTGAACTCCGGGTTTTCAAAGTTGTTGGAAATGATTTCTGTCGCTTTCTTGATAAGTTCCCGGTCGGCTTGGTTGACGGCAATATCCGTCACAGTGGCCGGCTGTTGATTTCTGAACTTCTCAATCAGCTTTCTTCGGCTTTTCACCAGATTGTTGCAGCGTGAGACGAGCAGTTTTACGTTAAACGGCTTCGTGATATAGTCGTCCGCTTCATACATATATCCTTCTATCGTATATTCCACAGATGTCTGCGCAGTCAATAGTACGACAGGTATATGTGACAGGTTAACCGTGTTCTTTATCTTATAACACATTTCCTTTCCGGACATTTCGGGCATCATGACATCGCTTAGTACAATATCCGGCTGTATTGTCAACGCCTGTTCAAATCCCTCTTTTCCGTTTCCGGCGGTGTGTACTTCATAAATGGGATAAAATATTTCCTTCAGCATTTCGAGGATATCGTCGTTGTCCTCTACGATTAGTATGACCGGCTTTTCTGTGAGTGCATGTTCTGCCGTCTCTTCTTCCAATGGCAGCTCCTCCAGTGGAATCAGTTCCGTACTAATCATGCATGCCGATGTATTTTCCGTTTGTAGCTCGTCCGCTTTAAAATGGCTGTTGCCTGTTTTCAGGATTACGGTAAAACAGCTTCCTTCATCCACTTTACTTTCTACACGGATATTTCCTTTATGCAATTCCACGATATTTTTGCTCAAGGTCAGTCCGATACCCGTTCCCAAAGATAAATTGGATCTTTGTCCGTCTATCTGATAGAATTGGTCGAATATTTTGTGGATTGACTCCTGTGGGATACCGGTTCCGCTATCCTTGATTTGGAGCAATACCTGTTGGGAGTGCATGCGGATACTGACTGTGATATTTCCTTCTGCGGGAGTATATTTGAAAGCGTTGGATAGCAGGTTGATGATAACTTTCTGCATCTGCACCGGGTCGAACCACAGATTAATGCTCGCTTCGGACGTCTCGAAACGATATGCGATGTGATGCTTGAGTGCGTATTCATAGAATGACATGTAAACTTCCTTGGTGAAGGCGACAATATCACGGCATTCCACCTTCAGTTTCAGATAACCCTGTTCTTGTTTACGGAAATCCAACAGCTCGGAGATGAGCGTGCGCATGTGGCTGGCGTTCTTGTAAATACGCAGCAGACGGTTGTACATGGAGGGAGAGAGCTTGTTTAATTGCAATAAGTTCTCTATTTGTCCGATGATAAGCGTTAGTGGAGTACGGAATTCATGTGAGATATTTGTGAAGAAACGCAGCTTGACCTGGTTCATTTCTTTGATTCTTTCTTTTTCTTTCTTCTCAAATTCCAATGATGCTTTTAGTTTAGCTTGCCGGGTGTTAAAACGGACGATAGCATACAGTACAAGACAGAGAATCAGTATATATAATAAATAGGCATAAAGATTAGCATAGAAAGGGGGACGGATATAGATGTGAAGCGAACGTTCACCACAGATCGTTTGCGAATCGTTTTTCTCGCGTACAGTCAGTTTATAATGTCCCGGATCGAGGTTGGTATATACTATTTTCGGGGAGTGTAGCGGAAGCCATGTCCGGTCGAAACCTTCCAATTGGTATTCATATTTGTACTTGTTTTGTGTATAATTGGAGGTGGCTATTTCCAGGATAAGACTGTTCTGATTGTGTGCCAACTTGATAGATTCCGTATAAGGCATCGTTTGTGACAAGATGTGTGACTCATCTCCGGGTTGTATCACTTTATTGTTGATAATCAGTTGGTCGAAGTAGAATTGATGATCATTCGATGTGGGGAGATTCTGTATTCCCGGCAGAGAAACCAAGCCGTTGGTTCCTCCGAGGAATAATTCTCCGCTTTGAGTAAAATAGATACATGAGCCTTGTCCGAAACTCATATATGGAATAACGTATGTATATGTGAGTTCCTTTTTTTCAGAATTCAGGCAGGAGATTCCCCGGTTGTGGAGTACGAACAATTCATGTGAAGGCGATTCGGCGACATAATAGCAATAATTACTCATTAGAAGATTGTCCTCCATGGCGAAGCGGAAGAAAGAATCTGTTTCCGGTTCATATTTGAATAACCCGGAACCTGCCGTACTGAAGAATAATTCGCCTAAATGGTTCTCGAAGATATGTAGCACTTTGAAGCGTCCGATGTTGTGTTCTTTTTTGAGGTCATGCCGGTAATTCTGTCTTTTTCCTGTCAACAGGTTCACCCGGGTTATTCCGCCGTTGCCGTTGGCTAACCAGATATTGTCATTCCGGTCGATATGAAATGTTACATAAATATAGTTCTCTATAAGACTCCGGACGTCGGGCAGGGGGGATAACGGCTCGAAAGTCTCCGTTTCCGGATTCATGGCAACGATTCCTGCTTGGGTAGACAGGACGAGTTTTCCTTTATAGGGTTGTAAGTCATTTATCACATTGCTGGGTAAAGAGTTGGCTTTGTCGGGGCTATTTTTGAGTGTATGTGCCGTTTTCTTTCGAGTGTCAAAGATTGTGAGTCCCCCTGTATGCGTACCGATATACAATTGCCCGGTTTCTTTGCGCAGCCAGATACATTTCAGATTATTGTGCCCGATTCCGGACAAGCCTCCCTTGTTGTGGACGTATCGGGTGAATTGCCGGGTTTGCCGGTCTAAGAAATTCAGTCCTCCTCCTTCGGTACATATCCATAAATTATGTTCGGCATCTTCCTGCATTTTACCTACAACGGGGAAGCTGAGTGCATGAGGCATATCAGGATTGGCTTCGTAGTAGCTGGTATGATCATCGGTGGGGTTGTAGTAGTTGACACCTCCGAAATAAGTCCCTATCCAGATTCCTCCTTGCGTATCTTTGTAGAGAGCGAAAACGGATGAGTGGCTCAAACTGTGGGATATGTTATTCTGATGAACATGATTCTCCCATACTTGTGTTGACGGGTTGTATTTATTCAGTCCATAAAATGTGCCGAACCACAGATTTCCTAAGTCATCTTCGATAGCACAGCGCACATCGTTGTTCGATAATGAGTTGGTATTATCGGGAAGGTTGCGGAAGTTGAGGATAGAACCGTCGGGAGCCAGCCGATACACTCCCTGGCGGGAGGTACATATCCATAAGTTCTTTTGAGAATCCTGATAAAGACTTTGCACTTTGATGTCGGGCAGGAGAGAGTGTTGGCGTTCGGGTTGTGCACGGTCGATTCGTAGAAGTCCCTTGTTCATACCTATGTATATATATCCGTCATCAGTGCAGCAGATAGGTGAAGAAACTCTTATGTTTTCTTTGAAAGTGGTGAGCAGGCGGATAGTAGAGTCTCCTTCTACCCTGAATTCCAGTTTGTTACGCCCGGCAATCCAAAGCGTATCGTTCTTGTAGTATATGTTGGAGACATTATTTGCGCGTAATTTATGAAACTGTTGTGTGCGGGTATTGTAGCACACCAAGTCATGCAGTGCCTGTATGTATACATTCCCTTTTTTGTTGCCGCAAATGGCCATTATTTCATTCTCGGTCAGACCTATGTTGTCTTGGGAAGGGTGAAATACAGTGACGGACTGTCCATTATATCGGTTGATTCCTTCAAAAGAACCAAACCATAATGCTCCCGTCTCATCTTGATAAATGGATATTATATTGACCTGCGACAAGCCATCCTGTACACTTAAGTGTTTAAAATAAGCCGTGTTCGCATAGGTCTGTATAAGCAGAAGTAAAAAAGAAGCTACTGACAGAATCTTTTTTATTGCCATATATTAGATTTTACTTTTCCAGCAACTCTTTCAGAAAATCATCCAACTCTTTATCCAATCCTTTCAGTAGCTCGTCATTCACCAGCATCGTATCGTCGTCTACCAACAATAGTTCAGTTACCGTTTCTTTGTCCTCATCTACCAGTACAAACGAATAAGGTTTCAGGATAGTCACTTTGTCGAAGTCACCTGCATCTTTCATTCTGCAAAGGATACTACGTAAGCCGGGCTCGATATTTTCGAGGAAATCATCGCCGTCGTATGTTGCCCATTCTTCCACCATGACGTTTGCTAGTTCTTCATCATCATCGTTGTAAATATTCAGTTGCCCTGACGTCTGGTCCGGTTGCAGATGAATATCGGTTACGACTGTCTGTTCACAATTGCATACATATTTGCCGACTGCCTTTTGGATAGCCGATTCGATGATAGATAATGATTGTTGGCTCAGTTTCATAGGTTCCTTCTTTTTGTCAGTTCAAAGGTATAAAAAAAATAAGATTTGATACATGATTTCCTTAAAAATCATCATTAAATCGGCTCATTTGCATCTTTAATTTGGATATTTGAGCATTTCTCTCCTTCAATTCGGCCAAATAGAGGCTGGTGAGGTAATAATTCGGCACATCGTCAATACTCGCTTTGACATTGTTGACAACATTCTTTTTCTCTATCTTCTTGGCTAGTTGCTGTGCCTTTTCCGCCCATTTCACTGCTTGAGACAGACTATCTTTCGTCTCATAATACACGGCAATATTGAAGGCGGCCCTCATCTGCTTCTTTGTGTTCTTGGTTCCTTCGAAAGCCTGATGCCAAAGTTCGAATGCATTATCCCATGAATTTTCGCGGACGTAGATAGCTGCATCGCGCATCTGAACCGAACCGCCGGTGTATAAATACCGTTTTCCCGTTTTCCATATCGGAACCAGATGCTTTACCGGAACTGTTCCTGCAAATTCCGCAGCTTCTTTCAACATTTCCCTTTCGGGGATGATACGGGCAGCCGCTTCTGTGACCGAACCTCCGAAATCTTCCCAAAAGATACTGTCATTAGGGTGAAGGGTGGTCATGGGCTTGCTTCGTCCCGGCACATAAACCCGTACTGTGGGATATACTTTTACATCCATAGCTCCCTGATAACAATTGAAATCGGGTAGATAACGAATGGTCTTGGTTGCTTTGAATTGCAGATTCTCTAATGCAATAATAAAATCAACTCCTAAATCGGAAGCTAACTGGCTGACTTCCTCTTGACTTAGCATATTTTCACGCGCTAACTTGTCATTGGCACGTAAGGCGGAGTCACAAATGACAACTTCATCAAAGTAATTCTGGTGGGCTATTTCTTCTGCCAATGATTCGGCAGCAATCTTGGGATCACCGTTGGCATAGGCTGTGGCGCGACTTACTTCCGGAACGTTTTCCTTCGTTTTCTGTACTTCTGTAATCAATTTGTTATCCGGTGCATCGCTGGTGTTATTCACAACAGCTACCTTTCGGAGCTGGGGTGGAAAACTCAAGTCGGCGGGTTGCAGATAATCAATGGAAATCTGTTCGATGCTCTGGCAACTGTTGAATAGCAACAGGAACAGAGAGATGAATGCCAGTGAATAAGATTTTGCCATAGTTTGATTCATTTAGTAGTTTGAACAAAAGTACTATTTTACACGAATAAAAGAAAGAGGCCGCCTGACAAGTCGATAGTATCTAAAACTCTCCTCCTTCGGGAAGGAGGAGTCCCCGTAGGGGGAGGTGGTAGGTGAATATATAAGCCTATTATTATCAGCATTGTGTATCCACCTACCACCCCGGCTTTCAGCCAACCCTTCTTCCCGAAGGAGGGGAATTGCAGATACTACTGACTTGTCAGGCAGCCTTTATTATTTAGTAAAGTAGTTAGGACTAATTAACTACTTGAACTCTTCTTTATCAAACGTTCTTTCCGTGACAGTTTTTATACTTCTTGCCGCTTCCGCATGGACAGGGATCATTACGTCCTACAGTCTTTTCGGCACGAATCGGTTCACGTCTCTGTTGCTCGCGCGTATCCTGACTGGCAGCAGCCTGCTGATTCGGATCACTCAGGTCCTGCTTGTTCTCACGATACTTGCTCATGTCCTGACGCTGTTCCGGTGCAGCCTGGCGTACTTCTACGCGACGGGCAGCCTGTTCATCCGGAGCTTCCTGTACAGGAATTTGTCCGCGCATCAAGATAGAAACAGTCTGATTGTTAATCTTATTCACCATTGAGTCAAACAACGTTACAGATTCCAGTTTGTAAATCAACAACGGGTCTTTCTGCTCGTAGCTTGCATTCTGTACAGAGTGTTTCAGCTCATCCAGTTCGCGCAGGTTCTCTTTCCATGCTTCGTCGATAACGTGCAGCAGGATTGACTTTTCAAATGCTTTTACTACCTCTTTGGATTCGGATTCGTAAGCAGCTTTCAGGTTACAAGAGATATTGTACATACGTTTACCGTCCGTGATAGGAATCAGGATGTTCTCGTACATGTGTCCCTGGTTCTCATATACCTGTTTGATAACCGGATTGGCAATCTGTGCCAGGCGTTCAGTCTTACGTTTGAAGTTCTCCATGGCAATGCCGAATGTCTTTTCAGCCAGTTTCTCTTTCTTCTCGTTGCGGAATTCTTCTTCGGTGAACGGAGTTTCCATAGCCAACGTCTGAAGCAGTTCCATTTGGCAACCTTCGTAGTCGTTGTTCTCGATAGCGTTGGCGCAACGGTCCCAAATCATGTTCACAATATCCATACCGATACGTTCGCCCATTAAAGCATGGCGGCGTTTCGTATAGACAACCGTACGTTGCTTGTTCATCACGTCGTCATATTCCAACAGGCGTTTACGGATACCGAAGTTGTTTTCTTCTACCTTCTTCTGTGCACGTTCGATAGAGTTGGAAATCATCTTGTGCTCAATCATTTCACCTTCCTGGAAACCGAGCCTGTCCATTACGCTGGCGATACGGTCGGAGGAGAACAGACGCATCAAGTCGTCTTCCAGTGACACGAAGAATACAGAAGAACCCGGGTCGCCCTGACGTCCTGCACGACCACGCAACTGGCGGTCTACACGGCGGGATTCGTGGCGTTCCGTACCGATGATTGCCAAACCGCCTGCGGCTTTCACTTCCGGGCTTAGCTTGATGTCGGTACCACGACCGGCCATGTTGGTGGCAATGGTAACTGTTCCGCTCAAACCGGCAGTAGCAACAATATCAGCTTCTTTCTGGTGTAACTTCGCATTCAGCACCTTGTGTTCGATCTTGCGCATGGTCAACATCTTGCTCAGCATTTCGGAGATTTCTACCGAAGTAGTACCTACCAATACCGGGCGTCCGGCGTTCACCAGTTGTTCGATTTCTTCGATTACGGCTTTATATTTTTCACGTTTCGTCTTGTAGACGCGGTCGTTCATATCTTTACGGGCAATCGGGCGGTTGGTCGGGATCACTACCACATCCAGTTTGTAGATGTCCCAGAGTTCGCCGGCTTCCGTTTCGGCTGTACCGGTCATACCGGATAGCTTGTGATACATACGGAAGTAGTTCTGCAGAGTAATCGTAGCAAAAGTCTGTGTGGCAGCTTCCACTTTCACGCCTTCTTTGGCTTCGATAGCCTGGTGCAATCCGTCAGAGTAACGGCGGCCTTCCATGATACGTCCGGTCTGTTCGTCTACAATCTTCACCTGTCCGTCGATCACTACGTATTCGTCGTCTTTCTCGAACATGGTGTAAGCCTTCAACAATTGGTTGATAGTATGTACACGTTCCGATTTAATAGCGTAGTTTGTAAGCAGTTCGTCCTTTTTCTCCAACAACTGTTCGTTGGTCAGGTTCATATTCTCCAATTCCGAGAGTTCTGCGGCAATGTCCGGAAGAACGAACAATGTCGGGTCTTCGGAGTTACCGGTGATCAGGTCGATACCTTTATCGGTCAGGTCTACACTGTTCAGCTTTTCATCAATGACGAAGTACAACGGTTCCGTCACTTCGTGCATACGCTTGTTGTTCTGCTCCATGTAGATTTCTTCCGTCTTCAGCATACCGGCTTTAATGCCCTGTTCACTCAGGAACTTAATCAATGCTTTGTTCTTCGGCAAACATTTGTGGCTGCGGTACAGGGCGAGGAATCCTTCTTCCACTTCTTTCTTATCGTTGGATGCGATCAGTTTTTTTGCTTCAGACAAGTACTTGGTTGCCAATACTTTCTGTGCTTCTACCAGACGCTCTACTAGCGGACGGAGCTGCTCGAACAGTTGGTCGTCACCTTTCGGCACGGGACCGGAGATAATCAGCGGAGTACGGGCGTCATCGATCAATACGGAGTCGACCTCATCGACGATAGCGTAGTTGTGCTGACGCTGTACAAGGTCTTTTGGGCTGATCGCCATATTGTCACGCAGGTAGTCGAAACCGAATTCGTTGTTGGTACCGAACGTGATGTCTGCCAGATATGCCTGGCGGCGTGCGTCGGAGTTCGGCTGGTGACGGTCGATGCAATCTACGCTCAAACCGTGGAACATATAAAGAGGACCCATCCATTCGGAGTCACGTTTTGCCAGATAATCATTCACGGTAACCACGTGCACACCGTTTCCGGTCAGTGCATTCAGGAATACGGGGAGGGTAGCCACCAATGTCTCTGTCTCTTATACACATCTGAC
>ENA-UALO01000827-UALO01000827.1-human-gut-metagenome-genome-assembly--contig:-NODE-827-length-11274-cov-13.898921_pt1 | contig 11274 bp, 9 predicted proteins | sample MGYA00243701_ERZ654470 | MGnify/ENA primary metagenome ERZ654470 (study PRJEB26926, sample SAMN06164444) | human gut metagenome | biome: ENVO:00009003; feature: ENVO:2100002; material: ENVO:00002003...
TATCAATATTCCTATTCTTTTCATAATCTTCTTCATTTTGGCATGATAAGGACAAAAGCCGTGCCAATATTTTAATCATCCTGATAATCAGGTTGTTAGGTGAAATAGTCAATAAGTAAGCTGTCTAATAATTAGACATAACCGTCTAATTCTTGGACAGTAGATTGCAATCTAACATTTTACGGATTTCGATATATTTATTCTGAAATATTTTGAGAATTTCGCTAAAAGTCTTATCTTTGCATAAGATAAGCTGCACTCGGCAATTTGAAAACAAGTTTTCATTGCGCTCATTTGCATTATCTTTGCAGCAGAAACTACCTTTATAAAAGTGGTGGATTAAGCAAAAAGTCCCTTGGAAACGTGCATGATTTCAAAAAAACTTGGAGACGTGCATAAGTTTAATTGAATAACAGAAAATCAGATATGAAAAAAGACAAGAAGATGATGCCCTGGAAGAGGGGCTCAAAATGCCTGATGACAGCCGTTGCGTTCAGCCTTTCTCTCTTGCCGGCGCAAGGAGAGGCGGTTCATTTTACCATTCTTCCTACTTCGCCAGAGCAGCATATCCAGCACTTTGGCGCAAGTGATGCGTGGAGTATGCAGTTTCTCGGTCTCTGGCCAGAAAAGCAACAGGAGCAGATAGCAGACTGGTTGTTTTCCGTGGAAAATGATGAGACGGGGAAACCGAAGGGAATTGGTCTGTCGCTCTGGAGATTCAATCTGGGCGCAGGAAGCGAGGAACAGGGAGAGGCTTCGCAGATTCAGCGAGGAACCCGAACCCAATGCTTTCTGAATGCCGATGGAACCTACGACTGGAATAAGCAGGCGGGGCAACGACGCTTCCTGAAACTCGCCAAGCAGAGAGGAGTTCCTTATTTGCTGGCTTTCTGCAATTCTGCTCCCGTCTTTTATACGCAAAATGGACTCGCCACGAATACCGGACGGGGAGGAACCATCAACCTGAAAGACGACTGCTATCAGAAGTTTGGAAAGTTTATCGCCACTTCGCTCAAGGGGATTGAGGAGCACGACGGTATCCACATCGACTATATGAGTCCGATCAACGAACCCGATGGACATTGGAACTGGACGGGACCGAAGCAGGAGGGAAGTCCTGCTACCAACCGTGAGGTGGCCCGGGTGGTAAGAGAATTGAGCAAGGCCTTGGTGAAGGAAAAGATGAATACGCAAATCCTCATCAATGAGTCGAGCGATTACCGCTGTATGTTGGCTACGCATGAGTCCGACTGGCAGAGGGGTTATGAAATCAACGCTTTCTTTACCAAAGACAGTACGAAAACCTACTTGGGCAACGTAAAACAGGTGCCGATGCTTATAGGTGGTCACAGTTATTGGACCAATACGCCAGTACCTTATATGCGTGAAGTGCGTATGCAGATAAGGGAAGCCTGCCGACAGAAGGGCATTAAGTTCTGGCAGACCGAGACTTGCATCATGGGTAATGATGAGGAAATAGGCGGTGGCGGAGGTTATGATTTCTCCATGAAGACCGCTCTCTACGTAGCCCGCATCATCCATCACGACCTGGTCTATGCCAATGCCGAGAGCTGGAGCTGGTGGCGTGCTGCTGGTGGCGACTATCGCGATGGATTGCTCCGCATCTACAGTAGGGATGGCTGGCAAACCGGTTGGGCAGTCGATTCCAAACTCCTCTGGTCTTTGGGCAACTATTCCCGCTTTATCCGTCCTGGTGCCCAGCGCTACGACATTTCAGCTACTGATGCAGCCGGAAAGCAGGTGGAGGAGGGATATAATGACCCTCGGGGCGTGATGTGTTCTGCCTATAGAAATGTGGATGGAAAATGGGTGATGGTGGCAATCAATTATTCTGAGGACGTCAAGCCTATTACGTTGCAGGTGGCAGGAATGAGCCGGGTGGAGTGGGAAATGTACCGCACCAGCGATGTTTCCTCCGAGAGTTTGGCTCCTGTAGGAAAATGTATGGAGAAGGCAGTTCTCGCACCTCGCAGCATTACTACGTTTGTGCAGGAATGATAAAACATCCATCTCAGATGGGGAGCTTATCCATTCTTTCAAAGTTTTATAGGATCTAATGGGAATTGATGAATAAAGAAATTTGATTAATCCTGGGAATTGATAAATTCCTAATATGAATAAAATAAGCCGTTTAGAGAGAATCTCTGAACGGCTTATAATGTCCTTGGTCGGCAAAGGCGAGCATTTCCTTATCGCCACGACTATCTCCGAACGCTTCGATTTCATATCGTGTACGGTCGAAATCGAGTGTTGAGGCTCCCTTTCCATTATTGATGGTACGGGTCAGGGCTTCGCAGATGCGATGAACTTTCTCCTCGCCATAGCAGTTGTTGGTCTTGAAATAGCCGGTTACTTTACCGTTGGCTACTTCTATCTGGGTGCCGAGAACTTCCACATCAGTTAGGTTTTGGAAGTCGAAGAAAGGCTTCACCCAGTTGTCGATACTGGCGCTTACAATCAATACCCGTTCTTTCTTGCGCTTGGCTTCTTGTATTTTTCCAATACCACTCAGGCGCAACAGATAGAGATTCTTAGCAGCAAAATTGACGCAGTAATCATCAAAATCTTCGATGCTCATACCGCCGAAGAAGTGCTTGAAAATGATCTGCTTCGCTTTCCAGTTGGGGAAAAGATGCAGTTTCATCAGCACGAGGATGGGGCTATAGAGCAGGAAACCCATGAGGAAGCGCGTCTTCCCCATGCTGAATTTGATAAACTCGATAAGTGTATCTTTCTTTGTGAGCGTTCCGTCAAAATCGAAACAATATATTTTTTCTTTTTTCATCATTTCATTTCTCATTTCTCATTTCTCATTTGTCATTTCTCATTTGTCATTTCATCTCAGTATTTCCTTTTTCCCGAAGAAATAAGCCAATTTTGTTTTTTCCATAACCTTGGCAATAGCGATGCTTCCTGCGATGGCAAGGATAATGGTAAAAGCAGCCAGGAGAATTTCACTCTTGTCGAAGGCGAACAGAGGATGATAGAATTTCGCCGCCATTGTGAAGATGGGATGGAAGAGATAAATCGGCAACGTGTTCTTACCTATATATAATAAGGTGGACTTTCCTATCATTTGCGACTTGTAATATTGGTTCAACCACATAAGCGCAGAAATGCAGCACCAGCAGGAGAAAGCAACAGCCATGTTCCCCCAGTCATAGAGGTCTTCCCGATAGAGGATGAAAGGCCAGAGAATGAACGCCAAGGGAGTAGGGCGGAAAACCTTGTTGAAGTCGATGCGGCATTGGCGGATAACGACTCCGGCAAAATAATAAATGGCAGCCGTAATGTTCAGGGCTGGGGTCTTGCTGACCAGCAGCATCAGAATCGCCAAGAGAAAAAGGCGGGTTGTTAAAGACAGGGTTTCCTCCTCCGTCTTTCCCTTGTTTATATTGCTGCAAGAATCATTCCCCTTACTATTCCTGCAAGAACAACGCCCCCAGTATTTGCTGATTATATCACAAGCCCGGAAACTCCCGTAATACAAGATTCCACAGATAATCATGGTCTGGATAAACCAATATGGACCGATGGAAGTGACGAAGATTTTTTGGACGATTTGCGACAGGGAGAGTTCGGTAATGCCATCTCTTACTGGCAGGAAATAGGAGAGCACGGAAAATCCCGTCACCATGATGATGTATGGCAGAGCCAGACAAAGCAGATATTTGCCAAACTGCCTGCCCGTTTTCCCGATGTTCACCAGATAACCCGTGATGATGAGAAAGGTAGGCATCATGAACGAGAGAATGCCTGCCTTCAGATGAGGATAAGCATTCCCGAAACTCACGATATGGATGAGGATCATCAGTATGATGAGAATGGATCGGATGAAATCTAAATCTGTATTCCGTTTCATGCCTTATGCGATATAGATGAGAAACAGAAAGGCGGCAAGCCAGGCTACTACGATAACCTGGGTGATGCGGTCGCGGAGCAGAATCTTGGTAGGGTCGCCACTCTGCTGGTCAACAACTGCTATCTGGATGTAGCGCAAGAGTCCTACCAGCACGAAAACCGTTGTGAGATAGAGTTTGTCGGTATGGAAATGTTCCAGAACCTCCGGACTTACTGTGTACATAATGTAGCAGACCAGAGTGACCGAGGCGGTAATGGTAATCGCCTGATTGATGAAAGTCAGATTGTAGCGGCTCGTATTCTTGCGTGGAGCCTCTCCGGTCTTTTCCATTCTTATCACATCATCGCGGCGCTTGGCAAAGCTCATGAAGAGGGTGATGAGGAAGGTCATCAGCACAATCCATTTGCTCAGTACCACGCCCGTTGCCACACCACCTGCCAGCAGACGGAGCACAAAACCGAAGGCTACGATGCAAACGTCTATGATGGCATACTGCTTGAACTTGGCGCAATAGCCTAAGTTCAGGCACCAGTAGAAAAGGATAATGCCCATCGTTTCCCATCCATCCAGCAGGCTGCTGCAGCCGATGGAAAGCGCTAACATCAGAATCATCAGTCCATACGCCTGTTTTACCGATACGGCTCCGGAAGCTATCGGGCGATGGCATTTCACGGGATGACGTCGGTCTGCCTCCACATCGTAAATGTCGTTGAAACAGTAGATGCTGGAAGCAGCAAAACTATAGGCGAAGAAAGCGATGACTCCTGCCAGCAGGGCACCGGTATTGAAAAGTTCTCCGCCAAAGAAGAGCGGCATAAAGATAAAGCCGTTTTTAATCCATTGCTTCGGGCGAATAAGACGCATCAGGGCAGACAACCCTTTACTGTCCTTTTCTATATTATCTATTTCTTTCATAAACTCCTATTTTTATTTAAATTCTTTCCCTTTAATTTCTCATTTGTAATTTCTCATTTGTAATTTCTTAGAAATCCAGCCCACGATTTTTGCCAATATCCAGGAGGCAGGGAGCGTGATGGCGATGCAGGTGAAGAAGGTAGGCCAATAGCTCCAATGCCATTTCTCGATATAGTAGAGCACGAAGTGGATGTGGATGAGGTAGGCCTCCAGACTCAAAGCGCCCACAAACATGAATGCCTTGTTTACCCATTTCGGAGTGCGGCGAAAGATGCGGTTGAGCAGCAGAATGCTGGTTACTGTGAGCGGGATATAGAGCATTCTTTCCAGGAAGAGCGGGAAATGACCATGCTTCACCTGCTCCAGGAAAATGCTGGAGAGAAGCGTCATCAGAAACATGATCCAGATCATCCAGATGCTTGCCCCGTCGAGCGTATCCTTGCGGCGAACCATCTCGCCCATGTTGATTCCGATGAAGAATATCGGTACGCGGCTCCAGAAAATCTCCAGATGGCCAACTGCCTGATGGATAGGAGTAACGTATTGCACCAGGATGCACCACATCACCATGACCACGGGCAGCCAACGGTAGATAGGATGGCGCTTGATGAGTTCCATATAGCCTGGAGCAAAGAGATAGAGCATCATCGTGGCAGGAATGTACCAGAAGTTCAACTCATCGTGCAGCCAGAAACCCCAGTTGATGGAAATCTCTCCGAAGAGATAAATCCAGTCCCACGTACTTCCGCCATGAAAACGGGGAATGTAGAAGAGGCAGGCGATGATGAGCCAGGCTGGATAAATGCGGAGATAACGGCGGATGAAGAAACGCTTAACGTCAGGATTCTTGACCCATGAAAACCACAGACCGATTCCGCTGAGGAAGAGAAACATATCTACTCCCACATTTCCCATTCGGCGAAGTCCATAGAAAGCATCTTCACGTGGCAATCCCACATGAAAGAGGATGATGAAGAGCATGGCTGCTCCCATCAGTTCACCACGAAAACGGCTGATATTTGCCAGTTCTATATCTTTTATCTTCATAGGCGTAAGCTAAGTGGAGAGTGAAGAACGAAGAGTGAAGAATCCTCTTGTCTTCTTGTTTATATTTCTTGATAATGATGAGGTGGAAAACGAAAAAAGCTTCTAAAGCTTCGGATTTGGGATTTTCTTCATCAGTTGCGTGAACAACCAAGCCAGGCAGATGCTCGATACGATGTAGAGGAGCAGACCTGCATACATATCTCCCTGTCGGCTGATAGGGATGAAAATCTTTCGTGTGATAGGGTGGCAGACGAAAAGTGCCGCCGAAATGCCGCCCATCCATTCCAATATCCTGTTGACTCCTGACAACCAGTTGACTCCTGAAAGAAATTTGGCGGTCAGTACGCTGAGCAGACAGATGAAGAGGGGCACGAAGGTCCATCCCATCATGCTGCCGCTGAGACTGTAGATGATGGAGCAGCAGAAGATGATGCCGAAAAAATTCGTCACGTTGTGATGGAAAGTCATCAATATTTTCTCGCCATATCGGGCATAGAGTACGCCTAACCCGAATGGCAACATTCCTCCCATGAAATTATAGCGATAGCGGTTCATCGCCTCGCTCTCTGGATTGTCCCATCCCAACGCTATCTGTATCACTATGCAGACTACCATCAGTCCTACGGTGAATCCCCAATGTTTGCGATAGATGAACAGACGATAGACAATATAGAGTTGGAGCATCAACCCGAAAAACCAGAATGGTCCTGGCCAGATGATGCGGTCTGGGTCGGGCAATATATTATTAAACATACCTAACATCGCCACGACATCAAGTGTAGCATACTTGTGCGGACCGTATGTGATGTAGTCGAGCATGGTGAAGGCCACGAATCCCACAATCATCATCTTGAAGAGTTTCAGATAATGATAGCGGATGAAGCGAAGTGGCTCTTTCCAGTTCCACATCGTCTTTCCGTTGATGTTGACAAATTGTGTCGAGGCATCAAGATGTGGCTTTGCTTCATATTTCAATACCAGTCCGTATGCGCTCAGGAAGAGGAATACTGGTACGCCATAATGTCCGAAGAATGAGATGAGATGGAACGGCAGATTGAGGTCTGGATTGACCAATACCTGGTTCAGCCAGTCCACGTTGTGTTGAAAATACTGATACTCGTTCTCCTTGACGATAGAACCTATCCAATGGCAGTAGTTGTGCAGGAAAATGCCGATAATGGCAAGTCCTCGCAGCACATTACATTCCGAACGACTTAAAGTGGGTGTATTCATATCTTATTTCTCCTATTCTTTATTGAATGATAGGGGCATATTCTTTTTTATGGGTGCAAAATTACGTATTTTGTTTTGAATATGCAATATTCCTATTTCTTTTTCTTTTTATGTCCCATGGCAGCTTCTGCATCCTTCAGCCTTTTCTGCTTCTCCATTTCCGCATCCCTCAACTTGTCATAGTCGGCGCTGTTTTTCAGGATGCGAGGGCGCATTTCGTCATACTCTGGGCTTAGGATGTTGTACTTCGGATTGTAGGTAGGAGTCTCGATGCCTGCTAAATATAATAATAGGTGAGGCAAGGCATCGGTCATGAAACGCTTGTCCTTCGCCTTGCGAATCTGGCGGTAGATGTCACGATGGCTGCTGATGTACTTCTGGGAACAGAATATCCAGAAAGGAATCTCAAACTCGTAGTGAGCCAAAGGCCAGTCGATATTGGCAGAATGGTTGCGGCAGATGAAACCGCGGTTGCCCTCATAGCACTCCTCGCCATGGTCGGGCATGTAGATGACGATGGCGTTCTTCTTGGAATAGCGCTTCACAATCTGCGCCACGATAGAGTCGTTGTAAAGGGTGGCGTTGTCGTAATGGCTCAGCACCTTGCGCTGCTTGTCGGTCAGCTCGGGGCGCTTGTCCTCGTAACTGCCCGCCCAGAAATGGGTCTGACTGTGCTTGTAGCGGGTCTTGTAATCCACGTGCTGACCCATCAGGTGGAAGATGGTGAGATTGTACTTACTGTTGGTTTCAGCTTCCTTCAGTCCGTTGTCATAGTCCTCCAACAGTCCGTCGTCCAGGGCGTGCAGCTCCGTGTTGCGGCTGTCAAACTGCAACTTGCTGAGTTTCGGATTGTTGAGGAAGAAACCGCCGCTGAAGTCATATACGGCTTCCTTGGCCTGCGGCAGAAATTCATTGGTGATAAAGGTGACGTGGTAACCTGCCTTGCGGAAGATTTCCGGGAAGAGAGGATAGTCGCACCACTCACCCTTTTCGCCGATGACATGGGTGGAGAATACGTTCTTGAAAACAAAGCTGGTGAGATTCCAGCAGGTCACGACATCCGTAAACTTGGTCAGTTTCTTGGTCTTTTCCAATGCCACCTGATAAGGAGTCGTATCCATGAAATAACCGTATTGCTGGGAATGCTGCTTGCCGAAACTCTCGCCGATGATGAGCACAATCTGTGGCGAACGGTAGGTGCAGGTATCTACCTCCACCTTGTCGGCAGCATGAATCAGTTGGGTAATCTGGTTGGCTGCCAACTTATTGGCGTAGATGCTGAAATTGAGTCGGTAGATAGGCATGTAGAGATTGGCGCAGTCCTTCTCTGTGAGGGTATGTTCTACTTCGCCGATAGTCTTGCCCGTCATCAGCTTGTGGATGGCCATCTTGTTGTGCCAGGAAGTGCAGGCGCTCCAGATGAAGAGGGCGATGCAGCAGATGCCGGCTACCTGAGGCAGGAGTCGGGTGATGCGATCAATATGAATGGTAAGCCAACCGTAGAGCGGTTTGCTGAAGGAGGCAAAGAGTACCGATACTTTCCAGATGAAATGGCGGAAACGGCGGAAGGCGGTGAGTATCTGCACGAGGATAAGCAGCAATACCCAGCCCACACTACTGAAGATAACCTCGGTAGAGAGGCAGGCTGCGATGAAGTTGCTTGCCTCGCTGCTGTTGGTTTCGCCCACCAGCATGAGCATGGAAGGGTTGAGCGTGGAGCCGAAATTGACGAAGCAATAGACATCAGCTATCGCCACGGCATACAAGATGAGATAGAGTACACCTCTGATGCAGAAGCGTACTTTCTTAGGAATCAAAGCCAAGACGGCACAAACGATGTAAAGGTCGAAAAACAGTTCCAGATACAGGTTGTCGTAGAGTTCACCCCATCTCGGGAGCGTTACCACGGCAGTCAGTACGCCCAAAATATACATGAACGTAAAGAAGTTAGCATTACGTCGTATCGGTTCAAATGCCAGGCACAAAGCCTTCTTGATGTATTTCTTCCAATTCATATTTTCCATATTATAATTTCTCATTTCTCACTTCTCATTTCATAATATCTGCATGCCAAGTCCTCGATGGCTTCCGGCACCATTCCGTGGATACTTTCCCCCTGAAGAATCGCCTGGCGTATTTGGGTGCTGCTGATGTTGAGTAGGGGCGTCTCCACGATGGTTACTCCCTGCGGAACGGCTCCGATACTTGCTCCCTGACGGGGATAGACCACGATAGGGTAGTGGGCGAGAATGTCGTCGTGATGAAACCACTTGTCGAAAGCGACCCAGTTGTCTCCACCTATTAATAAGGTGAAGTCGATGTCGGGATAATCCTTGCTCAGCGCCTGGAGCGTATGCCAGGTGTAGGAAGGTTTCGGAAGATGGAATTCATAGTTACAAGCCTTCAGCTGGCTTTCCCCTTTGAGCGCCTTTTCCACCAGTTCGAAGCGCAAAGAGTCGTCAAGCAGGTCGGTTGCCGCCTGCTTGAACGGATTCTGTGGTGAAACCATAAACCACACCTCGTCCAGTCCCGCCTTCTCGCAGAGGCTCTTGGCCAGAGCAATGTGACCGGTATGTATCGGGTTGAAACTTCCTCCGAATATTCCTACTTTCTTCATTCTTCGTTCTTCACTTGAATTCTTCATTCTTCGTTCTTCACTTGAATTCTTCACTCTTCGTTCTTCACTCTTCACTTAGGATTCTTCACTTAAAAAATCCTTGACGAGCTGATAAACCTCCTGCTGCGCCTTCTCCAAGTTGTCGTTCACTACTACATGGTCAAACTGTGGAGCAAAGGTCAGCTCATAGCTTGCCTTGGCAAGTCGCTGCTCAATCACCTCTGGTGCATCCGTACCACGACCATTCAGACGGCGGCGCAATTCCTCTACCGAAGGAGGTTGCACGAAGATGCTCAAGGCACGCTCACCATAGAATTTCTTGATATTAACGCCACCCTTGACATCTACGTCGAAAATGACGGATTCGCCAGCATTCAGCTGGTTTTCCACCTGAGATTTCAGCGTGCCGTAGAAGCGGTCCTGATAAACCTCCTCGTATTCCAGGAACTCCTCATTAGCAATCTTAGCCTTGAATTCCTCTGGAGTGAGGAAGAAATATTCCACACCATTCTTTTCAGTACCACGAGGGGCGCGGGAGGTGCAACTGATAGAGAAGGCCAACTTCAATTCCGGGTGTTCCTTCATCAACCAGTTGACTATCGTGCTCTTTCCGCTGCCGGAAGGAGCGCTGAAAATTAACAATCCGTTCTTCATAATTATATCATTAATTTTATGATTCCAATTATAGTGCATTCAGCACCTGTTCCTTGATCTGCTCCAATTCGTCCTTCATCTTCACCACGATATTCTGCATTTCAGCCTGATTGCTCTTAGAACCGGTGGTGTTGATTTCGCGACCCATCTCCTGAGCGATGAAACCGAGCTTCTTGCCCACGCCGTGACCTTCCTCGTTCATGGTCTCACGGAAATACTTCAGGTGGTTGGTAAGGCGCTGCTTCTCCTCGCTGATGTCGAGCTTCTCGATGTAGTAGATGAGCTCCTGCTCCAGGCGGTTCTTGTCGTAGTTGACTGAAGGAATCTGTTCCAGACCGCTCACGATGCTGGCACGGATTTTCTCCACGCGAGCTTTCTCGTATGGTTCGATGCTGGCAAGGAGTGCCTGAATATTATCCACTTTCTCCGTAAATTTCTTCTGGAGAGCAGCACCTTCCTGCTTGCGGAAGTCCACCAGATGACCGATGGCCTGCAAAATTGCACTTTTAGCAGCTTCCCACTCCTCTTCAGTCAATTCTTCCATTTCAGTTCGTGTTGTTACATCAGGAAGACGAAGAAGTGTGCCATACCAGTCAGTAGGCTCAGGAATACCGGTCTGAGCCGAAATCTGCTTGATTTGGTGGTAATAATTCTCTACAAGTGCAGCGTTGATAGGAGTCGCATCGGCACCCGCGCTTTTCTCTATCCAGATAGCAAAGTCAACCTTGCCTCTTTCCAGCATTTTAGCGATGATCTGGCGAATCTCCATCTCCTTTTCACGATAGAGAGGTGCTATACGTGTAGAGAGGTCAAAAGACTTGCTGTTTAATGACTTTATCTCTACATTAATTTTCTTTTCTTTGTAGGCAACGGTAGCTTTTCCGAAGCCTGTCATTGACTGTATCATATAATCTTTCACGTTAAA
>ENA-UALO01000846-UALO01000846.1-human-gut-metagenome-genome-assembly--contig:-NODE-846-length-11176-cov-5.581153_pt1 | contig 11176 bp, 10 predicted proteins | sample MGYA00243701_ERZ654470 | MGnify/ENA primary metagenome ERZ654470 (study PRJEB26926, sample SAMN06164444) | human gut metagenome | biome: ENVO:00009003; feature: ENVO:2100002; material: ENVO:00002003...
TGTCTTAGGGTCTCGTGGGCTCGGAGATGTGTATAAGAGACAGCTTTAGCACCCAGCAAAAGGGTAAAAGGTGACATTCTTCTTTGTTACTCGTCCAGAATTGAGGAAAATTCTCCATGCAAAAGCAACAGGGTGGAAATTGCCAAGGTTGAAGATGCAATCATGAAAACTGTAAATATGTATGCAACAGTTTATCTGGATGAGAAAGGAATAAAGAGAGCCGGTAAATCGAAAGAAGTATCTTCGGAAGAAAAGCTTGCAGTACTCGAAAAGAAGGTGAAGAGCCTCAGCAGTAAAAAGATGATGTTGTATTCTGATTATAAGGATGACAAGCTCACAAGAGAAGAGTATGTCAAGCGTTCAAAGGCGATGGTGGAACAGATTGATGAATTGCATCAGAAAATCGAGCAGCTTAAATCGGAACTGCCGACAGAAGATAATTCTGCTGGTAAGTTTGAGACACAGTTAGAAAATATCATCAATATGGAATCTTTTGACAGAGAGAAAATCCAGAAGGTAATCAAAAAAGTGATTATCAATGGAGAGGACAATATAGAGATTGTATGGAATACAGATGATCTATTTTTCAAGTAAGATGGATGGTTACAGAGTTTGGAGTGCCGAGAAAATGTGGCACTCCTTTCTTCTGCAAGTATAAATATTGCTTTCAATATACTGCAATAGCAGGTATAATGGGAAGTGATATTTGAGGGTACAAAAAAATCAATTTTTTTTTGGTCTGGAGTTGACACGAGCAGGAGAAAGTTTTCCGGATATCGGCGTATTGGAGTCCCTGTCCCATCTGTTGGAACTGCCGATTCAGGACATTGTGACCGGAGAGCGGGCGGGAGACCGGGAGGAGGCTGTGACGGAAGTCGTGAGACTGGCAAAGCTCCAGGAGCAGCGGAAACGTGAAAAGAGGATCCTGTATCTGATCGTGCTGGGGCTTTTGATCTATCACTGTGTCATCGGGATCTGTTTATTTTCCGGAAGAGGGTTGTTTGGGGGAAGAGATATTGCCTGCCAGGTGGCCGGAATCTCCATGGCGGGGACGCTGACGATGCTGGGGCTTGTATACCGGTATTTCGGAAAGGAAGAGGATGTGAAAATGATTCCCTCCAGTCAATTAAGCAGAGGACTTGGAATAGCATCCCTTGCGATGCTATTGTGGAGTGTTGGAATCATGTATTTAAGCTTCGGAATGGTTCGGGCAGGAAGTGTTCCCCTTGGTATGGAACTCAGCTCCCTGGGACCGTTTTTGAACAATCAGCTTTGTGCGGGCTATGCCCTGAATGTAATATTTCTGGCAGTGGAAATGTACCGTCTGCTCATGGAGCGGACGGTACTGCATCCGGGATGTGTGATCTCACCGGCGGTCATCTATCTGGATTTCTTTTACATAGACATTCTGGGCCGGATGGATACCCTGGACAGCGTCTGGAAGGCACTGGACAGAGGGACGGGACTCATTTTGCTGGAGGCAGTGTCGGGAATTGTATTTCTGTTTATACAGTCCCACCGTTCTCGTTCTCACGCATCCGATAGCCCACACCAATCTCCGTGAAGACATACTGGGGCTGGGCAGGATTCTGTTCCAGCTTTCTGCGGATGTTCGCCATGTTGACTCGCAGGATCTGGTTATTATTGTCCATGTAGGGTCCCCAGATGGCATTCATGATATAGCTGTATGTCAGGACTCTGCCGGAATTTTCCGCTAAAAGTGTAAGCAGCTGGTATTCAATCTGGGTCAGATGCACCTCTTCGCCCCGCAGGCGGATCAGACGTTTTTCGAAATCAATCTCCAGATCCAGTGCCTTATACACATGACTGGGAGTCTGGGCATGGCTGTGCCGCAGAGAAGTGCGGATCCTTGCCATGAGCTCGCCGGTGCCGAAGGGCTTCGTGATATAATCGTCCGCGCCCAGATCCAGAGCGGAGACCTTCTCCTGCTCCTTGGTGCGGGCAGATATGATGATCACCGGAACATCGCTCCAGGAACGCAGCTTTTGCAACACATCCAATCCGTCCATGTCCGGCAGCCCTAAGTCTAGCAGGATCACATTGGGGCAGAAAGAAGTGCTGAGACTCAGTCCCTCTCTGCCGTTTAAGGCATGCATGATCTTGTAGCCTTCCCGGTCCATGGTAGCGGTGATGAAATTACTGATACTTCTATCGTCTTCGATTAAGAGAACTTTGATCTTATTCATATCTGTGATCCATATCCTTTCCGGTATTTTCAAGAGTTCTGTCTTATGTGGCTGATAGTACACTTATTTTTCTGAAGCGACAGCACCAACCTTGGGCAGTGTGAAACAGAATTCCGCGCCATCCGCATGATTCCGGCCACTCAGCGTTCCGTGATGGGCGGTGATGATGGTCTTGCAGATGGATAGACCGATACCCATGCCCTTGCGGGAATCCGAGCTCTGGGAATTGTTGTAGGTACCCGTCTCGAACAGATTCTGTAATTTTTCTTCCGACAATCCTTTTCCGTAGTCTCTCACAATAAAAGATACATGCTCCGGATGATCCTCCACGATGAAATCAATGGGCAGGATACTTCCGGAATGAACGATGGCGTTTTCCAGCAGATTGATGGTGACCTGCTCGATCAGCACCGCATCCATGGGGATCATCAGAAATTCCTCGGGGATCTTGACCCGGATGGCGGCATCGGGATAGCGTTTTTTCAGTTTCTCCAAAGCTTCTCCCACCACTTCCTCCACCGGTTCCTCTGTGGTATTGATGCTTAAGCTGTCTCCCTGGATACGAGTGACGGACAGCAGATTTTCCACCATATTCAACAGCCAGTTGGAATCCTCATAGATATTGGTCATGATCGTACGCTGTTCGGTGGAGCTTAGATCGTTCTGACTTTCCAGAAACAGGGAGCTGTTGCCGATGATGCCGGTGAGCGGCGTGCGCAGATCGTGGGAGATGGCGCGCAGTAGATTTGCACGCATCTTTTCCATTTCGGCCTCTGCCAGCCGCTTTTCCCGCTCTGCGATCATCTCGGACTGGATGGTCATATGGGAGGTCATGGTACACAGGATCAGAGTGATCCCGCTCATCAGCAGGAAGGTGATAGGGTAGCCGGTCAGTGAGAAATTAAGCTTATAATACGGATAGGTGAACAGATAATTGATCGCTATTACGGAAAAAAGGGTGCAGGCAATGCCGTAGCCGTAGCCCACCGTCCATCTGGCGATGATCACCAGTGCCAGAATGTAGAACAGTGCTACATTGGCATGGTTGTCCGGTACTATATGCTGATATAAAAAAGAGGCAAGAGTGGCGCACAGCATGCAGGCGGCACAGATCAGGATACTGATGGCGTGTCTGGTAAAGGGTGGTTTTAAGCGGAAGCTTTTCCGCGGTGATTTTTTATCGGAAAGTGATCGGAACACGGTGTGATCCTCCATGAAATATTGTTAGTCGTTTTGTAAATTTATTATAACTATAGTACCATTACTTTGCAATGCAAGGTGTAAAGAAGTAGTTAAGGATATATGAAAACCGGTATATTTTCCCCTAAAGCTACGGCAAAAGGCAGATATCCTCAGGAAAATCCAAGACACAAAAAATAGGAACATATACTTTCGTTAGGTTGACATCAGGAAAAACATTAGATTAAAATGTAGTATGGCGGCGGTCCTGAAAGAGCGGACCGTCTATGTGGACAGGAGAGGAATAGGTTATGTTTCTGACAGGATTGGCACTATTGCCGGCAATCGCACTGGTGGTATGGATCTATAGACAGGATAAGGTGGAGAAGGAGCCGGGGGGATTATTGTGGAAAATATTCCTGTTTGGTGTATTGTCTGTGATCCCCGCCATGATACTGGAAATCATTCAGGATGAAGTATTTCTGGTATTTATGGATGCAGATACGCTGTGTTACGTGATCCTGGATAATTTTATCGGGGTGGCACTGATCGAGGAACTTTGCAAGATGCAGGCGGCCAAATGGGCGGCATGGAAGCATCCGGCATTCAATTATAAATTCGATGCCATCGTGTACTGTGTGACTTCGGCATTAGGATTTGCAGCCATTGAAAATGTTCTGTATTGTCTGGAAGGTGACATTGGGACGGCAGTGACCAGAGCCCTGCTGTCCGTGCCTTCCCATGCCATCGATGGCGTGATCATGGGATATTTCTTCGGTGTGGCGAAGGAGGCAGAACTTGCAGGCAATAAAAAACGCAGGAAACGCTACCTGAAGCTCAGCGTGTTCATGCCGATGATCGAACACGGTATCTATGATTCCGCATTGTCTCTGGATGCGGACTGGATCTTCGTTTTCTTTTTCCTGTTTGTGATCGTGGTGGATGTCTGGGCCTATAAATTTGTGAAAAAGCAGTCTGGGCAGGACCGGGAGCTGTCTGCATAAAGATTGCGTTAAGACCCCGTGAAAATTTTATAAATTCACGAAAAACGGTAGGATCGGGTCTTTGCTTCATGTTAAGATAAAGAAAACATAAAGAAAGGAAAGACCAATATTGAAGTTATTCAATCCAAAGATCCGGCAAAAATTTGCAGAATCCTTGAAGGCGGTCCTGCCGGTAGTAGGGATCGTGATCGTATTAAGCTTTACCATAGCTCCCATTACCTCCAGTATCCTGCTGTGCTTTCTGGTGGGGGCGGTGATGGTCATGGCCGGTATGATGTTTTTCACCCTGGGTGCGGAGATGTCCATGACCCCCATGGGAGAAAAAGTGGGTGCCAGAATGACCCAGAGTAAAAACATTCTGCTGATCGTAGTGTTATCTTTTCTGTTGGGAGTGGTGATCACCATTTCCGAGCCTGACTTGCAGGTGCTGGCGACACAGGTGCCTTCGGTTCCGAATATGACGCTGATCCTGGCAGTGGCAGTGGGCGTGGGAATCTTCCTGGTCATTGCTCTTCTGCGTATGTTGATCGGTGTGGCCCTGCCGCCATTGTTGACCTTTTTCTACATAGTAGTGTTCGTTCTTGCATTTTTCGTACCGGAGAACTTCCGGGCAGTGGCGTTTGATTCCGGAGGTGTGACCACGGGACCCATGACAGTTCCTTTTATCATGGCACTTGGTGTCGGTATTGCGTCCATCCGTAATGACCACCATGCGGCGGACGACAGCTTCGGTCTGGTAGCACTGTGCTCCATCGGCCCGATCCTGGCGGTCATGGTGCTGGGGCTGATCTATAAGCCGACCAATGCGGATTACCAGCCGGTGGCGATCCCGGAGATCGCTGATTCCGTGGAACTGGCGCAGCTTTTTGCCCATGGGATTCCGGATTATATGAAAGAAATCGCACTCTCATTACTTCCCATTGTATTGTTTTTCGGTCTGTTCCAGATATTTGCCCTGCGGCTGTCGGGGAAGACACTGGCGAAGATTCTGATCGGTCTGGTGTATACTTATATCGGTCTGGTACTGTTCCTGACCGGTGCAAATGTGGGCTTTATGCCTGCCGGTAATTACCTCGGTCAGGTCATGGCAGCCAGATCCTACAGGTGGGTATTGGTGCCGGTGGGAGCACTGATCGGTTACTTTATCGTAAAAGCGGAGCCCGCGGTCTATGTACTGAATCATCAGGTAGAGGAGCTGACGGACGGTGCCATCTCTGCCAGATCCATGGGGGTTTCTCTGTCCGTGGGCGTATCCTTATCCGTAGCACTGGCGATGATCCGCGTGCTGACGGGGATCCCGATTCTATGGTTTTTGATCCCGGGCTATGGTGTGGCGATCGGACTATCCTTTTTTGTACCGAAGATATTCACAGCGATCGCCTTCGACTCCGGCGGTGTGGCAAGCGGTCCCATGACAGCTACCTTTTTACTGCCGTTAGCGCAGGGTGCCTGTGTGGCGGTGGGCGGCAATTTAGTCGCAGATGCTTTCGGTGTGGTAGCAATGGTAGCCATGACACCGCTGATCACGATCCAGATATTGGGAATGGTATATCAGTTAAAGCAGCAGAAGAGCGGTGCAGGCGTATTTGCCGGTGCGGCGGATGCATTTGGTGCTTTGGATGAGAATGCCATCATTGAACTGTAGGAGGTGTGCCCATGAGTGAATTATATATGATGGTCACCATCACCAATCGTCAGCTGACGAGGAAATTCGTGGAATGCTATAAAGAAAAAGGCGCACAGGTCGGCAGTGTTACCGTCGGCATGGGAACCGCGGCGAATGAGATCTTAGATTATTTCGGACTGGACGGCATGGAGAAGAGCGTATTGTTCCATCTCGTCACAGATGCTGCCTGGCGGCAGATCAAGCCTGCTCTGCGTAAGAAAATGCAGATCGATTTCCCGGGAATGGGAATCGCATTTATCATTCCCGTGAGCAGTGTCGGTGGCAAGAAAGCATTGAATTACCTGACCTGCGGGCAGGAATTCGTAAAAGGAGAGGAGTCCACATTGAAAGAGACGAAGAATGAGCTTCTGGTAGTGATAGCCAATCATGGATATACGGAACTGGTCATGGATGCAGCGAGAGAAGTACATGCGGCGGGCGGTACAGTCATCCATGCCAAGGGCACCGGAACAGAGAATGCACAGCAGTTTCTGGGCGTGACACTGGTGCCGGAAAAAGAAATGTTGTTCATTGTGGTAAAAAGTGAGCAGAAAAATTCCATCATGCGTGCTATAATGGAAAAAGCAGGACTGGAGAGTAAAGCACAAAGCATAGTATTCTCCCTTCCTGTGACAGATACTGCAGGCATGCGCCTGATGGAGGAGATGGGAGAGACATGACAAACGGCTTATCCGGACCCAGGAAGCAGTTCCTGGACGTGCTCCGGGTACTGGCAACCTGTGCAGTGGTGCTGATGCATGTACTGACAGGTGCGACAGATGTGACAGATGCGTCGATAATGCCGGAATACCGGTCATTATTGCTGTCAGTTATGGATCTGGTGACCTGGTGTGTTCCTATATTTTTATTGATCTCGGGATATTTGTTCCTGAATCCGGAACGTACATTGACTTATCCGGTCATGATTAAAAAATATTGCAGGAGGATTGCGCTGGCGATCCTCCTATTCGGCGTTCCGTATGCAGCTTCCGAGCTGGTAGTGGCGGAGCGGACCTTCCGGATCAGGATGATCCCGGAGGCACTGAAGATGACTCTGATGGGACATACCTGGTCCCATATGTGGTATCTGTATCTGATCTTGTTTTTATATCTGATCACGCCGCTTCTGAAAAAAGTGCTGCGTGTGCTGCCGGTGTGGGGTGTTGTAGCAATGATGGCAGTGATCTTCTTGGGAAGCAGTGTGGCACCGTTTCTGAATAAGGTACTGGATGTCAACAGTATTCCGGTATTGCCGGATGGCGGTGTGTATTTCCTGTATTATCTGTGTGGATATTTCTTCGCGGTGAGAGAAGTATGTGTGGACAAGGGAAGGAATGTATGGCTGACAGCTGCAGTAGCGGTTCTGGCCCTGGGAATGATCCTGAGCAGAACACTTGCGGGATTCTCCATCCAGATGGCATACAATTATCCGTTTACAGTACTGCTTGCAGTGCTTCTGTTCGCTGCAGGATGGAATGGGAGTATTAAAAAACACCGGATCCCCTGGCAGGAGGCGGGAGCCTTGAGCTTCGCCGTATACCTGGTACATCCGGTGTATGTGAACCTGTTGTATAAATTCGTGAAGATCACACCCTTTACGGTGTTGGAACAATGCGGTGTGCAGTCTATAGCCGCGGGACAAGCGGTATTGATTTTGCTGCTGGCTGCATTCTGCCTGGTAGTGCTGGCACTGGCAACGGCTACCGCGTGGGTGCTGCGCAAGATCCCGGTGTTAAGAAAATACGTGCTGTGATCAGATGTGAAATATAGGCGGCAAATCTGGTTTTGCATTACAAATATTTGATAATAGCATACCCCTTGCCAGCAGAAGACTTCTATGCTAGAATGTGTACAAAGCATAGAAGTTTTCTATTTCTACAGATATCTTGTGAAGTTCTGAATAGCAAGTCGGAAAGTCCATGCTTTTATTCCAAATTTACAACATTCTAAAATAACAGCGGGGTTTTGACCGCGATATACGTACTGTGTATGGGACATAGGTATGTCTGTTTTTGTTACTATAATCTCATAAACATGGAATGTCTGATCCTGCGGTTATAACAAACACAGGAAGGAATTCTATGGGAAAGGCATTCCAAACATAATGGCAAGGTACGGTATCGGGATATCGTGTAAATGTTATAGGGAGAATTTATGATAGAAATTAAACCAGAAGCGAAAAAGACGGATGGTATTACAAATGATTTAGTTGAAATCACTCGACCGTCGATTGAAAAAAGGATTTATGTTATTAGAGATAAGCAAGTCATGCTGGATAGTGATCTTGCCGTCCTTTATCAGGTAGAGACAGGGGCATTGAATAGAGCAGTTAAAAGAAATATTAGTAGATTTCCAGAAGATTTTCGTTTTCAGCTCACGAATGAGGAGTATCAGAACTTGAGATGCCAAACTGGCATTTCAAGTTTTGCGCAGGACGAAAATAATTATGGTGGTCGTAGGACTCTTCCTTATGTATTTACAGAACAGGGAATCTCTATGTTGGCGAGTGTTCTACATAGCGAAGTGGCAATTAAGGTAAGTATTGGTATTATGCGCGCATTCGTGGAAATGAGGCGATTTATTGCTAATAACGCCTTGCTTTTTGAGCGTATCAGTAATGTGGAGTTAAAACAACTGGAATATCAAAAGCAAACGGATGAAAAATTGGATCAGATATTTGATGCTTTTAGCCTAATTGTTAGCCTGATTCAAAAAGCGGAAAAGGAAATCGTTTTAATTGATGGCTATGTGGATATAGGAACGCTGAATCTTCTCACAAAAAAGAATGAAAATGTGACTGTTGTGATGTATACATTGAAAAGAACCAAGTTATCTCAAGAAGATGTTAATAATTTCAACAGCCAGTATCCTTTACTGGAAGTGCGGTACACGAAAGTATTTCATGATCGCTTTTTAATCTTGGATAAGAAAAATGTTTATCATATAGGAGCCTCCTTAAAAGATGCAGGAAAAAAGTGTTTTGGAATTTCTCTGATTGAGGATGCTGGTATTGTGAGAGACATTCTTCAGAGATTGGAGATTGAAACAGAGGAGTAAAAACGCACCATATTTGGAATTCAATCATCAGGCGATAGTTGCTGACTTTGGCTGTGATCAAGAAGGAGCCTCGACCAGAGGCTCCTTTTTGCTTAGGCTTATGATGCTAGTCAGATCACTTTCGCTGCCAGCGCCCGGAAGCACCGCAGGGCAGTACCAGTCCACTCTCGGTGACGGGGAGGCCGATCTCTTCGGCTTCCACATGACCGCCGAACTTTTTCGTCAGGGTGGAATTCATCATATAGGACAGCACGGCGGGCTGCAATCCTGTAGTGTACGAATTGATCAGGAAGAACAGCGCATCATCGGATAAAAGCTGTGCGGTCAGTCCTACGAAATCCCAGATATTATCTTCTATTTTCCAGATCTCGCCCTTGGGTCCTCTGCCGTAGGAAGGAGGATCCATGATGATGCCGTCGTATTTGTTGCCCCGGCGGATCTCACGCTCTACGAACTTCATGCAGTCGTCCACCAGCCAGCGGATGGGAGCATCGGCAAGCCCGCTGGCAGCAGCATTCTCCTTCGCCCAGCCGACCATACCCTTGGACGCATCCACATGGGTCACAGCAGCACCCGCAGCTGCAGCGGATACAGTGGCACCACCGGTGTAAGCGAAGAGGTTCAGAACCTTCACGGGGCGGCCTGCCTCATGGATCAGACCGGAGAACCAGTCCCAGTTCACAGCCTGCTCCGGGAACAGACCGGTATGCTTGAAACTGAAGGGCTTCAGATGGAAGGTCAGAGGATCAGCCTTACCGGAGGTTTCCTTCTGAAAAGGCAGGGTGTAATGAATCGCCCATTCATCCGGCAGATGGAAGAACTCCCATTCTCCGCCGCCCTTGGCACTTCTGTGGTAATGACCGTTTTTCTGCTTCCAGCCCTTATGATCGTGGGGCGTCTTCCAGATGACCTGGGGATCCGGACGCACCAGAATATAATCTCCCCAACGCTCTAACTTTTCTCCGCTGGAAGTATCCAGCACTTCATAATCTTTCCAATGATCTGCAATCCACATATAGAAACCTTTCTGCGTGTATACTTTGTAACTAACTTTTATAGGACATAATAATAGAATATAATACCGGAAAGACTTTTTCAAGGAATACTTGCTATTGAACCGCATTGAACACATTGAGCCATTTAAAGTCCTCTTCGGTCGATTCATGACATATTTGGGTCGATTCATGCAGCCCCTGGTTCCGCTGAGAGAAAGTGTGGTACGTTATCTTTAAGATAATGGGTATCACTATGCCCAACGGAAAGAGGTAAAACGGTATGAAAAAACGAGTATTGAGCATGTTACTGGCATTTATTCTCTGCTTCTCCACACTGCCCATGACGGCATTCGCACAGGAGGCTTTACAGGAAGCGGATGCGGTTACAGAGCAGGAGGAACAGCAGGAAGCAGCCCCTGCGGCAGAGCCGGAAGAACAGCAGGAAGCAGACTCTGCGGAAGAGCAGAAGGAAGCAGAAGCAGTGGCGGCACCGGGGGAAGAGACTTCGTCCGATAAGAGCACCACTGCGGCAACTCCCGGTACGGAAGATCCCACTGCGGGCGAAGCCCCCGATACTGTGAAATCCACTGGTGAAAGCATTAGCGATAATGATGCCGGCACGCAGGACACCGGGGCAGATGATGAGAAGAAGGCAGCAGTGCAGAAGGTACAGGCACTCATTGATGCTCTGCCGGAGACAGTGACGGTGGAAAATGCAGATGAACTTCAGGCACAGCTGATGGCTATCGACGAGGCTATGGCGGCACTGACCGAGGAGCAGATCAAAGCGCTGGCTATGGAGCGCTTTGATGCAATCTGTGCAGCGCTGACAGGACTTGTAACGGTGCAGGTTGAGGAACATGTCCATCCCATCTGTGGCACAACATGTAATGACGGTAAGAATCATCAAAATGTGACTTGGACACCAACGAGCGTACTGACTGATGATATGGCAGCTGGCAACTATTATTTGACCACTGACATTACGTTGAGTCAGCCATGGGTTCCGAAAAACAATGTGAATCTGTGCTTAAACGGTCACAATATCACATTTACTAAAAATACTTC
>ENA-UALO01000847-UALO01000847.1-human-gut-metagenome-genome-assembly--contig:-NODE-847-length-11168-cov-13.320256_pt1 | contig 11168 bp, 11 predicted proteins | sample MGYA00243701_ERZ654470 | MGnify/ENA primary metagenome ERZ654470 (study PRJEB26926, sample SAMN06164444) | human gut metagenome | biome: ENVO:00009003; feature: ENVO:2100002; material: ENVO:00002003...
GCCGCAAGAAGCTGATGAACAACATGAAAATCCAGTCTGCCCGGAAAGCCACCCATACATGGCTGGCGGGAAAAATCAAGTGCGGAAACTGCGGGTATGCTCTTATGAGCATTAACAATCCTGTGGGAAAGCAATATCTCCGCTGCACAAAACGGCTGGACAATAAAAGCTGTGCCGGGTGCGGGAAAATCATCACTTCGGAGCTGGAAACGGTTGTTTATCAGCAGATGGTAAAGAAACTGGCAAGCTACAAGACGCTGACGGGCAGAAAAAAAGCGGCAAAGGCAAACCCGAAAATCGCCGCCCTGCAAGTGGAGCTTGCCCATGTGGACGGCGAGATTGAAAAACTGGTGGACAGTCTGACGGGCGCAAACAATGTGCTGCTCTCCTATGTGAATGTGAAGATAGCGGAACTGGACGGACGCAAGCAGGAACTTCTGGCGAGGATAGCGGAGTTGACGGTGGAAGCCATCAGCCCGGAACAGGTCAGCCAGATTTCCGGCTACCTCGACACTTGGGAGGATGTATCCTTTGATGACAAGCGGCGTGTGGTGGATTTGATGATTACCACCATAGCCGCCACAAGCGATAGTTTGAATATCACATGGAAAATCTGACGGGCGGCACACCTCCCGTCAGACCGTTACCCTGTGTAGTCCCTTGTAAACTGTACTTTGCATCAGGATAAATGCTCGATTCAAATTTTCCTACCCGAATATCCTGCAATACGGGCATAGTCATTTCTCTGCCGCCATTGAATTTAGGGCCCCTATTCAGTGTTGGATTGATATGATTATTTACTCTAAATAGTATAATGTACTTAACTTTTTCATCATGAATATATCCGTAATGCTTTACTTCAATGTTGTATGTGTAAGTTTTCTTTGCCCAATACTGTTTCGTATTTTTCAACCCATGAGACCAGATAATATGCAGTACACAGTTCAAAAAATCAATATACAAAGACAACGCTTCATCCGAAATTTTCCAGTCCTTTATCGCAGAAGGCCGAGAAACTTTCATGGGGAAATATGGGTTAACGGCAACAGAAGTATCCGTCTTGTAATCCTTGTAATCCTTGTAATCATCCATATTCACCACAATGTCAATATACTTTTTAACCACTCTAACCGGTCTAAACCATTTTTTCATATCGAAGACTCCCTCCATATATGCTTTTACTTGGCCGACCAATCCGGAATCGTTATCCAAATTGTTGTTGATTCCATAGCTGGTCAGTCTAACCATAGTGTAAAATACCCGGTGAGACAAAAATGCTCCACCGGGTATGATCTGCCTTATCGCTTCTATCCTGCAAGCGCATTGGCGCTCCAAGAATCAGCGCAGAAAAAGGGTATGGGTAGTCACGCCGAAAAGCCTATCCTCGGCCTTGCCGGGGCTGCAATTTCCGGCATTTCAATATCCTCGGCACGCAGGGTCGTGATCTCCTTTTGCGTGAGACTTTCATAGTCCTGAGTCAGCAGCCGGGTGGCCTGCGCCATTTTTGCTTTTTCGAGGATATTGCGAACATAGCGGCCATTGCCGAAATCCGCCTGTCTCCGTGCCGTCTCAAACACAGAGGCCAGTTTTTCCTGTGCCTGATCATCCAGATGCAAGCCCTTCTTTCGGGCGGTCAGCGCCGCAATGCTGCATAGCTCCTCCACGCTGTAATCCGCAAAGGGTACATGATAGGCAATGCGAGAGCGCAGGCCGGGATTCTTCTGCAAAAATTCCTCCATCCTATCCGGGTACCCGGCGAAAATCACCACCATGTCGTCCCGGTAATTCTCCATCTCCTGCACGATGGTGTTGATGGCCTCATCCCCATAAGAGCCGCTGCGAGCATCCACCAGCGAGTAGGCCTCGTCAATAAACAGTACGCCGCCCTCCGCCTGCTCAAACCTTTTCTGCACGGTCTGCGCCGTCCAGCCCACATATTTGCCCACCAGGTCGCCCCGTCCTACTTCCACCAGATGCCCCCGGGACAGCAGCCCGTTCTCCCGCATGATCCGGGCAAAGAGCCGGGCCACAGTGGTTTTGGCCGTACCGGGATTTCCGGTGAACACCATGTGCATGGCAGGGCGATCGACTTTCATGCCCTTGTCCGCAAAAAGCTTCTGCGCCTTGTGGTAGTTCAGCGCCTGCAAAATGACCTTCTTGGCCTCGGTCAGGCCGATCATCTCTATCAGCTCTTTGTATGCGTCGCCCTTCGGTTTGGCTTTCTCCACCTCGGTTTTTACAGTGGTAATCTCTTTGTACTGGGGATACACGGTGGTTTTCAGCTTGTTGTTATACCAACCATCGAAGATTGTCCTCAGTTCCGGCGCCAGATACCCCCGGTTTCCCTCCAGCTTAGCAAACAGCTTTTTATCTGTGCGGACATGATTGTCCCGGGCCAACAGCTTCAAGTAATCTCCAGCTTGTTCACCCTCGAGGAATTCTTCCTTCAGCTCCACAAAACTGACCGTGCCGAGATTTTCGTAAAAAAGCTCTTTCAGCTTCGTGCATTCCCGGGGCAGACAAAGGATGGTCAGCACCTGATGACGGTATTTTTTGATGTAGCTGCATAGCTTTTCAATGGTATCACGGATCCCGTCAGCCGTATCCTCGTCGTCTATGTCGCCGTAGTCGGCGCTGTATTGGATGATCACTGTGCCACCGGCGTTGCTTTTATAAAACTGGTCGTAAGCCGAGGACTCCCCATGCAACGCCTCTTCGCGAAAGCGGACAGCGCTGTACCGCCTGTTTTGCAGCCGCCTATTGGCGTAGAGCGCTGGCAGCAAGGCCTGGATTATCTCCCGGCGGATGCCTGCGTCATCAGTCTGTATCAAGTAGTGGACGGGATGACCAACGATTTTTCCGAAAGAACCTCCGGCGTAAATGCGGTCCAGCTCCGGGAGAAGGCAGTCCTTTGTAAAGAGCCGTCCGGCTTTGGCGTAGATCTCGTCCCTGCAAGCCTCGTCCATGAGATCCTCCCGGAAGCAGAAGTCACTGAAGCGCCGATTTACCATGTAGTCCAGATCCAGCGTCTTCAAAACATCGTCATCATCTTCAATATAATCACTTCGGCTGGCTCGGTGCAGCAAATTACAAGCAGCATGGAGAGAAATCTCCTCCGCATGGATATCCGTCAGCTTTACGCCCAATGCCTCCGTATACGCAGGAAACTGAGGATTCATATTCATGCGAGAGTCCTTCTGCACGGCCATTGCCGTAAAAGTGCCGCCGGAGGCGTTGACCACATAGAAAAAAGCCTGGCCCCGAAGCCCTTTGTTGAAGGCCGCGCTCTTGGCGGCCAGTAAATCCACATTTTCATCAGCCGTCCGCTTTCTGCCCTGTCCGCCGCTCCCGGCTGCGAATGCCCCTACCAGCTTAAAAAACTGCATCTCTGTACCTCCCATGTCTCTTTATCCTTGCAAAACGAGTATAGGAAATTGAGTGGGATAAAAAGGGGCCATCAGCCAGTCTGCGCATCACAAACAGCAAGGCATTCAAAAGGCAGTATAATGTGTATCCCGCACTGCCCGCAAATATTTTGGACCTCTATCTTAAAGTGGGATATTTATCGGACAGCAACTATGCTAAAATTATTTTTGAAAAGCAGGAACAATCGGCGTTTGCTTATGCCGTTAAAAATTAGAGGGCGCTGGCCCTCTGGAAAGGAGACGATAAAAATGCCAATTATGCTGACCAGAAAGGACGGCCCGCCTACGCCGTTCCGCAACGCAGAGTACATCCCGTTCTACTACTTCATCCCGAAAAGCATCCTGTCCCGCTGTGGGGCGGAGCTGAACGCCATTCCACGGAACCCGCAGGAGCTGTTTCACAACCGGGCCGCCTGCGAATTCGTGGAGAGCGACCTGTTCCGACTGCTCATCATAGACGCCACCGCCTTTATGGTCTGGCCGTATATGGGCTTCGGCGAGTATATGGAAATTTACTCCGGCTACGACCCGGCGTGGCGGTTTGCCCACTGCCCGGACTACTGGATTCAAGAGCTGACGGACGAAGGCATCTTGGCGTCCGCCGGCGAATTATTCAAAGGTTGCCACTCGGAATTGGGGTATGTGCCGGAATGGCAGATCGACATCTATCTGCGCTACATCGTACCCAATGTGATGAAAAAGCACCGGATGGACGAGATCATCCAAGTGGCGCGGGAGTACCCCTGCTTTGAAGACTTTGATTTTCGTAAAAGCAATCAGAAAACGGACTTTATCCGAAAATGGTACCACACCCGCACCAAGCACCCAATAATCTCTCTGGAGGAATTTCAAGAGGCCTATACCGACACCCACGGCGGACAGGAATACGAGGAGCCTGACCCGTCGCAGAATGTGGAGGAAACAGTGGTAGCACAGGCACTGGTGGATCAGTTCAAGGCCACGCTCAGCGAAAAGGATATGCAGATCCTTGAACTGCGTATGAGCGGCGACACGCTGGAGGAGATTGCCGAAAAGCTGGGCTACAAAAATCACAGCGGCGTGCTCAAGCGCATCCGAAAGATCGGACAGGCCTATGAAGCCTATACCGGCGTGGACTACGGCTTTGAGAGCGGCAAAATCGTCGGATAACACCTACTAAAAATCGGTAGGTGTTATTTTTATGCCCAAACGGAGGTGGAGATTATGAAATGGAGAATATACCCATCCCAGCGAGGGCGGGTCAACAAACTGGTGCGCCGGCGATGCTGCTGCTATGACCACGGCAACTGCATCCTGCCGGATGACGGAGAGCCGCACTGCTGTGTGCAGATCATCAGCCGGAGCGGCATTTACTGCAACTATTTCCGCCGGGCGGTGTTGCCGTCCGACAGTGAGCTGTACGCACAAATCAGAGATCAGAATAAATGAGGAGGATACGGAAATGAAAACGATCCACAACACGAAAATCATCGGCATCGACCACGGGTACGGGAATATGAAAACGGCCAACTGCCGTTTTCCCACCGGCATCGCCGCCTATGACCACGAGCCACTGTTCACGGCGGATATGCTGGTCTACGGCGGCAGGTATTATCTCATCGGCGAGGGGCACAAGGAATTTGCGCCGGACAAAATCAAGGACGAGGACTACTATGTGCTGACCCTCGCGGCCATCGCCAAGGAGCTGAAAGCCGAAAATCTTACCGAGGCGCACATTGTGGTTGCCGCCGGACTGCCCCTGACCTGGACAAGCGGGCAAAAGGCAGATTTTAGAGCATATCTGATGAAGAACGCCGAGGTGGAGTTCTCCTACAAAAAGGCGGACTACCACCTCTATATCGACGATGTGCGTATCTATCCGCAGGGGTACGCCGCCATTGCGAGCTTCGCAACGACTCTTAAAGGCGTGAACCTGATCGCCGACATCGGCAACGGCACGATGAACACCCTGTATATGATCAATGGCAAGCCGCAGCAGGGCAAGATGTTTACCGAGAAATTCGGGACTTATCAGTGTACGCTTGCTGTCCGTGAGGCGTTCATGCAGAAAACGCAGCGGGAAATCAACGATGCCATCATCGACGAGGTGCTGATCACCGGCGCGGCAAATATTGCGCCTGCCGACCTGAAAATCATCAAGATTGTCGCCTCCGAGTATGTGCGGGATATATTCCGCAGACTTCGTGAGCACGGCTATGATGAGAATACAATGACCTTGTATGTGACCGGTGGCGGCGGGTGTCTTGTGAAGAACTTTTATAAGTGCAGCGCCGACCGGGTGAAATTCGTCGAGGACATCTGCGCCGCCGCAAAGGGATATGAATATCTGGCAGAGGCACAGATGAAGGCTGAGGCGAAGGGATGAGCAAATATCGGATCAATGTGCGGTTCGATTTGGACAAGCCAAAAGAGGCGAAAGCCGCACAGTATTTACAGTCGCTGGATAAATCCCGCAACGCTTTTATAGTAACGGCGATCTTAAACGAAATGCAGCGGCAGATATCCATAAATGGGGTTTTGCTGGATGATATTCGGCAGGTCATACGGGAGGAATTGCAGGAGGTGTCGTTTGCTGCGGCACCTCCTGTTTTTGAGCAGGTACAACCGGAGTTGACCGAGGAGCAGCAAGCCGAAAACGAAAAGAGTGTGCTGGATGACCTTGAAATGTTCGGTTGAGCCAAAACGCCGATATGTGGCTCAAATCGCGGTATTTGAAGCAGAGCCAGTGCCACTTTGGCGCAATACGCCAAGAGGCAGGAAAGCGGTTTGCGGCATCGTGCAGCGCAGAGATACGCTGAAATCTCGGTATCTGACAGCCACTTTTCCTTATGCCCTGCGGGGTGCGTCTCACGATATAACAAGCAGGGACTTTGTGTGCCGCAAAAGTCCCAATCACAGCCGAAATCGGCTGACTCTTTGGGGGCACAGCCCCCAATCCCCCGAAAGGAGAGATGTGTATGGGAAAAGATGTTCGTATTGCCGTCCGTGTGACGGTAATAGAGAAAGAGAAGATTCAAGCAAAGGCCCGAAAATGCGGGCTGAGTACGACCGAATATGTGAAGCAAAGAGCGTTGGGGTACGAGCCGAGAACGGTTCCGCCTGACGCTCTTTTTGTTTGCCTTGAAAAGCTGAGCGAGCTTGCGGATAAAGCGAGTTCGCCGGAGTTGGACGAGGAAATTTGCGCAGTGTTCAAACAAATCACGGCAGAGTTTCTTTTTCCCGGAAAGGGGTGATGCGGTATGGCGGTGACAGGCTTTTGGCCTGTGTTCAAAAACCTGAAAGCCACGCTGGACTACGCCGACAATCCCGACAAGACCACCGCACCGGAATATCTGGACGAGGATCTATACGCTGCCCTGCATTACGCAGAGAACGACGATAAGACCGACCGCAAGATGTTTGTGGGCGGCATCAACTGCTCGGCGCAGAACGCCTACGGCGAGATGATCGCCGTCCAGCGGCGATTCGGTCTGCGTGGCAAGGTGGTGGGCTACCACGGCATTCAGAGCTTTCGCGAGGGTGAGGTCACGCCGGAGCAGGCATTCGCCATTGGCAAGGAGACAGCACGGCGGATGTGGGGCGACCGGTATCAGGTGTTGGTCACCGTCCATCTGAACACGGACAACATTCACTGTCATTTCGTGGTGAACCCTGTGTCCTTCAAGGACGGCAGCAAATTTCAGAACAAAATCGGCGACCATAAAGAGCTGCGGAAAATTTCCGATGAGATCTGCCGAGAACACGAGCTGTCGGTATTGGAAAACAGCGAATTTTACAGCAAGGGCAAGAAGAAAGAATATTGGGTCCACAAGGCAGGTAAGCAGACCCACCGGGACTATCTGCGGGAGGATGTGGAATACTGCCTGTCCTTTGCGACCAGCCCAAGAGAATTTGAAAGTCAGCTTTATGCGCTTGGATACACCCTTGACCCTGTGCGATTTTCGGTCAAAGCGAAGCATTGGGAGCGTGCCGTGCGGCTGAGTAACATCGGCTTTTCCAAAGATCGCGTCAACGCACAGCTGCGGCAGAACGCCGAAAACCGCTATCGGCTATTTACCTTGGAATACCGACCACCGTATAAACCGAAGAAATTTCCGCTGGAGGACGAGCTGCGAAAGCTGGGTTTCTCCATTGAGCGCAGCTATGACACCGCCACCGTTTTGGTGGATGCGGTGTTTTATCTTGTCATAACGGTAATCAAAATCGTAGCCGAGCTAACCGATGTAATGCTGCTGTCACCGGATCTGCGGGCGACGGAAAGGGACTTGAAAGAATTGGTTGCAGACTATCACTTTTTGCAGAAACACAACATCCACACGGTTGCTGACCTCCAAGCGAATATTGAGCAAACCAAGGCAGAACTTTCTTCCTTGGAGCGTGAGCGCAGCGACATCAGCAACCGCATCCGTCGCCCCAAGTCGCCGGAGGAACAGGCGCAAAACAAGGAACGCCGCAAGGCGGTATCCAAGCAGATGAAGCCCGTAAGGGAGCATCTGCGCCGTGCGGAGCGGATTTTAGAGAAATCCCCGCATCTGTATGAACTGTTAAAACAAGAGCACGAGCTGGAGAAAAAAGCTCGTGCAAGATACAAGGAAAGAGGGAGATAGAATGAAGAATACGATGAAAAAGCCGGTGGCAATTCCGGTAGAAAAATTGCATCCCTTTACCGGACACCCGTTCAAGGTTAAGGACGATGAGGAAATGAATACGCTGATCGAAAGCATACAGACGCAAGGCGTTCTCTCGCCGCTGATCGTCAGGCCGATTGAAAACGCCGATGAATATGAAATCGTAAGCGGCCACCGCCGCTTACACGCCGCACAAAAGGCAGGGATCACCGAGGTCCCTGCCTTGATTTATGCCCTCGACCGGGATGCTGCCGCTATTGCCGTGGTGGATAGCAACCTCCACCGGGAGCATATTTTACCATCCGAAAAGGCATTCTCCTATAAGCTAAAAATGGAGGCACTGTCCCATCAAGGCAAGCGGACGGATTTAACTTCGACACAACCTGTGGCAAAGTTGCGCACAGCCAATGTTGTGGGTGAGGCATTAAATGAAAGTCGAGAAACAGTGCGGCGCTTTATCCGCCTGACCTATCTCATTCCTGAGTTCCTTGAAAAGATGGATAAAGGTGAAATCGCCCTGTCCGTAGGTGTGGAGCTTTCGTTTCTTGACGAATCCAGCCAGCGTGAGGTGCTGGAGCAATGCGCCATCAACGACTGCACCCCGTCCTATTCGCAGGCGTGGCGGATGCACAAGGCCGACCGGGAGGGAACGCTGACCACGGCAGCCATTCAAACCATTATGTCGGAGGAAAAAGCAAACCAGAAGGCCCGCCTGAAAATCCCAATGGAGCGCATCCGCAAGTACTTCCCCCAAGGATACACCGCCGCCCAGATCGAGGACGCCGTGGTGAAGCTCTGCGAGCGGGACTACCGCCGACGAACCGACCGAGAGCGATAAGGAGGTACACAGATGAATATTAAAACTGAAGAAATGATTGTGAATCCCAACCTGATATGGCTACCTACACCGCCACGAATGGAAAGCGCCGAGGATTTTGCGTATGTTGATGCGTTCCTTCCTGACAGCACCGGAGAGCGTATTGAGGACGGAAAATTACAGCGTTACGGCATCGGCAATTACACAATGAAAATCGGCGGCACAGTCTATGAGGTATCCACCCATTTCAGTACCGACGGTAAGCAAAGCGTGCTGCAGCAGTTCCGTGACCTGCTGCTCTCGCAAAAGCTGATATAACCGCATAATCGAAAAAGGCAACCGGGCATAGTAAAATACACTTGCCTTTGCTATGCCCGGTTGTCGGAAAGGAGCATTTTATTATGGCAACAGCAAACAAAACCAAAGGGCAAAAGGAAGAACTCATTACGGCACTGTACTGCCGCCTGTCCGTGGATGATGATAATAAGGATATGGAGTCGAACTCCATTACGAATCAAAAACTTCTGCTCGAGAAGTATGCAGCTGAGAAAGGATTCACCAACACCCTCTTCCTGTATGACGACGGTTACTCTGGAACGAACTTCAATCGCCCAGGCTGGCAGCAGGTCATGGAACTGATGGAAAACGGTCAGGTGGAAACACTCATCGTCAAGGACATGTCCCGATTGGGCCGTGAATACCTTCAGGTGGGTCAGTACACGGAACTCATCTTCCCAAGTTATGGTGTGCGCTTTATCGCCGTCAACGACGGCGTGGACAGCCTGTGCGAGTCCACCAACGACTTCACGCCCTTCCGGAATCTGATGAACGAGTTCTATGCCAAGGACTGCAGCAAAAAGGGGCGCTCCGTGGTTCGTCTCAAGGCTGAGACTGGTGCCAGAGTCTCCTCCCGTCCCCGCTATGGGTATATGAAAGACCCGGCAGATCCCAAACGGCACATGGTGCCTGATCCTGAGACTGCTCCGGTGGTGCGTTACATCTTTGACCTCTGCGTTTCCGGAAAGGGTCCTGCCCAGATCGCAAAGCAGCTCAAGAAAGACAAAATTCCCACGCCTGGGTATTCCTACTACCAGAAGCATGGGGTGGAACTGATCGGAGTGGACATCACCCAGCCGTACAACTGGTCCACCAACACCGTCGCTGGCATTCTGGAGGATGAGACTTACCTGGGGCACACCATCAACCTGAAATCCACCACCCTGTCCTTCAAGAACAAGAAGCGCATTGAGCGTCCAGAGTCTGAGCAGCTCCGCTTTGAGAATACGCATGAGGCGCTTATTTCGCGACAGACCTGGGAGATCGTACAGGATATCCGCAAGCATAAGCGGCGCAGAGCCAACATGGCCGAGCAGAATATCTTCTCCGGGCTGGTCTATTGCCTGGACTGCGGCGGCACCATGGTACTGCACCGGGCGCACACCATGGATGCGGTGAAAAACAACTTCATGTGCTCCACCTACAAGAAGAAAGGCAAAGATGTTTGCTCTGGGCATTACATCAGAGAACAGGAACTCGGTGCCATCCTGTTGGATGATATCCGGCGTGTCACGCACTTTGCTCGTCAGAATGAGCTGCGGTTTGCGGAGCATATCCGCAAGAAGCAGGGCAAGGAGGCGCAGCAGGAAATTGCAGTGCTCCGGAAGAAGATCGACACCATGCAGAAGCGCCAGGCTGAGCTGACAAAGCTGTTCAAACGGCTCTACGAGGACAGCGTCCTTGGCCGTATCCCGGATGAGCAATACCGCATCCTCTCTCAGGAGTACACCACCGAGCAGAAAGAGATTCAAGAGCAGCTCCCCGCCATGGAAGTAAGGCTTCAGGAGCTGAAAGACTCCAGCACCAATATTGCCCGGTTCATTGAGAACGCCAAGCGGTACAAGGAGATCCCGAAGCTGACCGCTGAGATCCTGCGCATCTTCATCAAGCGAGTGGAGGTCGGAGAGCGTGCGGAGAAATACTCCCGCACAGCACCGCAGGAGGTGCGTATCTATTACCGCGACATTGGTCTGGTGGATGAACTGCCTCAGAGTATGGCAGATTCCATGGCAGAAGAAATTCCAAACGAGGTTGCATGAGCAGAAAAGGGAGGCTGTGCCGAAACACAGCCTCCCTCCACAGGAACAAATATTAAGTTATGTGGGTAGGTTCATAAATTGTCCCTATGCACCGGACACGGAGGCGTCCGCCTTTTTTGTTATGTCGTGGAATCAGCCGCGATCAATTGTGCTTTCTGCGGGGCAGGACCACCACAGCGGCAGCCAGCAGAGCGGAGACGGT
>ENA-UALO01000855-UALO01000855.1-human-gut-metagenome-genome-assembly--contig:-NODE-855-length-11104-cov-8.896914_pt1 | contig 11104 bp, 10 predicted proteins | sample MGYA00243701_ERZ654470 | MGnify/ENA primary metagenome ERZ654470 (study PRJEB26926, sample SAMN06164444) | human gut metagenome | biome: ENVO:00009003; feature: ENVO:2100002; material: ENVO:00002003...
CAGTAGTCCCGGTAGGTGAGAAAGGCGTTGTTCCACAGGCTCCCGGCGCTGTTGTACCGCGCCGTCTCCCCGTTGGCATAGTGGATCTGTGCCTCCACATAGTGCCGGTACATCTCGTCGTAGGGTACCGGTGCCGTCAGCACCGTCGTCTCCGTCATGTCGGGCAGCTCCCCTGTCTGATGCCCGATCTCCCGCAGCACAAAGCCCTCCGCCTGCGCCAGCCACCGCAGCTTCTCCCCGCGCTCATACCCGTTGGGTGCCAGCGCGTCCACCCGATCCAGCACCTGCTTTGCCGTCACCTTCGCCATAGCCGCCACCTCAGGAAGCGCGCTCGTCCACGTAGCGCCGTGCCTCCTCCGCCATCATGCGGGCGTTCTCCAGCACCTCCGCCACGCACTCCGGCACGCGCACCTCCACGCCGCGCATGATCTTCCAGCTGCGCCCGTTCACCGACACGATGACAAAGTTCTCCTCCTGCTTTCTGCCTCGCGGCAGCATGACCGTCACCATTTTCTCCTTCATCTCGCCCTTCTCCTTTCCTCATATAAAACCTCTTCCCTGCGTCCCGCTCCGCACGGCCTCCGCGCCCTGTAGGGCGGGGCCCATGTGCCCCGCCTTTTTGCGCCCCGGCCGCCGGGGACGTCGGCCCCTACTTGGCTCTCCCTTTGGGAGAGCTGTCACCGAAGGTGACTGAGAGGGCTTCACCCTTTTTTGATAAATAGCAGAAGCGCCGCCCATCCGGGCGGCATTTCTTTTTTCGATTACATGGTCACGCCCTGGTCGCAGGCCAGGTCGCAGATGGCAGCGGCGGCATTCTGGGGGAACTGTTCCTCCCGGCGGCGCAGCATGGCCGTGGGGTCAATGGCCCCGGAAATCACGCCGGACAGCAGGGGCGTCAGCTCCTCGTCGTTTTCCACCGCCAGAGCATAGCCGCGGCCCGTCATAAAGCCAATATTGCGGCTTTCGCAGCCGGGGACGGCATTGAGATACAGCAGCGGCGTCCGGGAGGCCACCGCCTCGGCGGTGGTAAGGCCCCCGGCCTTGGAGATCAGCAGGTCCGACGCCTGCATATAGGCGCACATCTGGTCCGTAAAGCCCAGGACCCGGACCCGGGGATTGTCCACGAAGTCGTCGATCATCTGGCGATGCATCCGCTGGTTGCTGCCGCACACGGCCACCAGCATGTCGTCGTGGCCCAGCAGCCCGGCAATGCAGGCGGCGGTGGAGCGCAGGGGACCTGCCCCCATGCTGCCGCAGGCCAGGGTGAACACGTGGCGGCAATTGTCCAGACTCAGCTGCCGCCGGGCGGCGGCCCGGTCCGGCATACGGCAGAACTGCCGCCGGATGGGGATACCCGTAGCGTAAATCCGCTCCCGCGGCAGACCGGCCGCCTCAAACTCCGGCGTCAGCGCCGGATGGGGGATGCAGATGCCATCCAATTGCAGCTCACCCACACCGGGGGAGCAGGTGAAGTCAGTAGCCACGAACCAGGCGGGCATCCGCAGACCGTAGCTGCACCGCAGCTCCGTCATCATCATGGCCGGAAACACATGGACGCAGATGGCCGCGTCGGCTCCCAGATCCATCAGCGCCTCATACAGGGGGCCAATGCCCCGGATGCTGTTTTCATACAGCAGGGGAGAGGGGCGCTTTTCCTCCCGGCGGTAGCCGGCGCCGTACAGCTTGGGGGTGTAGCGATAGGCGAAATCGTGGCCCCGGCTGATAAGGTCCGCAGCGCCCTTGGGCAGAAAGTCCAGGGTGTTGTAGGTTTTGCTCTCGTGGCCCCGGGCGGCCAGCTCCTCCGCCAGGGCGGCGGCAGCGGCGTTGTGTCCGCCGCCGGTGTTGCAGGAGAGAATAGCAATTTTCATAGATTCTTCTTTGCCTCCTTCTCCGCCAGTCGAAGCAGGCGGGGGCGGTTATAGCGTTGGATCAGGATAAAGCTCACGTTGCCCAGCAGGTTGTACACCAGCCACAGCAGCCAGGACCACACGCTTTTCCACAAAAATAGCATGCCCACAGACAGAACGATGAGCCAGCAATGGACGCACTCGGCCACGCAGGTCTCCTGTACCAGGGACATGGGGTCAGCCGCCGACAGCTTCTTTTTCACCATGTCCGGCATCAGGCGGCTCATGTCCGGCAGACGGTCCTTCCAGCGGCGGATGTGCAGCTTGTTATATACCCGTCCGCCCTTTTCCCAATCCCGGCACCGGTAGGGGGCCTGATGGGGGTCAAACCAGCGGCGGGGCAGGGCCTGTCCCACCGGGTGGGCCAGAACGCCCAAGGCCGCCGCGTACAGAGCGGCCCGCCAAAAACCGTGCATGCGCTGTCCTCCATTCGTGTATTACAGCACATCATACCAGATATAGGGATAAGAATCAAGCACTTGGACGAAAAATGTGTAATACTTTGCCTGCCATGGATGACTTTTTGCACCTGTCAAGAAGAATTATCTGAAATAAGCAAAACCCTCGGCGCGATGCGCCGAGGGTTTTGCTTATTGGAAAATTGGGTTAGGCAACGCGCTTGCCCTTATAGCGAGGAGTAACCGCCATGGCCACCAGGCCGCAGCCGCACAGACCCGCCAGGGCGAACCACAGAGCTGCACCCTTGTCACCGGTCTTGGGACCGTTGTTGCCGGTATTGCCGGTATTGCCGGTATTGCCGGTATTGCCGCTGTTGCCGGTGTTGCCGGTGTTGCCGGAGTCGCCGCCCTGACCGGGCTGACCGGGCTGACCGGGCTGACCGGGCTGACTGGGCTGACTGGGCTGGCCGCTTCCTCCGGCGTCACCGCCGGAGCCGCTGCCGCTGCCGCCGGTGCTGCCGCTGCCGCCGGTATCCTGCTTCTGGCCGCAGACAGAGCACACGCCGTTCACATAATCGTGGGCGCCGAAGCCGTCCTTCTGGCTGTTGTCGGTGACGGTGCAGCCGTCGGCCAGGCAGTCATGCCAGTGATTCACGCCGTCAGAGGACCAGGTATCGGACCACTGATGGGTATGCTCCTTCACCAGGGGCTTGTCCTCGGCGCTGTACATGCGCCACAGCTGGGTGCCGTAGAAGGGATTGGCGGTGCCCATATACACGCCGTTCTCGGTGGAGCAGATGGTGCGCAGACCGTGGTTGGAGCCGTCGCCGAAGCCGTCCCGGGTGATGGCGTCGAAATTCACGCCGTCCTTGGACACCAGCAGGTCAAAGCCGTTCTCGCTCTGCTGGGCATAGTAGTTGCAGCCGAAGTAGTACACAAAGTTGTGGATCGTGTCGTCATACACGGCCTTGTCCAGGGCGGCAAAGATGGCCTTCACGGCGCTTTGCAGGTCATCCTTCAGGCCCTGGGTGTCGGCGCTGCACATAGCCACGCCGGTGACCTGGGCGTATTCCTGGGCAAAGCTTGCGCTGTCCAGCTTCACGCCCAGCAGGTCGAACACCTTCTGCTTGAAGGCCTCATACTCCTCCAGCATGTTCCGGTAGCCGGGCACGGGGTTCTTATCGGCGGACATATCCGTGGCAAAGCCTGCCAGCATCTGATACAGATGGGCGGTATACTTGGTAAACAGGACCTTGTCCAGGAACCAGGTCAGATACTTGTTGTCGTGCTGCTGCAGAACCTCCAGCACGGCATCCTTCAGCATATCGGCCCGGCCGCTGATGTCGGCATAGTCCATATTGGCTACCTGACCGTCGGTGATCTGGGTGAAATGATAGGTCAGAGTGGAGGTGTCATAGGTGCCGATGTACAGCTCGCCGTTGTGCTCGCCGTAGCGCCAGATATACTGGTTGGAGTTGTTGCCCAGACCCGTGCCCAGGTTGCCGATGGGGCCGTCGGGGAAATAGGGGTTGTCGTCCTTACCGGCCACCTGCTGGAAGTTGCCGTCGGCGTCCATGCGGTACAGATAGATGGAGTGGTCCAGATCGTTGTACAGCAGCTCGAAGTTGCCGGAGGCGGGGATCTCCGCCAGGTCCAGCATGGGATCGTTGTAGGTGCCCAGGTACAGATAGCCGTTGTACACCCACATGTTGCAGCTCATGGAGTAGTTGATGCCCAGGCCGAAGTCGTAGCCGCTGGTGCCGTGGTCACCGATGACCTGGGTCCAGGTGAAGCTGCCGTCCTCGTGCTTGTCGCCGCGATACATGGCGAAGCCCTGCTTGTTGATGTGGCCGTCGATGGACTTGTCGGTGACCACGGTAACGTACATGGAGCCGTTATACTCGATGATGTCCCAGATACCGCCGCCGTTGAGGCCGTCGGTCTTCATAACGGCGGGCAGGCCGTCAAAGTCGTCCTGATCTGCCACACGCCGCCAGGAGCTCAGACCCGCGGTGGGATCGGAGCTGGCCACGATGATGCCGCCGGGGGTACCCTTGCCGTCGTAGTTGTCCGTGGCCAGGCACATATAGATCTCGTCGTCAAACACCAGCAGGCCGTGAACGCCGTTGGACACGCCCTGGGTGTAGTTGATGTTGTGATAGGCGATGGAGCACTCGTTGGTCTCGGGGTCCACCTCGATGAGGGTGGCCGTGGGGCTGCCCATACCTGCGAAATAGATCTTGCCCTTGAATTCAAAGGCCATGCGATAGCCGGCCAGATAGTTCACGCCCTTCAGATAGGGGGGATAGCCGGGGAAGATGTCGGGGTAATCCTTCAGGATGTCCCGTTCCCGGAAGATCACCTGGGCCTCGCCGGTGTAGCGGTTCACAGCCATGATCACGGGGGTCCACTGGGACATGGGAGTTTCGTCGAAGGTGTCCGTGCCGAACATGACCTTCACAAAATCTGCCGCGGCCCGGCTGGTGTCCACATTCTGGTCCAGCTTGCCTTCCTTCTTCATGGCGTCCAGGGACGTCTTGACGTTGTTGTGATAGATGTAGTAGGTGGAGTTATAGCAGGTGCCGATGTAAACGTAGTCACCGGCCTCAGCCATGGACCAGGAGTAGCTCTGGCCCCGGTCCTGCAGATCGCCGGTCAGAATGCCGTCCACCTCTCCGGCGCCCAGCGTGGGGTGGGAGACCTTGTCGATGGTGTAGCCGCCCTTGGAGTAAACACCCTGCTCCAGGGGCTCGTAGCTGATGGTGTCGTCGTCATTGCGGACGGCGACTGCCAGTGCGCCGCTGACCAGGCTGACCGTCATAACCAGAGCCAGCAGAACAGCGGTGCAGACTTTGAACGCTTTGTGCATGTTATCCCGCTCCTTTAAAACAATTTGTCTGTCCTTGCACGAAAAACACTTTATCTATAATATGTGCGCCAACAGACACACAGTAATTTAACATAATTCGCATCCTTTTACAATAGATAACATCTGAAAAATACAATAATTTCTGCTTATAACAGAAAAAAGAACGGGCGATGACGGCGCTTTTTGCAGAGTTTTCCTATAAAGGCAGCGAAATGCGGAAAATTTTGCCCAAAGGCGGTTGCCAAAGGGCGGCAAGAGGTGGTAAAATAAACGTATCCTATTCCAACCGGCGGCGGCCACTCCACTTTTTGGCCCCCTGCCGGAAAAACAAAGGAGGAACAAGGTCCCGCTGAGACTGGCGGTGCGGCAGTGTGGAGACCTGCCGTAAGGCGCTGCGGCTTTGCCGGGCGCGAGACCGTTCCCTGCGGAGGCAGAACGGTTACAGTCTGTGCATATGGCAGAGGTCATTCTGAAAAACCTCAAGAAGGTGTATCCCAACACCGAAAAGAAGAAAAAGGCCAAGAAGGGCGAGCCCGAGAAAAAGACCAGTCTTCAGATCACCGACGAGGGCGTTGTGGCGGTGCAGGACTTCAACCTGCACATTGCGGACAAGGAGTTCATCGTGCTGGTGGGCCCCTCCGGCTGCGGCAAGTCCACCACGCTGCGGATGATCGCGGGCCTGGAGGACATCTCCGGCGGCGAGCTGTACATCGGCGGCAAGCTGATGAACGACGTGGAGCCCAAGGACCGAGACATCGCTATGGTGTTCCAGAGCTACGCCCTGTATCCCCACATGACCGTGTACGAGAACATGGCCTTCTCCCTGAAGCTGAAAAAGCTGCCCAAGGACGAGATCGACCAGCGGGTCCGTCAGGCGGCAGAGATCCTGGACATCACCCAGTATCTGGACCGCAAGCCCAAGGCCCTGTCCGGCGGCCAGCGGCAGCGTGTGGCCATCGGCCGCGCCATCGTCCGCAACCCCGCCGTGTTCCTGATGGATGAGCCTCTGTCCAACCTGGACGCCAAGCTCCGCAACCAGATGCGCGCCGAGATCATCAAGCTGCGGGAGCGCATCGACACCACGTTTATCTATGTCACCCATGACCAGACCGAGGCCATGACCCTGGGCGACCGCATCGTCATCATGAAGGATGGCTTCATTCAGCAGATCGGCACCCCCCAGGAGGTGTTCGACCACCCTGCGAACCTGTTCGTGGCGGGCTTTATCGGCGTGCCCCAGATGAACTTCTTCGATGCCAGGCTGTCCCGCCGGGACGGCAAGTACGCCGTCACTGTGGGCAGCGTTACCGTGGAGCTGTCTCCGGAGAAGCAGCAGCGCCTGGCCGCTCATAACGTGGCGGAGCAGGACGTGACTCTGGGCGTGCGCCCGGATCATATCATGCTGTGCGCCGACGGGGTCAAGGGTACGGTGGACGTGTCCGAGATGATGGGCTCCTCCGTGCATCTGCATGTCACTGCCGAGGGCAAGGACGTGATCGTCATCGTCCCCACCAACGGCGCCGCCGCCCACTTCCCCATGGGCAGCGAGGTCAACATGATCTTCGGCGGCAACGTGGCCCACGTTTTCGATAAGACCACCGGCAAGAACCTGGAGTGGTAAATCCGGAATCCCATAGCGACAAGAGTATAGGACTGCCCCCCTCCGGCGCAAAGGCACCGGAGGGGGGCAGCTTGCGTATGTCTGAATAGGATGTTATACCGGAAAAGAACGCCTTGCGCCAGGAAATCAGGTGTGTTATACTATACAGAACAACACACTGGATTACTATGCGTATTTTTACCCAAGAAAGAGAGAAATCATGACCACCCAAGACTACCGTACCCGCAGACCGCTGCGCATTTTCCTGTCCTACTTCCGCCCCCACCGGGGCCTGTTCCTGCTGGATATCACCTGCGCCTTCTTCATTGCCGTCATCGACCTGGCCTTTCCCCTGATCTCCCGCACCGCCATGTACCACTGGTTGCCGGAGAAGCAGTTCTCCATTTTCTTCACGGTCATGGCCCTGGTGGTGGCGGCCTTTGTCCTCCGGGCGGGGCTTTACTTCATCGTGGGCTACTGGGGCCACACCTTCGGCATCCTGGTGGAGGCCGATATCCGCCGGGACCTGTTTGCCCATATGCAGGACCTGGGCTTCGACTTTTACGATAAAAACCGCACCGGCCAGCTGATGAGCCGCCTGACCACGGACCTGTTCGAGCTGACGGAGCTGGCCCACCACGGGCCGGAGGACCTGTTCATCTCCCTGGTCACCATCATCGGCGCTCTGGCGGTGATGTTCTCCATCCAGTGGCGGCTGGCCCTGGTGGTGTGCTGCATCATCCCCGTGTTCCTGCTGGTGGTTATGTACCGCCGCCGCCAGATGTCCCAGGCGTCCCGGGCCGCCAAGCAAAAGACCGGCGCCATCAATGCCGAGATCGAGTCCGGCCTCTCCGGCGTCCGCACCACCAAGGCCTTCGCCAACGAGGCGGAGCAGCAGCGCCGCTTCGACGGGGCCAACGAGGTGTTCAAGACCTCCAAGCGCAACTTCCATAAGGAGATGGGCTTTTTCAACGCCAGCATGGAGCTGTTCATCAGCCTGCTGTCCGTGGCGGTCATTGCCGCAGGCGGCTGGCTCATCATGAAGAACCGGCTGAACTATATCGACCTGATCACCTTCAGCCTGTATATCACCACGTTTATCAGTCCTGTGCGAAAGCTGGCCAATTTTGCCGAGATGTTCTCCAACGGCTTCGCGGGCCTTCACCGGTTTATTGAGCTGATGGCCACGGAGCCCACCATCCAGGACGCACCCGACGCCGCGGACCTGACGGACGTCCGGGGAGAGGTAGCCCTGGACCATGTGACCTTCTCCTATGACAACGGCAGCCCCGAGGTGCTCCACGGGGTGGACCTGACGGTCCGGGCCGGGGAGACGGTGGCTATCGTGGGTCCCTCCGGCGGCGGCAAAAGCACCCTGTGCCAGCTGGTGCCCCGGTTTTATGACCCCGACAGCGGCACCGTGTCCGTGGACGGCCACGACGTGCGCTGCCTGACCCAGCGCTCTCTGCGCCGGTCCATCGGCATCGTGCAGCAGGATGTGTTCCTGTTTGCCGACACCATCCGGGAAAACATCCGCTACGGTAAGCCCGACGCCTCCGACGCGGAGGTGGAGGAGGCCGCCCGCCGGGCGGAGCTGTACGACGATATTGCCGCCATGCCCGACGGGTTCGACACCTATGTGGGCGAGCGGGGCACCCTGCTGTCCGGGGGCCAGAAGCAGCGGGTAGCCATTGCCCGGATTTTTCTGAAAAATCCGCCCATCCTCATTCTGGACGAGGCCACCTCCGCCCTGGACAGCGTCACGGAATCCCGGATCCAGCATGCCTTCGACGAGCTGAGCCGGGGCCGCACCACCCTGATCATCGCCCACCGGCTCTCTACCATCCGGGCCGCCCACCGCATCCTGGTGATCCAGGACGGCTGCATTGCCGAGCAGGGGACCCATGACCAGCTGTTGGCCCGGGGCGGAGCCTACGCCCGGCTGTACCACACCCAGAATCTGGGGGAATACCATGGATAAACGCGAAATGCTGGACCGGCTTGCGGCAAACGGCGACGAGCGGCTGCTGCTGGGCCGGGTCTGGGACAAGTATGAGCAGTGCCGCCGGAGAAATCTGCCCCAGGGAACGGGCTTTCTGTCCCCGGCGGAGCAGGCGGCGGCCCAGCGGCTGCTGAACGCCCTGTCCGTCTCGGAGGGATATACCTTCTGGGGTGGATACGACGGGGCCCAGCGGCGGCAGCTGTGGTTCCTGCCGGACTGGCAGGAGGCCCCGGAGGAGGATGCCGTCCGGGTGGTCCGGGCCTCGTTTTATGAGGAGGATTCCCTGACCCACCGGGACATTCTGGGCAGTCTCATGGCCCTGGGCGTCACCCGGGAGACATTGGGGGACATTCTGGTGTCCCCCCGCTGGGCCGACGTACTGGCCACGGGACCGGCGGCGGAGCTGCTGCTGTCGGAGTGGACGGACGCCGGACGGGTGCGGCTCCATACGGCCCCGCTGCCCCTGGCTCAATTGACGCCGCCCCAGGAGAAAACCAAGGAAATCCGCGACACGGTGTCTTCCCTGCGGCTGGACAGCGTGCTGGCATCGGGCTTTTCCCTCAGCCGGGGCAAGGCCGCCGAGGCCGTGACCTCCGGAAAGGTCCAGGTGAACTGGACCGACTGCCAGAAGCCGGATCGCCCGGTATCCCAGGGGGATACCCTGACCCTCCGGGGTCTGGGCAAGTGCGTTCTGGAGGAGGTCGGCAATCAAACGAAAAAAGGCAGGGTGTTCATCACCCTGAAGCGCTATCTGTAAGGGGGAACCGATGATGGATGAAAAGAAGATCGCCCGGATCAACCAGCTGGCCGCCAAGTCGAAAACGGCGGAGGGGCTGACGCCGGAGGAGAAGCAGGAGCAGCTTGCCCTGCGCCGGGAATACATCGACTCCGTGGTGGGAAATCTGGCCCGGGAGCTGGATAACACCTATGTGGTGGATGAGCACGGCAACAAGAGCAAGCTCCGCCGGAAGGGAGAGAAGTAATGGCCTATTCCTATGACGACCGGGAGGGGGAGACCCGGCAGGAGCCGCCCCGCCGTCCGCCAAAAAAGAACGACAACGATTTTGGCTCCTGGGCCATTATCGCAATTTTATTCGCGGTGGCCTGGCCGGTGGGCCTTGTTGTGCTGCTGGCCAAGCTGTTCGGCGGCGACACGAAGCGCAAGCCCGTGTCCCGGCAGAATCCCGGCCTGTCCCAGCAGAATCCCGCCCCGTCCCGGCCTCGTACCGGGACAGCCTCCAGCACCCGCAAAAAGGTGACGAAAACGCCCCAATACTCCGCAAAAGGGGCCAATACCATGAAAATTGTGGGCCTGGTGCTGCTTTTCGCAGGCCTGGTGTCTATGGTGCAGGGCGTTGGCGCCGCTGCCGGAGTTCTGAGCTGGAGCCTGCTGGCGGAGCTGTTTCCCACCATGGGCCTGGCCGCCGGAGGTCTGGGACTGGTCATCGGCAGCGCCTCTATGACCCGCCGGGCCCGCCGCTTCGGCAAATATCTGGCCTGTGCCCACGGGCAGGACGCCGTGTCTCTGAAAAAGCTGGCCGACACGGCGGAGGTCCCCCAGCGGAAGGTGGAAAGGGACCTGGAGATCATGATCGAAAAGGGCCTCTGGGGCAAGAACGCCTATGTGGACCTGAGCAGCGACATGCTGTTCCGCTCTCCGGAGGCGGCGGAGGCATACTTTGCCCCGCGGCAGACCGCCCAGGAGCCGGCCCCGGCGGAGCAGGGCTATTCCGGTATCCTGCGGGAGATCCGCCGGGCCAACGACCGCATTGCCGACCCTGTCCTCAGCCAGAAGATCGACCGGCTGGAGGAGGTGGCGGGGAAGATTTTCCGCATCATCGAAAAGGAGCCCGCAAAAAAGGGCAAGGCCGGCACCTTCCTGAACTACTATCTGCCCACCACCCAGAAGCTGCTGAATTCCTACGCCGAGTTTGAGGAGGCCGGGGTCAGCGGCGAGAATCTCAACCAGGCCAAGGCCAAAATCCAGAGCACCATGGACAGCATCGTGGCGGGCTTTGAGCGGCAGCTGGATGAGCTGTACCGCGCCGACGCCATGGACATCGACAGCGATATCCGGGTCATGGAAACCATGCTCCGCCGGGACAGCGCCACCGTGGCCGACGATTTCGGCCTGGGCGGCACGGCGGTGCAGCAGCAGGACGAATGAAGGAGAGACTCCCTGTGAAACGAATTTTTGCTTTGATTTTAGCGCTGTGTATGACCTTTTCCCTGTTTGCCTGCGGCAAAAAGCAGGCGGACCCCACGCCAGGCAGCCAGTCCCTGTCTCTTATACACATCTCCGAGCCCACGAGACCCTAAGACATCTCG
>ENA-UALO01000857-UALO01000857.1-human-gut-metagenome-genome-assembly--contig:-NODE-857-length-11098-cov-4.429050_pt1 | contig 11098 bp, 13 predicted proteins | sample MGYA00243701_ERZ654470 | MGnify/ENA primary metagenome ERZ654470 (study PRJEB26926, sample SAMN06164444) | human gut metagenome | biome: ENVO:00009003; feature: ENVO:2100002; material: ENVO:00002003...
TTAGGGTCTCGTGGGCTCGGAGATGTGTATAAGAGACAGCCATGCGTCCTTCAGGTTCAGCGTGCCTGCCCGGATGGACTTGACCTCGGTGCCCACCAGCTCGATGCCCGCCTCGATCTCTTCTTCCACGAAGTATTCGTGATAGGCTTCCCGGTTCCGCGCCATGACCTTTACGCTTGCCTTTTCCAGATGTCTCACCCCCTGCGCAATTCTACGGTCATTATACCATAACTGTCAAGGGGATTATACCGCCCAGAAAAGTAAATGTTTCCGCTTACAGCAGACGCAGCCCCCACTCGCCGTTATCTTCCTGATAGTACTGGAACTCGTTCAGCGTGTCGGATTCAAAGACATTCAGCATGTCCATGAAATCCTCCACCAGAGGGTATTCCGGCAGACGCTCTCGGGGCAGCCAGAACACCTCGCCCTCGTCGGAGGACTGCAAATCTCCGGTGTAGCGGTCGGCTTTGTAGAAAAGGACCACATACCGGGCGTTGTCCCGGGTCTGGAATTGCTTGACCCCGCACAGCGTCGGATTTTCGATGGTCAGCCCGGTTTCCTCCCGGGTCTCCCGGATGGCGGCCGCGGTGAAGGCTTCGCCCGGCTCCACGTGTCCGCCGGGGAAGCAGATACCCGGCCAGCCGGGGTCATTGCGATCCTCCATCAGAAGATTGCCGCTGCCGTCGGACACCATGATCAGCACGGTGAAAATTGCCTGTTCTGCCATCGTTACACCTTGTCAAACAGAAAATGTTCCAAATCCTTCGGGGACGTAAAGGAAAAGTCGCACAGCCGGGTCATTTCCTCCGTGATCTCCGGGCAATCTGTCCGACCCCAACCGGCAAAGGCGATGGGGACACCGGCGCTTCGCGCCATTTCCCAAGCGGGCTTCATATCGTCCACCACCAGCAGCTGGGACTGGGTATAGCCGTATTTTGCCATGATCTGCTCCAGCGGCCACGGGCTGGGCTTGCGCAGTTCCTCCGGTAAGTCCCAGCCGTAAATGTCGTCGGGGAGGATGCCGAAGTGGGTTTCGTAGTCCCGTGTGATGTTCTGGATGCAGGAATGGGAGACGACGCAGATTTTTCCGCCGGCTTCCTTCTGGCGGCGGATGATGTCGCCGATGCCGGGGAAGGGGGCGGGGATGTGATCGACGATGTATTTCTGCCAGCCGTGGTATTCGTCCACAATTTCCTGCTCGGTAAAGTTGTACCACTTCCGGCACATGTCGGCAAAGCCCAGACGGAAGCAGCCCTCGGTGTACTCGTGGAGGGTGATTTTCGTCCCCGGGCGGAATTGATTCAGAATGTAGCAGAAGAAGGGATAATTGACGGTGGCCTCGCTCTGCACGACGGTATCGTCGTGGTCGAGGACAAGACAGGGGTATTTCAGCATAGAAGTTCTCCCAATATTTTTTCTTTTCTCATTATACCAGACGCCGGGCGGCGGTGCAACCACAAAATTCCTCTTGCATATATCGAACAAATGTGCTATAATGACAAAACAAAAGGAGGTGGGCGCGATGGTGCGGAAAACATGTCCGGTGGATGTGATATCGGTATGCAGCGCCAGCGGGGATATCCGCCCGCTGCGGCTGCGGGTGGAGGACGAGGAACAGGGGCTTATCCGGGTGAATATTGACGAAGTGATCAGCGTGAAGGAAGTCCCCTACGTGGGCGTGGAAGCGAGGATATTTCTGTGCCGGGGGACGGTGGACGGGCGGCAGCGGCAATTTGCGCTGAAATACCTCATCCGCGCCCACTGCTGGTGCCTGATGGACAGGGTGTATTGATTTTTCACAGTGGAAATTATGGGGAGATTGTTGTATTATGGTGGTAAGAAACTGTCCGGGAGGAAGCACTATGGCAATCGTGACCTTTTACAACGGCGACCCCAAGGACGCGCCGAAAACCACCATGCCCGCCCATCTGGGGGCGAACGCCATCATCACCTGCAAAAACCGCCTGCTGCTGGAAAAGCGCAGCGACTCCGACGTCTGGGGGCTGGTCGGCGGGGGCTGCAAAAAATGGGAGACCGGGCGGCAGGCCATCGTTCGGGAAGTCTATGAAGAACTGGGACTGCGCATCGCCCCGGACCGGTTCCGGAAGCTGGCGGTGTACGACAACCCCGGCCGGATCGCCGCCTTCCGGGACGGCAGCATCTGGCGCATGGTGATCGTGGTATACGCGCTGGAACTGGAGGAGGAGCCGGAAATGCACATCAGCAGAGAATCCAAGGATCTTCGCTTTTTCAGCCGGGAGGAAATCGGGAATATTGAAATAGCGATCACCCATAGGGATATCGTGGAGGACTGGTTTGTCAAGGGAGAAAGCACCCACATTTGTGAATAAACGGAAAAGAAAAAGGATTCCTTATACAATTATTGAAAAAATACTTGTATATTCACGGAAAGTATGCTAATATACAAGGTAAACGGTGCAGTATCCTAGTCGGGGTGGCCATCTTCCAGGAAGGGCCTAAAAATCCTTTGAAGGGCACATCGATGAAGTCCCTGGTGTTTGCTTGTTACGCCCAGTTTCGGGTGGATGCTGGGGGTTAAGGATTCCGGGCGCGCGCAACGGCATGACGCATACGACCCGGTTTCCGTGGAGACTTGAAGCTTGTGCGACGACGGTTGAAGCCCTTAGGCGGCTCCGATCGCGTACGAATCAGGTATGAACCTGCAAGGCGGTGCACAGAATCGTGTGCTGCGTGCAGCGTAGCCTGCCTTGCGTGGAAATGCGGGAAAAGAAGACCAGACGGCCGGTCACTATGGCCATAGCGGCTGCTGTCATCGCTTCTGGAAACCATTTCTGCAAAAGAGGCTAAGATCATGGCTTCCCTCGTTGTGGAAAACACCTAGGCTGTCGTAAAAGGGCAGGCAGGGGATTGCAGTACGGACTAAGTGGCAATCGGGTACCCATTATCATGGCAACACTTGGGCGGATGAATGAAATGGAAACGGCCTGTGCGGCAACGGCAGGTTTCATCCGGTGAAAAACAACCCGACCTAAGCCGTAAGATTTACTCTGCCTGCCACCGTTTTTTCATTTACTATATTTCTCAGAAGGAGACTGTTTTCGTGGCGAAAACCGACCCTGAGGCTGCCAGACGGCAGCGGCATAAGACGATCCGCTGGGTCGTCACCGTTTTCCTGATCACGGTTGTGATTTCCGGCATCATTTCTCTGGTCTCGGACGAGGTGATGGACAGCAGCAGCCTTCCCGTGGCCTTTCTCATTCTGCTTGCCATCGTGATGGTGGGCATTATCTTCGATATCATCGGCATGGCGGTGGCCTCGGCGGATGAAAAGCCGTTCCATTCCATGGCCGCCCGGAAGGTGCCGGGTTCTCAGGAAGCCATCCGGCTTCTGCGCAACGCGGAGCGGGTCAGCTCCATCTGTAACGACGTGGTGGGCGATATCTGCGGCGTTGTCTCCGGCAGCGCGTCGGCGACCATTGCGGCGCTGATCCTGACGCAGGTGGACGTGGGCTGGCCGCGGGGCGTTTCGCTGGTCATGTCCGCCCTCGTGGCGGGGCTGACCGTGGGCGGCAAGGCCATCGGCAAGACCTTCGCCGTCAATTCCTGCACGCAGATCGTTCACATGGTGGGCAGAGTGCTTCATGCCCTGAATGGCCTGCATGGTAAAAAGAAAAAGTAATATGTTAGGTTGTGTCGAACGTGAGCATTTTACAGAAAATCAACGGCCATGACGACCTTACCGCTCTGGATGACCGGCAAAGAACCCAGCTCTGTGGGGAAATCCGGGAGTTTCTGGTCTCCAACGTTTCCAAAACCGGCGGACATCTGGCCGGAAACTTAGGCGTGGTGGAGCTGAGCGTGGCCATCGAGACCGTTTTTAATACCGAGATAGACCGCCTGGTTTTTGATGTTGGGCATCAGTCTTATGTGCATAAGCTGCTGACCGGACGCCAGGCGGATTTTCCGCATCTGCGGCAGTACGGCGGACTGTCCGGTTTCCCCAAGCCATCGGAGAGTGATACGGACGCCTTCGTGGCGGGACATGCTTCCAGCTCCGTTTCCATCGCTCTGGGTATGGCGCGGGCGAGGACGCTCCTGCATCAGGACTACAATGTGGTCGCTCTGATCGGGGACGGCGCCTGCACCGGTGGTATGGCTTATGAAGGGCTGAACGACGCCGCGGTGAGCGGCGAGCCGATGGTCATTATCCTCAACGACAATGAAATGTCCATCGGCAGGAACGTGGGCGGCGTGTCCCGGCATCTGTCCCGTCTGCGCTCCAGCGGCCATTATCTGAAGGCCAAGCGCTGGTACCGGGAGGTCATGAAAAAGACCGCCATTGGCCGGGCGGCGTACCGGGTGACCCGGCGGCTGAAAAACAGGCTGAAGCGTTTTTTGCTGCCCGCGTCCCTGTTTGAAAATATGGGATTTACCTATCTGGGGCCTGTGGACGGCCATGACCTGCCGGGGCTGATCTCCCTGCTTACCACAGCGAAGGGGCTGGGCGAGCCGGTGGTGGTGCATGTGGTCACGAAAAAGGGCTGCGGCTACCGCTTTGCCGAGGAAGATCCGGCAAAATTCCACGGAATCGGGGCGTTTGACCCGGAAACCGGGAAAAAGCTGGCGAAAAAAGTCAAATCTTATTCCGACTCCTTTGGCGAGGCCATGATGGAGCTTGCTCAGAAGGATGACCGGATTTGTGTCATTACAGCCGCCATGCCGGGTGGCACGGGGCTGCTGAAATTCATGCGGGAATACCCCAAACGCTTTTTCGATGTAGGCATTGCGGAAGAACACGCGATCTCCATGGCGGGCGGTCTTGCCAAGCAGGGAATGGTGCCGGTGGCGGCGATCTATTCCACTTTTTTACAGCGCGCCTATGACCAGATCATGCAGGATATTGCCATGCTGCACCTGCATGTGATCCTCGCCGTAGACCGGGCGGGGCTTGTGGGGGACGACGGCGCCACCCACCACGGCGTGTTTGACGTCGGATTTTTACGGCAGGTGCCGGGTATGCTGATCCTTACGCCCGCCAGCCTTGCCGAACAGAAGGATATGCTTTCTTGGGCTGCGGAAACATACAACGGCCCTGTGGCAGTCCGCTATCCCCGTGGCGGGGAGGGCAGTTACCGGGATTCCGCATGGCAGCCCGGCGAAAATGTGGAGACGGAAGGGCTTCTGTGCTGCCACCGCCATGGCGGGGACGTGACACTGGTGACTTATGGTTCCATGCTGGATAATGTCCTGGAAGCGGCGGAGATTTTGTCCCAGCGGGGCATTGAAGCGACCATTCTGCGGCTTCTCACGGTGTCCGCCCTGCCTGCCCGGGAAATTCTGACGGAAATGTCCGAAAAACGCCGCGTGATCGTGGCGGAGGAAGTCTGCACCGGCTCCGGTATCCGGGAGGCGCTGGCATGGGAGCTGCGGAAGCTCTGCCCGGACTGCCGGGTGGACGGCGTCGATCTGGGGGCGGACTTCGTTACCCACGGTTCGACGAAGGAGCTTTACCGGCATTACGGTCTGGACGGGGAGTCCATCGCAAACTATACGCAGGGGGTGCTGTCCTAAGTGAAGGTAAAGAAGAGACTGGATGTTCTGCTGACGGAACGGAACCTTGCGGACAGCCGCTCCAAGGCACAGGCCGTCATCATGAGCGGCCTTGTATATGTGGACGGCCAGAAGGCAGACAAGCCCGGCGTTTCCTATGACGAAACGGTGGAAATTGAGGTGCGGGGCGCGGCGTGCCCCTACGTCAGCCGGGGCGGATTGAAGCTGGAAAAGGCGCTGCGGGACTTCGGCGTAAAAACCGAGGGCTGTGTGTGCAGCGATTCCGGCGCGTCCACCGGCGGATTTACGGATTGCTTATTGCAGCACGGGGCGAAAAAGGTGTTTGCCATCGACGTCGGCTACGGTCAGCTGGACTGGAAAATTCGCTCCGACCCGAGAGTCGTGGTCATGGAGCGCACCAATATCCGCTATGTTACCCCGGAACAGCTGGGGGAGCCGCTGGACTTGTCCGTGGTGGACGTGAGCTTTATTTCGTTAAAGCTGGTTCTGCCCGTGATCAAAACACTGTTGAAGCCCACCGGGCAGGTGCTCTGCCTGATCAAGCCCCAGTTTGAAGCGGGGAAGGAGAAGGTGGGCAAAAAGGGCGTCGTCCGGGAAAAATCCACCCACAAAGAGGTGCTGGACAATTTTGTTGCCCTTGCGGACGAGCTGCAATTCAAAATTCTCGGCCTGACCTTCTCCCCGGTGAAGGGGCCGGAGGGGAATATTGAATTTCTGGGGCATCTGACGCTGGACAATGTGGCGGGCATTCGGCCGGATACGGCGCTGGTGGCGGAATTGGCGCACCAGACGCTGGACAAGGGGGAAAATTCATGAAAAATGTCATTCTGACCCCCAATCCCTACCGGGACAGGAACTTTCAGACGGTGCGAAGCGCTATCCAGATTCTGAAAGACGCGGGCATTCAGCCCAAACTGTGCCTGCCCTTTGAGGTAGACCGCAATTACGAGCTGCCGAAAGATCTGCGATTTTCCCGGCTGGACAGAGAATTGCCCAATGCCGAGCTGGTGATCTGCTTCGGCGGCGACGGGACCATCCTGCACATGGCCAAGGCGGCTACCCGGAGGGGCGTCCCCCTTCTCGGCGTGAACATCGGCACCATGGGCTTCATGGCGGAGCTGGAAAGCACCGAGCTGGAAAAGCTTTCCATGCTGGCCACCGGGGAATTCACCACGGAAAAGCGCATGATGCTGGACGTGACGGTGCAGCGCAGCCGGGACATTCTGTTCCACGACATCTGCCTGAACGACGCGGTGATCACCAAGGGCGTGATTGCCAGAATCGTGCATCTCTCCGTAAAATGCGACGGTATTCAGGCCATGGAATGCGGCGGCGACGGCGTGATCGTAGCGACGCCTACCGGCTCCACCGCCTACAGTCTTTCCGCCGGAGGCCCCATTGTGGAGCCGGAGGCGAACAACATCATCATTACGCCCATCTGCGCCCATGAGGTGGGCAGCCGGTGCATCGTGGCATCTGACCGGCGGGTCGTCACCGTGGAGATGGTGCGCAACGCCCGGCGCAACGCCTATGTCTCCGTGGACGGCGGCAGGGCGTTCCGGCTGAATCTGGGCGATGTGGTAACGGTTCAGAAATCTCATCTGGAAACGAAACTGGTTCGGTTGAAGGAACGCAGTTTTTATGATGTGGTCAACGCGAAATTTAAGAAAGTGTAAGAGGTGACCGGGTTTGAAATCGAAGAGACAGGCAAAAATTATGGAGATCATCTCCACGACAAACGTAGAAACACAGGAGCAGCTGCTTAAGGAATTGCAGGAAGCGGGCTTCACCAGCACCCAGGCGACCATTTCCCGGGACATTAAGGAGCTGCGGATCGTCAAGGAGCTGACCAGCTTCGGCACCTACCGCTACACGACGGCGGCAAGAGAGGTGCCCAGCGCCTTTACGGGGCGGCTGAACACCATTTTCCGGGAATGCGTCACCAGCTTTGACTATGCCCAGAATATCATCGTCATCCACACCCTTCCGGGACTGGCCAACGCGGCGGCCTCCGCGCTGGACGCCATGAATATGAACGTGGTGCTGGGGACGCTGGCCGGTGACGACACGGCAGTGGTCATCATGCGGGATACCAACGCCGCCGCGGCCTTCTGCGGTGAGATCAAGAGCCTGATAGGCGGCTGAGAGGGGGAATAACCGTGCTGAGCCTTCTGCATATTGAAAATATCGCGGTGATAGAAAGCGCGGATATTTCCTTCGACGGGGGATTTACTGTCCTCACCGGCGAGACCGGCGCGGGCAAATCCATTGTCATTGACGCGATTTCAGCCATCCTCGGCGAGCGGGCATACCGGGACATGATAAGGACCGGGGCAAATAAGGCCACCGTCCGGGCGGTGTTTACCGGGGTTCCGAAGTTACAGTGGTTCGAGGACAACGGCGTGGAATACGACCCGGAGACCATCGTCCAGCGGGAGATTTTTCTGGACGGGAAAAATGTCTGCCGGGTCAACGGAAGCCTGGTAACGGTGTCCATTCTGCGGAAGCTGGGCATCCAGCTCATCAACATCCACGGCCAGCATGATTCCGCGTCGCTGTTTGACGAGGACAACCATCTTGCTTTTCTGGATGCATTTGCCGGGAATGAGGCGCTGAGAAGCGACTACGGAGAAAAATACGAGACTGTGGCGAAGCTGCGGCGGGAAATCGACCGCCTGACCATGGACGAAGGGGAAAAGCTGCGCCGCATGGAGACCCTGAAATACCAGATCGCCGAGATCGAAAAGGCAGAGCTGGAGCCGGGAGAGGACGAAAGACTGGAAGACCGCCGGAAGATCCTGCAAAACGCCGAAAAACTGAGCAACGGCATGGAAACAGCTGTGGAATGTCTCTACGGCGGGGACGATACCGACGGCGCCGCCGGGCTGCTTGCACAGGCGGAGTACGCCCTTGCGCGGCTGTCCCGGTTCAGCGACAGCTTCAACGCTCTGCATGAACGGGTAGCCGACCTGATGTATCAGGTTCAGGACGCCGCTGAGGAGGTTCGGGACGCCCGGGACGGCTTAAGCTATTCCGCCGACGAGCTGGAACAGATCGAGTCCCGGCTGGACGTCATTCACAAGCTGCGCCGGAAGTACGGCACGACCTGCGAGGATATCCTTGCGTATCTTGACAGCGCGAGAAAAGAGCTGGACGACATCGAATTTGCCGACGACCATCTGGAACGGCTGAAAGGGAAACTCCAGAAGGCGGAAAAAGCCGCATGGGACGCGGCGATCGCCCTCCGGGAGAATCGGAAAGCGGCGGCAAAGGCCATGTCGGAGCGCATCCTGACGGAGCTGACCCAGCTTGACATGCCGAGGGTGCAGTTTTCCTGCGAGTTCCGGGAGACGGAGCTGACTGTAGCCGGCGCGGACGCCGTGGCGTTTTACATGTCCGCCAACGCGGGCGAAGCCCTGAAGCCCATGAGCAAGGTGGCCTCCGGCGGTGAGCTGGCGCGAATCATGCTTGCCATGAAGAACGTTCTGGCGGAAAAAGACCAGGTGGAGACCCTGATTTTCGACGAGGTGGACACCGGCGTTTCCGGCCGCGCCGCCCAGAAGGTCGCCCAGAAGTTGAAAAGCGTAGCCGCCCACAAACAGGTGCTGTGTGTCACCCACTTGCCCCAGCTGGCGGCATTGGCGGACAACCATCTGCTCATCGCCAAGCAGGAGCGGAACGGACGGACATACACCTCCGTGACGCCTCTGGACTTGGAGGGAAGAAAGCGGGAGCTGGCGCGTATCATCGGCGGCGCGACGATTACCGAAACCACGCTGAAAAGCGCGGAGGAAATGCTGCGGGGATAAGCCGTCGGTTTACACAGAATTTATGCGAGTTTACCCTTGACAAATTCCGCTCTGTTTGTTAGGATAATGCAAGCAACACAGTGATGGGAAGAAGTAAGCGTCCCGATTCCCGCCAGAGAGCTGCCGGCAGGTGCAAGGCAGTGGGGAAAAGCGCCGAAATACCTCCCGGAGTGGCCTTTCTGAACGGTAGTAGGGAAGGACGGGGTTCGCCCGGTACAGCGAGAGGCGTTGCTGGACGCCGTGAGGGCATTTTTCGTGAGAAAGTGCCGAATTAGAGGTGGTACCGCGTATTTTACGCCCTCTATCCGTTGGGATAGAGGGCGTTTTTGCTTGGGAACCTCTGATCAAATCGTCTGCGACTGTGAGCGGATCTTTTCCGCCCACTCTTCGGTATCGAAAACGGGGAATACACAAAGTATTCCGCCGCTTTCGATACCTCAATTGTACGAAAAATCTCTCGCTCACAGCTCTTGCCGATTTAATCAGAGCTTCCCTTGAAAAGGAGGGGATACTATGCTGACACGACCCATGGACATCCTGACCGCGTTTCCCGTGCGGAAAAGCAAACAGCAGAAGCAGGAATTCCGGGATGCGGCGCAGTCTTATCTAAAGCAGTTCGGTTATTCGGCAAGCGTCGAAAAGGGAAGCCTTGGCTGCCGGAACATGGTGATCGGAGACCCGGAGACGGCGCAGTACCTGATCACCGCCCACTATGACACCTGCGCGCGCCTGCCCATTCCCAATCTGATCACGCCGTGCAATTTCTGGGCATTTTTGGGATATCAGCTGGTCGTTATGCTGCTGATGCTTCTCGTTCCGGCGATTCCGGGTGCGCTGGCAGGGTTGCTTGTGGGGAGCTTCGACGTTGGTTATTACGTGTGGTTTCTCTGCGTGTGGGCGGTGATCGCGCTGGTGATGATCGGCCCCGCCAATAAGCACAACGCCAACGACAATACCTCCGGCGTGGTCACGCTGCTGGAAATCGCCCGTTCCCTGCCGGAAAGCCAGCGGGGCAAGGTCTGCTTTGTCCTGTTCGATCTGGAAGAAGCAGGGCTGATCGGTTCCGCCGCCTACCGCAAGGCGCACAAAAAGGCGTCTGACAGCCAGCTCATTCTCAATCTGGACTGCGTGGGAGACGGAGACCATATTCGCTTCTTCCCTACGAAAAAGCTGAAAAAAGACCGGAAAAAGCTGACTTCCCTCTATAAAGCCTGCGGTTATTTTGGGAAAAAGGACGTGCTGGTTCACGAAAAGGGCTTTTCCGCCAACCCCTCCGATCAGGCGAATTTCCCTTACGGCGTGGGCATCTGCGCACTGCGGAAAAAGGGGAAAACGCTGTATCTGTCCCGCATCCACACACCCAAAGACACCGTTCTGGAAGAAACAAACGTCAATATTCTGCGCGCGGCTCTGATTACATTCATCACCTGCGGCGCAGCGCAATAAGAAAGGAAATGTAACATGAAACTGTATGACGAACTGGTTGCCCGTGGCCTGATCGCTCAGGTGACCAACGAGGAAGAGATTCGGGAAATGATCGACAACGGCAAGGCCACCTTCTACATTGGCTTTGACTGCACCGCCGACAGCCTGACCGCCGGCCACTTCATGGCGCTGACCCTGATGAAGCGTCTGCAAATGGCGGGCAACAAGCCCATCGCCCTGATCGGCGGCGGCACGACCATGATCCTGTCTCTTATACACATCTCCGAGCCCACGAGACCCTAAGACATCTC
>ENA-UALO01000859-UALO01000859.1-human-gut-metagenome-genome-assembly--contig:-NODE-859-length-11065-cov-20.621344_pt1 | contig 11065 bp, 10 predicted proteins | sample MGYA00243701_ERZ654470 | MGnify/ENA primary metagenome ERZ654470 (study PRJEB26926, sample SAMN06164444) | human gut metagenome | biome: ENVO:00009003; feature: ENVO:2100002; material: ENVO:00002003...
TACCGCCTAAGTTGTAGGCTTTAATCTGGCTCTTATCTACACCTCGCTTGATGAGTGCTTTGGCTATGAACTTGGCACGGCGCTTACCCAAATCCTGGTTGCCGGACTGAGTACCAGTAGCACTATCGGCTGCACCGGATATTTTTATCTTCAGGTTTCCCTGCTTGGCCATCTTCGCAATGTCGTCGAGGTTCACGAGCTGTGACTTGTCAACCAATTTATCAGTGTTGAGCTTGAAGAAGAAATACACCGGAACACCAAGGCTTACTTTCAGGTGGTCAGAAGATGAAAGGGAATCTGAGCAATAGGCATCAGCATGACCTGCCATGTTGCCATCACCGCTGCCCATTGCACCCTGATTACTGTTGCCATTCATCGAAAGTCGGGCACGGAGGGAGTTGAGACCACTGTAGCTGTTTTTCGGATAGACGGTCTTGCCATCATCATTTCCTGCAAGTCGCTTTTCCAGATGAGCATTTCTATCCCTCATGTAGGCTATGTAGTCCTGAAGGGCGAGATTCTGCTCGATGTAAGGAGTTGCATCCACTACTCGCTTCCACCCCGTCTTGCCTATCGTGAAGGACAGACCGGCTGATACGGAAATCATGTTGTCTCCGAACTTGGTTGAAGTTCCGATGCCGTCAAAGTTCCTGGCGGTCAGCATCCCACTCACCTCTCCTACGAGATGAACTCGGTCGCTGATGCGGTAACGGGCTTCCACGCCATAGGTGAAAGCAAACGGATGGCTGCCACTTGAACCGCCCTGGCAGGTACAGTTGTTGATCCAGTCGGAATTATGAATCATGCCGACACCTACGAAGGGAATCACATCCCAAAGAGGGATTCCGCTTTCATTCTGACGGATGCCAGACGTGACGTTGTACAGAAAGTCTGCATGAACAAACTGATACTTCATCGTATGGAACTCTGCGTTCTTGAAGCTGAGTCCCTGAAATCCTATACGTCCACCGATTGCGGGCGTGAACCATTTGCCGACTCCTATCTGCAAGAGAGGAGTGACACGGTCGAACACGTCACCGCAACCAATGGGCGTCCCAAGAAAAGCTGAAGCCCCGCCCTTTGCTTCTATAAACCAATTTCTACCCCAGTTGGCTGCTTCGCTTACATGCTTGAGATATGTAGGATTAACAGGCATGAGCATCTGCTCCTGACTGTATAATTTCTGGATATAAAGACTGTCAGAACCCTGTCCGGCAGTTTGTGCCGAAGCTGTCATTGCAGCCAGGCACATCATTGTTATTGATAATATTTTCTTTCTCATGTTGTTGTCTTTGATGATTGATTACTTGCGTAAACAAATGAGCATGGTGTTACATCTTCTTTCTTCTTCTGACGGATGGAGCACACATCTTGCGTGCCATTGCCAGGCATCTTCTTGCCCACTCCCTATCGTCTTCGTTCGGCCGTTTGCCCCAACCTGAGCCTGGGCTGCCGCCTCCGCCTCCATGCGTCTGTGCGATGGTCGTGGCATCATCCACGAAACCGCACACGAGGTTCAAGGCTACCTTGACAACATGGTTGCCGTCTTCTGCCAACTGGCAGAGAAGCGTGCCGTCGAAATCGAGTTTCACGCTGTCGGGAAGATTCGGGAAGCGAATGGCAAACTCATGTGCCATGGTGTCGAGCATCACGCCATTGAGATGATAGCTCATGTTGTGAGCCCAGGAGAGTTCAGACTGGTTGGCTTTGTCTTCCAGTTCACTGGCCTGCTTCTCTATCTCTTCCTTGTCCTTGCGGAGGGTGTCAAGCAACTGGTTGGTCTCAGAAAGCTTCTTCTCCTTGTCTGCCAGTTTATCTTCCACCATTGCCTTCTGCTGTTCAAGGCTCTGGATCTTACGGGCGATGTCGGCACTGATGTTGTCGCTGTTGGCTTGCAAGGCTCTCAGCGGTTTGAGTTCAGCTTCGAGGCGGTTGATTTCAGCCTTCAGATTCTCTATCATGGAGGTGAAGGATTTCTGCTTCTTCTGGGCGATGGAGAGTTCCACGTTCAGATCTTCGAAGGCTTTCCGGGTGTTCAGCATCTGGGCTTCGAGCGTCACGCACTCGTTGGCAAGCCATCGTCGATACTCTTCAGTAGAACGGTGACGTGCTCCTGTCTCTGCTATCGACACCCCTCTCGTGAGTCCCCATTTCTCATTGACCTTGGCAAGCTCGTCGTGCAGGGCAAGAAGATAGTTCTTGTAATCTATGCGGTTCTGACCATGGAAGATTTTCTTGAAGGCGAACTTCTTGTCCTTGTCTATCGGCAGAAGTGCACAGTGGACGTGCGGATTTTTCTCATCGCAGTGGACGATGAAGGAGACGATGTTTTCCTCTCCATATTTATCTGCCACAAAACGGTAGATGTCCTGTGCCCACTTTTCTATTTCGGGCATTCGCCGGATGTGATCATTACCACCCTTGCTTTCAAAATCTACCTTCTGATTGCCAAAGGCAAGCTCTCGCATGCGTTCCGTTGAACCACCGAAGATGAAATTCACCACGGTTCGGAAACGTGGTTCTGCCAATCCCTCGTTGGGGTCTTTGATGCCACGTGAGGCGAGATTTTCTGCCATGCGCCTGGTAAGCGGACGACTCTTGTCTATCGGGGCGACAATGCCACCTGGACGGATCTCAAAGTTGAGATGCTCACGGCTACGGTCGTAGTTGCCTTCACGCATGGCCTGGTTCCATCCCTTCTCCGTCCAGTCTCTCAACTCCTCGTTGCCTACCGAAGCGAGGCCTTTGGTAACCTTGATGTCCATGACCTGTTTTGATGATGTTCCCATATCGTATTTCTTTGCTATAGTCCTTACTCCATGAGCCTTTTTCAGTCTTGGCAACACAAGGAAATCTGACCCAGCTTGCTGTTTATCTGGTCAGCCCTCCCGACTACTTCAGTAGATCGGGGTATTAGGCTTCCCAAGACTGAAAAAAAGTGGCACGTGCAAGCACGCTGCCTCACGTTGCTTGAAATCATTCAGCGATGTGCTAACGGGCGTCCTGATCGTCATCAGCGTGCCTCGCATGGAATAAGGGGAATATGACTATTGTTTTTAATCGTCGGAAGATTCCGCAGGTGCTACCTTTTCGGATGGCTCTCTGGCCTCAGTAAGAGGACGAGGGGGATTCACATAGTAGTTGGATGCGGAGCAGCAGATGTAGTGCTCGAAGATGCAATCCAGGAGTACAATCTCCGCTTTCGAGTATCGGGTTGCCACTTCGTCCATATAACTCGGCTTGGTGTTGCCACTGATGGCTTTAGCCAGAATGCCAAGAGAATCTATCACCTTGTGCCAGTCCCAGACATGGTCTTTTCCGAAGAGCAGGCTTACGGAATCGGAAAGTTCCTCGGACAGTTCTTTCTCCTGATTGAGATAGCGAAGGATGGAAGCTGCCAGTGAATCGAACACCTGGGCTTGCTGGTTGAGTACACGTCTGGCAGGAATGCCGCCATATCCTTCCTGCTTGGCCATGTTCATCTTCAAGTCGTAATAACGGCTGTAGGAATCGGCCACTTCCCTGGCGGAGGCTCTGCCTTTGATGAAGCGGATGAACTGCATGGCGCAGAAATCGAGGATGTCGTCCGGACTCTCGATAAGAAGAGAGAGACGTTGCTCCAGGTTGACAGAGAAGATGAAGCTCTTGGAATATGGCTCTACGGAAAGCTGACCAAGTTTGGTGAGTCCGGAGATAAACTGGCGAACCGTGGCACGCTGCCATTGCCACTGACGGGCAAGTTCGGAAATGGTGGCAACAAACTGACCGGGTAACAGCTGGAGGGCTCCATCGGTTCCCGGAGACTGATAGGCTCCTGAGGATGCTTTCGAAAGCAGGTCGCAGTAGGCTTCCAGCTTGCTGTAACGTTCCTCTGCTTTCGGCTTCAGAAACTCCAGCAACGAACGGTCAACACCTCGGCATCTGTATGCTTCGGGTGTCTGTTGATTGGGATGATGAGTCATTTGAGTCATTTTTGATTTTGGAATGTTGAGCAAGTGGATATGATTCTGTGCCAGTTGCAGGTGGCAACTAATAGTAATTTCTGATAATCAGCGCAAGCAGATTCTTCGGGTTGTTGATGGCCTCAGGAAGGCTCTTCATGCGGAGCACTTTTCCCGATGGATAGAATACTGCTGCCACACTGACGGTAAAGAGGAACAGAGACATGCTGTTCATATAAGGTAAGGCGTAGCAAACCATCGAGAGCAGCAAGGTGACGAACCACAGCATTTTCCTCTCATGCAAAAGACGGAAGGTGCTTTCTGCAATTTTCCTGTTAAGAAGCACCAGGGTCAAGAGTGTTGACGCTACGACAGAGAGATTGGGAGCCGTGACATGGCAACACCAGTTGATGAAGATAAGCATCAGCACAACCAGATAAGCATAGAGATTTCTTGCGCTCTGAAACATGGCCATCTTCCACATAAACCGCTTCATGAATCCATATTCCTTCTTGTAGAGACAGAAGAACGCTGTCAGCAAGAGGAAGGGAAAAGCGAACCGGATGAGGGTTAATATCTGTATCATAATTTTCTTTATTTTACTTGTTTTTATCTCTGTCGAGTGATTCAAGTCGCTCGGCAATTCTGTTATTTAACTGGATGTTGTAACTGGGCGACATCTGGTCTATGGTAGGGTCTTTCGCCAGCTCTTCATCAGCTTCGATGAGAAGACGGAGATAGAGATCCACATTGGAATTGTGGTCTAACTTCTCTGTGGACATGACTACAGTCGATTTGCCATGAGGCTCTATCTGGAGCATCGTATCAGGGTCGATATCATCAGGCAGTTGGTAAGCCGTCTGTATGCTTCGCATTACGAAGATGCAGAAGACTATCATCAGTCCGACAATCGCCTTGGCCATGATGTTTAAATCAAAGAGCATCAGAACCAGCACCATTACCAGGATGGCTATTATATAGAATGTATATACTTTTCGTTTAGTACTCATAATCGCTTAATTCAAGTTTGATGATTCCGAAGGATGCTTTCTCTATAATGTATTCGACATCACGCCGGGTGAGAGTGCCCTTCTCTACTCTACCCTTGGCGCTCGGATCTTTTCTACAAAGAGCTGCCAGACCCTGGTTCAAGTCGTATTCATTGATTTTCCAGGTTCGCTTCTTTCTGAAAGAGTAATGATCTCTGTAACTCTGGAGCGAAAGTCCCTTGTAAAACAGGGGCTTCAACACCCCATCCTGCAGGATTCTCATCTCTACCAGCAGTTCCGTATCTTTAACTATTATCCATGTTCTGTATCTTTGTATGATGTCTGCAATCAGGTAATACGTCTGTTTGTTCATCTAGAGACCGCAGTTGAAATCATTCATGATCTGTACGTGTTCTCGCTTAGCCCGGAACGTGCCGCGACGCTCGTGCAGCCGGAGGTCTTCAAAAAGATCAGCCGACATGAGTTCGATGGAGTTGTAAATCGTCACATTCAACTCGTGGATGAGTCCATCGGCGGAAGTCTTGCAGTTTATCTTGAACATCCGTTCGGTGACCGGATAGCAGTAGGCGCAGCATTCATGTCCGAACACAGTATGGACTGATGGCTCCAGATGGTAGAGAATGGCAAGGTCGGCATTCATTTCGAACATATCAATCACCTTGTCTATAGGTTGTGGGATATGCACTTCGTAGGGAAGAATGGCATAATCTTCGTATGCCTTTATCTCGCCAATCCAATAATTGTCAATCAGCTCTGGCAACAGCATGGGGCCGGATGCCTTGAATTTGTAGATAGCTTCCTGTAACATGATAATGAAAGATTAGAGGGTTGATATGTAAAGACGCATCAGCTGGACTGGAATCTTGTTGGACACTTCCTTGTTGACAAGGTGCTTGCCTTCAAGTCTCGTAATGATGGCAGGATAATCCTTGGCGATGTCCGTCATCAGCTGAGCCTGCTCCTGGGTGAGCATGGCAATGGCCAGCGCATCCATCGAGAGATAAGGCTGCAATATCATCCAGAGATAGGCATTGGCTTGGATAGCATCTCTGATTTTTCCTCGCTTCAAAGCGTCACGACAAACCTGGGCGTTGAGAATCAGACGGCGGTCTGTTCGCATCGACATGAGGACGAGGGTCTCAGAAGCTGGCAACTTATTCCTGGAAGCGGATTTGTAGATGGCAGAACAGATGTCTGCCGTTTGGTTGGTGATTTCCGTCATTCCGATGGATGAGCATTCGTCGATATGAGCGAGGAACGTGCGGAAATGGCGGTCTTCCTCATGCAGGAATGCCACGAGTTCCTTTCTTGACTTGATGCCATGCGACTTAGTGCCCAAAAGGAACTTTGAATAGTTGACCAAGGCTTTGTGAACTTCCAAGTCGTAGGCAGACGATTGATCCAAGGTGGCGAAGAACTTGATGGCATTTTCCTTCAGAGAGCCGAGTTCCTTGTTGTCCTTATATAAAGAGGTGTGGAGCTTCACATAAGCCACATCGCTCAAAGTACAGTTGCCAGTCATCCCCAGCAGTTCTGTGCGGATGGAGTCTGAAATCAAATCGTACTTCATGGAAAGCCCACTGTGCGCATTGAACGAAGGATCCTTCCTGATGTAGTTCAAGACGGTGTCTCCATACTCGTGCCACTGGTTGATGAAGTCTGCAAGATGCTCTGCATCAGAGTCTGAATGCCCTTTCATTGTTTGAAAGAAAGCCTGGTATTGTTTCAAGGCATCTTCAGAAGACTTGAAATCATATTGACGACTTCCACTGCATGAAGTGATCATGAGTAAGGCACATAAAAAAAGCAAGTGAAAGAATAAACTCTGCTGAGTTGTTTTTCTTTCACTTGCTTTACTTTCTTTCATTTGGTTTTTGAGACCTGTTGCTGAAGAGTTACCGAGGCAACCGACAAAACTGTTCAACTGTACTGTATTCCTATTATCCATTGGCATGTAATTGAAAATTTTGCGTGCAAAGATACAGATAAAATTCCACATTAACGACACTACAATCAGACTTTATGTTATTTTATGTTTCATACTCTTTGCAGTATGATTATTGAAGATGCGCTCCTAATTTATAAATTAGGTTAAATCAAGTCTGCTGAACCAACAAAACCAGGCAGTATGAATCCATTTCTGAATATAATTCGTATCTTTGCAGAAGAATCGTGCCTAATGCAGGGTTATCCTGCCGCAAAAGGCGCATAACTATCAAGTTATCAGTCAATAAAACATTTTGATATGGCAAAAGTAGGCTACATCATGGCTACATCCCAGTATGACAAACTGGAAGAAGACCGCAAATGGATGAACGAGTTCGGTTGTGTAAGAATCATCGAAGAAAGTGATGATAACGAACGCCACAGACCGCTGTGGAAACAACTGATGGCAGCATTGCAAAGAGGCGATGAACTGGTGATTCCGAAATTTTCCAACGCCTTGCGTGGCAGTCGTGAACTGGCAATATTTCTGGAATTCTGCCGGGTCAAGGTCATTCGCATCATCAGCATCCACGACCGGATTGACTCCAGCAACATCCTGTTTCCGGAAACCAAGCCATCTGACGTATTGGTAATGATGGGTTCCCTGCCCGACGAAGTCCTTGCTCTCAGGAAATCTGCAGAGCATGTAATCAAGCTGCAGGAGAAGATGATCGTGTCCCTCCCTCCTGTTTCTGCCAGCAAGATGCAGAAGCTCGACAGAGAGAAGACTGTAGTGAACCTCTATGTGGCTGGACATCCGATAGATGAAATCTGGAGAGCCAGCGGATTCAGAAGCAGAAGTTCCGTATTCCGCATTCTCAACAAGAACGGAATCAAGCTGAATAGAGGCAACCACTCCGGACCAATCAAGAAAAGAGACACAAAGTAAACGAGACATTGAAGATTGAAGATTAGAGCATGAAGAAGATATTATTCCTACACGGATTCTTCGCCACGGGCAGCTGTCCGATGGCGAGAGCCTTGAAAGAGGCGTTTGAGGGGACGGCGGTGGTGCTGACTCCCGACCTCCCTTTGCACCCCAAGGAGGCACTGAAGGAGATTCGCTCCATCATCGACCGGGAACAGCCCGACTTGCTTCTGGGCAACAGCTGTGGCTCATTCCTCGCCCAGATGCTGGCTCCCGTGGTGGGCATTCCTGCCCTGCTGGGCAATCCGTATTTCATGATGACGGAGTTTCTGAAGGAGCGAATCGGTGAGCATGAATACAAGGCTCCGAGAAGGGACGGAAATCAGCGACTGGTGATTGACGAGGCGCTGATTGAGGAGTTTGCCGAGCTGGAAGCCGTGCAGTTTGACCATTGCAACCCCTATTATAAGAATCGTGTGTGGGGACTTTTTGGTGAGCAGGACTCTCTGGCTCACTTCTCCCCTCTCTTTCTGGAACATTACAACCAAGCCTTCCATTTCCCTGGCGGTCATACGCCTACTGAGCAGGAGGTGAAGACCTGGTACGCTCCCCTTGCCCAGAAAATGATGATGGAGTTTTCGGCAAAGGAAGAAAGATATTTCCAGCATTTTAAAGGCGGCAAATACAAGTTCATCCATTCTGCCTTCGACTCCGAGACCCAGGAGCGCATGGTGGTTTATCAGGCACTCTATGGAGACCAAGCCTATTGGGTAAGACCGGAAGACATGTTCTTCGGGAAAGTTACGAGGGACGGCAGAACTTTCAATCGTTTCACAGAGATAGACATAAAATAAATGATAAAGATACGTTGCGTAGTAGAACACATTACCTACCAAAATCAAGAGAATGGATATTCCGTGATGAGGGTTAAGGTCAAGGATTATTCTGACCTTGTTACCTTGGTGGGCAACCTGCTGGATATACCAGTGGGTGCTGTACTATTGTGTAATGGTGACTGGAAAGTCGATAAGCGATACGGACGTCAATTCGTATGCGAGACGTGGGAAGAAGTGATGCCTGCAACTGTATATGGCATAGAGAAATATTTAGGAAGCGGATTGGTGAAAGGCATTGGTCCGAAGTATGCTCATCTGATAGTTGAGAGGTTCGGTACTGATACCATCGAGGTAATTGAAGATGACATCGAACGACTATATGAAGTGACCGGCATCGGTAAGAAACGTGTAGAGAAAATCCGAGACAGTTGGGAGAAACAGAAGGACATCAAGAATGTAATGATCTTCCTGCAACAATACGGAGTAAGTACTGCTTATGCCGCCAAAATATATCGCCAGTACGGCAAGGAAAGCATCGACAACGTGAAAGAGAATCCTTATCGCCTTGCAGATGATATTTGGGGCATCGGATTTAAAACCGCTGATGGTATTGCCTCTAAGATGGGCTACGAGAAAAACGATTTGAGACGTTGCAAAAGTGGTATAGGTTATACATTGAATGAACTTTCCAACGAAGGACATGTATATGCTATAGAAGAGCAGCTTATAGAAGCTGCCAAGAAACTGCTTGAAGCAGACGAAGAACCTATCAGACAAGCCATTTCAGAGATGATTGCTTCGGAAGATCTCATCCGTGAGAATGAAGCTATATATCTGCCTCCATTCTATCATTCAGAACGTGGAACGGCAAAGAAACTCTTGACCTTAATAAATAGTCAAGGAGCAAATAACCTCGGATTGAAGGCTGATATTAAAGCGATTGAAAAGGTCTCTGGTATAGAATATGACGAGGTTCAGATTGCTGCCATCCAACAAGCGGTTCGCTCGAAAGTGATGGTACTGACTGGCGGTCCTGGTACAGGTAAGACCACAACTACGCAAGGTATTATTGCTGCGTATAAAACGGCAGGAATGAGGATTTTGCTTGCAGCACCTACTGGCCGTGCGTCCAAGCGAATGAGCGAAGCTACCAATATGGAAGCCAAGACCATTCATAGACTATTGGAGTTTAATCCACAAGATGGTTACAAACGAAATGAGGAGACCCCACTGGAAGGTGATGCGCTGATTGTGGATGAGTGTTCCATGATTGACATCATATTGATGTATAATCTAATGAAGGCCATTCCCGAACACATGAGCTTAGTGCTTGTGGGTGATATTGACCAGTTGCCAAGTGTTGGAGCTGGCAATGTTTTGCGTGACATTATTGACTCCGAGAAGATTCCCGTAGTTCGACTAACCCGCATCTTCCGACAAGCTCAATCCAGTAGAATCGTCATGAGTGCCCATGCCATCAACCAAGGGCATTATCCAGATACGAGCAACGGCAAGCAGACCGACTTCTTCTTTATCAAAAATGAAGACCCGGAACAAGTGGCTGAAGAAATAGTAAAACTTGTGAAGTATCGCTTGCCAAAGGCTTACAATCAGCCTTTAAGCAACATCCAGGTACTTACGCCGATGCAAAGAAGTGTGGTAGGTGCAGCCAACCTGAACATGATGCTACAGCAAGCACTCAATACAACTACATTGGGCATAAGCCGTGGTGGTACAACTTATAAGTTGGGCGACCGTGTGATGCAAATACGTAACAATTACGACAAGAATGTGTACAATGGTGACATCGGAACTGTAGAAAAAGTCAACATAGAAGACCGCACACTATGTGTCAACTTTGACAACAATCTGGTGGAATATGAAGCAACGGAGCTTGATGAGCTAACATTGGCCTATGCTTCTACCATTCATAAATCGCAAGGTTCGGAATATCCGATCGTGGTAATCCCAGTTTTGATGACTCATTTTGTGATGCTTCAGCGCAACCTCATCTATACAGGCATTACGAGAGCTAAAAAAATCTGTGTGCTTATCGGCCAGCCAAAAGCTCTCGCTTATGCAATACGTAATCTGACGGTAATCAACAGAAACACCAAATTGAAAGAACGACTGCGTGGAGAGATAGAAGCGAACAATGATTCTGGTCTCCACATCAGCAGTAGATACATACTTCCTGTGGAACAGCCAATGATGGCTGCGGAACCAGAGCCAAATCAAGACATTAGAAGTAATATTAAATGATCATATATATAGTAAGACTCAGACAAACTGCAGAGAACCTGCAAATGATTCAACAAGGACATTTAAAATAATAACAATATAAAGTACGAAGTATATGAAAAGTTTTGCACCAAAGCCGTGGTTTGCACCACAGCCTGTGCTGATTATCGGCACATATAATAA
>ENA-UALO01000863-UALO01000863.1-human-gut-metagenome-genome-assembly--contig:-NODE-863-length-11048-cov-9.740380_pt1 | contig 11048 bp, 8 predicted proteins | sample MGYA00243701_ERZ654470 | MGnify/ENA primary metagenome ERZ654470 (study PRJEB26926, sample SAMN06164444) | human gut metagenome | biome: ENVO:00009003; feature: ENVO:2100002; material: ENVO:00002003...
AAAGGTACGAACAAACGAGAAAGCTACAATGGTATAAACGCGGAGCCGCTTACTTAAGCTAAAATTGATCGTCTATTAAGACTAAGATTAATCGTCTATTAAGACTAAGAGAGGGAGGATGTGTCATAAGTCCATGCTGCAATTTTATATCCGTGAAAATCCGTGAATAATTTGTAGAGCAAGAATGTTCCGTTAAGTCTGCGTAATCCGATGAAGGGAGGTGAAGGGTGGTGAAGGGTTAGATTTTACCAGTCACCCTCAAATCCCCTGTTTTTATCGGCATTCCAGGCAAAAAGGTGAAGGGTGAAGGGTAAAATCGCATTCCTGTTTTAGAAAAAAAATCCGTTATAAAGATTTTTCCAAATACCTATCACCTGTATCTTTATATAAAACCACTACTAACATTTTCTATAAAAAGGAAATAAGAGAACAGAACATCAAGCAGATATTCATGTCTCACCAAGTTTGTAAAGTGCCTAAGGAAGGGCACTTTTGTGCTGAGGCAAGGGCACTTTTATGCTCAGGTAAGAGCACTTTTATGCTCAGGTAAGAGCACTTTTATGCCCCCAAGAAACGCAAAGGTGCGCAAATAAGACACTACCCATAAACCCGAAACACAGATTCCTATCTTTCGGAGATACGAGTCGCAAATAGGTCTTCAGTATTTAGGGGATAAGCAATTTTCGTCGCTTTTCAAGCAAAATTCCATTAAATCCTACAGGTTGCAAATGAATGGAAAATCACTTTTTCTATAAAAAGTTTGGGAGAATCGATAAAAAAGCTTATATTTGCAACGTAAATCAAACAGTATCGCTTATGCTTAGCAAGAATGTACAAGAAATGATACCCAAGATACAGCAGTATCTTGCTAGCCAGCCTATAGAAAAGGCTTGGCTGTTTGGTTCATGCTCTCGTGGTGAAGAAACACCAAAGAGTGATGTTGACTTATTGGTAAGATACCAAGACAGTGACTCCATGTCTCTGTTCGACATCTCAAGAATCACGGTAAATCTCAAAAAGATTATCAAACGCCCTGTAGATTTAATAGAAGAGGATTGCCTTCTTCCTTTTGCATCAAAATCTGCAAACCGAGATAAAATATTGATTTATGAGAGAAAAGGTTAAAGACAAAGGAAGGCTTGAACATATTCTCCAAGCTTGCAATGATTTACTTGCTTCAAAGGACAAGTATACATTTGAAACAGTTAAGGATGATCCTATCATCTTTTATGGTTTTGTCAAATTAGCAGAAATCATAGGTGAAGCCTCATATATGCTTACCAAGGATTTTCGAGCGGAACATACAGAGATTCCCTGGGAGCAAATGATAGGTTTAAGGCATGTTTTGGTGCATGGGTATTATACTATAAAACCAAAACAGCTTTGGAACATCATAGAAAAGGACATACCAGTTTTAATGCCGCAAATCAAGCAACTACTTGATTCTGTGCAGTTTATAGAAGAATAAGCATAAAGAGGCGTGGCAATAAGTGTCAAAAAATCACCACTTATTGCCACGCCTCTTTTCTACATATACGATGAAACATAGCCATCAATATCACTAAATGTAGTATCCAAGAACGTGAGGTCTGTCATTTTCATGACATCAATCATACGATATTCCCTATACAATTGGCGAGAAAAACGAAGTTCAAAGGCTAAACGCAAATCATCTGTTGCATCACCCCCTTCGTCCTGCTTAGCCTCTTTACCCGTAATAGTTCTCATTCTCACAATCTCATAAACATCACGAATCCCCCTACCCTTGATATACGGTACAAAATAATGAAGATCCTGCAATGCAATAGTTGTCGGGAACTTAGCTCCCGTATAATATAAGGTGGCAGTTTGATTCAGAAAACTCTTTTCATAACCACGGCGATGACTCGGACGAACCACACCTACCAAAACCCGATTATCAACTTCCATCACAGTTCCCTTCTGCGGAATTACCTGCTGCACAGTATCTTTCGCCTTGGTCCCTATCAGTCCCCTGATAAAATCTTCCAGCAACTTTCTATTTTCATTATCATTCGGACGAAGCGGAAATGCACCAATATTCACCTCCTTGATAGTCTGATAGAACTTTGAAACCTCCACATTTGTCGGTTCGCCGTCACCAGGGAAAAGGATATAACCACCAATCACCTCCTTCTTTAACGGAGCATCTGCATAATCACGGTAATAAATGGCATCACGATAACGATGCATCTGATTGATGGCATCATCTGGTGGCACATCTACTCCACTTGCATTCTTGTTGGCTATCCGATATTTTGCATCGAAAAGATAAGTCATCTTCATATCTTTCTGCAAATCATTCTTGGTAAGCTGCAACACAATATCCGGCTTCTGGGGAACCGTTGGTACTATCAGATTCTGCATTCCAATACTATCATTAGTCTGCTCAGTACTTTTCGGATTATATACTAGTTCGGCAAGTTCTACCCCATTTTTCTTAAAGAGGATACGAGAATGTTCTCCCTTACCCAACTCCCAGGTAAACAGACCATTCAGCTCCATTCGATTGCGATGTTCCACATCATCCTGATCCAGATTCAACTCCTTCTTTACTATGTGGCTCACCTCTATGAAACACCATATTTCATAAAGCGTAGCGATATCTTTGGATTGCAACCGATAGATACCTTCATTTAGCGCATAAGCCTTGCGAAGTAAATTCCAAGTTTGATAAACCTGACTATATCCCGTAGCTTTCTGAAGAACCATGCTTTCCTGATTCAATCCCTTGAAACGCCCAACAGTTCGGAAGAAAGGATTTTTCCTTAATCGATTCAGGGAAACATAAGTTGCCTGAAGTTCTTGCTTAGTAGCATCAGAAACCTCCTTAACCTGCTCTATACGAGTTTTTAAGAGTGCATACTTACTCGTAATCTGCGACAAAGCAAATTTCAGAAATCGATTTTCCTGAGTATCATTCGACTCTACTTTTTCGGTGATACGATAAAGATGAGCGGGTTCTTTGCGATGCTCAGCTATTTCATTTTCAAGAGACATCGGAACCCGGCGCAACTTATCAGCCCGCAGATAAGTTTCCCTGCCATGCAAGCGATGACGTGGTCGGTCGATAATGTGACGACAAGCCTCCAAGAACTTCTTTTGTTCACCAGCAAAGATACTCCACCATATAATCTCTGGCGTTTCTCCCTGTTTATCAGGAGCAAAGCTATGATAGGTCCGTTTAAGAAAATCAAGCGAGAGCATCCGATACTCTTGCTCAATATCCTCTACGATTTTCTTCCAATGAGAATGATAATCCAGTTTGGTACTCAACACCTCAAAGGAGAATGAAAATTTTCTTTTGATGAGTTCGGAAGATACACTATCTGATTGCTTTCTCTTAACAATATAATCAAAACAGATTTCAGAACGTCCTATCTCATTGCCGAAATTCAGAAAGCCAGCCAACATACCATGACGGAAACTGAACCTATCGTTTTCATTCTGCAAGATGGAACCAAAATGTGCATCTACAATCTTGGCATCATTCTTTTCCTCAAACTCCACCCATATCGGATAGTCTGCATTATCAAAGAATATGGCAGGAGCAGAAGAATCTTTTGATATCACCTCAGAAGTGGATTGATCATTCAAATACCTTTCCACCTGTTCAACCCCATCCGACCAGAAATATGTGGAGGAAAGTTTGTCTTCCCCCACATTCCTCTTCGCTTTATCCCAAACAGCATCAAACTTGGTGCATTCTATGGTCATCACAAAGTCGTGATGTTTGATTCTTAAAAGTTCCATTACCGTTAACTCCAAAAACTAGTGTAACCAGAACTAAGTTTCTTTTCCATTTCATCCAACTTAGCCAGAGAAACAGAACTATCTCTCATATTTTCCGGCAACATCTTCGAAACAACTTCCTTCAAAGAAGCGAGCAACTCCGCCTTTACCTTCTCCTCATCGCCTTCAATTCTAGATAGGATTTTCATCGAAGTAATCTCATCCAAGGCACGAGCCACGACTTCACTTTGCGACATTTCCTGACCTTCACTATTTTTACGATAAGGCAAATTATTGATCACATAGAGCAAGAATTCGTTACGAGTTCGATAAGCAATCTTAAAAGGAGTACCTTCCAATACAGCATTGATTTCCTGCAAATACTGTATCGCCTGGTTGCAAACCTCCTGTTTTTCCTGATACACGTCAACACCCTCCACCTTATCTCCTACCAAGTCTTCAAAGTTGAGTTTTCCTATCTGTTCGTGTCGGGAAGTTAATCCACCATATAAATCCACCTCATTCATTTCGATGGTCATGGCTCTGTCGAGTACTTTTCGGGAGAAGGAAAAGGTTGTTTCGTCCATATTGACGGTTCCCACGATAATGAGGTTCTGGGGGATTGTTAATCGCTTTCCACTTTCTTCTTTCAAATATAGATTTCTTTCTTCGTCATTATCAGCAAAGAGTTGATCTATCAAATTTTTATAAGCTTCAGTCTGTTCATAATCAACAATCGGATCCGTTACAACAACGCCATCTTCATCAACTTGCCTGCTTTCAATCACACTCAAGAATTCGGCAAAGTACTGCTCTACAGGAGCAAGGTTCATCTCATCCAAGCATAAGAAATAAGGATGCTTTGGGTCATGGATAGCCTTAACCATAAATCGAAGAAATGGTCCAACAATATAACGTTCGCCATTTATGCGACTTACATACCCAATCAGTTCTGATGAATCATGCCAATTAGGCTTCACCTGTACCATCTCAAAATTCTTTGGCTTATGCTCCTTATATTCAGGAGAATCAACATCCCAACAAGCACGAGCCAATTCACGAACAATTCTACTCTTACCTGTACCAGAGATACCAGCCAAGAGAAGGAAAGGCTTCGACTTGATAGCTGTGATATAAGGGCGATACTTGTTGGAAATTTCCTCAAAAACAGAAATATGAGGTAAAGGCTTAACATACACCTGTTTATTTATTTTATTAAATCCTAACCATTTAGTTTGTATTGCCTGATAAGCTGTTACATTATCAACTACAGAATACAAAATATTCAATACACAACGATAGGAGCCATCAAACAATTGTCTAAAAAACTCTTCATGCTTAGCATTCAATCTAACCGAAGTCTTGTCCCATACCAGATAATCCGTATTCTTTTGAAACAAAGAATCTACTCTACAATCACTTTTATACTGCTCTAAATAACTTGTCACCGGAGAAGATTTATCCAATAAAAAGTTAACTGTATCAAAAAGTTCATCATGAGTTTTTGCGGTCATAACATATGTAAAGAACTTCTCAACAGCAACTTCATCTACTCCTTTTTTATGTAAATTCCAAAGAACTTCACAAGCAAAAAGCAATGGATATATCTTAAAATCAGCTATATTGTTGGTCGAATCTGTTACTGCACGCATTCTTATCTTCAGAACCTGCTCCGCTTTTATCAATTCATAAGTTGCAGTACCAACACCAGTTTCCTTTAAAGAATAAAAGACAGGAGTTAGCTCTTCCTTATCATAAGAAGAGCCGTTCTTTTGGAAAGGATTTGTTTTTGTCAACAAGCCAAAAAGTTGAGCAACAGAAAGCACCCGATAATTAGAACTGACATTATTTGATTCTGCACGATTTTTAAATACGTCATTAACAGCCTCACCAGAATACTTATCAATCAAAAGACAAGCTTGAAATACTTTATCAAAACTTGTTTCTTGCTTTGCAAAATACCAAATACTCTTATCAGTAAGACTATCTATCTTTCCTTTTATATCCATAGTCATATCTCCTATTTTTATTTTCTGTGTTGCTTATCATAAATTATCATTCTAGCCAAAAACTCAGCAAGTCTTGGAGGAACAGCATTTCCTATTTGCTTACAAATACAAGTTTTTGTCCCATAAAAGACAAAGTCATCTGGGAAAGATTGAATTCTTGCGGCCTCACGCGGTGTAATCGTTCTATCAAAAACAGGATGTATATAACGTCCTGCAGAAGGAGTATCAAAACGTGTTGTTATGGTAACAGCTGGCAAATCCCAATCCAAACGTCCATAAGCTCCACTGTGAACCGAACGTATTTCTTCGTTTAAAGAAGTCCAATTTTGTTTAGCTGCAATCATATGCATGCGCTTAACCGCAATACCTTTATGAACAGAAGGCGTATTATTTGCCAAATCCTTATTATTCATCATATCATAAATTGCATCTCTGACAGTTCTTCCTTTTTTAAATCTGTCCTTGAGTTTCTCATCCAGACTTTCTCTTGTTTTGCGCTCAAGTTCTTCAAAATTTAGCTCATGATGCGAGCCTATAATTATGACTCGTCGCCTAGCTTGTGGTACTCCATAATCATTTGCATTTACGAGGTTAATCGATAAATGATAACCTCCATGCTTAAAGTTTTTATCATCATGGAATATTTCTTTTATCGTTTCAATAATGGCACCCTTCTTACTGCTCAGAATACCTGCTACATTTTCAAATATAAAATAATCTGGCTCCAATCTTTGAATTACATTAAAATAGTAATTGAACAATTCATTTCTAGGATCTTCCATAAAGGCATTAGCCTTTCTTATTCTACCTCCAGCCATAGAGAATCCCTGACATGGAGGACCTCCAATAACTACATCTACATGTTGTAACTTACTCAACAATTGGTCTTCTTGTTTTCCGACATTGTCATTTCTTTGAATCAAAGAATCCAGATAATTTACAAAGTCTTTTACATCCATATTAGCCATAATGGTATGAGGATGGTTCTTCTTATAAGATTCAGCTATTTCAGGAACAAGTTCATTGGCCAGAATCACATGATTATTATCACTTGCCATTTCAAAGCCTAAAGACAAGCCACCTACACCAGCGAAAATATCTACTATATTCATTTTTTTTCTGTATTTAGTCTATAGTTTATTTGATATTGTTTGACAAACAATAACTCGTCCGAAGACAAATGAAATATGGATGCAAGCAAATTATCTATCTCATCCAATAAGTCCTTATGTAATTTGTGCTGGTATATATAACTAGTCTGAACAGAACCTATATATACTTTTGACTTTTCCAAAGCCCGCTCAAAACAGTCATAAGAACTTGCTATTTTCAACTTTAGTTCTTGAGGAACTTGGCTGAAATCTATCTTAAAGAATTCCAACTCCTTAGATGTTATGTGCCAACAATCTGAGAGACATTCCCAAACAAAATAGAACAATGAAGAATTCATTATTGCAGAAAAAAGTTTAGCATCCAATTCCGTTCCAAAATAAATCTGTTTATATTCTTTAGATTCCATCGGATGTACAAATGCTTTTCCCCAAAATGCCATTCTCATATTAAGCCATACGCTATAAGAAGTCTTTTCTTTTTGAAAATTATCCACCAATGACAATGTACTTAAGGAGTTTACTTTTTCCAACACTTTTGTTTCTAAATCTGAAGATGTTTTTTCTATACCAAATTCTAATCGATTTATTACCATATGGAAAGTAACTGTTCTTAGCAAACTATCCTGCTCTTCCTTGTTCCAATGGTAATACCGAGAACTATAAATTTTACTATCATTTTTTTTCTTTGCCGTTTTACATTTAGCAAACATAATAGATAATTTTTGATGCACACCATTGAAAAGGCAAGCAGGTCTATCTGAAAAATTAGCAAAAGCTATATCAGAAGTCCTCGAAATCAACAAATTTCTCAGAGGTAACATTCTCCTAGTAGATACAATTGATATAGGTAATACAAAGCCAAGAATACTCGTATTATGCGATAACTCAAGTATTACTTTTTCCAATACATAAGAATATAAATTACCACAGGAATAAGTCTTATAAACAGACTCTTCAATATAACGATTTTCCATTTTAGAATATTCCACATAAGGGGGATTTCCTATAAGTACATCAAATCCCTTATGCTCAGAATATATACTAGCAAAAGAGTTCTGCCAATCAAAGGTTCTCGAATCCAAGGAATTGCCTCTTTTGAAATTATCCAAAAGAACATCATCTAAATTCCAATATAACTTGCAATAAAGACATACTCTAAACAATAAAACATCTATTGCCTCATCATCTATATCTACGCCAAACAAATTTGTTTCAAATATATGCTTTATCAAACTATACTGAACAGATATACCAAACACTTTAGAATATATTTCCAACAAAACTTCTAAGGCGGCAAATAAAAAAGCACCAGTACCACAGGTTGGGTCTAAAATCGTTATCTTGCTTAATTTTTCAAACATTTGCTTTTTCTTTTCTTCCTCCAAGTTATTCAACATGGTGATTATTCTATTAGAATCATTCAATATAGAACAAAAATCAAAACCTATAATTTCATCATCCAACAAAGAAGCAACTATCGTTTTTCTTGCAATATATACAGTCGTCTGCCTATCAGTATAATAGGCACCAGTCTCTTTCTTATTGATATATTTTTCAAAAAGAATACGTAAAACTTCATTTGCATTATACTTCGTTAAATTCCACTTACGTACAATGGAAACAAAATTTAGTATTTGCTCTTTTCTTTTTGAGAAACATACACCAAAATCTTTTGAGTCTAATCCTATCTGTTCAGCCAACATCTTAGATGTTTCAAGGACAGTCTCTAGAATATTTTCTTTTTCTTGCTTATGCAAAAGCATTACAAAAATCACAGCATTAGCCATACAAACAACATAGCGACGTTCATAAGCTACATTGCCAATAATGTTACATTCAATAAATTTTGAATACGATCTATATATAGCAGAATCCTTCATATCTCTATTACCAAACATGAGAATCTACAGACATTTCATTAGAGATAATCATAGTGACGAGAAAAAGATACCACTAGCTATTAATTGTGATATCTTTAAACATTATAATACACCACTACTATAACCATATGGATATAATATGGTCATAGATATGATATATAGATAAAGCACAAAAGTGATTCATCGCCGCTATAAACTATGAGCGTTGAACTTTATTCTGGAAGTACGAGCCACAAGCAAAAAATACCTGAGAGCATGATACAAAAGAAGCGTGAGCTTCACTTATCATACTCTCAGGCATTTGGCGTGGCCCGTATAACCGATAAGTTCCGCCCACGCTATAGCGCAGGCGTTCACTTAATCTACGGTTATACATCTGTTAATCGCCAAATTTCGAGAGTATTCCGAATATCGTAAACGCTTTGTATATTAATATGTTATATGTCTAAAGTTTATTCTTTCTGTTTCTTATTATTCTATTTTATTTGTTCAACTTATGTTACAAGGGAGCAGCTGCCTGAAGCAACCAATCCCCTTTTCGAGGGCAAAGTTACAAAAAATAAATGAGATTATCCCTGTTTTTATGCAATAAAATTTGGGAGTTACAAAGAAAACTCAAAATTTTGTAACTCGTATTAGGATTTAATTTAAAGAAGGACATAAAGCTGGCTTGAATCTTTCTTATCGGATTATCACTCTTTTCGGTCATTAGAAACTATAGCTAATCACAGTTAATTACATACTTAGCTGTAGGGATACTATATTCGGAACCGCTATTTCGAAAACATCGACAACATTCATACAAACAAAAAAACTTAAATTAGCAAACAAATCGGCTGATATTCAAGCATTTTTATTAACTTTGCATTCGAAACCGTCATTTCGGAAACGGCGGTTTCGAAAATAACATAAATAAAAAGAAACTATAAAATTATAGAAATATGAAGTTCTTTGGAAGACAAAACGAAATAAAAGAATTGCAAGAGATAAGAAATCTATCTTTGCAAACGGCTCGTTTTACAATCGTAACAGGACGCCGACGTAGCGGAAAAACATCCTTATTGATAAAAGCATACGAGGATGTTCAAGATATGCTGTATTTCTTTGTTGCAAGAAAATCAGAAGCGGAACTCTGCAGAGATTTTATCGAAGAGATAACGAGCAAACTTCAGCTTCCTATTCTCGGAGAAGTAACACGCTTTGCAGATATCTTTAAATATCTGCTTCAACTATCCAAGATTCGCCCTATCACTCTCATCATTGATGAATTTCAAGATTTCAAACGGGTTAATCCATCTATATTTTCAGATATGCAAAAGATATGGGATCTTAACAAACAGGAAGCTCATATTAATCTCGTGGTTTGCGGTTCTGTTTATTCACTTATGAACATCATCTTTAAAAACAACAAGCAACCACTTTATGGTAGGCAGACTGGAGAAATAAAAGTCACTCCATTTCCTCCTTCTGCTATCAAGGAAATTCTCTCAACATATAATTCTGCCTACACCAACGATGACCTACTGGCTCTCTACAGTTATACAGGCGGAGTTGCAGAATATGTAGAAATGATGATGGATGCTGGAGCCACGACAAAGGAAAAAATGACAGAGAAGTTTGTTGCAAAGAATTCTTATTTCATATACGAAGGAAAAAATATGCTGATAGAAGAATTTGGTAAAGACTATGCCCGTTATTTCGAAATATTGCAACTTATTGCTTCTGGCTACACAACTCGTGGTGAAATAGAAAGCATTATGAAAATAGAACTCTCAGGCTATCTCACTAAACTGGAGAATGACTATTGCTTGATTTCTCGTTATACACCGATGTTTCAAAAGACCAATCGCAACATTCGCTATCAGATAGAAGATAACTTCCTTCGCATCTGGTTTCGCTACATCTACAAATATGGATACATGATAGAGGTTGGCGCCAATAAAAAACTTAAGATGGTTATGGATAAGAGCTACACCACATACACAGGCAAGGTTCTGGAAAGATATTTCATTGCAAAAATGATAGAAAGCGAAGAATATACCCAAATCGCTTCTTGGTGGGACCGAAAAGGAGAGAATGAAATTGATATTATCGCTGCTGATGAACTGGAACAGAAAGTCATTTTCTATGAGGTGAAACGCCAAGCCAAGGATATAAATCTCGGCATTTTAAAAGATAAAGCCGAGCATTTCTTCCAGACAACAGGAAAATTCAAGAAATTCACTATCGGATACCAAGGGTTGTCAATGGAGGATATGTAGTTTCATAAAATAATAAATCCCGGCAGGAGATAGCTT
>ENA-UALO01000870-UALO01000870.1-human-gut-metagenome-genome-assembly--contig:-NODE-870-length-10977-cov-7.405603_pt1 | contig 10977 bp, 13 predicted proteins | sample MGYA00243701_ERZ654470 | MGnify/ENA primary metagenome ERZ654470 (study PRJEB26926, sample SAMN06164444) | human gut metagenome | biome: ENVO:00009003; feature: ENVO:2100002; material: ENVO:00002003...
GGGCGAAAACCTTCTGCTCCTCGGTCAGATCGCCGCGATATTCATCGCAGAGAAACAGGCGAAGTCCGTCTTCATCAATGGGGTCGGCATGATCCTTGTTCCACGCCCACCGGATGTAGCGTACTGTGTCGTGCGTGCGCTGGAGGATCATCATCGGGTCATGGTCTACAATAAAGTTTGCAATCTGCTGCATCATGCGCTTTCCTCCTTTTTGTTCTGCCGATTCAATTCGGCCAGCCGTTTCTCTGCCTTTGCCCTCTCCATGTTACGCTCCGCCCGCAGGAACTGCCGCTGATAGTTCAGCTCCAGTGCTTCCTGAATGGGGCGGATGGTGTAGATGAGACTTCCGTTGCGCACGCGGCCGTCCTTTGTGGTGATGGTACTGGGCTCGGTGTGAATAAGCCCCTTCTCCTCCAGACCGGCCACATACTTCCGCACGGTGTTTTCGCTCAGCTGGACCGCCCGACCGATGGTGCGGTAGCTGGGATGGCATTGGTAGGTTCTGCGATCCTCGCAGCGCAGAAGGTAATTGTAGACGGCGATTTCATGAGAGCTGAGGCCGAGATTGAAGACTTCGTTGGGGACGAGATAGTAGTGTTTGTTCAGGTCCCGCTTGGGCCAGCGCTGGTACATCAGGCATCACCTCCTGTCTGCGCATCTACCCACCGGCGGAACTCTTCTTTGGGTAGGGATCAAAACCTCGCCATTGCGCAAGCCGGCCATGTGGCGGAGCAGAGTGGCGATCTCCTGGCGCTTCCCATTGAGGCTCACTTCACCATCCAGGCCAGCGCCGAGAGGAAGAGATACCTTTGCCTGATGGATTGCTGCGCTCAACTTTTCCAGCTCGTCCAGGAGGAACAGCAGGAACTCTGCCATCTCGGTGATATTCTCGCTATACTCGGTGGAGGGGACCTCCATAGTGACCTCATCCTCCGCCTCTGCCATGACCTTGTGGCGGAGATAGGTGTTCTGCACCTTGGTGATATTGCCATTGTTGCCGAGGATGCTCTGCGCATCGGTCATCATGGACTGCAGCTTATTCTGAAAGCGGAAAGCTTCTTTAATGTTCATTGTATTCACTCCTCGTCTCTTTTCGTTGATCCTATGATATCTGTCCTTGCAGCAGTTGTCATTGAACTGCTGGTTTAATCGCCTGAAAGGCACAATTATGGTCAAAGGTTTGCCGTAGGGGTCTGCCCCTCGTTTTCCCATTCAAATAGTGCAGGAAGTGCGCGAGGTGCGTAGTCACGGGAGCGCGTTCCCACAATTCTGGGAGACGGGTCATTTTCTATGATCGATCCGGAGCCTGCTCCAGAATGTGGTCAAAAGGCCCTCTTTTTCTACATTTATTCTGAAGAGCTCTTTCGTTTATGTAGAAGGAGAACCGCATGATGGATCCGAAACTGGAGAATACTATCGGTGGAGGCGAAGAAAACCAAATGAGTGAAATAAAACTTGGTGAAGCGACCTATATTGTCCACCGATCCTATTCAGACGCCCAATCTGTTCCAGATTTGATTATAAGCCGACTGCTGAAAGAGAAGAACGGAAAATCTGCATTTGACGAAGGTACAGACGATGCCGTATAATGTCTTATAGTGGGTCGGTTCGTCGAAGGAGGTTAATGTGAGAACCGACATTCGCAGAATCGCATTTGCTTACCTGAGACTATCTAATGAAGAGGCTGCCGAGGGTGAATCCTCCAGCATCAAGAACCAGAGGATGATCATTCAAGACTATTGTGAACGGAATGAGATACTCCTGGTTCGCGTTTTTGTCGATGATGGTTGGTCCGGTGGTAACTTTGACCGTCCGGCATTCCAAGAGATGATTGCGCTTTTAGAGCAAGGCAAAGCAAATATCGTAATCACCAAAGACCTTTCGCGACTTGGCAGAGACATGCGAGAGGCCAGCTATTATGCTGAACAGTACTTTCCTGAGCATGGAATTCGTTATCTGACGGTAGCCGACAACTTCGATACCGAGCAGGAAAACGTCATGGCGCCTTTCCAGTTCGCCATGAATGAAGTCTACCTTCGTGACAGTTCAAGAAAAGTCAAGGAGGTTCTGAAAGCCAAGAGGGAGAAAGGCCTATATTGCGCATGTGCCCCCTACGGCTATGTGAAAGACCCCCGAAACAAGAATCGGCTGGTGCCGGATGAGGAAACGGCACCGATCATTCAGCGAATTTTTGAGGCTGCGGCGAACGGGGACTCGAGCCGGAAAATAGCTATGGATCTTAATAGCGACGGTATCATGCCGCCATTAAAGTATAAGGTCCTCTATAAAGGGAACTTCTCGGAAGATGGAGCAGCACGAGCGTCCGATTTATGGAATTATACGACTGTCAAGCGAATTCTTAAAAATCCAGTTTACTTGGGTCACACGCTCCTGGGAAAGTCCAAGAAAGTCAGCGTAAAGTCAAAGAAAAAACTGAACGTGCCAAAGGAACAATGGGCAGTCACAGAGAACACCCATGAACCGATCGTAACGCAGGAAGTATTCGATTTGGCTCAGTTCAATTTGGGCAAGGGCACCTTTGACTTTCGCCAATACGATCATGTCCGGCGGAGTATCTTCTCGGGGATTGCTTTTTGTGCGCAATGCGGGCACGCTTTGTGCTCGTGCGGAACTGTATATAAAGGTGAGCGAGAAAAGTACTGGTATCTCAGTTGCAATCGTCATCGCCCTGATATTACGGATCCCTGCGCTGGTGTCCGCATCAAGTATAGCGATATACTTGAGGTAGTTCGCCAAGACTTGAATTCGCTCATTTGTTTAAGCTCCGAAGAGAAAGAAACCGTAGCTCGAGAGGCTATGCAGCGTGCTGGTGCTGATAATCTGATTCAGGCCAAACAGCTCCAGCTCCAAAAGGCGAAGGCCCGTTTGGCTACCATCGATAAGGTTATAACGAAACTATATACGGACAATGCCGAGGGCAAAATTGATGACAGCCGTTTGGAACGGATGCTCTCTGAGCTCCAACGAGAGTCGATTGGCCTTGAAAAGACGATTGATTGTCTGAGCGTCGTTGATCCGGTAAATGAAACGCAGGAAAGCTATCGAGCGTTTTTTGAATTGACCAATAAGTACACGCACATCAAGGAATTGGATCGGGATACCTTGGTGACATTTGTCAGGCGGATAGAAGTTGGCCCCAAAGAATTGCCGGAAGGAATGCAGAAGGCTACGCACCGCAACCAGCCATTTCGGCAAAGCGTGCGAATCTTCTATAAGTTCATCGGTGAGCTGGAGGGCCCTTCGATGCGGGAGTTTCCTGCCGCAATAGACCTGTAGAACCACTTGTTGCTCCAATCATATCCTCCCTACACACCGGAGTGGAGCCTGTTTCACATTGCGATGCGCATGGCGCCTTTCCCCCCCCTCATCGTATCGTAAAGCATGCGTAAATGGGCATTTTAAGATGACCGGGGTACACCAAGGGAGGTTGGCGTCAACCTCAAGCAGGGCTACAACGGCGATCTCACCTCTCGCGAGGCCGGTTCCGTCGGCGGCCAGATGGTCAAGAAGATGATCGAGAGCTACGAGAAGAACCTGTAAACAAAGATAAGCTTCACAAATAGCGAAAGAGGGCGCGGCCAACAGGCCGCGCCTTTTTGCGTTCAACAGAAGATGGCACGCTCACTCCGCGCGGGCGCTTGCCGCTTACCCCGCGCGGAGGAGACAAAAGGGCAGGGGGGTTGCCGCCCTTGCAGACATTTTGCGCAGAATATCGGCAAAAATACATTGTTGCATTTTTGGAGAATATGATATACTATTTTTATATGTGTGCATGCGCTGTGCTGAGAGCGGGAGCCATGCGCGGGAAAGCGGCGAACCGCAGCGGGCGGCCTGCCGGAATATGCAGGGGAGATGTCCGTATGCGCGCATGGGAGCACTTCAAAACCATCACACGTCACCGCCGTCTGGTGCGGCGGTACTGTTTTCGCCTCGGCCTGTATGCACAGGGAATACGGCACGATCTGAGCAAATACAGCCCCGCGGAATTCTTCCGCGGCGTCAAGTATTATCAGGGGTATCGCAGCCCGAACGACGCCGAGCGCCGCGAGAACGGCGTGAGCCTTGCCTGGCTCCATCACAAGGGGCGCAACCGCCACCACTTTGAATATTGGATCGACTACTGCATCGGCGAGGACGGCAAGGTCTATATGGGCGGGTGCAAAATGCCGCTCAAATATGTGGCAGAGATGTTTTGCGACCGCATCGCCGCCTGTAAGATCTATCAGGGCGAGCGATATACCGACGCCTCAGCCTACGACTACTACGAACGCTCGCGCGGTCATATCCTGATCCACCCCGAAACGGGCGAGCTGATCGGCGAAATGCTGCGCGTACTGAAAGAAGAGGGCGAGGACGCGGCATTTTCCTATGTGCGCGGTCTTTTGCGCGAAGAAAAGCAAAAATCGACAAAATGAGAGTTTTGTCAGATGCTTGCTTGCAATCTCCTGTATTTAAGAGTAAAATATTTTCATTATTTATTTTTGACAGAGGACGGACAAGAACCAATGACTCATCCCTATAAGACGCGCGAGGGCGGCGCTACTGTAACGATATTTGTGCCTTATGACTGCCGGAACCACTGCCCCTTCTGCGTGAACAAGCAGGAGTACGCCCATGCTGAGGGGTTCAGCGTTGAGGCGATCCTTGAGAGCATCGCCGTGATGAATGAGATCACGCCGTACTGCGACTTTGTATTTACCGGCGGCGAGCCGTTTGCCAACCTGAAGGCACTCCAGCGCATGCTCGACGCGATTCCCACCACGCATAAGGTGTATATCAACACGACCTTCCCCGTGCAGCCCGGATGCAGCGCAGAAGAGATGCTCGCCTTCACCGAGCGCAACCGCGACAAGATCACCTGCATCAACATTTCCCGTCATCTGACGAAGTACGTTGAAGAATCGCCCGATGAGATCGTTGCCCGCATCGCAACGCCCAAGCGCGTGAATTGCGTGCTGTACATGGATTATCCTGCCGATGAGCTGATGGATTACGCCGAGCGCTGGCACAAGTATAATATCCCCGTGCAGTTCCGCTACGACTATACCGAGACCACGCCCGAAAACCTCTATCAGGAAGAGGGCGACAAGATCCTCGCGGATCTCAAAAAGCGCTTTGTCTACAAGGGACTTGACGGCTGCCGCATGCGCAACGGCTATCATTTCGACTACAAGGGTCTGCACATGACCTATCATAAAACGCTGCCCTACTCCACCATTGTGGAAACGGGCGATGATGGTGTGACCTATGATATCCTCTACGATATTCTCATCAAGCAGACCGGCGAGATCCACTCCGACTGGACGGGCGTGAAGCTCGACGTGGACGCATACCGCAAGGCCGTCTACGAGCCGTATGACCTGCGTGTGATCGAGGGGACGGTCGACTTTTAAGGAAAGGCGGCAAAAGACGATGCACTATCAGGCAGCTGTCATCACCGTCAGCGACCGCGCGTCTGCGGGCGTGTACGAAGATAAGAGTGGCCCCGCTGTGACCCAAATACTGAAAGAGGCGGGCTACGACGTTGTGCACACCTCCATCGTGCCGGACGAAAAAGCGCAGATCAGCGCGGAGCTGATCCGCTGCGCGGACGAGAAGCACTGCGACCTTATCATTACAAGCGGCGGCACGGGGCTTTCCCCGCGCGATGTGACGCCCGAGGCAACGCGTGCCGTGCTCGAACGCGAGATCCCCGCGATCCCGCAGGCGATGCTCTATTTTAGCCTGTCGATCACGCCGAACGCGATGCTCTCCCGCGCCGCAGCGGGAAGCAGAGGGAAGAGCCTCATTGTGAATCTGCCGGGATCTGAAAAGGCTGCGCGCGAAAACCTGAGCGCCGTCCTCGGCGCACTCAGCCACGGGTTCAAGATGCTTGCCGGCGAACGCCACTGAGCAGAAAATGAAGAAAAATGTCCCCGCGTTTCAAAAAACGCGGGGACATTTTTGCTGCTTATCGGAGAGGTCCTTGTGCCAAAGAGCGATCCGTCACCCCTGATACCCCAGCGCGGCAGAGAGCATCTGCCCCGCGGCGACAACGGCGCGCTCGGCGTGCGCGAATTCATCCGAGTGCACGGAGCGGAACATGCCGAGCACGCTGACGACATATTTGAGCGTGCCGCCGCCGGTGAAGACCGGCGCGGAAATGGAGCGCAGACCAATTTTATATTCGCCGTTTTCCACGGCAAAGCCTGCCTCCCGGCAGGCGGGCAGGGACGCGAGCAGCGCAGCTGTGTCTGTTTCCGTGTGGGGCGTGAAGGGTGTGAGCGGTGCTGCACGGGAGAGGAGCTTGGCAGCCTCGCTTTCACTCATGTGGGCGAGGACGATCTTCCCCTGCGAGGTGCAGTGCAGCGGCAGGCGCGCACCGGGCGCGGAGACGACGCGCAGGCTGTCGCGCCCCTCCGCCTGATCAAGCGCGACAATGTGTCCGTTTTCATAAGTGGAGAGCATCGCAGAGCCGCCGGTCTCGTCGACCAGGTGCGCAAGGTAGGGCCGCGCGAGCGAAGAGACGTTCCAGAAGGCGCTGGCGCGGCAGCCGTATTCAAAAAGCCGCAGGCCAAGGGCGTATTTCCCATCGGCGTGCTGCGTGATGACATCGTGATCCCGCATGGTGGTCAAAAGGCCGAAGGCCGTGCTTTTGGGCAGTCCTGCGCGGCTGCTGATGTCGGTGAGCGTCATCGGCTCGCCCGCATCGCTCAGCAGCTGCAGCAGCTCCATTGCCTTGGCAACGGAGCGGATCGTGTTGCCGTCTGCCATAAGTGTCCCTCCTGAATGCTTTTTCTTCTTTTTCATTTTAAAAAATCAGACGGTAAAAGTCAATAATGCGACAATAACAAATCGTTATCCGACAATGCCGAACAACAAGATTGCAAGCAAGCGTTATTTTTGGTAAAATATCATGCAATCAACATGGTGAAGGGAGGCGGTTTTTGTGGTGGACAGCTACGCAAGAGCCATTACCTATCTGCGCATCAGCATCACAGACCGCTGCAACTACCGCTGCCGCTACTGCATGCCGGACGGCGGCATTGAAAAATGTGCGCACGGAGATATCTGCTCGCTTGAAGAGCTGCGCGACATGGCAGCGGCAGCTGTGCGCTGCGGTGTTCGCAAGATCCGCGTTACGGGCGGCGAGCCGCTCGTGCGGCGCGGCGCGGTCGATTTCTGCCGAATGCTTGCGGAAATTCCGGGCGTTGAAGAGCTGTGTCTTACCACGAACGGCAGTCTGCTTGCAGAGCAGGCAGCAGCGCTGCGCGAAGCGGGCGTCACGCACCTCAACATCAGCCTCGACACGCTGAAAGAGGAGCGCTTTCGCGCCATCACGCGCCTTGGTACGCTTTCTGACGTCCTGCGGGGCATCGAGGCGGCCGAGCGTGCGGGCTTTGAAAAAATCAAGCTCAACTGCGTGCTGCTCGGCGGCGTCAACGATGATGAGATCGCCGATTTTGCCGCGCTGACGCGCGCGCACGACTGGCAGGTGCGCTTCATCGAGCGCATGCCGATGGGCTGCGGCAGGGACTTTGGCGCCTATCTCCCTGCGCAGGCAGTTTTGGAGTGCTGTCCGGCGTTGGAGGCCATTTCGCACGACGGCGTGGCCGCGTGCTACCGCTTCCCCGGCGCAAAGGGAACAGTCGGGCTGATCGCCCCGATGAGCGACGCCTTTTGCAGCGAATGCAGCCGCGTGCGCATCACGGCGGACGGAAAATTGAAGCCCTGCCTGCATTCGGCTGCGGAGTTATCGCTGCGCGGCCTTTCGGGTGACGAATTGGAAGCGGCGATCCGCTGCGGCATTCTGATGAAACCGGAGCGCCACCACATGGACAAGACCGGAGAAACGGAAGCGCAGCGCGGCATGTTTGCGATTGGAGGGTGAAAGCACATGGAACTGACGCATTTTAACGAACAGGGACGCGCCCGCATGGTGGACGTGAGCGAAAAGGCGCAGACCTTCCGCGTCGCGCGCGCCGAGGCAACGGTGCGCATGGCAAAAACGACGATGGACAAGATCAAAGAAGGCGCCATCGGCAAGGGCGACGTGCTGGCGGTCGCGCAGGTCGCGGGCATTATGGCCGCAAAGAAGAACAGCGAGCTGATCCCTATGTGCCACCCGCTGTTGCTGACAAAGGTGGACATCTTATTTTCGATCGAGGATACCGCGCTGCATATCCTGAGCGAGGTGCGCTGCCGCGGCGAAACGGGCGTTGAAATGGAAGCGCTCACGGCGGTGAGCGTCGCGGCGCTCACGGTGTACGATATGTGCAAGGCCGTGCAGCGCGATATGAGGATCGACAACGTTCATCTTCTCTATAAAGAGGGCGGGAAGAGCGGCGTTTATGAAGCGGAGGAATGATAAAATGGCTCGTGTAACGGCTGTGAACATCAGCGAGAAAAAGGGCGTGCGCAAGCATGAGGTTCCCTATATCGACGTAAAATGCCATCACGGCATTGTGGGCGACGCCCACGCGGGCGACTGGCACCGCCAGATCAGCCTCCTTGCCGACGAAAGCGTGGATACGATGCGTGAGGCCTGCCCCATCGAACTGGACGCGGGCATTTTTGCAGAAAACATCAATACGCGCGGCATTGCGCTCAAGACGCTGCCCGTCGGCACGCGCCTGCGCGTGGGCGAAACGGAGCTTGAGGTCACGCAGATCGGCAAGCAGTGCCACAACGACTGCGAGATCAAGAAGGCAACGGGCAAGTGCGTGATGCCGACCGAGGGCATCTTCGCCGTCGTGATCAAAGAGGGCCGCATTCGCCCCGGTGATGAGATCGAGGTGCTGAAATGAAACTCATCAAAACTGAGAATGCGGTGGGTCATGTGCTCTGCCACGACCTGACGCAGATCATCAAGGATCAGTATAAGGACGCGCGCTTCCGCAAGGGCCATGTTGTGACGGAGGAGGACATTCCGGTGCTGCTCAGCATGGGAAAGGAGCATCTCTACGTCTGGGAGATGACAGGCGGCATGGTGCACGAAAACGACGCGGCGGAGCGGCTTCTGGCCCTCTGCGGGCAGGAGAACATGATCCGCAGCGAGGTAAAAGAGGGCAAGATCGAGCTGAAAGCCGCCTGCGACGGCGTGTTTTTAGTCGATTCTGCGCGCCTTGTCGCCGTGAACAGTCAGGACGAGGTGATGATCGCCACGCGCAAGGGCGGCACGGCCGTGCGCGAAGGCGACAAGCTTGCGGGCATGCGCGTTATCCCGCTCATTATCGAGGAAGAAAAGCTCCAAAGGGCGGAAACGGCGGCGGGGAAAGAGCCGCTGCTCGTGCTCAGACCCTTCGTGCGAAAGACTGCCTGCATCGTTGCTACCGGCAGCGAGGTGAAAAAGGGGCTCATTCAGGATACCTTCACGCCCGTCGTCATCGACAAGCTCAAGACCTACGGCATCGAAACGCTCGAGGTCATCTACTCCGGCGACGGGGTGGAGAATGTGCGCGGCGCGGTGCTTGCCATGCGCGAGAAAAAGCCCGACATGATCCTCTGCACGGGCGGCATGAGCGTCGACCCCGACGACAACACGCCGGGCGGCATCCGCGCCGCGGGTGCGAACATCATCGCCTACGGCGCGCCGGTGCTGCCGGGAGCCATGTTCCTGCTCGGCTACTTCGACGACGGCACACCCATCATGGGTCTGCCCGGCTGCGTGATGTACGCGGGCGCGACGGTCTTCGACCTCATTTTGCCGCGCGTTGCGGCCGATGTGCCCGTCACGCGCGCAGACATTGCCGCGCTCGGCGAGGGGGGGCTGTGCCTTGGCTGCAAGCCCTGCCGCTATCCCATGTGCCCGTTTGGAAAATAAAATCTCGCGCCTGCGGGCGCGACATTTTAGATCATCGCTATCTATTTGAAGAATAGCGAAAACAGATTCTGAAAGGAAGTACCCTAATATGAAAAAACCGTTGTCTCTGCTCCTTGCCCTTTCGCTCGTGCTTGCCCTGACTGCCTGCGGCAGCAAGAACGACGGCGCGAACACTGACGGCGATGCCCAGAACGGTGAAAATACCGAGAGCGTTGATCTCATTGTCTTCGCCGCTGCCTCCATGACCGAAACGCTCAATGAGATCGCCGAGATGTACAAGGAAGTTGCCCCCAATGTCAACATCACCTACAACTTCGACTCCTCGGGCAAGCTCCTCACCCAGATCAGCGAGGGCGCGGACTGCGACCTCTTCATCTCCGCCGCGCCCAAGCAGATGAACGCGATGGACGGCAGCCTCATCGGCGACACGGAGAAGAATCCCGACGGCCTCGACCTCATCGTGACCGACAGCCGCGTTGACCTTCTGGAAAACAAGGTGACGCTCGCCGTTCCCGAGGGCAACCCCAAGGGCATTGAGAGCTTCGACCAGCTCGCGCAGCTTCTGAAAGGCGGCGATGTGCTGCTCGCCATCGGCAACAGCGACGTGCCTGTCGGCCAGTACACGCAGAAGATCTTTGCCTACTACGGCCTTGACGAATCGGCCATGACCGACTGCCTCACCTACGGCAACAACGTCAAGGAGGTCACGACGCAGGTGAGCGAGGCCGCCGCCGACTGCGGCATCATCTACGCGACCGACGCCTTCTCCGCTGGCCTTGAGGTCGTCGACAGTGCCACGGCTGAGATGTGCGGTCAGGTCATCTATCCCGCCGCCGTGCTCAAGGGCGAAAAGGAAGAGGCCGCGCGCGCATTCCTCGCCTATCTTGAAACCGATGCCGCGATGACCGTCTTCGAGCGCGTCGGCTTCAGCGCGGTTTACTAAAATGAAAGCCTAAAAGGCTTTCATTTGAAAGAGCTGCACTACGCTCTGCGCCTTCGACGCTCGCTGCGTGAGAGGTATTTTTTGCCACGCACATGTCGCGGCAAAAAATTTCAAGATCATTTGCGCCGTGCGCGGCGCAAACTTTCCGCTCTACAAGGGAGGTCACGATGGACTGGTATCCCCTCTGGAATTCGCTGCGCATCGCGGCGAT
>ENA-UALO01000880-UALO01000880.1-human-gut-metagenome-genome-assembly--contig:-NODE-880-length-10920-cov-11.067925_pt1 | contig 10920 bp, 6 predicted proteins | sample MGYA00243701_ERZ654470 | MGnify/ENA primary metagenome ERZ654470 (study PRJEB26926, sample SAMN06164444) | human gut metagenome | biome: ENVO:00009003; feature: ENVO:2100002; material: ENVO:00002003...
GATGTCTTAGGGTCTCGTGGGCTCGGAGATGTGTATAAGAGACAGATTATATATTACTTCATTCTCCACTTTCTAAACCACTCTTCATTGAAAGTAAAGCCAATATTCAAGCGGAAAGTATTTTCCTTAATTAAATCCTTTGCAGAACTCTTCACCCACTGTCCACTGATATTGAGGAAAGAACGGTGGTTGTAATTGTTCATAATTGGAATACCGAAACCTGCACTAACAGAGATTTCCTTAGGTCCATCAATACCATTTACCTTATAATACGAAGTTGCATAACTTACACCGGCACGATATCTCAAACGCCTGAAGAAACTACGGTTATATTCTCCATAGCAATACTGCATACCCAAATTGAACTTACTGCGGTCTGTGTAAGCACCATCCACATCAAGGACAAGATTCTTGTCATTGACATATCTTCGAGGATATTCCAAACTACCCCACTTTTGCAAGGTATAATCAAATCCTATTTTCCACTGATTATTATGATTCCACATCAAACCTACACCATACATATGAGGCAGCTCAAATGCTTTATCAATAGAGAAAAAGGCTGTATCCGATGCACTTGTCTGAGAATTATTAGAAATAATATTCATGTCGGCAGTTGCACCAAGATTATGACCTAGTGAATAGGTTGCACCGATTGTTGCCCAATCCTTCTTGGAGAGTTTGACTGTATATTGGATACCAAAATCTAACTTATAGCTGTTGACCTGAGTAGAATAAGTACGAATCAACGTATTATAATTGGAGTTACTATAAGCATTAGAAACATACTTATTATAATCACCCCAAATATATGCCACATTAGCACCTACAGCCAAACCCTTAACCGGAGCCCAACCGACACCGAGATAAACCTGATGAAGTCCACCTTCACCATTATAAGTATTGGTATAAGTAGCATCATTAAACTGTGAGCCTACTTTTTCTGTAGAAGTATAGTTATAACCTACATTAGTAAATGGCAGCACACCAAAGCTAACACCTAAATGCTTGGCAGCTCTAAAACCAGCAACCACATATTCAAAGTTAGCATTATTTGCATTCTTCTTGACTCCATTCTCTTCGAAATTGGTAATCTGACCTGAGATACCTGCATCAAAAATAAAAGATAAGGAATCTATAGCTGAATATGAGGCAGGGTTCAAATAGTTGATTTGGTTATGCTCATGAAAACCGAGACCAACGCCATTCATACCACGATTGAAACCAGAAGTCTGGTCTGACAACACGCCAAGACCATACTGGCTGTATGGAGAATTAGTACCACTTTGGGCATTAACCGAAATAACTGTACCCAACAAAAGGGTAGCTAAAATAAGCTTTCTCATTGATAATTATCATTCAAATTTATATTCAGAGTGCAAAAGTATTAAAAAAAATTAGAAAAAAGAAGGATAATTGAAAATAATAAGGTATTTTTGCATCGTGAAACGATTTAAGTATATTTTTAGAGCTTTTTTAGCCGTTTTGTTAATCAATTTAACGACTTTGGCTAACGCACAGGATTTTCAGGGTAACAGACCCCAAGAAAATTCTGAGAGAAACTATATGTCATCCCCTGAGTCACAAGCATGGCTCGACTCTGTAGATATATCTCTCCTGACTTGCGGACCAGGACAAGAAGTATGGTCATACTATGGACACACCGCCCTTCGCATTGAAGACCATGTCCACGGTACAGACCTTGCAGTCAACTGGGGAATGTTCTCCTTTAAGCAGGCCTTTTTCATTCTTCGGTTTGTGTTCGGCATGACCGACTATCAGATAGGTATATTCCCTATGGAGCATTTCATAGCAGAATATTCAAGCGAAGGAAGATGGGTAAGACAACAAAGACTGGCACTCACCAGAGAGGAGAAGATAAAGATTCTCTCTGCTATTGACGAGAATAACAAAGAAGAGAATCGCACTTACCGCTACAATTTCTTCTTTGACAACTGTACTACCAGAGCCCGTGATATGATTATCAGAAATCTCGGACAACATATCACAGATTTCAAGGACGTTGATGCCCAATCAACCTATCGTAAAGAAATCCATCGTCTGAACGAAAATCATAAATGGGCCAGATTCGGAAATGATTTACTTTTAGGATTCATGGCAGACCGCCCTATCAGTAAACAAGAATGGGAGTTCCTGCCAGAAAACCTCAGTAAGGACTTTGCTACAGAAGCAAGAAAGGACACAACCGTTCAAAAAACGATGGCGGAAGTATATCCAACTAAAAAAAGATATATCAAATTAGTAGATAGTACATTCTACCTGATACCGGTACAAGCAGCCCATGCAACAGAAAGCGAAAGCATCACTCCATTCAGAGTAGCGCTCGCTCTGGGCGCAGTCATATTCTTATTATCCATCATAGAAGTCTTCAAGCGAAAGAACTTCTGGTGGTTAGATATGACTCTTCTGATACTTACAGGTATTCCAGGATTTATACTTCTGGCGATGATATTCTCAGAGCACCCTACCGTTCAGATCAATTTCCAGATTTTGATATTGAATCCACTCAATCTCATCTTTGCATGGAAAACCTGCAGAAATCTGTATAAAGGTAAAATATATTGGTACTATAATATATGGGGAATACTTCTTTTCGTGTCCCTCTTTATGCAAATCTGGCAGCACTATGCAGAAGGTATGGAAATCTTGGCATTATCTTTGCTAATGCGATATGTCATAAGATCTATAGTATATGATCTCCGTAAACAGAAAAAACAATTAAACAAATAAAATAAATTAGGATTTATGATTGTCAACAGATATATTACCGCCCTCCTGGTTTTCTTAGCGGCAACAGGCATGGAAGCGCAGACTTATCAGCAGGCACTGAAGTTTGCGCTGACAGATATATCCTATGACGAATTTATCCAGCAACCTGAGGCGAAGGCATTAGAGAAAGACATTCTCTATGTCATCAAGGCTATTAAAGAAGCCTCTGATGAAAACCATTCAAAACCTCAGTTTCACTCAGTATCTGCTTCATTAACAGCAGATACTTCTGACATTCTGACAGACATTCATTCTAATATTTATTTCCACCCTATTCTGGAGCATAAATACAAGGCTCCTTATGGTAGTATTGTTATTCGAGGACCTGATTGTTTTTAATCCCATTGCAAGTCATATAAGGACAGAATCTCACAAATATCACTTGCAAACGAGCATTAATTAACAAAACATTGCTGATTTACAGATATTTTTTGTAAATTTGCAGACAATAAATATAATGTGGAGAAAGAAATAGAGAAAAAGAGAGAGACAAGTACTTGTCAAATGACTCATAACTCCTTTATTTTCAATTACTCCCGATAAATTTCGAATAACAAAAAAATAAATATAACAATGAACTTTAACAAAATTCTTCAGTCATTGTTTGGCAACAAATCAACTCGCGACATGAAGTTGATCCAGCCAATCGTAGAGAAAATCAAGGCAGAATATCCTAATATCAAGGCCTTGAGCAATGACGAGCTTCGTGCTAAGACAAAAGAAATCCAGAAGTATGTACAGGAGTATGCCAACGAGGAGAAAGCTAAGATAGCAGAACTCAAGGCTAAGATAGAAGAAACTCCTATTGACGAGCGTGAAGGTATCTTCAACCAGATTGATAAGTTGGAGAAGGAGGCACTCGACAAATATGAGATTGCCCTCAATGAAGTGCTCCCTACTGCATTCAGTATTGTAAAGGATACAGCTCGCCGTTTTGCAGAAAACGAGGAGACCATCGTTACAGCTACTGATTTTGACCGTGAGTTGGCAGCAGACCCTAAGAATGACTTCATCACCATTGATGGTGATAAGGCTATCTATCACAACCATTGGACAGCTGGTGGTAACGACCTGAAATGGGAAATGGTTCACTACGATGTTCAGCTCTTCGGTGGTGTCGTTTTGCATCAAGGTAAGATTGCCGAGATGGCTACCGGTGAGGGTAAGACACTCGTTGGTACCTGTCCTGTATTCCTGAACGCCTTAACTGGCAATGGTGTACATGTCGTTACTGTCAACGATTACTTGGCAAAGCGTGACTCTGAGTGGATGGGACCTCTCTATATGTTCAATGGTCTTTCTGTAGATTGCATCGACAAGCATCGCCCTAATTCTGACGAGCGTCGCAAAGCATATTTGGCAGATATCACCTTTGGTACAAACAATGAGTTTGGTTTCGACTATTTGCGCGACAATATGGCAACAAGTCCTGCAGACTTGGTACAGCGCCAGCACAACTATGCTATCGTCGATGAGGTTGACTCCGTTTTGATTGACGATGCCCGTACTCCACTTATCATTTCCGGTCCAATCCCAAAGGGTGACGATCAGATGTTTGAGGAATACCAGCCATTGGTAGAGCGTCTCTATGAAGTACAGCGCAAACAGGCAACAGAATTGCTCGCAGAAGCTAAGCAGAAGATTAGCGAAGGAAACAAGACCAAGAATCAGGAAATACTTGATGCTGGTTTCTTGGCTCTTTACCGTTCATTCAAGGCATTGCCTAAGAATAAGCCATTGATTAAGTACCTTTCTGAGGAAGGTATCAAGGCTGGTTTGTTGAAGACCGAGGAATACTACATGGCTAACAACAACCGTGAGATGCCTAAGGCTATAGAACCTTTGTATTTCGTGGTAGATGAGAAATTGAATTCAGCCGACCTTACCGACAAGGGTACAGACTGGTTGGCAAAACAGGTAAACGATAAGGAACTTTTCGTATTGCCTGATATCACTACAGAGATGAGTGAGTTGGAAGCTCGCACAGACATCTCTGACCAGGAGCGTCTCGACAAGAAAGACGAGATGTTGGCACACTATGGTGTACAGAGTGAACGAGTTCACACACTTCAGCAGTTGCTGAAAGCTTATACCATGTTTAATAAGGACGACGAATATGTTGTCATGGATGGCGAAGTGAAGATTGTCGATGAGCAGACTGGTCGTATCATGGAAGGTCGTCGCTGGAGCGATGGCTTGCATCAGGCTATCGAAGCTAAGGAGCATGTAAAGGTTGAGGCTGCTACTCAGACATTCGCAACTATCACACTCCAGAACTATTTCCGTATGTACCACAAACTCTCAGGTATGACCGGTACTGCAAGCACAGAAGCTGGTGAGTTCTGGGATATTTACAAACTCGATGTAGTTGAGATTCCTACCAACCGTCCTATTGCACGTCACGACTTGGACGACCGCGTCTATAAGACAGCCCGTGAAAAGTATCGTGCCGTCATTGATGAGATTGAAGAAATGCGCAATGCTGGTCGCCCTGTTTTGGTGGGTACAACATCTGTAGAAATCTCAGAGTTGTTGAGCAAGATGTTGAAGATGCGTAACATTCCTCATAACGTGTTGAACGCTAAGTTGCACCAGCAGGAGGCTCAGATTGTTGCCGAGGCTGGTCGCTCTACAAATGGCAAGGGTGCCGTAACCATCGCTACCAACATGGCAGGTCGTGGTACCGATATCAAGCTGACTCCAGAAGTAAAGGCTGCAGGTGGTCTTGCTATCATCGGTACAGAACGCCATGAGAGCCGTCGTGTTGACCGTCAGCTCCGTGGTCGTGCAGGTCGTCAGGGTGACCCAGGTTCATCTGTATTCTATGTATCATTGGAAGATAAGCTGATGCGTCTGTTCGCTTCTGAACGTATTGCAAAGGTAATGGACCGTCTTGGCTTCGAGGATGGCGAGCGTATCGAGAGTCCTATGATCAGCAAGAGTATCGAGCGTGCCCAGCGCAAGGTTGAGGAAAACAACTTCGGTATCCGTAAGCACCTCCTGGAGTATGATGACGTGATGAACCGTCAGCGTACCGTTATCTATGAAAAGCGTCGTCACGCCTTGATGGGTGAGCGTATCGGCATGGATATCACCAACATTATTTGGGACCGCTGCTTGAATATTATCAATAACAATGATTTCGATGGTGCAAAGGAAGAGTTCCTCAAGGTTCTTGCTATGGAGATTCCATTTACCGAGGAAGAATACGAATCTGGCAGACGTGAAGATTTAGCAGAGCGTGCCTTCCAGGAGGCAATGGCAGCTTTCAAGCGCAAGACAGACCGCATTCAGGCTACTGCATTCCCTATCATCAAGCAAGTATTTGAGGACCAGGGAGCTATGTATGAGCGCATCATGGTGCCATTGACAGATGGTAAGCGTATGTACCAGATACCATGCAACCTCAAGGAAGCTTACGAGTCTGAGGCTAAGAGTGTTGTGAAGGAATTCGAGAAGAGCGTGCTGCTCCATATCATTGATGATGACTGGAAAGAGAATCTCCGCAAACTGGACGAACTCCGTCACTCAGTACAGAACGCCAGCTACGAGCAGAAAGATCCATTGTTGATCTACAAACTGGAGAGTGCCAAGATTTGGGATGCAATGATCAACGAGATGTACGATCGTATTTCAAGCATCCTGATGCGTGGTCAGATTCCTGTAATGGAACAACAGCCTGTACAAGAGGCTGCTCCAGAACAGCCTACACAGCAGAACTATGTAGAGTCTAAGGTTGACATTGACGAAGAGCGTGAACGTGCAGAGCGTGCTGCTCAACAGGCTGCAGCCAACCAAGACACTCGTGAAGGCGCAAGCCAGGCAAACCACACTCCTTACCGTGCAGAGCGCATGCCTCGTCCAAACGATCCATGTCCATGCGGCAGCGGCAAGAAGTTCAAGAACTGCCACGGCAGAAACTTGTAATCACAAGAAATGATGATGCTCTTATATATATAATAAGGTATAAGAGGTACACATCATCAGAAATAATGATAAGAATACCAAGAATTGATGATACTCTCATCATTTCTTGGTATTTTTTTTATTTAATGACATGATTGCTATCAAGTTGCAAAGTTTTATTAGTAACTTTGCAGTCTAAAAGAATAAGAGCATATCATAAGGACATGCTCAAAGAAAAGATAAAACGAGGAAAGATATATGAAATTATCAGAACTTAAAACAGGTGAAAGTGGCGTTATCGTCAAGGTATCCGGTCATGGTGGCTTCCGTAAGAGAGTCATCGAGATGGGATTTATCAAAGGCAAAAAAGTTGATGTACTTCTCAATGCCCCACTTCAGGACCCAGTAAAATACAAAATCATGGGATACGAGGTATCACTTCGCCACAGCGAAGCTGATCATATCGAAGTTGTTTCCATCGATGAAGCTAAGCATGATGCAGAACTGAGCAAGGCGGATGCAGAAGACCGCCAACAGGTAATGAACTCGCAAATAGTAGATACCAACGATAACGATGAGTTGGCACTTGGTGATAAGATGTTAGTGGCTGAAAAAAAAGACAATGCCAGTAACGAGGCTATTGCAGAACAAGAGGCTGAGAGACTTCACCATGTCATCAACGTAGCTTTGGTAGGTAACCCTAACTGCGGTAAGACATCATTGTTCAACTTCGCTTCAGGTGCTCACGAACGTGTGGGCAACTATAGTGGTGTAACCGTAGATGCCAAGGTAGGTGAAGCCGATTTTAACGGTTATCACTTTAATCTTGTTGATTTACCAGGCACCTACTCTCTTTCTGCTTATTCACCAGAAGAACTTTATGTGCGCAAGCAGCTCATCGAGCACACGCCAGATATCGTCATCAATGTAATCGACACCAGTAATCTGGAACGCAACCTCTATCTCACTACCCAGCTGATAGATATGCACATCCGCATGGTCTGCGCTCTCAATATGTTTGATGAAACAGAGAAGCGTGGCGATAATATCGACTATGACAAACTCGGTGAACTCTTCGGTATTTCAATGATACCTACCGTCTTCACCAATGGTCGAGGCGTAGATAAACTCTTCGAGACCATCATCGAACTTTACGAAGGAAAAGAAGACACTAACGCCCACTACCGCCACATCCACATCAACCACGGACATGAGATAGAACATGGTATCGAACATATCCAGAAGTATCTGAAGGTAGATGATTCCATCCGCCAGCGCTACTCCACACGATATCTTTCTATCAAATTATTGGAGAACGACAAACACGCCGAGGAATACGTAAGTCATCTGAAATCTGCCAAGGAAATCTTCGCAGCCCGCGATGAGGCAGCCAAGCGTGTGAAGGAAGAGACATTGGAAGATAGTGAAACAGCCATCATGGATGCCAAATATGGTTTTATTCATGGAGCATTGCAAGAAGCAGGCTATGAACCTGGCAAGGCAAAGGACACCTATCAGGTAACCCACCTCATCGATAGCATCCTGACCAATAAATATGTAGGCTTCCCTATCTTCATCCTCCTGCTGTTCATCATGTTCTCAGCCACCTTCGTACTGGGCGAGATTCCTAAGGGATGGATTGAGGACGGCGTAGCATGGCTGGGCGAATTCATCAGTACCACGATGCCAGACGGACCGGTGAAGGACATGCTGGTAGATGGTGTGATTGGTGGTGTAGGTGCCGTGATTGTATTCCTGCCCCAGATTCTGATTCTGTATTTCTTCATCTCATACATGGAGGATTCGGGATATATGGCTCGTGCCGCCTTCATCATGGATAAACTGATGCACAAGATGGGTCTGCATGGCAAATCATTCATTCCGCTGATTATGGGATTCGGATGTAACGTGCCTGCCGTGATGGCAACGAGAACCATCGAGAGTCACCGTTCCCGTCTGATAACGATGCTGATTTTGCCATTGATGAGTTGTTCGGCTCGTCTGCCAATCTACATCATGGTCATCGGAACATTCATTCTTTGCCATCAATACCGTTCGCTCATCATGGTATCGCTCTATCTCATCGGCATCTTACTTGCCGTGATATTGAGCCGCATCTTTGCCAGTTTCGTGGTGAAGGGCGAAGATACCCCATTCGTGATGGAGCTGCCTCCTTACCGCTTCCCTACCTGGAAGGCGATAGGCCGCCATACCTGGGAGAAGGGTAAGCAGTACCTGAAGAAGATGGGAGGTATCATCCTCGTGGCAAGTATCATCGTCTGGGCTTTGGGTTACTTCCCTCACAATGAGGAACTTGATAACCAGGCTCAGCAGGAGCAGAGCTATATCGGCAGAATCGGTAAGACCATTGAGCCTATCTTCTCTCCACAGGGTTTCGACTGGAAACTGGATGTGGGCTTGGTTTCCGGTGTAGGTGCCAAGGAGATTGTAGCCTCAACGATGGGTGTGCTCTACAGCAACAACGACAGTTTCTCTGACGACCAGGATTACAACGATGAAGACGGAAAATACGAGGTTTTGAAGAAGCAGATGACTTCTGACCTGAAGAAGACCTACGGTTACAGCGATGCCGAGGCTGCATCCAAGGCTACGCTTACCGCCTATTGCTTCCTCCTCTTCGTATTACTCTACTTCCCTTGCATCGCGACTATCGCCGCCATCAAGGGCGAGACGGGCAGTTGGAAATGGGCAGGCTTTGCCGCTGGCTACACCACGCTATTGGCATGGGTAGTATCAGCCCTGGTCTTCCAGATAGGAAATTTATTTATATAAAATAAAAACATAAACCCCTGCCCCAAAAACTGCGTGCCGACGTTTGAATTTATGCGTGGGCACGCAGGAATTTTTGCATGGGCACGCAAAAATAAAAGCCCTTAGACTTCATCATGGAAGTCTAAGGGCTTATTTTATTTAACCTTTATCAAAATCAGAAAAACATATTTACTTTTGATGGTACAAAATTAAATAGAAATTCGCTTGCTCACCTTTGTTGCCACAAATGCTATCATTAACCCAAGACAAGCAGCAATACTGATAGCCATGCGTAGCCCTGAAACTTCAGCAAGCCATCCGATAACAGGAGGACCTACCAGGAAACCGAAGAAACTGATACTCGAAACAATCGTGATGGCAATGCTGGCCTTGATAGTGCCCAACTTACCGGCTATGCTATAACAGATAGGAACAGACGAAGATATTCCGAAACCTACCAGCAGGAAACCCAAGGTGGCAGGAATGAGATAAGGCAAGGCAGCAGCCAGCCACAAACCGCCCAATATCAAACCACCACAAACCTTCAATACTCTGGCTGGTCCATATTTAGTGACAAATCCATCGGCAAGGAAACGGCCCAAGGTCATCGCTCCCATACCAGCCACATAACCGGCACGGATAAAAGCTTCATCAGGCTTCACTACTGACGAGAAATATACACCCGACCAATCATAAACAGTACCTTCACAAAACATACCTGCAAATCCCATCAATCCTAAAAGGAACAGAATCGGATCAATGGTTCTGAAAGAAAATTTTGGCACATCTTCCTCTTCCGCTTTCGCCGTAGCATCATCTACGAGGAATCGGAAACCTAATGCGATAATGACAAGGCTCATCGCTATGATAGTGGCAAAATGAGCTTCTATCGGAAGAAGCGTATTCGCAAAGACAGCTCCGATGATGCCACCAGAGAAACCACCAAGGCTCCATAAGCCATGAAACGACGACATAATGTTGCGGCCATACATCTTCTCTACCAGACAGGCCTGTGTATTGGTAGCGATATTCATCAGATTGGCCATCATTCCAAAAGCTACAAGTGAAAGAATGAGTTGGAAAACTGTACTGCTACTTCCCATGGAAAAAAGGACGAGAGCATATAAAACCTCTGCAAGAAGTATCATCTTCTTGCTTCCGAATTTACTGACCAAGACACCCGAAAAAGCCATCATCAGGAGTTGACCGATAGGAATGGCAAAGAGCACAGAACCTAACTGACCATTCGTGAGATGCAGCATCTGCTTCACATCCGGAATACGACTCGCCCAACTGGCAAATACTACACCTGGTACAAAATAATAAGCCGCAACGGCTATGCGCTTACGCAATAAATCACTCATTTTTTTCAAACCTACTGTCATCCTTGTATTTACCTTAATATCTGTCTCTTATACACATCTCCGAGCCCACGAGACCCTAAGACATCTC
>ENA-UALO01000886-UALO01000886.1-human-gut-metagenome-genome-assembly--contig:-NODE-886-length-10897-cov-4.701070_pt1 | contig 10897 bp, 8 predicted proteins | sample MGYA00243701_ERZ654470 | MGnify/ENA primary metagenome ERZ654470 (study PRJEB26926, sample SAMN06164444) | human gut metagenome | biome: ENVO:00009003; feature: ENVO:2100002; material: ENVO:00002003...
TTGGAACAATATTGACAATGGCAGGAGGTCTGGGACTGTTTCTATTCGGAATGGAGTTGATGAGCGATTCCATTGAGAAGGTAGCAGGTGCCAGACTTCGTCGTATTCTGGAAATCTTTACCACGAACCGTTTCATGGGTATGATCGTCGGTATTATTTTTACCGGTATCATCCAGTCCTCTTCGGCATGTACGGTTATGGTCGTCAGCTTCGTTAACTCTGGTCTGATGAATCTGTATCAGGCGGCGGGCGTTATCCTCGGTGCAAACATCGGTACTACCATTACTTCACAGCTGGTATCTTTTAATTTATCCAAAATAGCACCGCTGATCCTGCTGGTGGGTGTGGTCGTGATGATGTTTACGAAGAAGGAAAAGGTCCGTAAGGTGGCGGAAGTGGTCGTTGGTTTCGGTATCCTGTTCGTAGGCCTGAGCACCATGTCCCAGGCTATGGCGAACATGAAGAATGAGCCACAGGTGGTCAATCTGCTGATGTCTCTGAAGAACCCGTTCTTAGCCACATTGATGGGATTTGCTCTGACAGCCATTATCCAGAGTTCGTCCGTAACGGTCAGCATTGTGTTGTTGCTGGCTAATCAGGATCTGCTGCCGTTACCTATTACACTGTACATTATCCTGGGATGTAATATCGGTGCCTGCGCTACCGCAATGTTAGCTTCTATGACCGGTAAAAAGGATGCGAAGAGAGCTGCACTGATCCATCTGCTGTTCAATATCATTGGTACGGTTATTATCTACATTGCTCTGTTCGTGGCAGGCGATCAGATCGTGGAACTGATCAAGTCTATCTCCGCGGACAACGGCCGGTTCGTGGCAAATGCGCATACGCTGATCAAGATCGCACAGGTAATTATGCTGTTCCCGTTCACCGGCTGGCTGGTAAAGATGACCTACCTGATCGTACCCGGCGAAGATCAGAAGGTTGGTTACAGAGAGAGCTATCAGTTAAAATACATCGGCGACAAAGTGGTGTTCAACCCTGCTACCGCAGTGGTAGAAGTTATCAAGGAGCTGGAGCGTATGGCTTCTCTGGCAGAGGAGAACTTAAACCGTGCCATGAATGCCCTGATCACATTGGATGAAGAAGATATTGAGGAAGTCTACGAGGTAGAGAAAAATATCAACTTCCTGAACCATGCCATTACGGATTATCTGGTGAAGATCAACCAGACGACACTGCCCATCGAAGACCTGAACAGTCTGGGTGCTCTGTTCCATGTGGTGAATGATATCGAGCGTATCGGTGACCATGCGGAGAATGTAGCGGATGCCGCAAGACAGCGTAAGGAAGAAGGAGTATCCATCAGCAAGGAAGCCCAGAAGGAACTGGGAGACATGCTGGAGATGGTCAATAAGATCATCCGTTATGCCGTAGAAATGTTTGCCAAGAGTGATGAGACCCATATGCAGGAGATCATCACTTTAGAGGATCAGGTAGATGAAAAGGAACGCGAACTGCAGAAGAAGCATGTAGAGCGTCTTACCAAGGGAGAATGTTCTCCCGAAGCCGGTATGATCTTCTCTGATATTGTATCCGGTCTGGAGAGAGTTGCAGACCATGCGACCAACATTGCATTTGCCATTACTACCGAAGATGAAATGGACGAAGGCAAGACCAATTAAAAACAAGAATGAGCTGTAAGATGAGAACCATGCAAAGTATAATGCTTTGCGTGGCTTTCTTTTTTCGACACTTAAGACGATACGATTGACAAAGCAGAGAAAACAGTAGTATTTTGTAACAGAAATACTATCGGAAGTTATGAGGATACAAATACATGAAGATCTATTTGGTAAGACACGGTGAGACGGACTGGAATGAGGCAGGACTTTTGCAGGGGCAGACGGATATTGCGCTTAATGCCCAGGGATTGGAGCAGGCCCACGATGCGGCGGAGCGGTTAAAGAAGGTTCCGTTTGAAATTGCATTTTGTTCACCATTGATCCGGGCGAAGCGCACGGCAGAGATCATCATAGGCGACCGGAAGATCACCCTTACCACAGACGAAAGACTCAGAGAACTGAATTTCGGACCCTGGGAAGGCGTGGATATCCGGACCATCAAGGATGCTGCCAGCCAGCCTTTTACCAACCCTGGCAGCTACATTCCCCCCGCGGGAGCGGAAAGTTTTGCACAACTGTATAAAAGAAGCGGCGAATTCGTAGATCAGGTATTGCTGCCATTAGAAGGTACATATGAGACTGTGCTGGTGGTGGCTCACGGAGGAGTGAACCGCAGCATATTGAATCCGGTCCTGAATATTCCCGTCGATGATTTCTGGCGGGTGCATATGGGCAACTGTGCTACTGCGATTCTCGACTGTACAGATGGAAAACTGTCCATGCTGGAATATACGGATAGCAAGAGTGCCAATGCGAAGAGCAAGCTGCTGTGAAGGGTTTGCTGAAATTTTAGGCGTGTTGGCTTGACAGACAGAGATTTTTTCCCTATAATACGCACTGGAACAAAGTAAATCTCGATTACAAAACCCGTAAGGGCAGTGGATTTTTCAAGATTTTGATCTTATTTTCGCCACACAGCAGAAATGTTGTGTGGCGTTTGTTGTATAAGGAGCAGAAAATGAACCAGACTTATATGAAAGAAAAGAAAATATTTCCCCTTGTGATGTCCATGGCACTTCCCATGATGCTTTCCATGGCATTCAATTCCCTCTATAACATTGTGGACAGCTATTTCGTGGCGAAACTCAGTGAGGATGCCATGACAGCACTTTCCCTGGTCTATCCGGCACAGAACCTGCTGACTGCTGTGGCGGTGGGCTTCGGCGTGGGTGTTAATGCCATGATTTCCTTCTATCTGGGAGCACAGAATCAGGAAAAAGCGGATAAGACGGCAACCCAGGGCATGGTGCTGGGCGTATTGCACGGTGTGCTGCTCATGGTCCTGTTCCTCTGCGGAATGAACTTATTTTTGGGAATGTTTACGAAGAGTGATACGGTGCGGGCACTGGGCATGGAATATTCCAATGTCGTGTTCCTGTTTTCCGTCATTGTGACCGGAGGTATCACACTGGAGAAAATATTCCAGGCGGTAGGCCGGATGCGGGCTACCATGGTCAGTATGATCGCCGGATTTGTCACGAATATCGTACTGGATCCGTTGTTGATCTTCGGCATCGGACCTTTTCCCCGGATGGAGATCGCCGGAGCTGCGCTTGCCACCGGCATTGGACAGGTGATCACGTTACTGGTATATCTCATCTATTATGTGGCGGATCCTCTGCCGGTGAAGCTTCATAAAAAATATCTGCGTCCGGAAGGGGATATCTGCAGCAAAACTTACGGTATCGGCATCCCAGCGACCCTGAATATGGCACTGCCTTCTCTGCTGATCTCCGCGTTGAACGGTATTCTGGCAGCTTATTCCGGAGCCTATGTACTGGTGCTGGGAGTTTATTACAAGCTACAGACCTTTATCTATCTGCCCTCAAATGGTATCATTCAGGGTATCCGCCCCTTGATCGGCTACAATTATGGTGCCGGAGAGAGAAAGCGTGTGGAGCAGATCTACCGTCTGACATTGGAACTGACGGCCGGGATCATGGCTGCCGGTACGGCACTGTGTTGGCTGATCCCCGGAGGGCTGATCGGACTGTTTACTGAGAATCCGGAGACCATCACCATCGGTATCATGGCACTGCATATCATCAGTCTGGGCTTTATTCTGTCCGCTGTGTCGGTGACCAGCTCCGGCGCACTGGAGGCGCTGGGACAGGGCCTGGCTTCCCTGGTGATCTCCGTGATGCGGTATGTGGCGGTGATCATCCCTGCGGCATTTGTCTTAAGCCGCCTCATCGGTGTCACCGGTGTATGGTGGGCGTTTGTCTGCACGGAGAGCGTGACCGCAATGGTGGCGTATGTGCTGTACCGGAAGGTGTGGAAGAGGGCGTAAAGCCGTCTCCGCACAAATCGACGGGTGAACTGATGTATACACAATATCTTGTATCCTGAGATTGACTTCCCCCACAAAGTGTTGTAGAATAGACCGTGATAGGTTTTATGGGCACAAGCCATGGGGACATGAGATTAAGGGGGTACATAAGATGTTTCAGGTGATCAAACGAGACGGTTCCAAAGCAGACTTTACACTGACGAAGATCAATGATGCCATTATGAAGGCTTTTACTGCGACGCAGATGAGCTACAATAATGACATTATTGATCTTCTTGCGTTACGTGTGACCGCAGATTTCCAGAAAAAGGTGGAAAATGATGAGATCCATGTAGAAGATATCCAGGACAGTGTGGAGCGTGTACTGGGACAGGCCGGCTATGAGGAAGTGGCGAAGGCGTATATTCTGTATCGCAAGCAGCGCGAGAAGATGCGTGCCATGAAATCCACGATCCTGGACTACAAGGATGTGGTCAATAGCTATGTCAAAGTCGAGGACTGGCGAGTGAAGGAGAACTCCACGGTGACTTATTCCGTAGGTGGTCTGATCTTAAGCAATTCCGGTGCGGTAACGGCGAACTACTGGCTGTCCGAAATCTACGACGAAGAGATCGCCGAGGCACACCGCAATGCGGATATCCATATCCATGATCTGTCCATGCTGACCGGTTACTGCGCGGGATGGTCCTTAAAGCAGCTGATCAAGGAAGGACTGGGCGGCATCACCGGCAAGATCACTTCTGCACCGGCGAGACACTTATCCGTACTGTGTAATCAGATGGTGAACTTTTTGGGGATCATGCAGAACGAATGGGCGGGAGCACAGGCTTTTTCCTCCTTTGATACCTACCTTGCCCCTTTTGTGAAAGTAGATCATTTAAGCTATCCTGAAGTGAAAAAATGCATCGAAGCATTTATCTACGGTGTGAATACGCCCAGCCGCTGGGGTACCCAGGCTCCTTTTTCCAATATTACACTGGACTGGACGGTGCCCGATGACCTGGCAGAACTGCCGGCACTGGTAGGCGGCGTGGAGATGGATTTCAAATACAAGGATTGTAAAAAGGAAATGGATATGGTCAACAAGGCATTTATCGAGACCATGATCGAGGGCGACTCCAACGGCCGCGGTTTCCAGTATCCGATTCCGACGTATTCCATCACGAAGGATTTTGACTGGTCCGACACCGAGAACAACAGACTGTTATTCGAGATGACCGCAAAATACGGTACACCGTATTTTTCCAATTATATCAATTCCGACATGCAGCCCAGCGATGTCCGCAGTATGTGCTGCAGACTGCGTCTGGATCTGCGGGAACTGCGTAAGAAGACCGGAGGCTTCTTCGGTTCCGGCGAGAGCACCGGAAGCGTGGGTGTTGTCACCATCAATATGCCCAGGATCGCATATCTGTCTGCCAATAAGGACGAATTCTACGCAAGACTGAATCATATGATGGATATTGCTGCCAGATCCCTGAAGATCAAGCGCGGTGTCATTACAAAGCTGTTAAATGAGGGACTGTATCCTTATACTAAGCGGTATCTGGGCACCTTTGAGAATCATTTTTCCACCATTGGTCTGATCGGCATGAACGAGGTGGGCTTAAATGCCAACTGGCTGAGAGCGGATATGAGCGATCCCAGGACCCAGGAGTTCACCAAGGAAGTACTGAACCATATGAGAGAGCGTCTGTCGGATTATCAGGAGCAGTACGGAGACCTCTACAATCTGGAGGCGACTCCTGCGGAGAGCACCACTTACCGTCTGGCCAAGCACGACAGAAAGCGCTGGCCCGGTATCAAGACGGCAGGAAAGCCCGGAGATACTCCTTACTATACGAACTCTTCCCATCTGCCGGTGGACTATACTGTGGATATTTTCGATGCACTGGATATTCAGGATGAATTGCAGACCCTGTATACTTCAGGCACGGTGTTCCATGCGTTCCTGGGAGAGAAGCTTCCCGACTGGAAAGCAGCGGCTTCCCTGGTGCGGACGATCGCTTCCAATTACAAGCTGCCATATTATACGCTGTCGCCGACCTATTCCATCTGTAAGGAACACGGTTATCTGGCTGGAGAGGTGAAGGTATGTCCTCATTGTGGGGCGAAGACCGAGGTGTACAGCCGAATCACCGGTTACTATCGTCCGGTGCAGAACTGGAATGATGGTAAGTTACAGGAATATGCCAACAGAACGGAGTATGACATTGACCATTCTTCCTTAAAGCGTCCCACCAGAAGTGTGGTAACGCTGTCCAATTTTGCGGAGGACGTGGAAGTGAAGGTGGAGCAGCCGCAGGATATCAAGTATCTGTTCACGACCAAGACCTGCCCGAACTGCAAGCTGGTGAAGGAATATCTGAAAAATGTGCCCTACGTGACCATCGATGCGGAGGAGAACATGGAGCTGGCAAGACGTTACGGCGTAATGCAGGCACCGACACTGGTGGTAGTAAACGGCGACAGCCATAAAAAATATGTAAATGCTTCAAATATCAAGAAGTACGTTGACCAACTGACATTAGTTGGGGTAGAATAGATACAGGTCAGGAGGCATCGCCCGAAGGCGGTGCCTTTTCTGCGGTTATTACAGATACACCGCAGAGGGAAAATTACACAATTGAGAAAAAAATGCAATGAAAATGATTGCAGAACGGAGGAAATATGATCAACAAACTGATCACTCGAATCAAAGAAACCAACGCACCGATCGTGGTAGGACTGGATCCTATGATGAAATTCGTGCCGGAATATATTAAAAAGGCGGCTTTCACTGAGTATGGTGAGACCCTGGAAGGTGCCGCAGAAGCAATCTGGCAGTATAACAAGGGTATTGTGGATGCAATTTATGATCTGGTACCCGCTGTGAAGCCTCAGGTAGCAATGTATGAGCAGTTCGGCATTCCCGGTATGGTGGCATTTAAAAAGACCGTGGATTATTGTAAAGAAAAAGGTCTGATCGTCATCGGCGATATCAAACGTGGTGATATCGGATCCACTTCTGAAGCATATGCAGTAGGACATCTGGGAAAAGTACAGGTAGGTAGCAGGAGCTATTACGGTTTTGATGAGGATTTCGTGACCGTGAACCCTTATCTGGGATCCGACGGTGTGAATCCTTTTGTGAAGATCTGTAAGGAAGAGAAAAAGGGCATTTTTGTACTGGTGAAGACTTCCAATCCCAGTAGCGGCGAATTTCAGGATCAGTTAATTAATGGCAGACCGCTGTATGAGCTGGTAGGAGAAAAGGTCGCAGCCTGGGGAGCTGACTGCATGGGCGATTCTTACAGCTATGTAGGTGCTGTGGTAGGCGCAACCTATCCTGAGCAGGGAAAGGTGCTTCGTAAGGTAATGCCCAAGGCATTTATCCTGGTGCCCGGTTACGGCGCACAGGGCGGTAAGGGTGCAGACCTGGTACACTTCTTTAATGAAGACGGACTGGGTGCCATCATCAACTCCTCCCGTGGCATCATTGCTGCATACCAGCAGGAGAAGTATGCACAGTTCGGTGAGCAGAATTATGCAGATGCTTCCCGCGCGGCCGTGCTGGATATGCGTGAGGATATCGCACAGGCACTGGCAGCACGCTAAAGACGCGCATCTCCACGTTTGACCGGCGCGTGGGGATAGGCTTATGCGTTTGACGGCATAATATACAAAGGTACGGGGTGTCCGCAAGCGGACAGATGGGAGAACGAAGGATGAGAGAAAAACTATATATTACCTTCCATTCGGAGGATGAAATCAGACATTTTGTGGATACCTGCAATGAATTCGATGATGCGATCGATATCCGTATTCAGAAGACCGCAATGGATGCGAAGTCTCTTTTGGGAATGCTTCTGATGAAGACGGAGGAACCGCTGGAGATTGAATACGCCTGCTACGATGATGAGGATAATTACGAAGAGTTCAAGCAGGCTATTCTGGAAAAGTATGATGCGAAAGTCGTACCTGCAGCCGAAAAACCGGAAGAGAATAAAATTGTTTGAAAAAATTAAAAAATTCTATTGACATTTTCGCCTGCAGCAGTTAAAATATATACTGTTGCAGGCGAAAACCTGTGAATGTACGTGTAGCTCAGCTGGATAGAGCGACTGGCTACGGACCAGTAGGTCGTGGGTTCGAATCCTGTCACGTACATCTAAGGCCCCGGAGATGATGTCTCCGGGGTTTTTTGTATTTCATTTTAGAAAAGTTTTAGAAATACTTCCCACTCCGTATATTTACGTAGTACTTATGTCATGCTAAAATAGTGAGGTAAATGGAGGAAGCTGTATTAGTATGAACAAACAGGATTTTATAGACCGGCTGCGGATGGCACTGAACGGACGTGTGTCCCCCGGCTTGGTTATGGATAATGTCAATTATTACGAAGACTATATTAATACGGAGATCCGGAAGGGCCGTACGGAAGAGGAAGTACTGGAGAGCCTGGGAGATCCGAGGCTGATTGCGCGTACGATCATTCAGACCAATGGTGGTGATAATCGGTCCGGCTATCGTAATACCGTCTATGGAAACGGAGAATACAGAGAAGCGGCAGGATCGACGGTACATCACAGTTATAACGGAGACGGCAATGGCGAATATGGCACCCATCGGAGTAAAATGGCAGATGCATTAGCGAAGCTGCCGGTCTGGGTCTGGATTATTCTGGGGATCCTTGTGGTGGTATTGGTGATCAGCGCGGTATTTTCAGTACTATCCTTCCTGGCACCGGTATTGATCCCGATTCTGGTAGTACTGTTTTTGGTAAAACTGTTTCGAGACTGGCTGAACTAGTAACTATTCAGAGCCGTTAAATATAACCGAAGGGATGTCGAATGCTTGCATTCGTAAGAACCGTCGGTTATATTTATTTGGCGATTTAGCCTGTATGAGCAAAAGGAAAGCCTCGAAGAGGCGATTTTGCGAATGGGCTCTGAATAGAGTTAATTACCACGTAAAGAGCCATCAGGGGGAAGCTGATGGCTCTTTTGAGGGGAGTATAAATAAATAATACATAAGGGTGCAAATAGAATCATGAAGGGTTTTTCTATTCACATTTATGATTATAGTACTAATGTCACAAAAATGCAAGATAAAAATTGGTTCTAAAGTACCATAAATTTAAAAGCATATTTTTGTGAAAAATAGACATACTACTCCTGTAACTAAAAATCCTGTTAGGAGGTCACAGATATGTCTAATAATTACGATCAGAACAACGAGAACAAGTATAGTAACTCTTATGGCGAGAACCAGAACTCTCAGAATAAGCAGAGCAGTAAGAATCAGAACAAGAATCAGAGTAAGAACCAGAATAGGGATCAGAGCGAGAATAAGGAGCAGAATAAGAACTGCTAGTTTTTGTGCATAAGAAGTCAGGGGCGTTCGCAGGAATGCCCCTATTTACATATTTTTGGAATGCATATATAATGTTCCTATGTTTGATTGAGATACGGAGGAACGAATGAGACGTTTTGAATTGATCGCCCCCTGCCATTTCAGTATGGAATCGGTGCTTAAGAGAGAGATTACAGATCTCGGATATGATATTACGGATGTGGCAGATGGCCGTGTGACTTTTTTCGGTGATGAAGAAGCCTTATGCAGAGCTAATATTTTTCTGCGCACAGCGGAGAGAATTCTGATCAAGATCGGAAGCTTTCACGCAGAGACATTTGAGGAACTGTTTCAGGGAACGAAAAGTCTGCCCTGGGAAGATTACATTCCTAAGGACGGTAAGTTCTGGGTAGCAAAAGCGGCCAGCGTAAAGTCCAAATTATTCAGTCCTTCGGATATCCAGTCTATTATGAAAAAAGCCATGGTGGACCGGTTGAAATCACAATATGAAATCTCCTGGTTCCCGGAGGATGGTGCAAGCTTTCCGGTCAGAGTGTTCCTTATGAAAGACGAAGTAACGGTGGGACTGGACAGTACCGGAGAATCCCTGCATAAGAGAGGATACCGAAAGCTGACGGCAAAAGCGCCCATTGCGGAGAACCTGGCAGCATCGCTGATCATGCTGACTCCCTGGAACGGAGGAAGGATCCTGGTGGATCCTTTTTGCGGAAGCGGTACGTTTCCGATAGAAGCAGCCATGATGGCGGCCAATATGGCCCCCGGCAGGAACCGGAGCTTTACGGCAGAAGAATGGCCACATATTGTAGGAAAGAAAATATGGTATGATACCTGCGATGAAGCGGAAGAGATGGTAGACCTGTCAGTGGAGACGGATATCCAGGGATATGATATTGATGGGGATGTTGTGCGGATGGCAAGGCAGAATGCAGAGAATGCAGGTGTGGATCATCTGATCCATTTCCAGGAGAGACCGGTCAGTGCACTGAGTCATCCGAAGAAATATGGATTTATCATAACAAACCCGCCGTATGGAGAGCGTCTTGAGGAGAAAGAGGCACTTCCTGGTTTATATCGTGAATTTGGCGAGAGCTTTAGGAAACTTGACAGCTGGTCTGCATACATGATCACAAGTTATGAAGACGCAGAACGTTATTTCGGAAGAAAAGCAGATAAAAACCGAAAGATTTACAATGGAATGCTGAAGACATATTTTTATCAGTTTCAGGGACCAAAGCCGCCGAGACAGAAAAGATAGAGGGAACAGAAGATGAAAAAAAGAATTATATTTGCTACCGGAAATGAAAATAAAATGAAAGAGATCCGAATGATCCTTGCAGATCTGGGACTGGAAATTCTTTCGATGAAAGAGGCCGGTGTATTTGAAGAAATCGAAGAAGATGGAATGTCGTTTGAAGAAAATGCAGAGATCAAGGCGAGAGCAATTTCAAGAGTTATGACAAATGATATTGTCCTGGCAGATGATTCCGGTCTGGAAATTGATTATCTAGACAAAGCTCCTGGAATTTATTCAGCAAGATTTGCAGGCGAAGATACTTCTTATGCTGTCTCTTATACACATCTCCGAGCCCACGAGACCCTAAGACATCTC
>ENA-UALO01000891-UALO01000891.1-human-gut-metagenome-genome-assembly--contig:-NODE-891-length-10872-cov-5.051585_pt1 | contig 10872 bp, 10 predicted proteins | sample MGYA00243701_ERZ654470 | MGnify/ENA primary metagenome ERZ654470 (study PRJEB26926, sample SAMN06164444) | human gut metagenome | biome: ENVO:00009003; feature: ENVO:2100002; material: ENVO:00002003...
TGTCTTAGGGTCTCGTGGGCTCGGAGATGTGTATAAGAGACAGATTCTATTCTATGAGAATTCCTGTATTTTTTATTACGAAAATAATCTCTAAAACAGTTTTCGTATATATTTCTTATATCGTTCAAATGCAGATGGGACCGGATAATTCTGAATGCAGTCCTCTGCCTCTAAAAACAGCAATCCCGAATCGTCCTCCTCTAGCTGTGCAACCTTGATCACATAACCGGCCATCTGCCATTCAATATGTGAAAAAATATGTTTTGCCTCCTCTAACTCCTGTATCCGCATCGGAAGCAGTCCCATTTCTTTTACATATTCTAATGCCTCTTCTTCACTCAGATGCCCCTCTACATTTGGAAATTCATAGAGTCCGGCTAAAAGTCCCTTCTCCGGACGTTTATTCAGGATTACACGGCTGCCGTCCCGGATTACAAAAACCGTTTTTTTCTCAATCCGTCTTTGTTTTGCTTTGGACTTCACCGGATATGCCATCTGGCTCCCTTCTTTTTTAGCCATACAGATATTTTGTACAGGGCAGTTGTCACAGTCCGGCTCCCCATTCGGGACACAGACCGTTGCTCCTAATTCCATCAATGCCTGATTGTAAGCACTTGCCGCTTCTTTTGGCATGGATTCTTTCAACTGCTGCTCCATTTGTGTACGGAACGCCTGCTTCATAATATCTGTATCATCGGCAGTGATCCTTGTGATGACCCGCAGTACATTGCCATCCACCGCCGGAACAGGTATCCCATAAGCAATCGAAGCAATTGCACCTGCCGTATAATGACCGATTCCCTTTAACGTCAGCAATTTTTCATAATCTGCCGGAAGTTTTCCCTGATACTCTTCCATCACTGTTTTTGCTGCGATCTGCATATTCCGCACGCGGTTGTAGTACCCCAGCCCTTCCCACAGCTTTAAAAGACGTTCCTCGTCACATTCTGCAAGATGGCGGACATTCGGCAGCTCTTTCGTAAAACGTTCAAAATATGGCTTGACGGCCTCTACTCGGGTCTGCTGTAACATAATTTCCGACACCCATACGCGATAAGGTGTCGGATTTTCTCTCCATGGAAGAACTCTTTTATGAGTCTCAAACCATGACAGTAACGGTTCATTTATTTTTTCTAACTGGATTTCTGATAACATTCGCTTCCTCATTCCATTTTTTCTACGATTTTTATGTATACAGTATAACATATTTAGAAAGGGCAGAAAAGTACAGGAAAGGATTGACAATTTTTTGTCAAAGTTATAGAATGAACTTACATAGTAATGTACACAAAGACATTTTATTTAGGAGGTTTTTCATGAACAATTTAAAACTTGAAGTTGCAGACGAAATTGCCGTTCTTACTATCTCTAGACCGGCTGCATTAAATGCTTTAAACAGCGAAACACTGGATGAATTAAACGAAGCATTAACAGAAATCGAAGCAAGAGATGATGTTAAGGTTGTTATCTTAACAGGTGGTCCTGACAAGAAGGGCAACGAGTTCAAATCTTTTGTTGCAGGAGCTGACATCTCTGAAATGGTTAACTTCTCTGCTGCAGAGGCAAGAGCATTTGGTATGAAAGCATCTGTTCCTTTCTTCAAATTAATGAACATGCGTCAGGTTACTATCGCTGCTGTAAACGGATTCGCTCTTGGCGGTGGATGTGAGATTTCTATGGCATGTGATATCCGCATCGCTTCTGACAATGCATCTTTCGCACAGCCTGAGACAGGTCTTGGAATCATCCCTGGATTCGGTGGAACACAGAGACTTGCTCGTTTAGTTGGAATGGGAAGAGCAAAAGAATTAATCTTCACATGTGACAACATCAACGCTGAAGAAGCTTACAGAATCGGTCTTGTAAACAAAGTAGTAGCTAAGGAAGAATTAATGAGCACTGCAAAAGACATGGCTAAGAAGATCATCTCTAAAGGAAGCTATGCTGTATCTATCGCAAAAGCTGCAATTAACAATGGTTATGACATGGATATCCAGAACGCAGTTGAGATGGAAGCAAACTTATTCGGTATTACCTGCTCTACACATGACAAGAAAGAAGGAATGACTGCTTTCTTAGAGAGAAGAGCTGCTGATTTAACAGACTTCTAAGAATTTGATTCTTACATAGACATAGAAAATGGAGCTGTCACACTTTATGTGGACAGCCCCATTTTTTATATATCACACCTTATTCCCGAAACCGATATTTTCCTTTCCCCTGTCCCTTTACATTTTCGACAAGTCCTCTTTCTACCAACAGTTTTAACAGTTCCGATGCTCTCGTTGACCTCAAACCGGTCGTGCTCTCTACACCGGTTCTGCCAAAGACCTCTTCTGTTCCATATTTCTCAAATAAGATCTCGATATGCCCTACGGTCTTATCAGATATATCCGGTAACATATCTACCCGCCATTTATCAATCTCTGCTTTTTCGGTCCCAATGTCCGCTTTTCCAAATCCAATATTCGTTTCTTCCGCTACGAAGAACTTACCATTGATATGCATCGTTCGATTCCGAAGCTCATTTTTTTCACCCAGTAACAGATTCCACAAAAACGACTCTAAGTATTCCGTCGTCTCATGGACACCTTTAGTTAGATTATTATAATTTGCCCGCACAAGTGCATTTCTAAAGTACCATGCATTTTCAGCAAAAATCTCGTTCGTTGCATCGAATCCCAGTGTCCTGAGATATTTTATTAAAAAAACGGCTGTTGTCCTTGTATTCCCCTCTATGTTTCAATTGCCGTATCCAGCAAATATTGGGATGGCTGTAACCCATCTACCGCCTGAAGTCCAATCGCAGTATGCCACGCATAGCCCTTATCACGCTTCCCCGGTTCTGACTGTTTCACATATTCTTTAAATGGGTCCTCATTCACTACGCAAACCTCCGTCCATAGGCATAAGTAGAAAAGTAAATCACCGATGCGATCAACACGATCATCGGACCTGTCGCAACATTTGTATAGTACGACACCAGAAGTCCCAGCACTCCGGAAAAAATGGAAAATACCACAGAAAAGAAATGATATTCCCTCATATTCTGCGAAATATTCCGACCGGATGCTGCCGGCAGGATCAACAGTGCATTGATCAAAAGAATCCCGATCCATTTGATGGAAAGCATAACGATAAGTGCAATCAATATGGAAAACAGATTCTCTATGACTTTTACCGGAATCCCCTTGCTCTTTGCAAGCGTCACATTGACACTCTCGGCACACAGTTTGTTAAATGCCAGCACCCAGAAGACTAATGTTACTGCAAAAATAGCTACTAAATAGAGAATTTCCCGTCTGGTAATGCTCAAAATATCTCCAACCAGCAATGCTGAATATTTACTGAAATTGCCTCCCTTTGACAAAATAGCAAGTCCAAGTGCCATACTTGCCGAAGAAAAAACAGAGATCAGCGTATCGGTAGATGCGGTACTCTTTTCCGCGATCTTATTTAAAAGCAGCGCAAATACGATTGCAAAAAGGATCATGGAAAGTGTCGTATCTTTCATTCCAAGCACAGCTCCGATCGCAATTCCGGTCAATGCGGAATGTCCTAATGAATCTGAGAAAAATGCCATTTTTTTATTCACGATCATCGTTCCAAGAATTCCAAATAACGGAGTAATGATCAGAACTGCCAGCAGTGCATTTTTCATAAAACCGTATTCTAACCATTCGGTAAAAACAGCCTGCATCACACTCTTCCCTCCATTCCAAAGATACGCCCGAACTCCTTACTTGCATAGACTTCCTTCGGCGTACCCTGTTTCAGAATCGTCTTATCTAACAACAGTACCTTATCTGCATATTTCGCCACATAGTCCAGATCATGGGAGATCAAAATAATTGCCAGGTCAAAATTTTTCTTTAAATAGTCCATGGTGCGATAAAATAACTCCATACCATTCTGGTCAATACCGGAAACCGGTTCATCTAACAGCAACAGATTCGGTTCATCCATAACTGCCATGGACAACAACACTCTTTGCAACTGCCCACCGGAAAGATTGCATACCTGCCTGTCAATCAGATGTTCCACTTCAAAAATACGCAAAGCCTCTTTAATTTCCTCATAAAGCTTTTTTTTCTTATATAAAAATACCGGTGCTTTTCCCTGATAGGATGCCATCAGATCATAGACACTGAGTGGTGTCCTTTTTTCAATATTTAAAGACTGTGGCACATAACCGATCTTCATGCGCCGCATATGACCGTTTTCCGTATCACGAAAATCAATACTTCCCTCATGCGGAATATCATTTAAAATTGCCCGGATCAGGGTGGTCTTACCGGCACCGTTGCGTCCGATCACTGCATTCAGTGTCCCACAATGGATGTGCATATTGACATCTTCTAAAATGGTCTGATTTCCAATCGTTACACCTAAGTGGTTCATCTTAATACAATGTAAACCACAGGGTTCGATAATTTTTTTCATCACTGCAATGCCTCCTTTAATGCTTCTAAATTACTGCGCATCGCTTTTAAATAGGCATCCTTTTCATATTTTCCCCGTACACAGGTGTCTAAATAGACTACCGGAACATTTGTCTCTTTTTTTACACTTTCTGCTAATTCTTCGCCGTAAGTCCGTTCCGCTAAAATCATCTTTGCACCGTCTTTTTGAATCGCTGACAACACATCGGCAACTTCGCCAGCACTGACCTGACGTTCCTCGTCAAGATTCAGTGTATAGACATCATTCATATTCCACTCATTTGCCGCATATTCTAATCCCTCATGGAAAAGAACTACTTTCTGACCGTTGCCATTACAGGTATCACGATATTCTTCTGTCAGATCAGCTATCTGTTCACAATAGGCATCTGCATTTTTCTGATAGATTTTTTTATTTGTCTCATCCACTTCTGACAGACCTTTGGCAATGTTTTGCACCTGCTTTTGATATTTCTCCGTATCCATCCACAGATGTGCGTTTTCACCGGACATTTCGATACCTTCTCCTGCCTCGATGATCGTCAGGTTTGGATAACGCGAAGCAACCTCCGATAAAAAGTTTTCAATACCTCCACCATTGATGATAAATACATCTGCTTTTGAAAGCAGCACCATATCTTCCGGTGTCAGCTGATAATCGTGTAAACATCCGGTCTGTGGTTCACTCAGATTTTCCAAAGTGACTGATTCACAGCTGTCTGTGACATTCATCGCAGCAACATACATCGGATAAAAAGAGGTGACCACCCGAAGCTGTTCTGTCGCCTCTTTTTTCTCCTCATGGTTAACATAAATCGAAACCGTACCAAGGGAGATCATTGCGATCACGACCAGCAGGCAGAATACAAATCCATACTTTTTTCTATTCATCTTCATTCTCCGAAACTTCACTCTCTAAAATGGAATCCATCAGATTCCAGATTTCTTCTCTTCCCTGCTTGCTGGTTGCAGAAAACGGAATGACGATACTCTCTTTTTTCAATCCAAGTCCTTCTCTGACTAACTTCACATGCTTCGAGATCTGGCTTCTTTTGAGCTTATCCATCTTCGTTGCAATGATGATCGGCTCGTATCCCTGATAGACGATCCAGTCATACATCATCTTATCATTCGCAGAAGGCGCATGACGGATATCAATCAGTAAAAATACTGCCCGAAGCTGCTTTGAGTTATGCAGATAATTCTCGATCATCTGTCCCCACTTTTTTTTCTCTGATTCTGCCACCTTCGCATAACCATATCCCGGAAGGTCTACTAAATACATCACATCATTGATATTATAAAAATTAATGGTCTGTGTCTTTCCCGGTTGTGCAGATGTCCTTGCTAACGACTTTCTGTTCATCAACGCATTGATCAGAGATGATTTTCCGACATTTGATTTTCCTGCAAACGCAATTTCCGGTTTTTGGTTGTCCGGCAGTTTACTTGTATAACCGCAGACAGTCTCTAAATTTACCTCTTTGATAATCATGATTTCTCCTGCTTTCCATATCCTGATGTTTCTATGCTGTAAAAGCCTGCTCTAAAACCTCATCCATGCTTTCCACATAGACGATTTCAAGTCCTTTGGTAATCTCTGCTGAAACCTCTTCTACATCTTTTTCGTTTTTCTTCGGAACACATACGGTTTTAATTCCCGCATTTTTCGCTGCTAAGAGTTTTTCTTTTAAACCTCCGATCGGAAGTACTCTTCCACGCAGTGTGATCTCTCCTGTCATCGCAATGTCAGCCCGTACTTTCTTACCTGTCGCCGCTGAAAGCATTGCTGTTGCCATCGTGATTCCGGCAGACGGTCCGTCTTTTGGCACAGCCCCTTCCGGAACATGGATGTGTATATCGTTTTCTTTAAAAAATTCTTTGTCAATGCCCCATTTTTTACTGATGGCACGGATATAACTAAGTCCGATCTGAGCGGACTCCTTCATCACATCGCCAAGCTGTCCGGTTAATTTGATATCACCCTTGCCCGGCATAACATTGACCTCTATCTGCAGGGTATCTCCACCGACGCTTGTCCATGCCAACCCACGCACAATACCGATCTCATCCTGTTCATTTGCCTTGTCAAAGCTGTATTTTTCTTTTCCAAGATATTTTTCTAAATTACTTTCGGTAATCTTGATCTTTGTCTTATCTCCCTGATAAATCTCTCTGGCTGCTTTCCGGCAGATTTCTCCGATCTTACGCTCTAGATTACGCACCCCGGCTTCTCTGGTATATCCGGAGATCATGCGGCGCAGTGCGGAACTGCTGATCGTAAGCTCCCCGTCTTTGAGACCGTTTTTCTTCATCTGTTTCTGGATCAGATGCTCTTTGGCAATATGTTCTTTTTCGTTTTCCGTATAACTGCTGACTTCGATCAGCTCCATACGGTCTAACAACGGTCGTGGGATATCCTGTACGGAATTTGCCGTCGCTATAAAAAGCACCTCCGATAAATCAATCGGGATCTCCACATAATGGTCACGGAATTTGTTATTCTGTTCGGAGTCCAGCACCTCTAACAGTGCGGAAGCCGTATCTCCTTTATAGTCGCTGCTGATCTTGTCGATCTCATCTAATAAGATCAGAGGATTCTTTACGCCTGCACTACGCAGTCCGTTCACTAAACGTCCCGGCATTGCTCCGACATAAGTCTTTCTGTGTCCGCGGATCTCTGCCTCATCACGGACACCGCCTAAACAGATACGGACATATTTTTTATCCAACGCCTTGGCTACCGAACGCGCAATACTGGTTTTTCCTGTTCCCGGAGGTCCTACTAAACAGATGATCGGGCTGTCTCCCTTGCTCGTCAGGTTACGGACTGCTAAAAATTCTAACATTCGCTCCTTGACCTTCTCTAAGCCATAGTGGTCCTCATCAAGAATACGCTCTGCATTCTTTAAATCCTTATTGTCTTTTGATGCCTTATTCCACGGCAGTTCTAACAATGTCTCGATATAGCCGCGTGTTACCGCACTCTCCGAAGAACTCGAAGAAATATTCTTAAAACGGTCAATCTCTTTTTGGATCCGTTCCTTTACTTCTTTCGGTGCCTTTAACTTCTTTAAGGACTCTTCGTATTGTTCTGCATCGCTCTGGGTATTGTCTTCCCCTAATTCCTCACGGATGACTTTTAACTGTTCCCTTAAAATATATTCTCTTTGATTCTTCTCTACCTTACTCTTAATCTTCATCGCAAGGTCATTACGGATCGTTGCAATGTCAATTTCCCGTAAGAGAATTTCCATCAGAACTTCATAACGCTCGGTAATGGTAACTGCTTCTAATATCCTCTGTTTCTCCTCATAGCCGATTGGAATGCTGTTTGCGATCGTATCGATCAGACGGTCTAATTCATGGATCTCCTGGATCGGTTTTGCCGCCTCTTTGCCATTCTTGGAATTGTAAGTGCAAAACTGTTCATATTTTTCTTCTAAGCAGCGGATCATTGCCTCTCTGGCATTTTCAGGGATATCCTCTAAGCCATCCTCTGTAAAACGGATCACTTCCGCTAAAAGATATTCTTCCGTCTCCGTAAAACAATTCAGCTCTGCACGCTCGATGCCCTCGACTAATACACGCACAAGATCATTTGGCATTTTAATGACCTGTTTAATCTCTGCTACCAGTCCGATGCTGTACAGATTTTCTGCCACCGGCTCTTCCTCTTCCGGATTTTTCTGAGTCAGAAGAAAAATCTCCTGCTCATCCATCATTGCCTCTTCTACTGCCTTTATTGATTTTTCCCTGCTAACGTCAAAATGGGCTACCATGCCTGGCAGTATGGTTAGCCCTCTTAACGCAACAGTTGGTAATTGTTTTATAATACTACTCATCAAATATCAACCCCTGTTTATGCGATATTTTTTTCAATCATTGGTTCCTTTTCTTCCTCTACGGAATCTTTTGTGATCGTACATGCGATTACCGATTCATCGGATGGCACACGATACATCAGATCAAGCAGAATGCCTTCGACGATCGCACGAAGTCCTCTGGCTCCGGTCTTTCTCTCGATCGCTTTTTTCGCAATTGCCTCTAATGCTTCTTCTTCAAAGTTCAGACGCACTCCGTCTAATTCAAAGAGTTTCTGGTACTGTTTTACCAGTGCATTCTTTGGCTCTTTCAAAATGCGGATCATTGCCTCTTCATCTAATTCATTCAAGGATACGGTAACCGGCACACGTCCGATAAACTCCGGTATCAAGCCAAACTTAATGAAATCTTCCGGTATTGCTTTCTGGAATGCTTCGCTGATCTTCTGGTGGTTCTTATCTGCAATTTCTGCATTGAATCCCATCGAACCCTGCTCTGTTCTGGCATCCACAATTTTTTCTAATCCGTCAAACGCACCTCCGCAGATGAACAGGATATTTGTGGTGTCGATCTGGATCAGCTCCTGATGCGGATGCTTTCTTCCACCCTGTGGTGGTACACTTGCCATTGTTCCTTCTAAAATCTTTAAAAGCGCCTGCTGTACACCCTCACCGGAAACATCTCTTGTAATCGACACATTTTCGGATTTTTTCGTAATCTTATCAATTTCGTCAATATAGATGATACCGTACTGTGCACGTTCCACATCATAGTCTGCTGCCTGAATGATCTTAAGCAGGATATTTTCCACATCCTCACCTACATATCCGGCTTCTGTCAGTGTGGTTGCATCTGCAATTGCAAACGGTACATTTAAAATACGTGCTAACGTCTGTGCTAACAGTGTCTTACCGGAACCGGTCGGTCCTAACATCAGGATATTACTTTTCTGAAGTTCCACATCTAAATCCAATGGAGCGGTAATTCTCTTATAATGATTGTAAACTGCCACAGACAGCACTTTTTTTGCTTCGTCCTGTCCGATAACATATTCATCTAAAAATGCTTTCAGCTCTTCCGGCTTATAGAGATGAATCTCCTCTGCCATGCCTTCCGGCTGCACATTTTCCTCTTCTTCAAATTCTTCCTCAATAATTTCTGTGCATACCTCTACACATTCATCGCAGATAAATGCACCATTTGGTCCCGCAATCATCTTACGGACCTGTTCCTGTGACTTTCCGCAAAAAGAACATCTGATCTTGTCTTCTATATTACGTCCTGCCATATACTCTCCCTTCAATCTACAACGAGGACATCCCAAAATTGTCAAATCTTCATTTTGAGCTGCCCTCACTTTTTACTCACAATTATCTGTTTGTAATGATACTGTCAATGATACCGTATTCTTTTGCTTCTTCGGCACTCATGTAATAATCACGCTCGGTATCCTGTGCCACCTGCTCGATCGGTTTTCCTGTGTTCGCAGCGATAATCTCATTTAATTTTTTCTTTGTCTTTAAAATGTTCTCTGCTGCGATCTGGATCTCCGTTGCCTGTCCTTTTGCTCCGCCGGACGGCTGATGGATCATGATCTCAGCATTCGGCAATGCCATTCTCTTGCCCTTTGTACCACCGGCTAACAGGAATGCTCCCATACTCGCAGCCATACCGATACAAATGGTAGAAACATCACACTTAATATACTGCATTGTATCATAAATTGCCAGACCGCAGGAAACTACTCCACCCGGGGAATTGATGTACAACTGGATATCTTTACCCGGATCCTCAGACTCCAGGAACAGTAACTGTGCCACGATCAGACTTGCTGTGGTCTCATTTACCTCTTCTCCCAGGAAAATGATTCTGTCTTTTAACAGACGGGAATAAATATCATAATTCCGCTCGCCTCTGCTTGTCTGTTCAACAACGTAAGGTACTAAACTCATATTGCTACCTCCTAAACATGAAAAGCAGACCGGCCTCGCCGGCACGATCTGCTTTCGTATCTTTACTTTGTCATGCAGGATATCTGATTCCTGCTGCTCTTTGAGAATTATTCAGCTGCTTCTGTCTCAGCTTCTGCTTCTTTCTCTTTTTTTGTTTTTGCTTTTGCACGAGGTTTTACAGACTCAGTGATCAGTTCAACTGCTTTCTGTACAGCCAGATCCTGTTTCATGTTCTCTTTCTCATCCTCGCCCATGTACTCTTTGAGTTTGTCAGCTTCCATGTTGTACATGGTTGCCATTTTCTCAATCTCAGCATCTACATCTGCATCTGTAATCTCAATGTTCTCTTCTTTTGCAATCTGCTCAAGAACAAGGCTGCTCTTGATACGTGTGATTGCATCCGGGCGAACCTGCTCTTTTAACTGATCCAGTGTCAGTCCGGAGAACTGAAGGTACTGATCCATAGACAGACCCTGCTGTGCCATCTGCTGTGCGAACTGGTTGATCATATTCTCGCACTGTGTATCGATCATTGCATCCGGGAGTTCCATTGTAGATTTATCAACGATCTTATCGATTGCTTCATCCTGGTATGCACGTTTGATCTCATTCTGTTTCTGCTCTTCTAATTTTGCTTTTACGACCGGAGTAAA
>ENA-UALO01000901-UALO01000901.1-human-gut-metagenome-genome-assembly--contig:-NODE-901-length-10785-cov-4.020130_pt1 | contig 10785 bp, 9 predicted proteins | sample MGYA00243701_ERZ654470 | MGnify/ENA primary metagenome ERZ654470 (study PRJEB26926, sample SAMN06164444) | human gut metagenome | biome: ENVO:00009003; feature: ENVO:2100002; material: ENVO:00002003...
GGCAGCGTCAGATGTGTATAAGAGACAGTAACGATACCGATCGTTTAGATAGTATCATGTTATATTTACACGAAAATTATCAAAAACGTATCACCTTGTCGGAAGTGGCTAAGTTAACAAATATGAGCGATGCCTCATTGATGCGTTTCTTGAAGAAGTGGACGGGAAAGACATTTATCGATAACTTGAACGAGATCCGGGTAGCTGAGGTGGTATGCCGTTTGACCGATACAAGTGACAGTATTTCTGAAATATGTTACAGGTGCGGTTTTAATAATCTATCGAATTTCAACCGGGTATTCAAACGGCGTAGGGGGAGTACCCCTACAGAGTACAGGGAGAAATATTCCCGTTTGAGGTTTATAATTTAAAACATGATTTAAAGCATGTTTACATTGATTTGTGTCAAGTGTTGATGATATAGTATTATTTATTGCACATATAGTATTTGGTGGTCTTTGCTAAAGCCCTTACTTTTGTAAAGTTCAAGTGAAAGAGATTAGCACTTAGACAAAACAAACCTTAACTAAAACGCCAAAACCAATTATATCAAACACAAAAGGTATTTTTACATTGGTCTAAAGAATTGAGAATTAAAAACACAACTAGAAAACGACTGCCTGAGAAGGTAGTCGTTTTTGCATTTATAGTCTTCAACCCCTTTGTAACCCGGAATAAATATGTATATTTGTCTTCGCAATTTTTAATCACCATAAATTTAAAAGAAGAAAGTATGGAAAACAACAAACCTGCCAATAACGAGATTCAGATCGAGTTATCTGAAGAGATGGCACAAGGAACTTACGCCAATTTGGCTATTATATCTCATTCAAGCTCTGAATTTATCCTAGATTTTATCCGGGTGGTTCCGGGAGCTCCTAAGGCACAAGTCAAAAGTCGCGTAATCTTAACTCCGGATAACGCTCAACGTTTGTTATTCGCTTTGCAAGACAATATCAAGAAATTTGGGGAGCAACTTCAAGCAGGAAATAATAATAACAAAACAGCTAATTTTGAGGACTTCGCAGGTCCGACAGGAGAGGCTTAATAGATTTGTTTTCAGCCATAGAAAGAGTACTTTTCTACAAGAGTAGGGGAGTACTCTTTTATTGTTGGGATGGCTCGTTTACATTGAAAAACCTTGATGCCTATTCTTAGATGCTTACAATGGGCATTCTAAGGTGTTAAGAATGCCTGTTATAAACACCTGAGAATGCCCATCGTAAAGAATACCCTATCTCTCTATCCTAAAGATTAGATAATCCCATCAATATTTTCTTCAATACGGTTTGCGCGGAGATCTCACGGTTCGCGGCCTCGGGGATTACGATACTTTGCGGACTCTCTATCACGTCATCGGTAACGATCATATTGCGACGAACCGGCAAGCAATGCATGAAATAAGCGTTATTCGTAAGTGCCATTTTCTCTGCGTCTACGGTCCAGCTACGATCTGTGCTGATTACTTGTCCGTAATTCGGATCTTTATAAGCGGACCAGTTCTTTGCGTAAATGAAATCCGCTCCTTCAAAAGCCTTCTTCTGATCGTATTCCACTTTAGCGTTGCCTACGAATCTAGGATCAAGCTCATAACCTTCCGGATGAGTGATAACAAACTCATAATCTGTAGCGTTCATCCATTCGGCAAAGCTGTTTGGAACGGCTTGCGGCAATGATTTCGGATGAGGAGCCCAAGTCATGACTACCTTCGGACGAGCTGTTTTCTTATATTCCTCTATCGTGATCAAGTCGGCGAAACTTTGCAACGGATGGCGTGTCGCCGCTTCCATGCTAAATACCGGCCGGTCGGAATGCTCGATGAACTGACTCAATATCTTTTCGTTATAATCATCTTCTTTATTCTCAAAGCGTGCGAAAGAACGGACCCCGATCACATCGCAGTAACAGCCCATTACAGGAACAGCTTCCAGCAAATGCTCCGGTTTATCACCATCCATGATAACACCTCGCTCTGTTTCCAGCTTCCATGCACCTTGGTTAACGTCCAAAACGATCGTGTTCATACCTAAGTTCATGGCAGCCTTTTGGGTGCTTAAGCGGGTACGTAGGCTTGAGTTGAAAAATATCATCAACAACGTCTTGTTTTTTCCCAGTTCACTAAACTGGAAACGATCTTTCTTGATCTCGAAAGCTTCATTAAGCGCTTGTTTCAAGTCACCTAAATCCTGTACGCAAGTGAAATGTCTCATATCTGTTACAATAATATTTTGTTAAAGGCAAAGATAATGACTACTTGTCAATTATCCTTTAGAAAGACCAAGGAATTGTTTAAGAGATCGTATCCGGAGGTGTTATGGGTAGTTTGAAACTGAAGGTAGAACCTTTCCCTTCCTCCGAGTTCACCCAGATGGTACCTCCCATGGCGGTGACCAGACCTTTACAGATCGAAAGCCCTAACCCGGTGCCCGGCTGGAATTCGTTCAATTGCACGAATCGTTCGAAGATATGTCCCAGTTTGTCCTTCGGGATGCCGTTACCTGTATCGGACACGTAAAATTGCACGCTGACCGGATACAACGATTGGTATCCGAAATGAATTTCTCCTTTCTCCGTATATCGGAGGGCGTTAGAAAGTAGTTTTTTCAAGATAAGCATAAGCTTATGTTTATCCGTGTGAAGAGATACGTTTGGAGAATCATCCAAGATTAACCGTACGTTTTTGGATATGCGGGGAGAGGCGTATTCGTATACATCGTGCATGATAGCGAGCGGATTTACATCCTCATATGACCAATTGATCGTATTGGACTCGATTCTGGACATCTCGAGCGTGTCATTGATTAATTCGAGCAAAGCCGTGTTATTTTCTTTAATCATGGAAATATACTGTTCACGCATTTCCGGATCATCTTCCAGTCCTAACATATCGGAGAAGCCGACGATGGCATTTAGCGGAGTCCGGATCTCGTGCGTCATATTTGCCAGAAACGTAGATTTCAATAGGGAAAGATCCTTGGATTTCTGATGATCCGCGATAGCTAGCTCGTCGTTTTCCTTTTCGATAATGCTACCTATAATGACATGTGGGGTGCCGCTTTCATCAATATCCATGCTTTTACCCGATATTTCATACATCTTATAAGTCCCGTCTTGATTCCTCAGGTGGAAGGTGACGTTGTGAGACGATAATTTCTCGTCCCGGATTTTATTGAACAGATAGAAGAAATCCAAACTATCCTCGGGCTTACGTACGGATGATAAAGCCCTGCATATAAACCTGTTTTTATCTAATAGAGTATTGGTCGTGCCGTAGAATTGAAAACAGCGGTTACAATGCCTTTTGTCGCAAGTGGAGAAACGGTCGAAGCTGAATGAGTAAGCGGCTAATTTACCGTCTTCCAACGCTTGCCGCATCAATATCCGGCTCTCGTTCAATTGTCCCATCAATAGTTTATTTTCCCTGTCAGTTTCTTTTTCTCCCTGCTGCGTAAGCCAAAGCGTATACCCGCTAAGCCCCTGTTCATCGGTATAGATGGGTTCTACTTTAAACGTGACGGGCTCTTCGCATATAATTGCGTCACCTTTTCTTAAAGATGACTTCAAGGAATCGGTTAGTACGATGTTATTAAATAGATGTTCTATAATAAAGTCATGCTTATCCGCCAAGGAAAAATGAGCGAACATCGCCTTATTCAAGTCTATCAGATTTCCTTCCGTATCATAGATAGCCCCTCCTAAAGGACAGGAATAGAATGTATTTGAAACTAAAGTGTTGAAAATATTTGAATCTATTACTGTTGACATTATTCGTTTAGATTTAAGTGTTGTTCAAGAAGAAAGAGACAGGCGAGTTCCTATATTCTCGTCTGCCCGTCTCCTTCTATGATGTATTTATAAGTCGTTAATTCAGGAAGCGCCATCGGTCCCCGGGCATGTAGCTTTTGGGTACTGATTCCGATCTCCGCCCCGAATCCGAATTGGGCCCCATCAGTAAAGGCGGTAGATACATTTGCGTATACGCAAGCGGCATCTACCAATTGCTGGAAGCGCCGGATAGTTTCCGGATCTTCGCTGATTATGCTTTCGCTATGTTTTGAACTGTAGCGGGCGATATGTGATAGAACCTCGTCTAAAGAGGATACGGTACGGATACTCATTTTGTAATCGAGGAACTCGGTACCGAAACTGTTTTCGTTAGCCTGTTGTAAAAGCGTCTCCGGATAATGTTCGGATAGAGCGGCATAAGCCGGTTCGTCCGCATAAATGATTACGTTGCTGTCCGGAAGCTTTTCACAGATATACGGAAGATCAGATAGACGTTCTCGGCGGATGATTAAGCAATCCAAGGCATTACATACGCTGACCCTCCGTGTCTTTGCGTTATTTACGATCTCACGTCCCTTGCCTTTATCTCCGGAGCGATCAAAATAGGTATGACAGATACCAGCGCCAGTCTCGATCACCGGAACTTTCGCATGTTCCCGGACAAAGTGAATCAAGGAACTGCTTCCACGAGGAATGATTAAGTCAACCAAGCCGACCGCTCCCAGTAATTCCGCCGTAGCCTCTCGATCCGGAGGTAGTAAAGTGCATACAGCCGGATTTATACCCTGACGCTCCAATACAGAATGGATGATGCGTACCAAGGCTCGGTTAGAGAAGTCCGCATCCGATCCACCCTTTAGTACGCAAACATTACCGCTTCGGAAACATAAGGAAAAAACATCGAAGGTAACATTCGGACGAGCCTCATAGATCACGCCGATCACCCCGAAAGGCACGGTTACTTTTCGGATAACCATTCCGTTCGGGCGGATAGTCTCACTCAAGACCTTATTTAATGGAGAAGGTAATGTCGATACATTCTCCATATCGGCGGCGATACCTTGTAGCCTTTCCTCTGTTAATTTCAGCCGGTCGTATTTCGGGTTCGCTGGGTCCATACGTTCCAGATCTTGGCGATTCGCGGCGAGTACCTCCTCCGTATGAGTCCGTAGAACCTGCGCTGTCTCCTTTAAGATCCCGATAATCGTTTGATCCGATAGCGTTATCAATTGTTTAGCCGCATCCGATGCCTGTCGCAGCATATCTTTTACATTCATACTTTTTAATCCAGATATAGATAATCATAATGTATAAGCGGTTTTAAATCCCGTTGCCCTATTTGCTTACGTGCTTCCTCGCTGTCATAGGCGGTACAGCCTACGCCGATTTGCACGCCTTCCTCATTCATTATCTTTACGATATCATCTTTTTCGAAATCACCCTCGATGCGGGTTACTCCAACCAATAATACGCTAGTCGCTTTCGGGGCGGTCAATGCCTCCTCGGCTCCTTTATTGATATGTATTTCCCCTTTGGCGAAACCCTCGGAGTGGGCGATCCATTTCTTTACGCTGCTGACGGGTTTCGAGGCCGGAATGAAACGGGTGCAGACCGTGTCGCTATCCACCGCCAATAACATCGGAAGGATATTATCCTTTTTGCCGTTGGCGATGATAACCGCAATACCTTCGTCCGCCACTTTTTGGGCGATATGACATTTCGTCAACATACCTCCCCGTCCAAAGGATGATTTGCTAGTCTGTACATATTCCGACAAATCTGTTTTCCCACATTCGATTTCCCGGATCACGGAACTATCCGGGTCCGACGGATTTCCATTGTAAATCCCGTCTATATTACTGAGAATCACCAAGGCATCCATTCCCATCATCGTAGCGATCAAGCCGGATAACTCATCATTATCCGTGAACATCAACTCGGTTACGGATATCGTATCATTCTCATTTACGATGGGGATCACCTTGTTTTCAAGCATTACCTCCATGCAATGCTTCTGGTTCAGGTAATGCGTACGACTCCCGAAATTCTCTTTTGTAGTAAGCACTTGCCCGCAAGTCATGCCATGCTCCCGGAATAACTCGTAATACCGGTTGATCAACTTGGCCTGTCCTACCGCCGAATACAGTTGCCGGGCTGATACGGGATCCAGCTTTTTGCCGGCCTTTATCTCGCTTCGTCCAGAAGCCACGGCACCGGAGGAGATCAAGACGATCTCCATACCTTGCCGGTGCAAGTCCGCTACTTGGTCAACCAACGCGGACATGCGGGTGATATCTAGCGTCCCATCCTTGCGGGTCAGGACATTGCTTCCTATTTTTACAGCGATCCTTTTCAAGAAAGTTATGATTTATTATTTATTATCTTTATCCCGGATCTCTACCCGTCGGATCTTTCCGCTGATTGTTTTCGGCAGTTCGTCCACGAATTCGACAACACGGGGATATTTGTAAGGAGCGGTGACACGTTTCACGTGATTTTGCAATTCTTTGACCAAGGCATCACCCGCTTTATCCTTATAATCCTTCGCCAATACGATCGTGGCCTTTACTACCTGTCCGCGGATCTCGTCGGGGACACCGGTGATAGCACATTCCACTACCGCAGGGTGAGTCATCAAGGCACTTTCCACCTCGAACGGCCCGATACGATAGCCTGAACTCTTGATCACGTCGTCCGCGCGGCCAACGAACCATAAGTAACCATCCTCGTCACGCCAAGCCACGTCTCCCGTGTAATACAGGCCATCGTGCCAAGCTTCCCGGGTACGTTCTGCGTCCCGGTAATATTCCTTGAATAACCCGATAGGCTTGCCATTTGTTGTGTGGATCACGATCTGTCCTTGCTCGCCATCCTCCGCACGGCTTCCGTCCGGACGCAATAAATCGACATCGTACTGCGGGTTGGGAACACCCATAGAGCCCGGTTTCGGCTCCATCCACGGGAAAGTGGCGACTGTCAGCGTAGTCTCTGTCTGGCCGAAGCCTTCCATCAATTTAATGCCGGTCAACTTATAGAACGTGTCGAACACGGCGGGGTTCAAGGCCTCGCCGGCGATCGTACAATATTGTAAAGATGATAAATCGTATTTAGTCATATCCTCACGAATTAAGAAACGGAAGATCGTAGGAGGAGCGCAAAGCGAGGTGATCCGGTAATCCTGTATCATCTGCAACATATCAGCAGGCGTGAATTTCTCGTGGTCGTAAACAAATACGGTCGCTCCGGCGATCCATTGCCCATATAGCTTACCCCAAACTGCCTTGCCCCAGCCCGTATCCGCGATCGTCAGGTGAAGGCTGTCCTTATGCAAGTTGTGCCAGAAACTACCGGTCACGATATGCCCCAGCGGATACGTAAAGTCGTGGGCCACCATTTTCGGGTTTCCAGTCGTACCGGAGGTGAAATACATCAAAGAGATATCGTCATTGCTATTTGGGTGAGACGGGCGGACGAAAGGAGCGGCGTTTTGGATACCCTGTTGGAAATCCTCGAAACCTTCCGGTATTTCCGGCCCTACGGATACAACACTTTTTACGGTCGGTGAGTCCGGCAAAGCCTCTATGATATGTTTCGTTATCACTTCCTCTCCGGCGCAAACGATCATCTTGATATCGGCGGCATTCGCACGATAAACGATATCTTTCTTGGTCAGTAAGTGTGTAGCCGGTATCACGACAGCCCCTAATTTATGCAATGCGATGATAGAGAACCAGAACTCATAACGACGTTTGAGTATCAGCATCACCATATCGCCATGTCCGATCCCCAAGGATTGGAAATAAGAAGCCGTCTGGTCCGTATACCGTTTCAAGTCGGCAAACGTAAAATCAATATGCTCTCCATGATCGTTTGTCCAACATAACGCTTTCTTATCCGGCTCTTCCTCCGCCCAAGCGTCTACCACATCATATCCGAAGTTGAAGTTCTCCGGAACCTTGATCTTGAAGTTTTTAATAAAATCCTCTTGCGACTCAAACGTCGTTTTATCTATAAATCTTTCTAACATAAACTGTTTTTGATTTATGATCTATGATTTGTGATTTATGGATGTCGATGCAAGAGGCTCCATAAATCATAAATCATAAATCAAAATTCATAAATCATAATATGACGGCCAAGAAACTGACCTTTTCCCCATCCAGCGCTTTCATACCGTGAGGAAGCTCTGAGTTAAAATAAATACTATCACCTTCTTCTAAGATAAGATCTTTATTGTTGATCTGTAGTAACAGACGTCCTTTTAATACCATATTGTATTCTTGCCCCGGATGGGAATTGAGATACATCGGCTCATCCTCTGGTTTGGGATGTACGGTTACCAAGAAGGGGTCCGCTTTACGTCCGACGAAACCGGCGGCCAATGATTGGTACTTATAGGCTTTCGTACGCTCTACGGCAACACCTTTTCCGTTACGAGTAATAAAGTACGTACTCATTTTAGGCTCGTCGCCAAACATCAACGTGGTTAATTCTACGCCATAAGCCTGTGAGATCTGGTGCAATACGCTAACGGAAATATCAACCGTGCCGCTTTCCAGCAGCAAATATTGCTCAGTCGTGAGGTTGCAGACCTTTGCCATTTCTTCCGGCGTAATCTCCAGTGCGTCCCGTAATCCGGCCAGACGCTCTGCGATTTGTTGTATCTGTTCGTTCATTTTGCTGAAGTTATTGTATTATGTCGCTCCAAAGATAGGAATAAAAAGCAAAAAGAAGGTGAAAGCCCTTGTTTTCTTTTCTAATTAACAGGTATGGATAGGATGGTTGAGGATTATAATGAATAGGCGCTTCATTTGCTTCCGGATGGAGAATGGTGATTTATATATATGGGCGATTATCATTTTGACATTTTGTAAACTCAAGTGCCGGAGAGTCGCATATTCCGGACGGAGGTACACCTTGTTGCTAAAAACGGGAAAAAATAACAGCAACTACTTGTTCCCTTGATTGTTATCGAAAAAAGGGTGTTTATTCTAGCTGAAGGAATTCATCCTAGTTCATATTTATTAGAGCGCAAGCCTTGTTTTTATCCGGATCGGAGCGTATTTACATACGGTTATATCGCTTCATGAGACTAAATGTATCGCTTTACGTCTCCTATTGTATGGGATAACGCCGCTAGTCGCATCACTTTACGCCGGTATCCGTGTGAAAAAGCAAGGCTTTTTGAGTGGAAAATGGCCTTCAAACGTGCTTTTTACCATCTTCTAGTATCTGATTGAGCCCTTTTTAAAAAGAGATGTGTCAGAATTATTCCATTAATTTAAGCAAATAGATAGGATTACCTCATCAATATAATCTCCTTCACCTCATGATCCTTGATAAGGGCATACATGATATGTCCGGCAATTATAAGCTATTCGGCATTTTTCTTTAGCCATTCTAACCGGCGCTGATCCGGGAGGTGTTTTACCTTGAAATGCTCGAATGTCACATTAAATCCTTTCCCGTCGGGACAAGCGGCCATAAACCCGACTTGTACGGGGATATTGTCTTGTAGCCAAGCGTTACGCATAAGGGTGTATTCCTTATCATCGAATGAGTAGAAGATCTCCACGGCGTCCAATCTCCGGACAGCTTTTATCCATACATAAGGGATCGCTTTGTCTAAGGTGATAACGCTCCAGTCGGAGGTCTTATGCGTAACGACCGCGCTTAGGTTGTATTTACCATCCACGAACTCTATACCGGCTTTTATATAATTTTCATGATTGATGCGAAGCATCAGGCCGGCTTGGTCAAAACGCTGCTTGTAATCGCCGGTTATCTTGACTTTCACTTCGAATTCACCCCCATAAGTCGCATAATAAAAAGGAGCGTCATCTACCGTAAACCCGTAATGGGAAATCCTCCAATAGTCACTTTGGGGAGTGACCTGCATGGAAAGTGACTTGTCTTTAATCTCCCATTGCTCCGGCTCGTTGAACCATTGCATCTTATCTAATGATTGCGCCCCGCAAAATTGCAAAGAGGCGACAATAACAAAACTCAGTAATACTAATTTTCTCATTTTACTTCTTATTTCTTATTTTGATTCTTTCTATTCCCATAAGAAGTTAATGTTATTAACCTTACCTCCGCAAAGGTAACGTGTTATTATAGATCGCGCAATGATTCTGTGATTTTATCTAGGAAGGAAAAGTAAGGGTTAATGTGTTTTCGTCTATTCGTATTTGATAACCTCGACCGGGCAGCTTTCGGCAGCCTCTTTAATACCCGCCTCGAAATCATCGAAATTAACTCCTTCGTTTACACGTGAACGATCTGTAACAGTGAATACTTCCGGGCAAATGCCCTCGCATGTACCGCAAGCGATGCAATCCTCTTCAATCCAAACTCTTTTAATTGCCATAATTTTATTCCTTTAAGATGATTAATATGTTAATGTAACAAACAACTTTCGCGGATTGTTTTCGGGAGAGGTCTTTTAGATCATTGTATAGACCGTGAAATGAGCTTATCTTTGGTTGATATATATTAACGTTTACACGCCACTGTTTTAAAATAAATTTGCTACGTTTACAGCAGAAAGTTTCATTGAATAACCATTTAAAAAATCTGAAGTATTATGGATAATGCTATTTTTAGATTTCCTAAACCCATTAATGAGCCGGTAAAAGCGTATGCTCCCGGATCAAGTGAAAAAGCATCCTTAAAGAAAGCGTTGGCGCAGATAAGTTCCGAGGAATGGGATATACCTCTGGTAATTGGCGGAAAAGAGATCCGTACGGGTAATACCGGTAAGGTCGTTATGCCTCATGATCATCATCATGTATTGGCTACTTATCATAAGGCGGGCGAGAAAGAAGTACAAATGGCTATCGACGCCGCCATGAAAGCGCATAAGGAATGGTCAGAACTTCCATGGGTGGAACGTGCGTCTATTATGCTTCGTGTAGCTGAGTTGTTGGCTACGAAATATCGTTATATCCTGAACCTGTCTCTTATACACATCTCCGAGCCCACGAGACCCTAAGACAT
>ENA-UALO01000904-UALO01000904.1-human-gut-metagenome-genome-assembly--contig:-NODE-904-length-10750-cov-10.673025_pt1 | contig 10750 bp, 5 predicted proteins | sample MGYA00243701_ERZ654470 | MGnify/ENA primary metagenome ERZ654470 (study PRJEB26926, sample SAMN06164444) | human gut metagenome | biome: ENVO:00009003; feature: ENVO:2100002; material: ENVO:00002003...
ATCGTCGGCAGCGTCAGATGTGTATAAGAGACAGGTCTTGAAGTTATTAATACCAAGAGTAATTTTTAAGACTTGCATTGTCATTGAGGTTGACATTGAAGATAGGCCAGTACTGACGCTTGTCAGGATCCTGTACGTAAAGATAATCCTTGACATCATCAAGCGAAGTAGCCTTAATCCATGTAGCAGCATCGCCCTTACTGTCAGCATATTCTGTGTAACCTTCTGGATCCAATTCAGTTTCACCATAGTTCAAACCATAGATAACCAATTTGGCATTAGCTGTTGTGTAAGATACATCTCCACGTGACCAGCTATATGGTACACGCTTGTAGTAAACATGACCTGATAATTGGCTATATGGATGTTCTGCATCGTAATCCGTCAAGTTGACAATTGCGTTCATCTTTGCCTTAGCTTCGTCCATCTTGGTCTTCAAAAGTCCCCAGCGAATCAAGTCAGCCTTGCGGATAAATTCACCAGCAAACTCAAGACCACGCTCTTTTACGATAGCATTAAACATGGATTCTTTATTTGCAGAAACTTGATTGATATATGAGCTGACGTCACCACCCAAGGCACGCTTGTGAATCTTCTCGAGATAAGGAGCTGCAGCGGCAGGACCATTCAACTCATTTTCCAATTCAGCACGCATCAGAACAACATCAGCATAACGCATATAGAGTCTGTTGATACCATCATCGTTACCAGCTGGAATCAAACGGTTGGTCCACTCATAGCGGAGCTTACCAAAGCTCCAACTCTTGAATGACTGCAACTCTTGTTTACCTTTATTCCATTGGAAAGGACAGCAGGTAACATCACGACGGGTGTCGTTCTTGTCATACTCAAAATAAAGAGTAGGAACAGGACCCACTTGGCTACCTTGCTTCATGGTTGTCATTTCATCTTCTGAGTTATGCTTGATACCGAATGTGTACATCATACGGCCACGAGCAGGAGCGTTGCTGTAACCAATCTCAAACAATGATTCACTACCAGCAGTAATGACATCACCGGAGATACCATTGTTGTTCCAAATATCCTCAAAGTTAGACTTCAAGGCAACATACTGACCTTCAACACCCATTACATCCTTACAAGCTTGGAGGGCAATAGGATAAAGTACTTCCTTACTCAATTCTGGATCTGTGCTTAAACGGTTCTCACCATCCATACGCTGTGCATAACCAGCAGCCTGCATGCAGACTCTTGCTAAGAGACCTTTAACAAAGGCTTTATTTACACGCTCTACAGTTTGAGTAGCCTCCAATTCGTTAGGCCATGCGCACAAGTCCTGAGCTTCTTGCAAATCAGCTATAATCTGCTTGTAGATAATGTCACGATCAGAGCGTTCTGCGTACATGTTTTCAGAATTTACAGGCTCAAAACGAGCAGGTACATCACCCCACATGTTAATCAAATCTACATACTGGAGAGCACGGAGAGTAAGAGCCTCACCTAAAAGCTGCTTGTTTTTTGCATCAGACAAATCTGCATGTTCTCTTAAACCTTTGATGGCAAGATTTGCACGCTCGATAGCTGCATACATTTTAGCCCAAAGGTCTGTACCTGTTGCTGTATTCATCTGGTCGTTAGCTGTTTGTGCATTGTATGTTGCCAAATCAGCCTTACCATCAGCTTTATTTGAGTTACCATAGAATTCAACATCGGTATTATAGCCATACCATACAGAACGAGCACGATAATTCTGCTCACCGAATTCTTGGTAGATATTAGCGATAGTTCCTTCAGCATACTCATAAGTGCTGAAAATATTCTTTCCATCCAAGGAAGAATCTGAACTTTGATTCAGAAAATCGCTACATGAAGTTAGACCGCCTGCCATCAATACAGCGGCAAAAGTTTTAACTATGATATGTTTCATTGTAGTGTCTTATTAGAAATTCAAGTTGAAACCAATAACAAACTGACGGCTCTTAGGATAAGCAGAATAATCTACACCTGGTGTCAGAGCTGTCTTGTTACGAGAAGATACTTCTGGATCAAATCCAGAGTAACCTGTAATGCAGAATACATTGTATGCTGTTGCGTAGAAACGCAAACTGTTGATACCTACACGCTTCGTCAAAGTCTGTGGCAAGGTATAGCCCAATGTAATTGTTGCAAGGCGGAGGAATGAACCATCTTCAATAGCCCAGTCTGTCAATACATAATTGGTATATGGAGACCACATTGTTGTGTTTGCATTCATAGCAGCTAACTGCTCAGGATCATTACAGAGAGTACCGTCTGCATTGAGGTTGGTCCAACGCTTGCCATCAGCCATAATATCCAACATGTTACGATAGTAATACTGTGAAGCCGAAGTGTATTCGATCTTGTTTGCATTGTAAACATCATTGCCGATGCTATAAGTGAAGTTAGCATTCAAATCGAAACCGTAGAGACGACCTGAAATATTGAAACCACCAGTTGCAACAGGATTAGTATCACCAATCTTAACGCGATCATTGTCATCTACACGATAATCTTGGTTTTCACCATCACCTTCGTTCATGTTTTGGAGTTTCAATGCACCTGGACGAAGGTAGCTTGCACCGATTACCTTGCTGTCATCAGATACACCTTCTTTGAGAATCCATTTTTTCTTAACTTCGTCATAGCCCTCAAAGTCACTTACTTCATAACGGCCTGCAACCTTATAACCATAGATTTCACCTACAGCACGACCAGGTTTAACAATGTAGTCGTCCTGAATCTGGGTAGAAGCCCAGTTTGAAGAAGCTTTGTATTGATCCAAAGAACCTAAGGTCTTCACCTTGTTCTTGTTGAAACCGATATTTCCACTGATGCTCAATGCATAATCTTTCTTGTTAATGGCGTTCCATGTAAGAGAGATTTCTAAACCCTTGTTCTCTGTTTCGCCTAAATTGCGATACTGGTAGTCATAACCAGAACCAGATACAGGGAAAGCAATCAGCAAGTCTTTGGTTGTATTCCAATATGCTTCAATGCTACCAGTCAACTTACTCTTGAAGAGTGTAAAATCAAGTCCGATATTGCGGGTAATTGTAGTCTCCCAAGTCAAGTCAGGATTTGAAGCGAAAGTACCAGACTGACCAGATGCCAGACCGCTTGTCCAGAATGAATTGAATTGGTTCAACCATGTAGAGTTGCTTGAACTCCAGATAGGTGATGTCTGGTCAGCAGGAATGTTGTTGTTACCTGCAGTACCATAAGAGAAACGGAGTTTCAAGTCATCAAGCCAGTCATTTGTCTTCTTCATGAATGGTTCGGATGAAATACGCCAAGCAACAGCTGCTGATGGGAAGTAACCCCAACGGTTTCCCTCTGAGAATTTAGAAGAACCATCGGCACGGAATGTAGCACTCAAAAGGTACTTATCCATAAAGTTGTAATTTGCACGACCGAAGAATGACAAGAGGTTGTCATCTGCATTGTTGTACTTGTTTACAAAATATGGTGTACCCTGTGAAGACATAGCCCAAGCCTGTGCGGCAGTAAATGTTGTTGGGAATAAATTCAATCTATCCTCGTTGACGTTACTCTTTTTATTGATAGTTTCTTCACCCAAGAGAATGTTCAGACTATGATCTTTATTCTTGATGATATTCTTGAAGTCATAGTTCAATGTATTGGTATTGCGGACTGTCTTACGCTGTGTATCGATGAAGTAAGCCATTGGATGGGTACCCTTTGTGTCAACACTATTAGTACGTGCATTGTAGGTTGATGTACCATAGTATTTCTTATCAGTATTGTAGTACCAGTCCAAACCGAATTCACTCTTGAACTTCAAGTCCTTGATGATTTCCCATGTGAAGCTACCATTCATGTTGAAGTTCTGGCGGCTCTGCTTTCTATCTGTATCATATACAGAAGTAATAGGGTTTGTCAACTGAATATCTGGATCGTATCCGTCACTCAAGTCAGCAAAGTTGAACATAGGGTAAATCATTACGTTCTTCATACGAGAGTCTGCTGTAGAAACCTCGGTCTTGCTCTCATTAGCACCTGCACCATTGACAAGAGTATTAGAATAACGCATAGAGAAATCTACAGAAACCTTCTTGTTTACCTTGTGATTTAATTTCAAACTCAAGTTGTCACGGCGATAAGAAGAACCGAGCATGATAGCCTTATCATTTACGTGTGCATAACCGAAATTGAATTTTGTCTTTTCGGAACCACCAGTAATAGAAAGGTTGTGGTTGAATGTGTTACCTACACGGCCGAATACCTGATCCTGCCAGTCATTCTCAGCTGCATTTTCATAAAGGTCACGATCTTCCCAATTACCGAAGAGGTTGGTATATTTATCTTCATTGTCACGCAAGAGTGCATATTCACGCTGCCATTTTACGTAATCACTACCTGAAAGAGTATTTAAGGTCTTAGCCATTTTCTTCCAAGAATAGTAAGCATTGTAAGATACGTTTACCTTGCCCTCTTTACCACTCTTAGTAGTAACGAGGATTACACCATTTGCACCTCGGGAACCATAGATAGCTGTTGAAGAAGCATCCTTCAAAACAGTAATATCTTCGATTTCTGAAGCAGGGATATCGCTGATACTTTCTACAGGGAAACCATCTACAATGTAGAGAGGAGTATTATCGCCAGTGATAGAACCACCACCACGTACTCGAATCTTCATTTCTGCATCAGGAGAACCTTCTGTTGCTGTAATCTGCACACCTGCCATTTTACCTTGAAGAGCTTCTGTAGCATTGGCTACAGGTACAGCCTCAAGAGCTTTGTTATTTACTGTAGCTACAGAACCAGTCAAATCCTTTTTCTTAACAGATCCGTAACCGATAACCACGACGTCATTCAATGTTGTAGCATCGTCCTCAAGTTTGATGTTTACAACGGATTTGCCAGATACGTTAACAACTTGTGGTTTCATACCTACGTAAGAAACCTTCAATTTTTTACTGTTGCCTTTCAGCGTGATGGTGAAGTTACCATCGAGGTCAGTAACACCGCCGTTGCTAGCAGAGCCGTCTTCGATGACAGAAGCACCGATGATAGGCTCACCAGTATTGTCGGTGACATTACCTTTGATCACTGTTTGCGCAAAGCCATTGGCTGACATAGTCAATGTAGCTGCAAAGAGCGCAAATCTAAGTTTCTTAAAATTACCAGACATACACTTTTGGTTAGATTAATATTTAATAGTTTTCTTTTTTATGATTTTGTAGACTAGGCAAAAACTAAAATTACAATTAGATTGCTTCGTTTCGTATGCAAATTTATGAAAAATAATTCTAATAATCATGCTTTTTTCAGAAAAAAATGACGTAAACGTTTGCGAAATTAAAAGAAATATATAGAATTACATTTGATAAAAAACATAAATCCCCAACAAGAGTACGCCGATTTTTATTCGGTTTCCTCTTATTGAGGATGCTTATGGTCTAATATATTTCAATAACTGTTTCAGTACCGCTTACTTGACAATCACTTTGCTTGTCTTCTTGCTTCCATCCTTGAAGGTCTTTACGATGATGTTGATGCCTTTCTGGAGGTTAGAGAGTTGAGTGCCGTCAGCTGCAAAGATTGCTGTCTTGATGACTGTTGTTGCTGTTGTCATGGTGCTATTGATTCCTGTACTAACAGATTCTGTTGCAGCACCGAAACCACCCATATCATTTGCTGCGCGAACCGTGAAGGATGCTTTATCATCATTTACGTTCAATGAATTCTCTGTAGTGAGGGTATAGAATTTACCATCTTTTGCTACGAGATACATCTTAGCATCACCTGTCCATGAAAGCTTGCCGTCCTGTAATGTTGTGGCCGTGGCAGTTGCCTGAGCTGCTTTAGCTTCTGGTTTCCAGTCGCCGAATACCGCATCGAGGGTGTATGTTGCAGCTTCTTCTGTCAGGATGATGTTCTCTTCTGCCTTCTGCTTAGTAGCATCAGAGTTCTTGAAGATTACTTTCTTCTCTGCAGGAGAGAATACGTTACCTTCAGCATCCTTCAATACATCAAGGCGGAACTTGTCTGCCATCGCATCGCCCATTGCATTGATGGTGAAGTAAGCGTACTTCTTGTCATCATTCAGAATTTCATCCTTTTGATTGATAGTTGTGTTGAGCCAGGTAAGACGAGTGATATTGTTCCATGAGCGGCCGAGGCTGAATGCCTTTGCCTTGTTCTCGATGGTGCAATCCTTGAAGATGTAACCCCAGTCGCTCTTGCTGTTAGGAGCTGCAATCACATCCTCACCGCTCTTTTCGCCTTCCTTGCGACTCTCGTTTACGAAGAGTACACGGTTGAAATATACATCGCCACCGCCGCAAACGTAGTCAACTGTTCCGTGAATCTCTGAGTCCTCAAAGTAGAACTGACCCTTGCCGTTAGGCTCGTTGCTGTAATAGGTGTCCTGATAAGACAGCATCTTCACGTTCTTGCAGATGGTCTGTGTACCACGATCTTGGAGGCAGACAGCACGACCAGCTGATCCTGTCTTATAGTAATCGAGTGCATCTTTCAGGGTGATGTCCTGAAGATAGAGATTGTTGCTCAAGTTGAGAAGGGTAGCGGTGGTACCGATGCCTTCGTTCTCTATTGCAGGTTTGTTGACGATGATGGTCTTGTCCATGCTCTCACCGATGATAGAGATGTTGTTACCGCTAATCTGAGTGAGGCACTTGTCTCCCAAATCGTATGTTCCGTTTGGTAAGAAAATGTATGAACGTGGAGCGTCTGTTGCTGCGTTAGCTGCATTGACGATTTCCAGTGTTGTGATGAAACTCTTTGCATCACCAGCCTTTACTGTGTACCAGTTGCCGTCTTGAGTACAGGCTGGTTCTGTCATGTTTACGATGCTGAGACCGTGGAGGTAAGCAGTAGCTGCGAATGTAAGTGTGTATTCGCCACTTTCTGTAGAGTTGTTCTGCAGGATCGTGCTGAGACCATCCTTGCTACCTTTGGCATCTACACTTGCAATCTTATTACCTTTAGGGTCTGTCAATGTGATGTTGCCTGTGGTTGAATAATTGCAGAGGATCAGTTTGATGTAACCTTTGCCACCTATTAAGACTTTAATCTTGTCGCCTGCAGAGAAAGTCCAACCATGTGTGGTGTTGTGCCATTTACCATTGCCTTCAACACAGAAAGCCTCATGGTCGTCTGCACAGAAACCTTCCTTCTGAAGATTGAAATCGTAGCGAGCTGTTGTATTGGCAGTCTCGATATCAGTAACGACTGCATAGAGTTTTGTATCTGATGTAATAACAGATGATGTCGTATATTTCTTTTCATCCTGCTTTAGAGAAGTTGCCCATCCGCGGAATTTCTTTCCGTCAGCTACGGTTACCTTTTCTTCAGCTTCTTTCTTGAAAGAACCTATTTGGGCATCCTGTTCAATTTTTTGGGTGCCGATAGCTGTAGTGCCGTCTATATTATAATAGGTGAGAGTGAAGTCTGGCTTGAATGCTACGGTCAACTCGTATGTTGCTTCATCACCATTAGCTTCTACCACGATTGAAACAACAGTCTTCTGGTCGTTGCCCTCGCCTGTAGTAGTATAGGTTGTACTTTTGATGGTTCCGTTGTCTGCTGTGATATCTTTAAGTGGGTTGTTCTCGCTGATGAGTGTCGCCTTCTTTGAGATAAGGAGGCTTGCCAATTGTTTGCCGGTAGCGTCTTCGTTGAAGATATCTACTGCCTGATATTTTTCTCCGTTGAGGCTGAAGCTTCCGAGCATAGGGGTTTTGCTCATATCGACATTACCATAGATAGAAAGGTCGGTAACGAATGCATTCTGGTTCAATGTAAAGCTCTCGAACTTGATTTGGCAGTTGGTGCAATTTACATCAAGAGACAAGTCCTCTCCTTTGGTAGTTACGATGCTTTGGTTGTGAATTGGTACCCAATCTGCATCTCCATCGCCCTTTACTGATACTTTAATGCCACGTTTGCTACCTGTTGCAGCCTGATGCAGGGTGATTTTTGTGATATTGGCCAAAGCAGAGGTTACTGCGCTTGGTTCGGCTGTGCTATACTCCCCCGTGTATTTTAGGGTCTTCATATAACCAGTTCGATCAGGAAACTTTGTGTTTGTTCCTTTTGGGTTAATCTCAACGCCATTAAGTGTCATGGTAAATGCCTCTTTACTGTAGAGTGTCTTGAGGTTTACCACAGTGTTGTTGGCTGTTTTGCCATCTACATTCTCCCAATTAGTGAAGTCGGTAGAGTAGAGTGCCTTTTCTTGAATAGCACTTACTTGTACTACCTTTATTTGATAGAGGTAACAGTTGGCTGTTGCTATTACTTCAACATAGCCTTGAGCTACTTCTGCAGAAGAGGCTTTGTGGTCTGTGATATCTGCTGTCGCTGCAACACCACCTATTGTATAATTGTGATAGTTGGGATAACTTGTCACAGTAACTACATCTTTGGCAGACTTCACTGGAATCTGAAGTTTTGTACTTGTATTAAACTGGACATCGCATGTTCTTCCCTTTAGTTTGCCTGTAGATGCATCGACGTGCATAGAGATACCGTCAACTGTTGATTTTACCTCACCAGTTGCATTTTGAATATTAGTCGCGGTATTGATACCTTCTGGCAAATTATTCTGAAAGTCCCAAATCGCCGTAACATCTTGTGCTTTTGCTATGCATGCAAAGACAAGTAACAGACTAAACAGTCCGAATCTCAGTAGATTTCTTTTCATTGTTTGTTACTTTTAGGTTTAAATTTATAATGTTTTATATTTATTCTTGTATAGTTTTACTTGTTTGTTTCAAGTATGTTGGACTTACTTGTTTGCTTAAGTAGATTTCCGTGGCAAAAATACAACAAATATCTGTAATATGTATGTAAGATACCGGTGAAACGCACGTAATCGTTTGCGTGAGATTTCTCTACATTTCTGTTCTATTTTATCAGATAATGTGTTACTTTTGCAAGCGAAAATAAGCTAATAACTTAAATATTCAAACAAATTACAGATTAATAAACTTAAAACGTAACGATTATGAAGAAATTCTTTACTCTTATTGCCGCTGTCGCTATGGCAGCAAGTATGAACGCTCAGACTTTGTCGTTCGATACAGATTATGCAGCTGGTTCTGTGCCTGAAACTTTTTCTACTAAAGGTTTGGTGTTGACTGTTGTTGATACAAATAAAAAACTTGTTGTAGATGCGAATTCTGCTTATTTTGGTACTGCTGATTCTTATCAGAAGTTTGATAAAAGATTGAAATCTGGTGGAAAGTCTTCATCAAAGAATAATTTGACTCTTACTTTGCCTTCAGATGGTACTCTTAAAGTATATGCTCGTACAGGATCTTCTTCTGCTACAGACCGTAATGTTATATTGACACAGAATGATGCAGAATTGGCTAATAAGATACTCTTAGAGTCAGAGGCTGTTTCTGTTAACATGATGGTTGATGGAGTAGAGGTAGCTAAGAAAGTTTATCCTGCTGTCTCTGTTGCTGTAAAAGCGGGTGATGTGTCTATCACTTATCCAATAGGTAGTATCAATTTCTATGGTTTTGAATTCGTGGCTGCTGGCACTACTGGCATTTCTGATATCCAAGCTCCAAAGTCTTCTAAGGATGGCGCAATATTCAATCTCTTAGGTCAGAAAGTTGCAAATGATGCTAAGGGTATTGTTATCAAGAATGGTAAAAAGTTCATTAATAAATAATTTCCTTTTAAAAGCGTAAAAAGGTTAATCATAGGTTTAAGGATATAGTTTAATTACCCCCTGTCGGCAATATGCTGGCAGGGGATTTTTATCTGATAATTTGTTTTGAAACTAATATCTTGACAAAGTTAAGCATAAAATATGTAAGAAGTGTAGTTTTCCTTTTATATATTTTTATAACAAAATGAGTTTTCTTCAAGCGGTTCTGTTTTTCCAACCCTTACCCCACTTTCATTTTTGCGTGGGCAAGCAATAATTTCTCCTTGCCCACGCAATAAATTTTCCTTGGGCAGGGAAGAAAAATTCGGCTTCAATAAAAATTGCAGTTTATGGAAAAATTAGTTTACATAGGATTATCAGTTTAAAAGATGAGAGAGTGATGCGTTATGATGAAGTGTGAATGGTAGTGATTGAATGTAGAGAATAAAAAATCCCAGTTTCTCGTCTGTTACAACGTGAAACTGGGATTTGATGTTAGGGAATCTGATGAATGGAATTGTATCCTATCAGATTATTTTGTTTTCTTTTACTTCTGGATAAACTTCTTGCCAGCCTTAATGACTACACCCTTGTATGCCTTACCTACCTTCTGACCAGCGAGGTTGTAAGCTGGTGCATTAGCGTCTGCTGCATCGGTTGTAATGTCTTTAATGTTTGTAGTCTGGCCATTCAGAGAGTAGAGCTGATTGTTCATGTCAAGCTCGTATTTATTATTGAAATTTCTTCAACTTGCCCTTTATGATAACAACATCACCAGCCTTGAGTTGGTCTGCAGATGTGAAATCTTCTCCGCCAAAATATTTTCCGCTGTAAACATCCAGTTCGTTGGTTGCTTCACCATTATCTGAAATTTTGTATGATAAGCTATTGAATTGGGTGTTGAGTGTTCCGACACTTGTGATAATACCCTTTACGTAAACCTCAGTAGATAAACCTTTTCCTGCATCAATCAGTTCCTTTGCCTTTGCAACAGTATAAGCTGTTTCTGGTGTGTTGGAGATATCTACAATGTCAGGACCTGTTCCTTTCTTGTAGTATTCTACCCGTTGGCGGAATTAATTTAAGTTGATAAATATGAGTAAAAAGTTGCACATA
>ENA-UALO01000913-UALO01000913.1-human-gut-metagenome-genome-assembly--contig:-NODE-913-length-10705-cov-4.868638_pt1 | contig 10705 bp, 10 predicted proteins | sample MGYA00243701_ERZ654470 | MGnify/ENA primary metagenome ERZ654470 (study PRJEB26926, sample SAMN06164444) | human gut metagenome | biome: ENVO:00009003; feature: ENVO:2100002; material: ENVO:00002003...
TATGTTTGTCCATTTTTCGTGGATGCCCCAAGCGGCGAAATATCCGTAGCCTCCAAATTTTCGACTTTTCACGACTTATCGAAAATTTGGAGGTTTATATGAACTACAATAGCGGAAATGCCCGCCGTAACTTCTATGCTAAATGGGTCAAGCTCCGGGAAGAATACCAGGCTGCTGGCATGAAGGAGGATGCTATCCAGAAGATGTATGAGTACGATTTGGCGGTGTTCAATGATGATCGTGCCCACCATCGTTACGATGTCGAGATTCCGAATGCGGAAGATTCCGAAAATCGGAACGATTATGTTGAATATGTGCGAGCCACTACTGTAACGGACACCTATCACGAAACGAAAACGCGCTTTGCATGGGTGGGCGAAGTCCAAAACGAACGTCTCCAATCTGGATTAGAGAAGCTGTCGGATGACGATCTTGAACTTCTGACACTCTACGTCCATGAGGGATATAACACAGTGGAATTATCTAAAGTTTATGGTATTGCACAACAGAATATTAGTAAGCGAATTTTGAAAATCACTAAATTTTTGAAGAACTTTAATTTTCAGGGTGTAGAATAACCGTTTAACTGGGTTCGTAAGTGAAGAGACAATTTCCCAAGCGGCATCTGCCGCAGGGCAAAGCGTCCGACCTCGCGCACCTTGAAAACTGAATAGTTCCGTCATCTGGTACTCCGATAATGATACTTCCGTAATTCGCGGCCCGGTCAGAATGTAGGCGGGGTGGCTGAGATGCCAATGAAGCGGTACAAATCCGCTGCCGAATGATTCCCCACTCGCAGGGAGCCGAGGGCGAATATGCGAGACCTGAACATATTTTATCAGGAGTGACCGGATGCTGTTTTCGGTCTCCGGTCACTCCTGTTCTTTTACATATTTATCCGCTAATCACCTTTACTAACACGGAGGACTACTCAAATGGACGAGTTGAATCCTACGGTGCGCGAACAGGAGATTTACGAGGAGATGGAACTGACCCCGGAAATGATCAAGTCCATCCGAACCCTCTGTGCAACCTGTCTGCGACATTTCGTAGAAGCCAAGGCTTTCAAAATTGCTATCGTGCCGAGTACAGACAACAGCATGGATACTTGCACTGTCTGTCAGACCCGGCGCGGCTACGATTACGTTGTCATGCACCGCTGATACCGGTGCTTCATTCCAATCACCGGGGAGGTGATGCGTACTGTATAAATAAAACCGCTTTCATATTTTAATAGAAGCCCGCTGCCTAGGAGGTACAGCGGGCTTCTTACATATCCAAACGGAGGTTTCGCAATTGGAATCTACTTTGAAATTCCAACGCGGAGACATCTACTTTATTCGACTGGATAGCAGCACGGGTTCCGAACAAAGCGGAACCCGCCCTGCGGTCATCCTGCAAAACGATGTGGGAAACTCCTGCTCACCGACATTGATCGTTGCGACTTTGACAAGTAAGACAGAGAAGAAAGCTACGCAACCAACGCATTGTCTGGTGGAACCGGAGGGGCTGGAGCCGTCCATCGTTCAGGCTGAACAGATTTTCACCATCGATAAAAGCCGTGTCAAAAGATTTGTCGGACACCTCACCCCAGAAGAGCTGGGGCGGGTCGATGATGCTGTAAAAATCAGCCTTGCTCTGAACCCAATGGGAAGCATCCAAAAGCTCAAACCGATCGTCCGTTCTACGGCGGCTTACGCACCGCCAGAAGTAGTTGACGGTAAGCCGCCTGTCTATCCCTACACTCCTATCAAATCCGATTTTGAGGATGCAGGAACAGTCGAAGAAATGATGTTATACACCGAACTGCAATCCGCTGTTCATGCAATGATCCAGCGGCTTGAATACAGCTTCACCTTTAATCCCAGCTTGCTCACCAGCCCGAAGCGTAAGAAGCAAGTGACTGAGATTTTGACCGAAGCTGAAAAATACATTTGGCGAATTAAGGAGGAAATCAGATGCGCCTGAAGAATGACACTGAAAATTTTGCAGCTTCCTTCAATATCACCCCGCCTTACCAAATGAGGGTGATTCACAGCAGTAAGCTGATCTACCCCCCGTGAAATCTACCAGCGGGGTGTGCAGCGCAAGCGGGTGGAACTGATTGCTGCTGACTTCAACGAATACGTTGCGAATGAGCCGAAGATCAGCTTCCGCAACGGCAAGTATTATGTGGTGGATGGCCAGCACACCATCGAAGCGCGCATCCTTCGTAACGGTGGCAGAGCCCTGCCGATTCTCTGCAAGGTCTACACCGGTATGACCATGCAGCAGGAAGCCCTGCTCTTTGCCGAGCAGAACGGCCATTCTGCCCCTTTGTCTGCGGGCATCAAGCTGCGAGCAAAGGTTGCGGGCGATGATGCTCCTTCCAAGGCATTTCTCGCTGCTACCAACCGGGTGGGGCTGGCATTCAACTATGACAGTTTGCAGTTGAGCGACTACCGCATCAGCTGCGTGGGCACCGCGCTCAAGCTGTATAACGAGATGGGCGAAAAGATCTACTGCGAATCCCTGCGGTTGATCGTGGCTGCGTGGGATGGCAAACCCGATTCGTTCCGTGCATCTGTCCTGCGAGGTATGATGCACTTTGTGGAACTGTATCACGGCGAGTTCAGCGAGGAACGGCTGGTTCGTGCGCTTGGCAGCGTCCACCCCATGGAGATTTACCGTGTCGGCAGGGATAACCCTGCAAAGCTGCCCGGATGGAAGAAATACGTTTTTCCCATCTACATGGCTTACAACGGCAAAGGCCGCAAGGACGCTCTGCCGATGAAGTTCTAAAACATATTTTCTCTGCCAAGAGGCACCTGCAAGCTGCGGGTGCCTCTTATTACATAATTATATCGCACTATCGCTACTTTTGAAAGAAGGGCTAGATATGACCAATATGAATGTGATTCCTGTGTCGCAGGATTCGTATATCGTTAATGGCTGCAAAGTGAAAATCACTTATGCAGAAGATGGTGACAGCATGGAGGTTCTTCAGAAACTGATTCATGATACCCTCTGCGAAGAAGCCAAGAATTATAGTTGAATCGACATCCTTGCAACAAGGATAGCCCAGCACTAAAATAATGGTACAGTTGATGCAGCAACCAATTCAATCAAACGAGTGTGCGCACAGTATCGTTGTTTTAGTTTACATAGGAGTGACAACGATGAAAAAACGTGTATATACCTTATACCGTGTTTCGACCATTGGACAGGTCGAAAAGGATGACATACCCATGCAAAAAGAAGCCTGCCACGAATTTGCAGAACGGCAGGGCTGGGAAATCGTCAAGGAGTTTTCAGAAAAAGGCGTTTCCGGTTTTAAGAAATCTGCAAAAGACCGCGATCAGCTCCAACTGCTTCAGCAGGCTGCTGCTGCCGGAGAGTTTGATGTTCTGCTGGTGTTCATGTTTGACCGTCTGGGTCGGCGTGACGACGAAACGCCCTTTATCGTGGAATGGTTCACGAAGCAAGGGGTCGAGGTCTGGAGCGTAAACGAAGGTCAGCAGCGATTTGATTCTCATGTCGATAAGCTGATGAACTACATCCGCTACTGGCAGGCATCCGGCGAAAGTATCAAAACTTCTATCCGTACTCGTACCCGTATAGAACAGCTTACGGAGGAAGGCCACTACACTGGCGGTACGGTGGCATTTGGTTACAAGCGTGTCCAGAAAGGTCGCTTGAACAAAAAGAATCAAGCTGTCTGTGATTTGGAGATTGACGAGGAAGAAGCGGCAATCGTGCGCCTGATCTTTCAGAAGTATGTTTATGAAGGATACGGCGTGAAACGAATCTGCAACTACCTTGTGGAAAATCATATAATGGGGAGAAATGGGAAAAACATCCCCACTACAACTCTTGTTCGGATGGTTCGGAATAAGTGCTATACCGGTTATCTCATCAACGGAAACGTTGAGAAGGAATGCCCGGAACTGAGGATCATTGAACAGGAAGTGTTCGACCGTGCACAGGAATTGCGTGATACCCGCCGCAGAGAGAAGGGCGAAGATTCTGATAGTTACAGTCCCCATGCTCTGCTTTGTGGGAAGGTGTTCTGTGCACACTGCGGAAATCGCCTGAACATCACGAGCAGCGGACGCACCAGACTGCGTGCGGATGGCTCCACGGTGAAGGAAAAGCGGTTCCGTTATAGCTGCCATTATAATGTACGGCATCCGGGTCAATGCGATGGACAGTCCGGCTACGGTGTAACAAAACTGGACGCAATCGTAGAGAGTATCGTATGCACCAAGTTTTCGGAGATTTTAGAGTGTTCCAAAAGCAAGCTGCTTCAGGATATGCTTCGCAAGGACATGGAAGTAGCGCAGAAAGAAGTATCACGTGCAAAGAGTGAACTCGACCTCAAGGATGACGAACGGAATGCATTGAAGGATGAAATGATTCGCGTCATCCGGGGAAAGAGCAGCATTGACCGTGATATGATCCAGCAGCTTCTGGATGAAAATCAAGCTGCGATCCAAGCAGCACAGGACGCCCTGACCGCTGCACAGAACAAGCTGGAGGAGATTGAGCAGGAAAACAAGAAAGCTGAAAATGATTGCAGCAATCTGTTCACTTGGGCAAGTACCTATCAGAACGCATCCTTTCAGCAGCGGCAGACAATCCTCAACCAGTTCATCAAGGAAGTCCGTGTTGGACGGGATTATGATATTGAGATCATTCTCAATGTTCCGCTGGAGGAGTTTGAAGAATTTAAGAGTCATTCGCTCTCGGTGCGTACTCCGAGTGGGCGGAAAACGGACCTTAAACAAGCACCCGTTAGGGGGCTGGGTACTCCGAATGGGGGAATCGTCGTTTTTGACAAAACTTCTGGTGAAGCTATGAACATTATGCCGAAAAGTTCGGCACACGTCACTTTGCGCTGTTAAGACGAATGATGCACGATTTTGCAAAGAAAGACAAAAAAAAACGCCGTATCGTGTTAAACGATACGGCGTTTTATGGACTCGAAGGGAGTTGAACCCTCGACCTTTCGGATGCGAACCGAACGCTCTCCCAACTGAGCTACGAGCCCATATTTAAGCCCCCAAAAACCGCTTGGGGGCGCGTGGTATATAACTCCAGATTGTTTAAGGACCGCATGGGCTCCCAACTGAGCTACAGGCCCATACCAGATGACCCTGTAAGTGTAACTCGAATCAGGAGATTTGTCAAGCGGATTGTGTCAGGTACGGCCCAGCTGCCAGAAGGCGACGGCACTGGCAGCGGCTACGTTCAGCGAGTCTACCCCATGGGACATGGGGATCTTCACGGTATAGTCGCAGGCGGCGATGGTGCTGTGGGCCAGGCCGTCGCCCTCGGTGCCCAGCACAATGGCCAGTTTGGGCTCAGCGGCAAGGGCGTTGTCGTCGATGCTCACCGAACGGTCGCTCAGGGCCATGGCGGCGGTCTTGAAGCCCAGAGCGTGCAGCTGTGCCATGCCGTGTTCCGGCCAGTCGGCGGGGGTGGTGCCGATCTGCGCCCAGGGCACCTGGAACACCGTACCCATGCTCACGCGCACCGCCCGGCGGCACAGCGGGTCGCAGCAGGAGGGCGTGATGAGCACCGCATCCATGTTCAATGCGGCAGCACTGCGGAAGATGGCACCCACGTTGGTGGAATCCACGATGCCCTCCAGCACAGCCACCCGGCGGGCATCCCGGCATACCTGCTCTACTGTGCGGGGCGCGGGGCGGCGGAAGGCGCACAGCACGCCGCGGGTCAGTTCGTAGCCGGTCAGGCGGGCCAGCATCTCGCGGTCGGCCGTGTATACCGGGGCGTCCCCGCAGCGGGTCAGGATGTCCTGGGCCGGGCCGGTGATCTGTTTGCGTTCCATGAGCAGGGACAGCGGCTGGTGGCCGGCATCCAGCGCCCGCGCGATCACCTTGGGGCTCTCGGCAATAAAAACGCCCTTTTCCGGCTCCAGTCGATTGCGCAGCTGGGCCTGGGTCAAGCGGGCGTAGACGTCCAGCTCTGGCGCGGAAAAATCAGTGATCTCAATGATATTGGGCATGGAAAAAGGCTCCTTTGTGTTTTTTCTTATTTTAGCACAAGATGCGCCGCAATGCAAAAAGCGGGCGGCTGCCCGATCGGGGAACCGTCCGCTTGTGTTTTGTCTGCCGGGAATCACTCCGAGCGCAGGGCCTTGACGGGGTCGCACTTGGAGGCGCTCTTGGCGGGGATCAGGCCGCCCAGAATGGTGAGCAGTGTGGCCAGTGCGATCAGCACCAGTGCAGCCTGCAGCGGCAGGGCTGCCGTGACCGAGGCACTGTCGGCAATGGAGCGGATGAGCATGTTGCCGGGGATCAGCAGAATCAGGCTCAGGCCCACGCCCATACAGCCGGAGCACAGACCGATGATGAAGGTCTCGGCGTTGAATACCTCCGAGATGTTGCGCTTAGACGCGCCGATGGCACGCAGGATGCCGATCTCTTTGCGGCGCTCCAGCACGCTGATATAGGTGATGACGCCGATCATGATGGAGGACACCACCAGCGAGATGGACACAAAGGCCACCAGCATGTTGCTGATCATGTTGATGATCTTGGTCACCGAGGTCATCAGGGTGCCCACCACATCGGTGTAGCGCACCACCTTGTCATCCTCGCCATTTGCCTCGGCGGAGGCATTGTAGGCATCCAGTGCATCCACGATCAGGGCCTTGCAGTCAAAGTCCTTCGGGTAGATGGAAATGGTGCTGGGGTCATCGAGGTCGGCGTAGCCCAGGCTCTGCAGGTTGCCGTCGTAGGTGGAGGTGGAGGACAGCATGGAGGACTTCATCAGTTCAGCCAGCTCTTCCTGCGTCATGTTCATGTGGATGGCATTCTGGAAGGCGCTGGCGTCGATCTTCAGGGCATTTTCCATCTGGCTGCCCAGCTGGGCAATGTTCTTCTGGATGGCGCTTTCCATCTGCTGGCTGATCTGGGTGCCCATCTGCTGCATGGCCGTATTCATGGCGGTGCTCAGCTGGCTCTGCAGGGCCTGGCTGATCTGGGCAGAGTAGCTTTCCATGACGGTCTGCATGGCCTGCTGCATGGCGGCGGAGAACTGCTCCTGCAGGTTGGCGTCGGCCAGCAGTTCACTCATGGAGCTGGCCAGCAGCTGCTGGAACTGCTCGGTCTGCATATAGGCGGAGAAGCTGATCTTGTCCAGATTCAGGATGCCGTTGCCCACCACATAGTCCTTGTAGCCGTTCAGGATCTTCTGCATCATATTCTGCAGGGCCTCCGGGGAGATGGACAGATCCATGTTCTCAAACACGCTGCTCATGTCCATGTCCAGCTGCGGCAGGTCGCCCAGGTCCAGTGAGAAGTTGTCCGGATCCAGCAGGGAAGAGAGGTCGAAGGAACCGGCGCTCAGATCAAAGGCGCCGCTCAGGTCAAACTTCAGGGCGCTGGTGTCAAACTGGAAAGCGTTCTTCAGCGTATCGGTGTCTACCGAGAACATGGAGGACATATCGAAGGAAGTGCCGTTGTCGGCACCGAACTCCTCGCCGGTGAACACATTGATCTGGGGGTCGGCCATCTGCTGCTGCACGATGGCGCTGGATTTGGCCTGCTCGATGACGTGCAGGGTGAGGTCGTGGGTGTAGCCAATGCCGGAGGACAGCATGGCAGCAGAAGAATCCTCGGCGGGCTGCACCACGCCCACGATGGTCAGGTCGGTGCCGTTGGCCACCACCTGCTTCATATAGTCGGTGTCATCCGATTTATCGCGCCACAAGCTGTAGGTCTCATCGTAGACATAGCGGTCGGAGCTGTTGATGAGCTTGAACTGCTTGCCTAGAAAATCGGAATAGGAATAGGTCTTGAAGTCATCCGGCACGTCTACGTTCTGGTTCTGGGCAAACTGCTGGATCATCTTGTCCAGCTCGGCGTTGTCCCGCATGCCCAGCGCGTACAGGGCGTAGTCGGTCACGCTGCCGGTGGCATCCAGCACCAGCACGCATTCGTTGTAGGCTTCCGGCCAGCGGCCGGCCTTGACGTCGTACTGGGATGCATACAGCTCCGGGGTCTGGGGCAGTTCCGAGAACACACTGGTGTTCATCATGGAGGACATGATGTTGTTGGAAGAGGTCTCGGAGCTGATGCCCAGCGAGGACAGGGAGGAATCCGGGTTCACCTGCCGGATGCTGCCGTCGGGGTCCTGCCGGTAGATCTGGGGCGACACATTATAGGCATACTCCACGGCGGTGGCATTGTCGGCAACGGTGGTGTCGGTGGTCTCCAGATACTGCTTGAGGGACTTGAGGTCGTTGGTGGTGATGCCCGACACCATCTGCGAGAGCAGCTGGCGCACCGGCACCATGTCTTCTTCCTGAGTGGTGCTCTGGGAGCTGTCCGACGGAACGCGGGAAGAGAGCATGGAAGTAAAGTCCATGCCGCTGCTCATGATCTGCAGCGGGTACTCCGACAGGGTGGAGCGCTCCATGTCGTCAATGTAGTTGTTGACACCGGTGGACAGGGAGATGATCAGCGCAATGCCGATGATGCCGATGGAACCGGCAAAGGCAGTGAGCAGGGTGCGTGCTTTTTTGGTGCGCAGGTTGTTGAAGCTGAGGGTCAGCGAGGTGAGCACCGACATGGACGAGCGGCCCATGTTCTTGTGCACGGGGGCCGCAAGGGTCTGGGTGTCCGGCTCATAGGGCATGGTGTCGGAGCGGATGACGCCGTCCTTCAGGGTCACGATGCGGGTGGCGTAGCGCTCGGCCAGCTCCGGGTTATGGGTGACCATGACCACCAGACGGTCCCGGGCCACCTCCTTGAGCAGTTCCATGACCTGGATGCTGGTTTCACTGTCCAGAGCACCGGTGGGCTCGTCGGCCAGCAGGATGTCGGGGTTGTTCACCAGTGCACGGGCAATGGCCACACGCTGCATCTGGCCGCCGGACATCTCGCTGGGGTGCTTGTGCAGCTGGTTGCCCAGACCCACTTTCTCCAGTGCCTCGGTGGCGCGGCGGCGGCGCTCGGCCCCGGAAATACCGGAGATGGTAAGGGCCAGTTCCACGTTGGCCAGCACGGTCTGGTGGGGGATGAGGTTGTAGCTCTGGAACACAAAGCCGATGGTGTGGTTGCGGTAGGAGTCCCAGTCGCGGTCGGTGTACTTTTTGGTGGAGATGCCGTTGATGATCAAATCGCCGCTGTCATACCGGTCCAGACCGCCGATAATGTTCAGCAGGGTAGTTTTGCCGGAGCCGCTGGGGCCGAGGATGGCGACGAATTCGTTATCACGCAGGTTCAGGCTGACATTATTCAGCGCATTCTGCACGAGATCACCGGTCTTGTACTGTTTGCAGATCTGTTTGATTTGTAGCATGTGTGTGCCTTTCTGGGGAAAAGGTTCCGGCCGGGGCCGGAGAGGTGAGGAACGGACAGCTGTGCCGCTGCGGGCCAAAAGGCGCGCAGACTACACAGAAGAATCGAGATGATTTTAGCAAATCTATATGAAAAAACTGTGTATGGAAAAGAAAGTCTTTCCGGAAGCAGAAGCAGAAATTCTCTGTTCTGGCCGGGCCAGAGAGGAAAATTTTCCCAACCCGGCGGCAGGGGTTGCAATCCTGCGGCGTTCGTGTTATTGTAAGGGTACTGAAAAAAAGCCGTGCAGACCATCCAGAACGATGAAAATACGGTGCGGCACAGGCAGCATGATTTGCAAAAACGTCGGAAAGCAAAACAACACGACGCAAAAACGAACAGAAAAACAGCCTGACACTTTTAGACACTTTTTCAAGGTTGAATGGTTCCTTCCTGCTCCATACAATAAAAAGGAAAAACAAGGAAATGCACTAAAAACGTCGCAATGCCTTGTAGCAAGGAGGAATTTCTATGGAACGTACGTTTTCACCCATGGTCCGGCAGTTTTCTGCCATCGCTGGGTTGCAGCAGGCATATACGCTGGTTTACTCCCTTGACCCGGACGGCGAAACCGGCTGTCGCCTGACGCTTTGCCGTACCGGCAGCAGCCAGCGCATGGACAGCAAGTATATGGCCGTTGCACCGGAGCTTGGCTACCGTGTTTTGCAATATCTGTGTGAGAATGGCGTTCAGCCGGAGATCTGGCAGGACGTGGTGGCGGAGCTGGATGCGGCACAGCAGACCGAACAGGAAGGCGGCGCGTGGCGTGGACAATGAGCGGACGGCAGATGTGCTGCAGGTCGCCCTTGCAAGCTATGACCGCAAGGAGCTTCGGGTACAGAAAAACTATCTGGAAGAACAGAACCCAGTGCTGGCCTGTACCTGCTTTCTGAACGGACACAAACTGCTGCAGGAGCTGCAGCAGGGCCACAATTTTGACATCGTGGTGCTGTGCAGCCAGATGGAGGATATGAGCAGCATCGAGTTCATGATGGAACTGCGCAAGCTGGAGCACAAGCCGCTGCTGATGCTGTTCGACGAGGGCCGACGCAAGAACAGCTCGGCACTGCGCATGGAGGACTCCGGCAGCTGTTGCTGCGTGGAGCGCATGGAGCTCAAGAACCTGCTGCGGGAGCTGTACCGGATGCCGGGCCAGCAGTGGCAGCGCACCGAGCAGCAGTGCCAGCAGCTGTACCACAGCTGGGGCATCCGCATCCCGGACATTAATTGCAGCTATCTGACCAGTGCGGTGGGCGTGGTCTACGGCACCTCGCAGAAGCTGGCCATCCGCAAGGAGATCCTGCAGGCGGTCAGTGAGCAGTATGGTGTCTGTCTCTTATACACATCTGACGCTGCCG
>ENA-UALO01000925-UALO01000925.1-human-gut-metagenome-genome-assembly--contig:-NODE-925-length-10626-cov-12.822060_pt1 | contig 10626 bp, 9 predicted proteins | sample MGYA00243701_ERZ654470 | MGnify/ENA primary metagenome ERZ654470 (study PRJEB26926, sample SAMN06164444) | human gut metagenome | biome: ENVO:00009003; feature: ENVO:2100002; material: ENVO:00002003...
AGAGAACCAGGTGTCGAGGCAGTCGCTCTCCTGCTCAAGATCCTCAGCCTTGATGTTGGCATTCTTCTCCTGAGCGAGTTTCAGAGCCTCCTCTGCTGTCTCAGCTACCACGAAATCCTTCTTGCCGGCATTGTCGAAGTAGTAGGCAGGGATGCGGTGACCCCACCAGAGCTGGCGGCTGATACACCAGTCCTTGATGTTCTCCAACCAGTGGCGATAGGTATTCTTGTACTTCTTAGGATAGAACTCAATATCATCGTCCATTACTGGAGGAAGGGCGATGTCGGCAAAGTGCTGCATCTTGAGGAACCACTGTGTAGAGAGCTTTGGCTCGATAGGCACATTGGTACGCTCAGAGAAGCCCACCTTATTATTATAGTCCTCAATCTTCTCCATCAGACCGGCGTTCTGAAGGTCGATGGAAATCTGCTTGCGCACATCCATGCGGTCCATACCTACATAGAGACCTGCTGCCTCGCTGATGGTACCATTGTCGTTGAAGATATCGATGGTTTCCAAACCGTGCTTCAAACCGAGGGCGTGGTCATTGATATCGTGAGCTGGAGTTACCTTCAAGCAACCAGTACCGAACTCGATATCTACATATGTATCCTCGATGACAGGAATCTCGCGGTTTACGAGAGGCACGATAACGTGCTTACCCTTCAGCCAGGTATTCTTCTTATCCTCTGGGTTGATACACATGGCAGAGTCGCCCATGATGGTCTCAGGACGGGTGGTTGCTACTACTGCATAGTATCCCTTCTCATCCTTGTGCATCACGTTCTCCTCATCCACCTGCTGGCAGTCCTGTTCTACTACATAATACTTCAAGTGGTAGAGCTTAGAGTGCTCGTCCTTGTAGATAACCTCCTCGTCAGAGAGTGCAGTCTGAGCCTTAGGGTCCCAGTTAACCATGCGCACGCCACGATAGATGAGTCCCTTCTGGTAAAGGTCGCAGAATACGTGGATGACGGCACGAGAGCGGGTCTCGTCCATGGTGAATGCTGTGCGGTCCCAATCGCAGCTGGCACCGAGTTTGCGGAGCTGTTTGAGGATGATGCCACCATGCTCGTGAGTCCAGTCCCAAGCGTGCTTGAGGAACTCCTCGCGGGTAAGGTCGGTCTTCTTGATGCCCTGCTGAGCGAGGCGGTTTACAACCTTTGCCTCGGTAGCGATACTGGCATGGTCGGTACCTGGTACCCAACATGCGTTCTTGCCCTCCATGCGAGCACGGCGAACGAGAATATCCTGGATAGTATTGTTGAGCATGTGTCCCATGTGGAGCACACCCGTTACGTTTGGTGGTGGGATAACCACTGTATAAGGTTCACGACCATCTGGCTTAGAGCTGAAAAGCTTGTTGTCGAGCCAGTACTGATACCATTTACTTTCCACTGCTTGTGGATCGTATTTACTTGCTAATTCCATTGTTTATATCTAATTTTTATTCTTTTTCTTTCTTTTTCCTTAAAAAACGGTGCAAAGATACGAATTTTTGAGCGAAAAATGCTATCTTTGCATCAAAATTATTAATTTTTGCACAAAACGATGGTTAGTAATGCAGTAAAAGAAGTTTCAGAGCAAGATAGAAGAAAACTGCTAGCTGGTTTTCTCTATGATATGGCGAAGCTGATGTTTGGCAGCGTTGTCGTGGGTGGATTGTCGCCTTTATTTAATGGAGGTAGTATGGAAGCCTTTAACATAGTGTGTCTGATATTTGGTACTTTGGGTGGAATCTTGCTTGCCTATAGTGCCAATAGTTTGTTGAAAATCAAAGATATAAAATAAAAATTATGGAAGTATATTTGTTTTTTAATGTTTTTATATTTGTGTTGGCTCTTTCTTTCGCCATCTTCCTTAATACGAAAGCGGGAGAGAAGTGGAAGAGAAATTTATAAAGGAATTTAATCAATGCATACGAAAGAAGAAAAGTTAGCGGCGTTCAGCCGCTTGCTGGATGTGCAGGACCGTTTGCGCCTGCAGTGTCCATGGGATAAGAAGCAGACATTCGAGAGTCTTCGTCCGAATACCATCGAGGAGACTTTCGAGCTTTGTGATGCCTTGATGAAGCGCGATTACAAGGATATCAAGAAGGAGCTGGGCGATGTGCTGGAGCACGTGATGTTCTATAGCATCATCGGCAGAGAAGACGGCGAATTCGATATCTGCGATGTCTGCAATCAGGAAGCTGACAAACTGATGTTCCGCCATCCTTTCATCAACTGGAAGGAAGAGGGAGAATGGACTGTGGCGAATCCTGAAATGTATATCAACGACGAAGGACAGGTGGTATATAAAGAAACTGATGAAGCAGAAACCGGGAAGGCAAAAGCTGCCAATACGGAAGAAACTCGGAAGGCAGAAACTGCCAATTCTGAAGAAACCCTGGCTCTTGGTGCCACCAAACCCAAGAATGCAGCCTCGGTAGAGAAAACCTGGGAGCAGATCAAGCAGCAGGAAAAAGATGGCAACGAGCGCGTTCTGAGCGGTGTGCCTAATTCCCTGCCATCCCTTATCAAGGCCTATCGCATTCAGGACAAGGCACGAAACGTGGGCTTCGACTGGAAGGAGAAGGAGGATGTATGGGATAAGGTACACGAAGAACTGGAAGAACTCAAGGCTGAACTTGCCAAGGGAGACAAGGAAAACTCTACCCAGGAACTCGGCGATTTCCTCTTCTCCGTCATCAATGCAGCCCGTCTCTACAAGCTCAATCCGGACAATGCGCTGGAGAAGACAAACCAGAAGTTTATCCGCCGTTTCAACTATGTAGAAGATCATTCGCTCAAGCAGGGTAAGAATCTGAAAGACATGAGTTTGGAAGAGATGGATAAACTGTGGGATGAAGCCAAGAAACAGGAAAGACTTCAGAAAGAATCGTAAGCTTCAATAGGAGGAGCTTCATGATAAACAAGATAAAACGTTTTTATAACAACAAAAACTATAAGGATTATGAAAAGATTAGTTTATATGATGATGGCTTTGGTGGTACTCTTTGCTGCCAATAGCTGCAAGGATAAGAAAACCGCACAGGTAATCACTCCTACAGATTCCCTCGATCTGGAGGAAGTTGCCGATGATTCAACCATCTACGGTGTTTGTGGTGAGGGTACATCTATGCACAATCTGGAGCTGATTTCTGATGAGGGAGATACGCTCTCTGTCTTCATCGATGATGAGCAGCCAGACATCGTGCTGGGTGGTTTGCTGGCAGGCGACCGCATCGCTCTTATCGGTTACAAGGCACAGGATGGAGAGATGATGGCACAGAAAATCATCAATCTTACTTCACTCTTGGGCAAATGGACTTCACTCGACAAAAACTTCGACTTGCTGGAAGGTGGAGAGGTAAAAAACAATGTGAAGGCTGAGACCAATCCTTGGACTTCTTGGAAAATCCTGAACGGAAAGCTCCTGCTCAACAAGGATACCTTTGCCATCGATAAACTGGGCTCTGACAGCTTGATGCTGGAGAATACCCAGGGAATCTATGTCTTCAAGCGCCAGGAGTAAATTGTCATTCTAAATTTTAGATTAAGTTGGAACCATTTAAGATACATATACTGGGGTGTGGCAGTGCGCTGCCAACCCTGAAACACAATGCTTCCTCGCAGCTCATAGAGATGCGGGGAAAGTGCTATATGATAGATTGTGGCGAGGGTGCACAGATGCAGTTCCGTCGTTCCCATATCCATTTCTCCAAGCTCAATGCCATCTTCATCACCCACATGCATGGTGATCACTGCTTTGGTTTGATGGGCTTGCTTTCTACACTGGGAATGCTCGGACGTACATCTAAGTTAAGAGTCTATGCTCCAAAGGATTATGCTCCTCTGTTTAAGCAACAGGTAGAATTCTTTATGCAGACGATGGAGTATGAGATGGAGATGATTCCGGTAGATACGGAGAAACAGCAGATTATCTACGAAGATCATTCTCTGTCGGTGGAGACGGTGCCTCTGAAACATCGTCTGCCATGCTGCGGCTATATCTTCAGAGAGAAGCCTACGCTGCCTCATATCAAGAGGGATATGATTGATTACTACGGCATCCCAATCAGTCAGATCAACAACATCAAGAATGGGGCTGACTGGACCAACGAAGATGGCGAGGTGATTCCGAATGCCCGTCTGGTGACACCTGCCGACCCGCCTCGCAGTTATGCCTATATGAGTGATACCCGATATATTCCGAATCTCTGGGAAAAGGTGAAGGGGGTAACGGTGCTTTATCATGAAAGTACCTATACTTCGGAGCAGGAAGACCGGGCTAAGATCTACAACCATAGTACGGCGAAGCAGGCTGCGATGGTGGCAAAGGCTGCCGGGGTAGGCAAGTTGCTCCTGGGACATTATAGTGCGAGATATAATGATGAGACGGTTCTGCTGAAAGAGGCTAAGGAGATTTTCGAGGAAAGCTATCTCACCAATGAGGGAATGGTTATCTCGGTATAAAAACAACCTTGCATCAAAAAAAGTTTGTTTTTTGGTGCAAGGTTTTGTGTTGATATTCGTTTCATACATAAAAGATAGAGAAAATTGGAATCTGAAAAACTACTTTTGCACGACATCAAAGGCGGCAGTCGGGCGGCGATGCACCGGCTCTACGACCGCTACGTAGGATATGCCATGGCGGTAGCGCTGAGGTATGTCCCTTTACGTGATGATGCGGAGGATGTGGTGCAGGATAGTTTTGTGAAACTTTTCTCTGGTATTGCCAACTTCGAGTACAGGGGCGAAGGTTCGCTGAAGGCGTGGTTTCTCCGGATTGTGGCAAATGAGGCTATCAGCTTTACCCGAAGGCAGAGTCGCATCACTTTCGTGGATGAAGTTCCGGAAGATGTGAGTGACGACGAACCGGAGGTAGAACGGGTGCCGCCTGCCGTGTTGACGAAGATGATCGGTGAATTGCCCGAGGGCTATCGACTGGTGCTGAACATGTTTGTGTTTGAGCAAAGGAGCCATAAGGAGATTGCTGATCTGCTGGGCATCAAGGAGAGCACCTCTGCTTCGCAATATCTAAGAGCCAAGAAGTTTCTGGCAAAGAAAATAAATGAATATCTAAATAATATAAACGAGAAAGAATATGAGTAATCAAGATTGGACAAGCAAACTTCAAGACCAGTTGGCAGACTATCAGGAGTCTGTCAGCCACGACTTGTGGGCAGGCATTGAACAATCGCTTGCTCATTCAGAAACTGGCAAGAAAGCCAGGATAGTCTATTTCAAGCGATGGTCTGCGGCTGCAGCAGCTGTGGCATTATTGGGAATAAGTGGAAGCTATGTTTATCTGCATCAGGAGGATGTAGAAAAGGGGAATTTGCAATTGGCTTCCCACGCTGTTTCACCATCTCACGCTGTCTCAGCGGATTTGCAATCCGCTGCATCCCAACCCGCTGCATCCCACGCTGTTTCAGCGGATTTGCAATCCGCTGCATCCCAAAAGAAGATGGGTAATGCTCTTAAGGAAGAATCAGAGAATGAAATCTCTTTGCTTGCAGAGAATTCCGATCCAGCAGAACCTGTATCTGAGGATAAGGCTACTGATAGCTCTACTGATCATAAGACCTTAACCCGCTCTACCGATCATAAGGTCTTAACCCGCTCTACCGATAATCATGCGGCAGCGTATGCTTCTCAATCTTATCATTTTGAAAAAAATGAAGAGGTTTCTGGCTGGTCGATGCAACTCTATGCCGAAAACCTGACGCCAAGTTTGGGCGGTGTGAATTCCGACGCATCAGGAAGCTATCGAGATTATAGTCATGGAACGATGGCTGAGCCGATGCCGGGTGTCATCCCTGATCCAACGGCTGGAGGCATATATGGAGAAGAATATCTCTTGGCATCCTATAAGGCGATTCAAAGAAGCCAACAGGGGAATGCCAAGCATCATGCTCCGGTTTCCGTAGGTTTGCAGGTAGCCTTTGGCATTGCACCTCGTCTGTCTTTGAGCACGGGCTTGGTATATACCCGCACTTCTTCTGATTTCTATCCATACGCACCAAGTAGTAGCTACAATGTTCATCAGGTGCTTCATTATGTAGGTATTCCGGTGGGATTGAATTATGAATTCTGGCAGAGTGGAGGCTTCCATGCTTACGTGATGGCTGGTGCTGAGGCTGATTACAATGTGAAGAATGATACCGAAGAAGAGGGAGTAAAGAAAGAGGATGCCAAGCGAGACAGGGTGCAGTTCTCTGGAAAGGCTTCGCTCGGTGCGCAGTATGACATTACGCCAAAGGTGGGTCTGTATATCGAACCGGGTGCTAAATATTATTTCGATAATGGAAGCCATGTGGAAAATACCTTCAAGGATAAGAAGCTGAATTTCAATCTCCAGTTCGGTTTGAGATTCAATCTATAGTATAAAAAAAACAGAACTTTCGCACATGCGAAAGTTCTGTTTTTTTTTTATTTTATTTCTTCAAAAGCTTCTCACTCATGTTGAGCGCAGCCTTTCTACCATCTCCCATTGCGAGGATTACGGTGGCACCACCTCTTACGATATCGCCGCCAGCATAGATTTCCTCAATAGAACTCTGCATCTGGTCATTTACGGCAATCGTATTCTTTCTGCCGAGTTCCAATCCCTCGATGCTCTTAGGAACGAGTGGGTTAGGGCTTACACCAACTGCTACGATTACCTGATCGCACTCCAAAGTGATGGTCTCGCCTGTAGCTTCCGGACGGCGACGGCCGCTGGCATCTGGCTCTCCGAGCTGCATCACATCCAAGACCACAGCCTTTACTGCGCCCTTCTCATCCGCCTCATATTCCTTTGGATTATGCAAGGTCATGAAGTTGATGCCTTCTTCCTTGGCGTGCTTTACCTCTTCAAGTCGGGCAGGCATCTCTGCCTCCGAACGGCGATAAACCAATGTAACCTCGGCTCCCAGACGCTTGGCGGTGCGGCAGCTGTCCATCGCTGTGTTTCCACCACCTACAACAACCACCTTCTTACCCAGGTTGATAGGGGTGTCGGTATGAGGGTTGGCTGCATCCATCAGGTTCACACGGGTAAGATACTCGTTGGATGACATGATGTTCAAGGCGTTCTCGCCAGGGATATTCATGAAGTTAGGGAGTCCTGCTCCCGAGCCAACGAAGAATCCCCTGAATCCCTGCTCTTTCAAATTCTTCACGGAGATAGTCTTGCCCACGATGCAGTCTGTGATGAACTTCACGCCCATCTTCTGGAGATTCTCTATCTCTACATCCACGATGGCATTTGGCAATCGGAACTCTGGAATACCATATTTCAATACACCGCCAATCTCGTGCAGAGCCTCGAACACGGTGACGTCGAATCCCTTCTTCGCCATATCGCCAGCAAAGCTCAAGCCGGAAGGACCTGAACCAACTACCGCCACCTTGATGCCGTTTGCCTCATCGCATTCTGGCACAGAGATGTTGCCACTCTGACGCTCGTAGTCGGCAGCAAAGCGCTCCAGGTAGCCGATGGCTACGGCTGGCTCGTTCATCTTGAGATGTACGCACTTGCTCTCGCACTGTTTCTCCTGAGGACAAACACGACCGCAAACGGCTGGGAGGGCAGAGGTGTTCTTCAGAACCTTGGCTGCGGCAAGGAACTGCCCACGCTCGATGTTCTTGATGAAGGATGGGATGTTGATGCTCACTGGGCAACCCTCCATACAGGTAGGCTTCGGACAGTCGAGACAGCGCTTTGCCTCGGTCAAAGCCATCTCCTTGGTCAAACCGATGTTTACTTCCTCGGTGCGGGTAGTTGCACGATATACTGGGTCCAGCTCTGGCATCTTGACGCGCTCGATAGCGGTGCGTTCCTTTGCTTTCATCGATGCACGTAACTCCTTGCGCCACTCTGCGTTACGGTCGGTCAGCTCTTCTATTGGTGCATCGGTAGGCTCCACATCCATCGTAATGTCTGTAGTCTCCTTCTTCTTCCCTGCATCCACTGTAGCCAGATGCTCCTCGAAGTGCTCCATCTCCTCGCGCTCTACATCCTTGAAGGTGCCCATACGCTTGAACATCTCATCCCAATCTACCTGGGCACCATCAAACTCCGGACCATCGATGCAGACAAACTTGGTCTTGCCGCCGATGGTGAGACGGCAGGCTCCGCACATACCGGTACCATCTACCATGATGGTATTAAGCGATACATCAGTAGAGAGATTGTATTTCTGGGTTAAGAGGCAGCAGAACTTCATCATAATAGGAGGACCGATAGCGAACACCTTATCTATATGTTCCTGGTTGATGAGTTTCTCGATACCTACGGTTACTACGCCTTTTTCGCCGTAGCTTCCATCATCGGTCATGATGATGAGTTCATCGCTGGATGCACGCACCTCATCTTCCATGATGACGAGGTCCTTGCTTCTACCAGCAATCACGCTGAGCACTCGGTTGCCTGCTGCCTTGAGTGCCTTGATGATAGGGAGCATGGGAGCTACACCTACGCCACCACCGGCACAGATCACGGTACCGAAGTTCTCTATGTGGGTAGGGTTGCCGAGTGGTCCCACCACGTCGTGAATCTCATCGCCCTCGTTCAGGGCGCAGAGCTTGGTAGAGGAGAGTCCTACTTTCTGTACCACCAGCGTGATGGTGCCTTTCTCAATATCGGCATCGGCGATGGTCAGCGGCATGCGCTCGCTGTTGTTATCTACACGGATGATGACGAAGTTGCCAGCCTTGCGGCTCTTGGCGATGAGTGGAGCTTCCACATCGAAACGGAATACTTTTTCTGAGTATTGTATTTTCTTGATAATCTTGTTCATGGGCTATTAATTTTTTATGTTGAATACTATCTGTGATTCTATTTCTTATTAGTTGTCTTGATGTTTGCTCATGGTATATAAAATGCAAAAGGATAACTGCGGCCGCCTTTATGGGGTAGTCGAAGTTATCCTCGTACAATATGTTTTATTTAAATTTTATCGAATGAATCGATGTTTTATCGAATGAATCGAATTAATCGAAATTCTTGTCGTCGAGCATTTCGAATCCGCAGTAAGGAACCAATACCTTAGGTACGCGGATACCCTCTGGAGTCTGGTTGTTCTCCAGGATGGTTGCTACGATACGTGGCAAGGCGAGAGCAGAACCGTTCAAGGTGTGGCAAAGCTCAATCTTCTTGTCCTCTGCATGGCGATAGCGGCAGTGGAGTCGGTTAGCCTGGTAGCTCTCGAAGTTAGATACTGATGAAACCTCCAACCAGCGACCCTGTGCAGCACTCCATGTCTCGAAGTCGTAGCAGATAGAAGATGTGAAGCTCATATCACCACCGCAGAGACGGAGGATGTGGTATGGCAACTCCAGCTTCTTCAAGAGACCCTCTACGTGGTCGAGCATCTCGTTCAGGCTCTCGTATGAGTGACCTGGCTTGTCGATGCGGACAATCTCCACCTTGTCGAACTGGTGCAGACGGTTCAAGCCACGAACGTCCTTGCCGTAGCTACCAGCCTCACGACGGAAGCAGGCAGAGTAAGCGCAGCGCTTGATAGGGAGATCCTTCTCATCGAGGATAACATCACGGAAGATGTTGGTTACAGGAACCTCGGCTGTAGGGATGAGGAAGAGGTTGTCGAGATTAGCGTGATACATCTGACCCTCCTTGTCTGGCAACTGACCTGTGCCACGACCAGAATCCTCGTTAACTACGTAAGGAGGCTGAATCTCCAGGTATCCGCTCTTGCGGGCCTCATCGAGGAAGAATGCCTCAAGAGCACGCTGGAAGCGAGCCATCTTGCCGATATATACAGGGAAACCAGCGCCTGTGATCTTCACACCGAGGTCGAAGTCAACGAGGTTGTACTTCTTCAGGAGATCCCAGTGGCAGAGAGCATCTGGACCGAGGTTAGGCTTTTCGCCACCTTCTTTGACAACCACGTTGTCTGCTGCATCCTTACCCTCAGGTACCTGTTCGCAAGGAATGTTAGGGATTTCGAGCAACTGGTTGGTCATATCATTCTGAGCCTTCTCCATGATCTCTTCCAGAGCCTTGGCATCAGCCTTGAGCATAGCTACCTGAGCCTTAGCGCTCTCAGCTTCCTCTTTCTTGCCTTCCTTCATCAGGGCACCAATCTGCTTGGCAAACTGGTTAGCCTGCTGCTTGTTGTTATCCAACTTCTGCTGAGCTTCGCGACGAATCTTGTCGTACTCCAAAACTTTCTCTACTGCCTCACGAGCATTTGGAAAATGCTTCTTTTCGAGACCTTTAACTACACGTTCAGTTTCTTCACTGATGAGTTTAAGTGTAAGCATAATATTTCTTTTTTATATTAATTTTCCTATTTGAAGGCAAAATTACAAAAAATATTTGTGATAGCGCAAAAAAATGCCAACTTTTTTGCAGAGAAGGGTAGAATTAAAGTTTTTTCGTGGTTTTTATGGGGGGTAAACGAAGAAAGCCTGCTCTAGGTATGAGCAGGCTTCTATGTTGTTTGTTTGGAATAGTTTTTTCTAAAACTTTAAAAATTAAGCGTCAGCTTTTTTGGTCTTCTCAGCGTAAACCTCTGGAGAGAGAACAGAAACTGTACTCTTGTCCTTGCGGCCCTTGTGGAAGTAAACGATACCATCTGCCAAAGCATACAATGTATCATCCTTACCCTGAGCTACATTCTCACCTGGGAAGTGC
>ENA-UALO01000941-UALO01000941.1-human-gut-metagenome-genome-assembly--contig:-NODE-941-length-10505-cov-5.277703_pt1 | contig 10505 bp, 9 predicted proteins | sample MGYA00243701_ERZ654470 | MGnify/ENA primary metagenome ERZ654470 (study PRJEB26926, sample SAMN06164444) | human gut metagenome | biome: ENVO:00009003; feature: ENVO:2100002; material: ENVO:00002003...
GTACTGATACTTCTTCCATTCCTCAGTCCTCTTTTCCGATCCAGTCTCCGCAACGCATTTTTTTCCGCATATGTACCCGCGTTCCCTTACCGGGCGTACTCTCTACCTCCAGGTCGTCCATAAAAGCTTCCATAAAAGCAAACCCCATGCCGGAGCGGTCCAGTTCCGGTTTCGTGGTAAATAAAGGTTCCATGGCTTTCTTAATATCCTCGATTCCCTTTCCCTTATCTGTGATCTCGATGGATAACATATCTCCATCCAGGACACAGTGCATCCGCACTTTTCCCGGATGGACGATGCTGTACGCCGGAATGCTTTCCCCATGCCTGCTGTACCCTGCGAGATTTTCATAACCGTGGATAATTGCATTGGTCACCGCTTCCGACACCGCGGTCTTGATATCCGCCAGTTCCTCCAGCGTCGGATTCAGATGGGTGATGAATGCCGCCACTGCCACTCTGGCAAAGCTTTCATTGCAGGAAACCGCGTCAAATACGATCTCCATTTCATTCCGCTTCCTCTGTTTATTATACTGTACATCCTCTCTTTCCTCTGTCAGTTGCACTTCTTCCCTCTCTGCCACCATGTTCTCCTCATTTCTGCGCCTATCATTGCACTGTTTTTCATATTTTTTTGCATGATTTCTTTCATATTCTGTGATTTTCGACAATGTCTTTGCTCCGCCTCTCTTATCCCGGCAGGATCTCAACGATTTTATGAAGTCCCGACATCCGGAAAATACGCTGGATCTGCCGATCCGTATGGATCGCATAGACATGGCCTCCGAAGCAGGAAATCTTGCGATATCGTCCCATAATAATTCCGATCCCCGAAGAATCCATAAATCGGGTATCTTCAAAATCAAACACTACATTTTCCACATTTTCCCTGACCAGAAGCCTGTCCGCCCCTTCACAGATATAGGAGGCTCTGTGGTGATCCACCTCCTCCGGCATACGCACCATCAGGCAATTATCAATGATCTGAAAGTCTTGAAAATCTTCCATATTTCCTCTCATTCTGCTGTTGCACAGCGTTTCTTCATTTTGCTATAAAAAAAGAGAACCTGCCTCTTGTAGCAAGTTCTCTTTCGTGTATTGTGTAATTGTCTGATGGTATGTTTTAAATTCCGTTACTGTGCGGTATTTTCTGCCAGCTGGGAACGATATCTCTGCGCACTTCTGGCCGTCTCGGTCTCCGGGAACAGCTCTATGATCTTATCATAGGTGGTGATCGCATTCTGTGCGTCATCACTCTTGCGGTAGGAATTCCCCAGGCTCAGCCAGGCATCCTTGTTCGTCTCATCATAGATCACCGCCTTGGACAGATTCTCGATAGCCGCTTTATAATCCTCACTGCGGTATGCATTATAACCTGTCTCATAGTACTGCGCCGACAGCTGCGGGCCGATCAGTCCAAGCAATGTCTTGTACAGCTTCTGGAACGCTTCGGAGGTGTCATCCACATTCACAGAAGCGGAAATCGTCTCCAGGTTCGCCGCGGTCTGTGTAATATCCTGTGTCTCCAGATAAGTAGTGGCCGCTGTCAGCAGACTGTCGATAGTCTGTAAGGTTCCATCGGCTCCCACATATCCCTGAAGTTCCTGGTTCAGGGTATCATTCTCCGTCTGCAGTGCTTCCATCTGTGTCTCCAGTTCCTGGATCCGGGAAGTCTTGGTATCTAACTGGTTGCCGATATCGGTAATGGTCTTCTGTGCCTCATTATTCGCATTGGACACTGCCGCCGGAACCACCAGGAAATACATTACCGCCAGACCGATGACCAGTCCGATGGCAATATTGATCAGGGAAGAAATTCCCGCGCTCTTCTGTTCCTTTACATTCAACGGTTGTATGATGATCTCGTTATCACTCTGGTAGCGCACCGCATCATCCTTTTTACGCCGGCCGGTCTGTTTGCTGTTCTCATCCGGGGTCAGCTGCGTCTCCACTTCCTTCAGATAACGGAGCGTCAAAGTATTATTGCGGTCAATATCCATGCACTTATGCAGTTCTCTCTCTGCACGGTCCCACTGTTCGCTGTCCATATAGAGCAGTGCCAGAAGCTGATGTGCCCGGATGAACTTCGGATTCAGGGATAACACCTTTTTCAGCTGGATGATGGCCAGGTCTTTGCTGTCCTGATTGCAATAGACCAGTGCCTGATTATATTTTTTGATCGTCTGGTTAATGGCATCCAGGCGGGTCGCATTGGACTGCAGCATATTGATATAATCGTCCGCAATATTTTTCTCGGGCCGCATATTTTTGCTGATGACCCATTCGCTCAGTGCCGCCACGACCTCTCCGGTCTCAAAATATACCAGTCCTAACAGATTTCTGGCTTCGATATTATTTTTGTTGAATTTCAGACTCTGCCGTAAGCTGTTGATCGCACCCGTAAGATCCCGTACTCCCGCTTTCTCCAATCCGTCGTTGTAAAAACGGTTGGACATGCACATGATCTTTTTATAGAGGGATACATCTGCTCCACAGGATGTACAGAAATCATGCTCCGACAGATGGCAGCCGCAGTTATAACAAAACATGCTTTCCCTCCTTATTTCTCTTCTTTTTCTTCTGCTTCTTTCATCATCTTCACCAAAAGATCCGCCGCATCGGTCAGATCCTGATTGTAGATAGCTTCCTCAGCATCTTCCACTTCCAGGCTGGGATGAAATTTCTTCAGTTCTTCTTCAAAATTGATCATGGTCCAAAGACTCCTTTATTTCCCCGACAAGATACAGGCTTCCGGCAATGTACAACCGTTCGCCGGGCGCTTTGCCCGCCAGCTGTTCCCGAAACGCCGCATCCGCTTCCGTATACATAGTAAACCGGTCTTCCGGATAAGCTGCCAGTAAACCTTTAAGTTCTTCCAGCGAAAGTGACCTCGCCGTCCGCATATGCGTAAAAGCGATCCGCTCGAATAATCCCGACGTGATCACCCTCTGTATCATATGCCTGCAGTCCTTATCCGCCGCCACACCAAATAACAGTCTCCTGCCCTCCGTGCAGCCGTCCTGTTCCACGGTATCCAGAAAAGCCCGGATGCCGTCATCATTATGCGCACCATCCACATACACCTCCGGAAGCACTTCTTCCATGCGCCCCTGCCAGAAGCAGCCAAGGATTCCCTGTCGGATCTCTTCCACAGCGGGGCACCCGGCTCCTGCACAGAGTCTGCCGCCGTGCTCCTCCGTATCCGTACTGCGAAACAGCACTTCCACGGCCCGAACCGCCAACGCTGCATTCTCCATTTGGTAACGTGCAATAGTATGCAAAGTAAGACTAATATAATTATAATACTCAGAGCGCAGGGAAAAATCAATGTATTTCTTCCGAAATCCAAGGAAAGTATAGTCCTTTTTCGACACCGGTATCTGTGGGGCACCAAGTTCTGACGCTTTGCGGCAAATTACCGCACTGGCATCCGCATCCCCGTCCAGATACACCACCGGAACACCGGGGCGCAGGATCCCTGCCTTTTCCGCAGCGATCTTAGCCGTGGTGTCTCCCAGGTACTGTACATGATCCAGACTGATCCGCGTGATGACGGTCAGGAGCTTGTTGTCCACGTAATTCGTGGCATCCAGTCTGCCGCCCAGACCGGTCTCAATGATGCAGTAATCCGGCTTTTCTTCTGCAAAACAGAGTAATGCCATGCAGAAAAGGTATTCATAAAAGTTGAGTACAAATTCCGGGGCAGCTTCTTCTCCCGGCAACAAGACTCCCGGGTTAACGGAATTTGCCTCCTGCAGCGCATCCCCTACTGCACAGTAAACCTGTAAAAAAGCTTCTTCGGATATCATTTTACCATTGACGGCAAAACGCTCCCGCATATCCACCAGATGAGGTGAAGTAAATACGGCCGTGCGATAGCCTGCTTCCTGCAGGATCGAACTCATGTAGGCACAGACAGAGCCTTTTCCATTGGTTCCCGCCACATGGATGATCCGCAGATCCTTCTCCGGATTTCCGAGTTTTTTTAAAAACCATTTAAGGTCCCTGCTGTCCGCAGGATTTTTTTTAACAGTAAAGCGGGGCATATCCTTCAGATATGCCACCGCTTCTTCAAACGTTATCATGTCATTACCGAATCTCATCGTATTCCTTATGCTTTACGTTCTTTTTACTCTGTACGTTTCGTTGCAGTTCATGCCAGCTGTTCTAAGCGCTTTGTCACCTGTTCCATCATCTGCTCGTATTTTGCCAGCTTTTCCTTCTCCTCTGCGATCTTCGCTTCGGGAGCCTTGGACAGGAATCTTTCGTTGGACAACATTCCCTTAGAACGTGACAGCTCACCTTCCAGTCTCTTTTGCTCCTTCTTCAGACGCTCGATCTCCTGTGCGATGTCTACCAGCTCCGCAAACGGAATGTACAGGGTAGCGCCGGGGATCACTACGGATACCGCATCGTCTGCGATGCCGGTCTTGTCAGCCTGGATCATGATCTCATTCGCATAAGCAAGGCTTGCAAAGAACAGCTTACCCTCCTCAAAAATCTTACGGATCTCGTCATTTTCGCTGACTACGTATACACTTGCCTTACGGCTGGGTGCCACGTTCATCTCGGTACGGATGTTACGGATACCGCGAACGGCTTCCTTAATCGTCTCGATGGCTTTCTCCTCTGCGGGGAATGCACGATCCTCGCTGTACTCCGGCCACTTGCTGATCATGATGGACTCTTCTTCGTTCTGAATGGTACAGAAGATTTCCTCGGTGATGAACGGCATGTAAGGATGTAACAGCTTCAGGGCATCGATCAGGACGGTCTTTAATGTCCACAGTGCCGCATTCTGGCTGACTGCATCGTCAGTGCTGTACAGACGGGGTTTTACCATCTCAATGTACCAGTCACAGAATTCATCCCAGATAAAGTCATATACCTTCTGTACGGCAATACCCAGTTCGAAGTGATCCATGTTGTCGGTCACGTCTTTTACCAGAGTGTTTAACTTGGACAGGATCCACTTGTCTACGGGCTGTAAATCTGCTGCCGCAGGGGTGGTGATATCTTTTCCGGTCTTCTCCAGTGCCTGCTCCATGTTCATCATAATGAAGCGGGAAGCATTCCATACCTTGTTGGCGAAGTTACGGCTGTTCTCTACTCTCTCATAGTAGAAACGCATATCGTTGCCCGGTGCGTTGCCGGTGATCAGGGTCAGACGCAGTGCATCGGCGCCGTACTGGCTGATGATCTCTAAGGGATCGATACCGTTGCCCAGAGATTTGGACATCTTCCGTCCCTGACTGTCACGTACCAGTCCGTGGAACAATACGGTCTTGAAGGGTTTCTCTCCCATCTGCTCGTATCCGGAGAAGATCATACGGATAACCCAGAAGAAGATGATATCATAACCGGTTACCAGTACATCTGTGGGATAAAAATACTTCAGATCCTCGGTCTGCTCCGGCCATCCCAGGGTCTCAAACGGCCACAGTGCGGAGGAAAACCAGGTATCCAGCGTATCGGGATCCTGTGTAAAGTGGGTGCAGCCGCACTTGGGACATACCTTCGGCATCTCCTTGGCTACGACTACTTCACCGCAGTCATCGCAGTAATAAGCGGGAATCCTGTGTCCCCACCACAGCTGACGGCTGATACACCAGTCGCGGATGTTATCCGTCCAGTTAAAGTAGTTCTTCTCCATACGCTCGGGGATCAGCTTGATCTCACCATTTTTCACAGCTTCTCTTGCAGGTTTGATCAGTTCATCCATCTTAACGAACCACTGGTCTTTTACCATGGGCTCGATGGTGGTCTTACAACGATCATGGGTACCTACGTTGTGTACATGATCCTCGATCTTCACTAACAGACCCATCTGATCCAGTTCTTCCACGATGGCTTTTCTCGCCTCATAGCGGTCCATGCCCTCGAACTTGCAGCCGTTTTTATTGATGGTGGCATCATCATTCAGGATGTTGATCACGGGCAGATTATGACGCTTACCAACCTCAAAGTCGTTGGGGTCATGCGCCGGAGTGATCTTCACGACACCGGTACCGAACTCTCTGTCTACATAAGCATCCTCAACGATAGGGATCACACGGTTTACGATAGGAAGCAGTACCTTTCTGCCATGCAGATGGGTGTAACGCTCATCATCGGGATGGATGGCTACTGCGGTATCACCTAACATGGTCTCGGGACGGGTAGTGGCAAAGGTCAGGAACTCTGTGGTGCTGGGAGTTCCGTCCTCGTTCATCAGCGGATACTTGATGTGCCAGAAATGTCCTGCCTGCTCCTGATATTCTACCTCTGCATCGGAGATGGAGGTATTACATACGGGACACCAGTTAACGATACGGGCACCCTTGTAGATATAGCCTTTTTCGTGCATCTTCACGAATACTTCGGTAACTGCCTTGTTACAGCCCTCATCCATGGTGAAACGCTCTCTGTCCCAGTCGCAGGAAGATCCCAGCTTTTTCAGCTGTTCGATAATACGTCCGCCGTATTCCTTCTTCCACTCCCAGGCTCTCTCTAAGAACTTTTCACGACCCAGATCGTGCTTGTCGATACCTTCTTCCTTCAGCTTCTGGATGATCTTGACCTCGGTAGCGATACTTGCATGGTCGGTGCCGGGCTGCCACAGTGCGTTGTAACCCTGCATTCTCTTATAACGGATCAGAATATCCTGCATGGTGTTGTCCAGTGCATGCCCCATGTGGAGCTGTCCTGTGATATTTGGGGGCGGGATCACGATAGTGAAGGGTGTCTTACTGTGATCTACCTCCGCATGAAAATACTTTTTGTCAAGCCACTTCTGATACAGTCTGTCTTCTATGCCGCTGGGGTCATAGGTTTTGGCTAATTCTTTGCTCATTGCTTCCTCCTTAAATTCTCCTGAAACTAAAGAAGCCCTCTGCCGACTCTCGTCAGCAAAGGGCGTCAGTAACGCGGTACCACCTTTGTTCACAGCTTGCGCTGCCTCGCGACTTCTTACAAAGTCCTATCCGGTAACGGGGATAACTCGTGAGAACTTACGCCCGGAATATCCGGTCTCGGCTCTCCGGCTTGGAAGCTACCTTCCACATTCCTGTCTTGAAGCAGCCTTCCAGCGCATACATGCAGCCGCTCTCTCTGGTAAGGGGATATGTGTACTCCTCTTCGTCATTGCCTTTTGATCTGTAAAACTTCTAATAAAAAATATAGTACAGGAAGCAATCCTTTGTCAAGAAAATCTTGTTTTCCTACAGATTGTATGATCAACGTTCAAAACTGGCATGGTAAAAAAAACATATTCTGGCTCTTTTAAGCAATCCACTTTTTCTATACACTGAATCCTAACATATCCCACCGAACAAATGGGAATTATGAAAAAGAAATTAAAAGAGGAGATCATCATTATGGAAAAGAAAAAATCATACGGCGTATTGATCGCGGGAGCCATTCTCCTGATCCTGGGAATCGTCCTGGCAGTCATTACCCACAATAACAGTTATCAAGAGTCCGTTGCTTATGGCAGCCAGTTAAGTGATGTCAAGGCACAGCTGGAAGAAGTAGAAGCTTCCATTGAGGCAGTCACCGGCGGCACAGCAGACGGTGATCTGGATGCCCTGAATGCGCAGAAGGATGAATTGGCCGCTTCGAAGTCCACTCTGTCCGACCAGAAGCTGTCCGCAGAGCGCCCTTACTCCTACAGCCTGGTTCTGGTATTCTTCGCTATCCTGTTAACTGCCAAGGGATTGTACAATGCCATCGCAGGCGTTCCTTCCGCAGAAAAAAAGGTGGATGTAACCAGACTGGCTCAGGCAGGATTATTGGCGGCTCTTTGCTACATCGGCTTTGCTTTTTTGAAATTTGACATTCCCGTTCCCGGCAGTCTGGAAAAAACCGCAGTGCACTTCGGCAATGTTTTCTGTGTACTGGCTGCTCTGCTTCTGGGTGGTTACTGGGGTGGACTTGCCGGTGCCGTGGGTATGACCATCGCTGACCTGACTACTGCTTATGTAACCAGTGCTCCCAAGACTTTCCTATTAAAACTGTGCATCGGTCTGATCGTAGGTCTGGTAGCTCACAAGATTTTCCACCTGAGTGCTGAGCATCCGAAAAAATATGTGGCTCGTGTCACTATTTTAGCTTCTGTCTGCGGTATGGCATTTAATATTGTAGCCGATCCTTTGGTAGGGTACTTCTATAAGACATATTTGTTAGGGGTGCCTCAGGATATTTCCAAGGCATTGGCAAAAATTGCAACCGGTGTTACTGCCTTTAATGCTGTCTGGGCAGTTGTTTTGGCAACCGTCCTTTATCTGGCACTTCGTCCGGCACTGAAGAAAGCAGGATTATTCCATGAAATGTAATGCTAACAATTGTAATACTACTGCTCATAAAGGCGGGGATTTCGTTCCCCGCCTTGCTATGATCAATGATATTGCCGGTTTCGGGCGCTGCTCCACCACCGTGTCCCTGCCCGTGATCAGCGTAATGAAGGTACAGGTATGCCCTGTGCCTACTTCTGTTTTATCAAACCATTTGGGATTTCCTCTCTGCCATTTTGATGACTACACCTCTCATATGCGAGATTATATAAAAGTGTGGAACGAACTGGGACTTACCTTCGATGGGTTATACTGTGGATTCTTAGGAAATGAAGAGCAGATCGACATTGTACGGGAATTCGTGGAAATGTTCCGGCCGCCCCTGTTTTTGCTGGATCCGGTCATGGGAGACCACGGCAGGGCCTACTCCTCCATCACAGAGACGCATGTTCAGAAGATGAAGGAACTGCTGCCTCTTGCGGATATTATCACGCCGAATATCACGGAAGCCTGCCTGCTGACCGGCACTCCCTGGAAGGATGGGGAATGGACGATGCAGGAGCTGTCCGGATTGTGTGAGCGGCTGGCTTCTCTGTGTCTGAAAGATTCTGTCAGTGCATCCATCGTCATCACCGGGATCCGCCAGGGGGATTTTCTGGTGAACTTTCTGTGGGACGACGGCGTCTATACCACCGTAGCCAGCCCTATTGCCGGAGCCTCCCGCCCCGGCACCGGAGACATCTTCGCCTCCATTCTCGCCGCCGATGCCGTCCGCGGGGAGACCTTACTATCCTCCGTGCAAAAGGCAGCGAACTTTGTAGGGCTGTGCATTGCCGGAAGCGAAAAGGCGGGAACACCCGTGCAGGAGGGCGTAGTGTTTGAAAAGTATCTGGCGGCGCTGTTGTAAGAAGTATTAAAAATCAATGATGCGATTGACTTTTCACTTCATCTCTTTTATATTTTATACTAGAAAAGGAATTGTGGTTATTCTCAAATGAGATCCCGTATAGCGGATGCTTAAGCGGTGTGCTACGATTCTTTTTTTATATTATACTGGCTATCCTCCATCTGGAAAGGGGGCATTAAAATTGAGTAATTTGGCACATACTGATTCTATGATAAACGAAATCAGAGAATTGTTATTAAATGCACGTCAGCGTGTGGCGGTACAGGTAAATACGGAGTTGTTGTCTACCTACTGGAATGTAGGAAAGATCATTGTTGAACATGAGCAGGAAAGCAAAGATCGGGCAGATTACGGAAAACAGACACTAAAACAGCTTTCAAAAGAGTTAACAAAAGAGTTTGGAAAGGGGTTTTCTGTTTCCAATCTATACAATATGCGTCTGTTCTATATGCACCATCAAAAATTCCAGACAGTGTCTGGAAAATTGTCTTGGTCGCATTATTGTGAGCTGTTGACGATTTCAGACCCGGACAAACGCAGTTTTTATGAAAAGGAAACCATCAACTCCAGGTGGTCGATCCGAGAATTAAAGCGGCAGATTTCCACTTCTCTCTATGAACGGTTATTGCTGTCAGAAGGAAAGACGAACAAGGAAACGGTACTTGCCCTTGCGGAAAAAGGTATTGAAATGACTACACCAAGCGACATTATCAAAGACCCTTATGTTTTTGAATTTTTGGGTGTGCCGGAAAACAAGCCCATGCTGGAAAGTGATCTTGAAAAAGCATTGGTCGCGCAGATTGAAAAATTCCTGTTGGAATTAGGTCGCGGTTTTATGTTTGTAGGGACACAGCAGCGCATTACCCTGAACAATACCCACTACTATGTGGATATGGTTTTCTATAATAAAATTCTCCGGGCGTATGTGCTGATTGAATTAAAGACCACCAAACTCACGCCGGAAGCCGCCGGGCAGCTTAATATGTATCTGAACTACTACGCCGCAGAAGTAAATGATGAACATGATAATCCACCCATCGGTATTATCCTTTGTACAGACAAAGACAGTGTAGCTGCTGAATATGCTCTCGGAGGTCTGTCCAACAATATCTTTGCTTCACGCTATGTTTCTTATATTCCAAATAAGGAGCAGCTCATCGCACAGGTAGAAGCTGTTTTGAAGGAATGGCACAAACTGGAAAAAGAATTCTAACATTACCGCCTGAGGGAATCACAACTCCACTCAGGCGGTAATACCAAGAAATATTTTATTTAAACTCCACCACAACGCTGCCCATAGCACATTCCAGCTCCATATTTTTAGAAGCG
>ENA-UALO01000943-UALO01000943.1-human-gut-metagenome-genome-assembly--contig:-NODE-943-length-10493-cov-7.117455_pt1 | contig 10493 bp, 7 predicted proteins | sample MGYA00243701_ERZ654470 | MGnify/ENA primary metagenome ERZ654470 (study PRJEB26926, sample SAMN06164444) | human gut metagenome | biome: ENVO:00009003; feature: ENVO:2100002; material: ENVO:00002003...
ACGAGATGTCTTAGGGTCTCGTGGGCTCGGAGATGTGTATAAGAGACAGGCGCTGCTCGCCGTGGACGGGGATAAAGTACTTGGGCTTTGTCAGCGCGTGAATGATCTTGAGCTCCTCCTGGCAGGCGTGGCCCGAAACGTGCAGCATATCCGCGCGGTCGTAGATGACCTCCACGCCCTTGCGGAAGAGCTCGTTGATGACGCGCGAGACGGTATTTTCGTTGCCGGGAATGGCGGAAGCCGAGATGATGACGCGGTCGCCGGGGCCGACCTCGATCTGCTTGTGCTGGGAAAAGGCCATGCGGTACAGGGCGGACATCTCCTCGCCCTGCGAGCCGGTGGTGACGATGACCTGCTTTTCCAGCGGCATCGACTTGATCTTGTTGATGTCGACGACGGTGTTCTTCGGCGGCTTCATGTAGCCGAGATCCATGGCGACTTTCGTCACATTTTCCATGCTGCGGCCGGTGACGGCCACCTTGCGTCCGCACTCCGCCGCCGCGTCCATGATCTGCTGGATGCGGTGGACGTTGGAGGCAAAGGTCGTGACGATGATGCGCTGCTTGCAGCCCTGGAAGAGGCGGTTGAAGGTTCTTCCCACGGTGCGCTCGCTCATCGTGTAGCCGGGGCGCTCAACGTTCGTTGAATCCGCGAGCAGCGCGAGAACGCCCTGCTTGCCAAGCTCGCCGAAGCGGGCAAGGTCGATCACCTCGCCGTCGATGGGCGTTGAGTCGATCTTGAAGTCGCCCGTGTGGACGATGGTGCCGAGCCCCGTGTGAATGGCGAAAGCCACGCTGTCCGCGATCGAGTGGTTGACGTGGATGAACTCCACGCTGAACTTGCCGGCCTTGACGGTCATGCCGCTTTCCACCGTGACGATCTTCGTGGTTTTAAGAAGGCCGTGCTCTTCGAGCTTGAGGCGAATGAGTCCCGCCGTCAGGCGCGTGCAGTAGATGGGAATATTCACCTTTTTGAGGATATAGGGCACGGCGCCGATGTGATCCTCGTGCCCGTGGGTGATGAACATGCCGCGGATGCGGTTCTTGTGCTTGACAAGATAGCTCACGTCGGGAATGACGCAGTCGATGCCGTACATATCGTCGCCGGGGAAGGCCATGCCGCAGTCGACCACGATGATCTCGCCGCCGTACTCGTACACGGTCATGTTCTTGCCGATCTCATTGAGACCGCCGAGAGGGATAATTTTCAACTGTTCAGCCAATGCTGGTTCAACTCCTTTTGATTCGTTTGAAATATAAAAAACGATAGATTTGTTTTGAATTTGTTTTCTGTCCGGGTCAACAGGGCGCAAGGCAGAAGAGACGTCCGTGCGCATGCTTCGCCCTGCATCACGAAGCATTTGCACCTGCGGCGCCTTAAGGAGACCCATATGGACTTTTTTATAAAAACCGCGGACAAGCCGCAGCCAAAACCGAAGAAAAACAGACCCGTGGGCAGAAATACCTCACGTTTTCCTGCTGTATGCGAAGTAGTATAGCACATTCCGTGTAAAAAGTATACCACATTTTTGTCGAAGGACAGATTTTTAATTTAATGTGGTGACTTTACCTTGTCACCGCTCTATGAGCCGTGTTATAATGGAACAAGTTATTCCCTGCGCTGAGCCGCACGGCTTATTACCTGGACGGGAGGGCAGCTTTTTATGAAGAACAAAAGGATCAGCAAGCTGGTGGATCCCAGCTTCCGGCTGTATTTTATCGTTGGCTTTGCGTTCGCCGCTGTCACAACGCGCGTGAGCGTTCCGCTCGCCATCTGCGAGGCTGCGGCAACGGCATTCCTCTGGTGGTACTTCCGCCACACGGCGCAGAAGCGCCGCGAGGGCATTCGCAAATACATCGACGATATGACCGATGATATGACTACCGCCGACAAGGCCTCGATGCTCTCGGCGCCGTTTGCGATGATGGTCTTTCGTCCCGACACGCAGGAGATCCTCTGGAGCAACGACAGCTTCATGCAGCTTACCGGTGTGCGCGAGGACCTCTTCGACAACCGCATCGACGATGTTCTGCCCGACTTTCCCACCCACTGGCTGCTGGAGGGCAAGAGTGAATGCCCGGAAACGGTGATGCTGGGTGAGCGCCACTTCCGCGTGTTCGGCAATTTGAGTCATCCATCCGCCCGCCGCGGCGGGCAGGGTCTGCTCGCCACCACCTACTGGACGGACGTGACCGAGCAGGACGCGCTGCGCGAAGAAAACGAGCGCCGCCGCCCCATTGTCTCGGTCATCGTGATCGACAACTACGAAGAGCTGATGAAGGCCGGCAGCGAAGCGTCGCGCAGTGCGGTGCTCGCCGCCATCGACGAAAAACTCAACGCATGGCTTCAGGATTCCCACAGTCTGCTGCGCAAATTTGACCGCAACCGCTACATGCTCGTCACGACCGAGCAGGAGTATCAAAAGCTTCTCGATGGCAAATTCTCCGTGCTTGACGCCGTGCGCAGCGTCGTCACTGAGGACGGCGTGGCCGCAACGCTCTCCATCGGCGTGGGCAAGGACGTGGACGATTACGAAACGCTCTACCAGAACGCCATGCTCTCGATTGAAATGGCGCTCTCGCGCGGCGGCGACCAAGTTGTTGTGCGCAACCGCCTCGACTTCGAGTTCTACGGCGGCAAGTCGAAATCCACCGAAAAACGCACAAAGGTCAAATCCCGCGTGATGGCGAACGCCCTCGGTGAGCTCATTTCCGACGCAGGCCAGATCTTTGTCATGGGACACAAGCACGCCGACATGGACGCCGTCGGTGCGGCGGCGGGCATCTGCTGCATTGCGCGCAAGCGCGGCAAAAAGGCGCAGATCGTCGTCGACATGGAGGATAATGTTGCCAAGCCGATCCTCGCCAAGCTTGCAGCCCTGCCGGAATATAAGGATGTGTTCATCTCCGGAAGCGATGCGTTCATCTCCGCCCAGCCGGGCGCGCTGCTCGTGGTGGTCGACACCAACCGCCCCGACCTTGTCGAATCCGAGCAGCTGCTTGACGCCTGCAACCGCGTGGCGGTCATCGACCATCACCGCCGTGCCGCCAATTATATCGAATCCGCCGCGCTCAACTTCCACGAGCCTTACGCCTCCAGCGCATCTGAGCTCGTCACGGAGCTTTTGCAGTATCTTGCCGACCCGACCGATCTTCTTCGTGCAGAGTCTGAGGCGCTGCTTGCGGGCATCGTGCTCGACACGAAGAATTTCACCATGCGCACCGGCGGGCGCACATTTGAAGCCGCCGCGTTCCTGCGCCGCGCGGGCGCGGACACGTCGGACGTGCAGCGTTTCTTCCAGAGCGACCTTGCCGGCATGATCGAGCGCTATGAGATCATTCGCCACGCAGAGCTCGTCAACGGCGACATTGCCGTTGCCGCCGTCGAAAAGGAGATCGACCGCGTGACCGCCGCCAAGACGGCCGACGAGCTTCTGACGCTCTCGGGCATTCACGCCTCATTCGTGCTGTTCAAGAACGGCACGGGTGTGAACCTCTCGGCGAGATCGCTCGGTGAGATCAACGTACAGTTCATTATGGAAAAGCTCGGCGGCGGCGGCAACTCTACTACCGCCGGCGGCCAGGTGGCCGATGCCAGCGTCGACGAGGTGCGGGCGCGTCTGCTCAACGCCATCGACGAATATATGGAAGAGTAACGCTCTTCCCCACAACGTAAATCACCCCACAAGGAGGACATACACATGAAAGTCATTTTAACACAGGACGTCAGAGGTCAGGGCAAGAAGGGTCAGCTCATCGACGCAGCCGAGGGCTACGCAAGAAATTTCCTGCTGCCCCGCAAGCTCGCCGTGCTCGCCACGGCCGACGCCATCAACACCATGAACTTAAAGGAAAAGGCACGCAGAGCCGAGGAGGCCGCGAACCGTCAGGCCGCCGTTGAAATGAGCGGCAAGCTCAAAAACGTGACCGTGAAGCTCACGGCCAAGGGCGGCAAGGAGGGCAAGCTCTTCGGCGCCATCACAAGCAAGGAGATCTCCGAGGCTCTTGCCAACCAGTTCCAGCTTGACGTGCCCAAGCAGAAGATCGTGCTCGACGAGCCCATCAAGGCCTACGGCACCTACGAGGTGAAGGCAAAGCTCGGCTACGAGGTCAGCGCCAAGTTCTCCGTCAGCGTGAGCGAGGAGTAAGAACGCGCACTATTATGCAATAAGGAGGTTTTCCCGTGGAGGATATCTTCTACCGGCAGATGCCTCATTCTCTTGAGGCGGAGCAGTCCGTGATCGGCTCGATGCTCATCGACGCAAACTGCGTCAAAGACGTAATGGAGCAGCTCCGTCCCGATGATTTTTACCTAAAGCAGAACCGCGAGATCTTTGAAACGATCTACTCCATGTTCGTCTACTCCAAGCCCATCGACGGCGTGACCGTCGCGGGCGAAATGGAGAAAAACGGCACCTACGATGAAAACACCACGCGCCCGTATCTCGCCCAGCTCATGGACGTGACGCCCACGAGCGCAAACGTGATGGAATACGTCAGCATCGTGCGCGACAAGGCGCTGCTGCGCGCGCTCTACACCGCGGCGGGGGAGATCTCCGCCATGGTGCAGGACGGCACGGGCGGCGCGTCCAACGTGCTCGACGCGGCAGAGCAGAAGATCTACGCCGTGCGCCGCGGGCGCAGCTCGCAGAGCATGGCGAACATTGGCGTTGTTTTGCAGGGCGTGCTCGATCACTTAAGCGAGCTGAGCGCCAACGGCGGCAGGACGCTGCCGGGACTTCCCACAGGCTTCGGCGTGCTGGACGACCGGATGAACGGTCTCAACAAGTCCGACCTTGTGCTGCTGGCCGCGCGTCCCGGTATGGGCAAAACGAGTATGGCGCTGAACCTTGCGCTGAACGTCGCCCGCACGAGCGGGCAGGCGGTCGCCATCTTCTCGCTCGAAATGTCGCGCGAGCAGCTCGTCACGCGCATTTTGTCGAATCAGGCGACGGTCGAAAACCAGCGGCTCGTGACGGGCAACCTCCGCGAGGCCGACTGGGTCAACATTGCAAACGCCGCCTCGGTTCTCTCCGGGCTCAATATTCTCATCGACGATAACCCGATGCTCACGGCGGCGGATATGAACGCCAAGTGCCGCCGCATCGACAACCTGGGCTTTGTCGTCATCGACTACTTGCAGCTGATGGCCTCCTCCGGCGCCAAGGGCTACAGCGGCGAGAGCCGCCAGCAGGTCGTCAGCGATATTTCCCGTATGCTCAAGATCATGGCAAAGGAGCTGCAAGTCCCCGTGCTGTGTCTCTCGCAGCTCTCGCGTGCGAACGAAAAGCGCGAGGACAAGCGCCCCATGCTCTCCGACCTTCGTGAATCGGGCGCCATCGAGCAGGACGCGGATATTGTCATGTTCCTCTACCGCGATGACTACTACAACGAAAACTCGGAAAAGCGCAACATTGCCGAGTGCATCATCGCCAAGAACCGTCACGGCGAAACAGGCAAGGTAGAACTCGCCTGGTCGCCGCAGTATACAACCTTCTCCTCACTCGACTACCGGCATGAAGAGGACTGAACTGCCGCGCGCGGAAGCGCTGTGCGCGCAATATCTCAACAAGGCTCAGCGCGTGCTCGCCGCCGTGTCCGGCGGCGCAGACTCAATGTGTCTCCTCTATTTTCTGCGTGAGCAGGGCTATGACGTTTCCTGCGCGCACTTCAACCACCGGCTGCGCGGCGAAGAAGCCGTGCGCGACGAAGAATTCGTCCGCGCATGGTGCAAAGAAGAGAGGATCCCCTTTTACTCGGGTTCCGGCGATGTGCGCGCCCATGCGCACAAAACGGGCAAGACCGTGGAAGAGGCTGCGCGCGATCTGCGCTACGCCTTTCTGCGTGAAACGGCGAAAAAGCTGAATGCGCAGCTCACGCTGGCGCATCACGCGGACGACAACGCGGAAACGGTGCTTTTGAACCTCGTCCGCGGAACGGATCTGCACGGTCTTTGCGGCATGCGGCCAAAGCAGGGCGATCTCGTTCGTCCGTTTCTGGAGCAGACGCGCGCGGAACTCACCGCCTATGCACATTCTCACAACATTCCGCATGTTGAGGATCACACCAACGCGGACCCGAACGCCGCCGCGCGGAACTTCCTGCGCCTTGAGATCCTGCCGCGGCTTCAAACGCTCAACCCCCGCGCAGGCGAGCACATCGCCGCAACGGCGCGCTCGCTCGTCTCGCTCGACGATTCGATCGAGCGGCAGGCAGAGGCTCTCCTCACCGCCGCAGAGCAAAATGATGGCAGCATCGCGCTGCCGCTTACGTCCTTCCGCGCCTTGGGCAGCGCCGTGCAGGCGCGTGTGCTACTGCGCATGGCGGACGCGCTCGGCGTCGGACGCAAGGATATTGGCCGCGACCAGCTGAGCGCCGTTCTCGCCCTTGCGCAAAAGGGCGGCACGGCGGCACGGCAGATCTCGCTGCCGCGCGGCGCGACCGTACGCATGGCAGATGGCTTTCTCACGATGCACCTATCCCCCGCCGCGCCGGAAAAGGCGGCGCTTACGGAGGGCGTTCCCCTTCACTGGGGAAGCTTTGAGCTGACGCTGCTGCGCAGAGCCGACGGCGAGGGCATTTCGCTCCGTGCGCTGGAAAACAGCGAAGCAATTTTCGTCGCCCCGTGCGATTTGAACGCGCGCCTGACGCTCGAGGGCGCAAACGGCGCGCGCAGCGTCAAGCGCCTGTGCGTTGACAAAAAGATCACGCCGCCCGAGCGTGACGCGCTGCCCGCGATCTACGCGGGCGATCGTCTCGCCGCCGTGTGGCGGCTGGGAACGGACGTTTCCTTCCTGCCGCAAAGCGAAGAAGATGCTCGCTTTGTGCGCATTGTTCCCCTTTAAATCATTTTGTGTGCTCCGCGGCGAAAAGCCGCATCGAATACAACAAATACGAATAAAAAGAAAATGGAGAAAAAAGCTATGGCTAAGAGCAATATGGATCAGGACATCCTGAAGGTACTGTATTCCGAAGAACAGCTGAAAGCGCGCGTGCAGGAGATGGGCGACGAACTTTACGAGCGCCTGAAGGACAAGAACCCCCTGTTTCTCGGCGTGCTGAAGGGCTCGTTCATCTTCATGGCCGACATCGTGCGCGCCTGCCAGCTCAAGAGCGACATTGAATTCATCGCCGTTTCGTCCTATCAGAACGCAACGTCCTCGTCCGGTGTGGTGCAGATCACGCACGATCTCCAGCAGGACATCACGGGCCGCGACATTGTCGTCATCGAGGACATTCTCGACTCCGGCAATACGCTCTACTTCCTCAAGAATTACTTTATGACCAAGGGCGCCGCCAGCGTGACGGTCGTGACACTGCTCGACAAGCCCTCCCGCCGCACCAAGCCCATCGTCGCCGACCTTGCGGGCTTTGAAGTGCCAGACGAGTTCGTCGTCGGCTACGGTCTCGACTATGCGCAGAAGTACCGCAACATGCCCTATATCGGCGTGCTCAAGCCCGAGGTCTATTCGGAAAACTAAATCCAGTTCAGAAAAGTGGCACGGCCACTTTTTTGAATATGCAAGGAGGATATCCCATTGACTCAACAGACCAAGCGTCCCAATCTCCTGCCATATCTTCTGGCGCTGCTCGTGCTTGTCGGCATCTACGGCTTCATGAGCAAGCCGGCAGAGCCCGAGCCGTCCTATGCCGAGGTGCGCGAGCTGTTTGAAACCGAGCAGGTCTCCGCCTTCACGGTGACAGACACCACGCTGCGCATGAAGCTGCGCGAGCCGATCGACGGGAAAACGGAGCTTAAAAAAGATCTTTTCAGCGTAACGCTCTTCTACGATGACTTAGGCGAGCTCATCGAGCAGCAGAAAGCCGACGGCATCATCGAGGACTATGACTTCACCGCCGACCATTCGATCAATTATGTTGCGATGTTCGCGCCTTACGTGCTGGCGGTGCTCGGCATCTTTGCCATCTGGTACTTCCTCTCCCTCCGCTCTGCGGGCGGCGGCGGAGACCGCATGGCAAAATTCGGCACGGCCTCCTTCAAGACCGGCGGCGACAACAAACGTCCCACGACCTTCTCCGACGTTGCCGGTGCAGATGAAGAAAAGGAAGAATTGCAGGAGATCGTCGACTTTTTGAAAGCGCCGGGCAAATTCATCGACCTCGGCGCGCGTATTCCCAAGGGCGTGCTGCTCGTCGGCCCTCCGGGCACGGGCAAAACGCTGCTGGCGCGCGCGGTCGCCGGCGAAGCCGGCGTGCAGTTTCTCTCGATCTCCGGCTCCGACTTTGTTGAAATGTATGTCGGCGTCGGCGCGAGCCGCGTGCGCGACCTCTTTGAACAGGCGAAAAAGCTCGCCCCGGCCATCATCTTCATTGACGAGATCGATGCCGTCGGCCGCCAGCGCGGCACGGGTCTCGGCGGCGGACACGACGAGCGCGAGCAGACGCTCAACCAGCTGCTCGTCGAAATGGACGGCTTCGGCACGAATCAGGGCGTTGTCGTCATGGCGGCAACGAACCGCGCCGATATTCTTGACCCCGCGCTGCTGCGCCCCGGCCGCTTTGACCGCCAGGTTTATGTGGGACTTCCCGACATTCGCGGCCGCGAAGAGATCCTGAAGATCCACGCCAAGAACAAGCCCCTTGCCGAGGACGTGGAGCTTTCCACCGTCGCCAAGGGCACGCCCGGCTTCACGGGCGCAGACCTTGAAAACCTCTGCAACGAGGCGGCGCTGCTCGCCGCCCGCCGCGGCAGCAAGCTCATCACGATGTCCGACTTCTCCGAAGCGGAGATCAAGGTCATCGCAGGCCCCGAGAAGAAGAGCCGCGTCGTGAGCGAGCACGAGCGCAAGCTCACCGCCTATCACGAGGCCGGTCACGCCATCGTGATGCACGCCCTGCCCACGCACGATCCCGTGCACCAAATCACGATCGTCCCGCGCGGCGGCGCGGGCGGCATGACGATCTCGCTGCCCACGGAGGATCGCTCGTATCAGTCCAAGCGCTATATGGAAGAGCAGATCGTGTCGCTGCTCGGCGGCCGCGTTGCCGAAAAGCTGATGCTCGGCGACATTTCGACCGGCGCCTCGAATGACATCCAGCGCGCCTCGCAGATCGCGCGCAAGATGGTCACGGTGTACGGCATGAGCGAAAAGCTCGGCTCCATTTCGTTTGAATCCGGCCACGATGAGATCTTCATCGGCCGCTCGATGGCGCAGGCCAAGCCCTATTCCGAGCAGGTCGCCGCGCAGATCGACGAGGAGGTCAAATCCATTGTCGACGCTGCCTACGAGCGCTGCGAGGATATCCTCATGCGTGATCAGGCGCACCTCATCGCCGTTGCCGAGTTCCTGCTTGCGCACGAAACGATGAGCGCCGAGGAATTTGAGGCCGTTTTCACTCCGAAAAATGCCGAGAGTGACAAAATCTAATCTCTCTATGAATGAATGAAATATCTCACCAACCTGCCGTTGGTGAGATATTTTTTCGTTTTTTCGCAAGATTTCCTGCATTTTGACTCTTTCCCCTCTTGCCAATTCCATTCTTTCTGCTATAATGGGGCATTAGTATTAGTTTTATATGAAAGAAGAGAATCGAACATGAAGAAAAGCAGTAGTTTCAGCGGCTCGCTCGGCTTTGTGCTGGCCGCAGCCGGCAGCGCGGTAGGCGTCGGCAACATCTGGCGTTTCCCCTACCTCTGCGCCAAGGACGGCGGCGGTCTTTTTCTGCTCATTTACCTTGTGCTGGTGCTGACCTTCGGCTTTACCCTGCTCACGACCGACGTCGCCATCGGCCGCCGCACGAAGCAGAACGCGCTGAACGCCTTTGCAACGCTCAACAAGAAGTGGCGCTTTCTGGGCTATCTCACCTTCCTTGTCCCCACGCTTATCATGACGTATTACTCCGTCATCGGCGGCTGGATCACGAAGTATTTTGCCCTCTACCTCTTCTCGGGCGGCAGCGCGGCGGCGCAGGACGGCTTTTTCACCTCCTTCATCACCTCCCCTGTCTCCCCCATCGTCTTTATGCTGCTCTTCCTCGCGCTGACGGCGTGGGTCGTGTACTGCGGCGTGGAAAAGGGCATTGAAAAGTTTTCGCGCTACATTATGCCGGGACTGCTTCTTCTCATCATCGGCATTGTGATCTTCTCGCTCACGCTCAGCTACACGGACGAGAGCGGCATGACGCGCACGGGCATGGAGGGCTTCCTTGTCTACATCAAGCCCGACTTCACGGGGCTGACCGTCCCGCGTTTCCTGAACATCGTGCTTGACGCGATGAGCCAGCTCTTCTTCTCCCTCAGCGTGAGCATGGGCATCATGATCACCTACGGCAGTTACGTCAAGGACGACGTTGACCTCAACAAGGCCAACAACCAGATCGAAATTTTCGACACGGGCGTTGCTTTCCTCGCAGGTCTGATGATCATTCCGGCGGTCTATGTTTTCCTCGGCACCGAGGGCATGGCCAGCGGCCCGAGCCTGACGCTGTCTCTTATACACATCTCCGAGCCCACGAGACCCTAAGACATCTCGT
>ENA-UALO01000954-UALO01000954.1-human-gut-metagenome-genome-assembly--contig:-NODE-954-length-10441-cov-9.942326_pt1 | contig 10441 bp, 8 predicted proteins | sample MGYA00243701_ERZ654470 | MGnify/ENA primary metagenome ERZ654470 (study PRJEB26926, sample SAMN06164444) | human gut metagenome | biome: ENVO:00009003; feature: ENVO:2100002; material: ENVO:00002003...
GCCTCCTCCAGCTGCCGCTGAAAGGGCACCCCCGCCAGGGGATGCCCGCTGCCAAAGTCCTCCGGCGTCACGTTTACCAGCAGGCCGCCGTTGATGTTCTCCCGGTCCCGGGCATATGCGCTCATGCCGTTGGTGACCACCCGCCCCTGCTCCGACGCAGCGGCCACCACCTGTCCCCCGGGGCAAACGCAGAACGAGAAGGCGCTGCGCCCGTTTTCCAGGTGGCATGACAGCTTATAGCTTGCGGCGGGCAGACACGGGTGCCCGGCGAACTGCCGGTACTGGGCTGCGTCCATGTCCGATTGCCGGTGCTCGATCCGCATTCCCACGGCAAAGGGCTTCTGCTCCATCTGTACCCCTGCGGCGTGCAGCATTTCAAAGGTATCCCTTGCGCTGTGGCCCAGGGCCAGCACCGCATGCCGGGCCGGCAGCACATACGGCCCCTCCGGCCCTTTAACCTCCAGCCCCTCCAGGGCCCCGTCCCGGACCCGCAGTCCCGTGACCCGGTGCCCGAACCGCACCTGCGCCCCCAGGGACAGCAGCTGCCGCCGCAGGTTCACCAGGGTCACATGGAGCATATCCGTCCCCACATGGGGCTTGGCGTCGGTGAGGATGCTCTCCGGCGCGCCGCAGGCCACCAGCTGCTCCAGGATCCACCGGTGCCGCCGGTCCCGGGTGCCGGTATTCAGCTTTCCGTCGGAAAAAGCGCCTGCGCCCCCCTCGCCGAACTGAACGTTGGATTCCGTATTCAGCGGGCCGCCCCGCCAGAAGGCTTCCACGTCCCGCTGCCGGGTCACGGCGTCCCGGCCCCGCTCCAGGATGATGGGCCGCAGCCCGCACCGGGCCAGCACCAGGGCCGCGAACAGCCCTCCCGGCCCCGCGCCGATGACCACCGGCGGCGTCTCCGGCGCCCGGAGCACCTCCGGCAGCCGGTACGTTTCCGGCGCATACGGCGTTACCCGCTTATCCCGCACCCGCCGCAGCACGGCTTTCTCCTGCCGCAGCTCCACCGCGGCGGTGTACACCAGCCGCAGCTCCTCCCGGGCGTCAACGGACCGGCGCAGCACCTGCAGGGACAGAATGTCCCCCTCCGGCACCCGCAGCAGCCGCGCCGCCTTTCCCCGCAGCAGGGCCTCCTCCTGGCCCGGGGCCAGCTTCAGCCCCTCAATTTTCACCATAGGCCGCACCCTCCTGACTTCACAAAAAGTTCAAAATTTTTGCCGTTTTTTAAAGCTCCAGTTAAGGTTTCCGCGTATACTATAAACCATCGAAAGGAAAACCACAGCGGCGGCGGAGCACGATACCTCATGATACCACATTCCACCCCGCCCGACAATAGGAGGTTCACAGTTATGTATAACGGCGTCAACGACGAGAACAACGAGAGCAGCTTCAACAGCGATGAAAACCTGTATCATTACAGTTATTCCAAGGACCAGGCTCCCCAGCCCGGCCAGCCGGACCCCAGTCAGACCAGCTGGCAGCCCGCTCCCCGGCCGGAGCCCCAGGCGGCGCAGGAGGATCAGACCTCCTGCACCACCGGCGATTATCAGGATGAACCCCGGATTCCCAAGACCAACGGGAAGAGCTTCTGGAAAAAGACCGGCACCAAGGTCACGGCCCTGGTCCTGTGCTGCGCCCTGGTGGGCGGCCTGTGCGGCTTCGGCGGCGCGTCCCTGGCCCGCAAGACCGGCAAAACCGCCATCCAGGAAACCGGCCGCACCGCCTCTGCCGTCAGCGTCAAATCTGTGGACGGCCAGACGCTGATGAGTCCCGCCGAGGTGTACGCCGCCACGGTGAACAGCGTGGTATCCATCAACTGCTCCGCCGTGTCCACCAACATTTTCGGCCAGAAGGTGGAGTCCGCCTCCTCCGGCAGCGGCTTCGTCATCACCCAGGACGGCTATATCGTCACCAACCAGCATGTGGTGTCCGGTGCCAGCAGCGTCAACGTCACCCTGTATAACGGCGATACCTATCCCGCCACTGTGGTGGGCGGCGACAGCGATTACGATGTGGCTGTGCTGAAGATCGAGGCCACCGGTCTCCAGGCCGTGACCCTGGGCAAGAGCGCCGACGTCAACGTGGGCGACACGGTGATGGCCATCGGCAATCCCCTGGGCGAGCTGACCTTCTCCATGAGCCAGGGCATCGTGTCCTGCTGCGACCGGGCCATCAATGTGGACGGCACCCCCTTCAACATGCTCCAGGTGGACGCCTCCATCAACCCCGGCAACTCCGGCGGCCCCCTGATGAACCTGTACGGCGAGGTAGTGGGCATTGTGTCCGCCAAGTATTCCAGCTATTCCGACACCACCGTGGAGGGCATCGGCTTTGCCATCCCCATCAGCGATGTCCAGACCATCATCACCGACATCATGGAAAACGGCCAGGTCACCGATAAGGCCTACATGGCCATCAAGGCCGGCAGCATGACCGAGCAGATGGCCGCCCAGTACAACATCGACGTGACCAAGGGCGTGTTCGTCTACGCCGTGGAAAAGGGCGGCGCCGGGGAAAAGGCGGGCCTGCAGCTGGGCGACGTCATCACCAAGCTCAACGACACGGACATCACCTCCATGAGCGACCTGTCCATGGCCAAGAAGAGCTATAAGGCCGGCGACACCGTCACCCTTACCGTGTGGCGCGGCGGCCAGGAGATCACCCTGAGCCTGACCTTTGACCAGCAGCCCCAGACCACCGGCACCGAGGACGATTCCTCCAACCGGAACCAGGGCCAGCAGGATTCCTACGGCGACCTGTACGACTACTTCTTCGGCCGGGGCAACGGCGGCCGCGGCAACTAAGACAGCGTGACCGCTTCTCCGGAAGCGTCACTGGATATATTTTGCATTCCATTTACTCTCTCTTTCTTCTTTCATCTTTCTTCCTTTAAGCGTGGGCGGCGGCTCCGGTATCCGGGGCCGCCGTCCACGCGCGTTTTTTTTGCAGGGGCGGACGACTCTGTCCGCCCCATGGCCGTACCCCGTCCCCCCACGCCTGCCTTGGGCACATACTCCCCTGTCATATCCCCGCATACACTTTCAATAGGCGGCCCGCCCTGCGGGAGCGCCGACTTATGGGGAAAGCGAGGAAATTGACCATGAAAACAACCTTCCGCAGGCGGGGGATCGTGCTGGCGGCGGCGCTGGTGCTGCTGTGGGCCGTCTCCGCTGCCGACACAGGCGGCGGACCTGCGTCCTTTGTGGGCACCGGCTGGGCGCTGCTGCCTCCGGCGGTGGCCATCGTGCTGGCCTTTGTCACCAAGGAGGTGTACTCCTCCCTGCTGGCCGGGTGCGTGATGGGGGCGCTGCTGGCAGAGGGCTTCGCCCCCTGGCGGAGCTTCGAGACGCTGTTTCTGACCCTTATGGAGGGCATTGACCGGAAGATCTTCTTTTTCGACGTGCTGCTGGGGGCCATTGTGGTGCTGTTTGCCCGGTCCGGCGGCTCCCGGGCCTTCGGGGAGTGGGCTTCCCGCCGGGTGCGCTCCCGCCGGGGAGCGGAAACGGCCACGGCAGCCCTTGGATGCCTGATCTTCCTGGACGACTATTTCAACTGCCTGACGGTGGGGGCCATCATGCAGCCCATTGCCGACCGCTTCCGCATCTCCCGGGAGAAGCTGGCCTTTCTCATTGACGCCACCGCCGCCCCGGTGTGCATCATCGCGCCCATCAGCTCCTGGGCCGCCGCCGTGTCGTCGTACATTCCGGCGGAATACGCCGGAACGGTCAACGGCTTCACCCTGTTTCTGCGGGCCATCCCGTATAATTTCTACGCCCTTCTGATGTTGTGGATGGCGTTCGTGGTGGCCCTGACGGGCCGGGATTTCGGCCCCATGTACCGCCGGGAGCAGCTGGCCGCCGTCCAGGAGCCGCCCCGGGATGACCGATCTTCCGCCGGCCAGTTTAGCCCCCGGGGCCGGGCGGTGGATCTGCTGGTGCCCACGGTGTGCCTCATCGTCTCGGTGGTGTGGGGCATGGTGCTGCTGGGCCGCCGGACCTGCCGGGAGGGGGGGCTTCCCCTGACGGCGTCCAACGTCTTTGCCAACACCGATGCGCCCATGGCCCTGTGCTTCGGCTGCGCGGTAACGCTGCTGGTGATGGCGGTTTTATACATTCCCCGGGGTGTGGTGACGTTTTCCGGCTATGTAGAGGGCTTTCTGGATGGCTTCAAGCTTATGACCCCGGCGCTGCTGGTGCTGACCTTTGCCTGGGGGCTGAAATCCTTTGCCGCCCGGCTGGACGCGGCGGCCTTTGTCCAGGGGCTGTTTGCCGGGCGTGAGACCTTGACGGCCCTGTTCCCGCTGGTGCTGTTTCTGGTGGGCGGGCTGCTGGCCTTTGCCACCGGCACCAGCTGGGGCACCATGGGCATTCTCATTCCCGTGGCGGTGCCGGTGTTTGCCGGCAGTTCCCTGCTGCCGGCGGCGGTGGCGGCGGTGTGCGCCGGGGCCGTTATGGGCGACCACTGCTCCCCTATTTCCGACACCACCATCATGAGCTCCACCGGCGCCGGGTGCGATCACATGGCCCATGTTACCACCCAGCTGTGGTACGGCCTGGCGGTCGGCGCCGACTGTGCGGTCTGCTATCTGCTGGCGGCGGTGCTGGGAGAGCCCTGGCTTCCGCTGGCTGCGGGGGCGGCCCTGGTGGTGGGGCAGGTATTTTTCTTCCACCGGCTGTCCCGGCGGCGGGAGGGGGCGGCATGAAGCAGCTTCCGGTGCCCTTTATCGGCCAGGGGCATAGCCTGCCCACCGGCTGCGAAAGCGTCAGCGCCGCCATGGCGCTGCAATACCTGGGCTTTTCCGTGACGGCGGAGGATTTTGCCCGGGACCATCTGCCCTCGGCCCCGTTTTACCGGGATACCGGCGGCGTCTGGCATGGGCCGGACCCCCGCCGGGCCTTTGTGGGGGACCCTCACGACCCGGACGCCCTGGGCTGCTGGGCCCCGGCGATAAAAAGCGGGATGTCCCGCTTTTTGGCCGGTTTGGCCCGGGACAAAGCCGGGATTTACCGGGTCAAAAACGAGACCGGAGCGGAGCTTGGCTATCTGTGCCGCCGGTATATCGACCGGGGGATTCCGGTGCTGATCTGGATCAGCATTGACCTGCGCCCCACCGTCAACGGCCCCTGGTACCGGACGGAGCCGGAGGGCCAGCCCTTCATGTGGATATCCAACGAGCACTGCGTGGTGCTGTCGGGATATGACCGGGAGCACTATATCTGCTGCGACCCCTGGGAGGATCGGGGCGTGGTGCGCTATCCCAGGGAGACGGTGTGGCAGCGGCACCGGGAGCTGGGGATGCAGGCGGTGGCGGTGGAGGGACCGGTATGAGGCGGCGGATAGCGGCGGCGCTGCTGGCGGCGCTGCTGCTGACCGGGTGCGCCCCGGCGGCGGAACCGGCGGCGGAGCTGGCAGAACCGGCGGGAGAGCCGGTTTACATGGCCCTGACCTTTGACGACGGCCCATCCCCTGCCTGGACGCCCCGGCTGCTGGAGGGCCTTTCCCGGCGGGGGGCCAGGGCCACGTTCTTTCTGGTGGGCAGTCAGATCGAAGGCCGGGAGGACCTGGTGCGGCGTATCCGGCAGGAGGGCCACCAGATCGGCAGCCACTCCTTCAGCCACAGGGCACTGACGGAGCTGTCCACCGCCGAGGCCCTGGCGGACCTGGAAAAATGCGACCGTGCCCTGCGGCAGGTGCTGGGGGACGGGAGCTACTGGCTGCGGCCCCCCTACGGCTTCCTATCGGACCGGGAGCTCTGCGCCCTGGGGACTCCGGCCATCTGCTGGTCCGTGGACACGGAGGACTGGAAAAGCCGGGACGTGGACAGCATTCTGGACATTGTTCTGCGGCGGGCGGGAGACGGGGACATTCTCCTGCTCCACGACTGCTACGCCACCAGCGTCACGGCGGCCCTGGAGATCGTGGACCGCTTGCAGCCCAGGGGGGTGCGGTTCGTCACGGTGGAGGAGCTGTTCGCCGTCAAGGGAGTGGAGCCCGCCTGCGGGACCCTGTACTACCGGGTGCGGGAAGAATAAACCCGCATTTTGTCCAAAATGACAATGGACGCGGGGCCCGGCGGGGCATATAATAAAAACAGACACCGAAAAGGAGCGAACCGCATGAGCAGAACCGTTTCCGTCAACAGCTGCCGGGCCATCTGTACCGTGGCCTGCTGTTGTCATGCCCGGAACGGTCATGCATGGTTTGCCCAGAAAGCCCGGGATTGAATTGCCCGGGAAATGCGCGTATAAGCAGCGGCAGAGCATGCATCCTGCATGCCCTGCCGCTTTTATGTTCCACATGCCGAAAGGAAGCCTGTTTATGTATCCCCAACACATTCAAGAAGCCGCCGCTGCCATGGGCCGCACCCTGACGGAGAGCGCCACGCCCCTGTACGGCAGCGGCCTGCGCCTGCCGGACCGCCGGGCGGTCATCGACCTGGTCAAGGAGGTGCGCCGCCTGCTGTTCCCCGCCTATTTCGGGGACCCGGCGCTGATGTCCCTGGCTCCGGAGAACTATGCCGCCCTGCTGCTGGAGCGCATTTCCGAAAAGCTGACGGCCCAGCTGCGGCTGGCCCTGCCGGAGGACCAGGTGCAGCGGGCGGAGGAGATCACCCGGGAGTTTGTGCGCCGGCTGCCCCGGGTGCAGCGGCTGCTGCTGGAGGACCTGGACGCCACGTTTGAGTCCGATCCCGCCGCTGCGTCCCGGGAGGAGATCATCTTTGCCTATCCGGGCCTGTTCGCCATCTTTGTCTATCGCATTGCCCACCTGCTGTACTGCCAGCGGGTGCCTATGATCCCCCGGATCATGGCCGAATATGCCCACAGCCGCACGGGCATCGATATCCACCCCGGCGCGTCCATCGGGCCCCACTTCTTTATCGATCACGGCACCGGCATCGTGGTGGGCGAGACCACGGTGATCGGCCGGAACGTGAAGCTGTATCAGGGCGTGACCCTGGGGGCCATGTCGCCCCGGGCGGGGCACGCGTCCCTGCCGGGGAAGCGCCACCCCACCGTGGGGGACGACGTGACCATCTATTCCGGCGCGTCTATTCTGGGGGGTGAGACGGACATCGGCGACGGCTCCGTGGTGGGAGGCAACGTGTTTTTGACCCACTCCGTCCGCAGCGGCACCCGGGTGGCCGCCGCCACTCCGGCCCCGGTGATGAAGAATCCCTCGGACCCGTTTGTGTACACCATATAGGGGACGTGTGATCCCTGCCCGGACAGGGCGCCGCCCTGTGCGCGGGGCGCCGGGGATGCTGTCCTCTGCGGGGGGTGTTGAAAGCGGGAAACGGCAAAAAGCGACCCCATCCTCTTCCCGATCGGCGGGAGGGGATGGGGTTATTTCATTTCCTGGACCAGCTGGGCCGGTGTTATCTGGCGGCAGGCGGATAGGGCCTGGGGTCGTCCGTCCGGGAGAGCAGATAGTCTGTGCTGGTGTGATACAGCTCCGCCAGCCGGATGAGCACCTCTGTGGGAATGTCTCGTTTGCCCGTTTCATAGTTGGAGTAGCAGACCTGTGTGCACTGGAGATATTCGGCCAGGTCCCGCTGATACAGGTCGTGGTCCTCCCGCATATCCCGGATTCGTCTATACATCTTCTTCCCTCCTGATGAAAGCTAAAAAAAGTATAGACAAAACAAAATGTTATATTGCGTTATAAAACAAAATGTTATATAATCGAGACAGAGAAAACCACACATCGAATGATAAGGGGAGATTCACATGATTTGGGTTATTATCATAGCCAGTGTCGGAGGATTGCTTCTACTGGCTATCGCAAGAGCACCACACGAAGACCCTCCGCCCAGCGGAAACGCATCCACGGCGGAAACAGCCCGGGGGGCGGCAGAAAAGTACGACAAGGAGCTGGAGGAAAAGTATTTTCAGAGTCCGCTGACAAAGCGAATCATTGCGTCTATCAGCGATGGGACCGGGCGTCTGCCGGAGCAGATCGACGTGCACGCAGATAGGGTCACGGGCCGTACGGAGGGTGCTGTTCGGGCTTTTGATTTCCTGACGGAGCGGGTCCCCAAGCTGGAGAAGAAGAGCTTTGCATATAAAGATACAGTCTTTGATGGCGGTGATTATCATACATTTTATGAGTACTTATCCCCGGAGGAAGCTCTTGCAACGGCGATCAACCGCATACTGGGCGGCGAGTATGATATGAAATGGGTGTATCGGGGAAGTTATCCTCACGTAGAGAGAGACCACGTTGTGCTTACGCTGAAAGCGACAATAGATTTCTAATCAAGGAGGACTGACCATGGCGCGCTGCTACTATCTGGACTACATCAGCAAGGGGTTTCTCAGCAGCTATGACAACGACGAGTACGTCTGCAAGCTGTGCGGCAAGCGGTTTGCCACCAACGACCCCCAGGTGAAGTACACCTGCAACCCCGACTACGGCGAGGAATACAAGAAGTGTCCCGTCTACCGCGACCGCCGCTGACCGAACGAATAAAGCAAGCCCCGGGCGTGGCCCGGGGCTTTCAGCTTGTCAAAAAAGTTTTTTGACAAGCTGAAAGCTCCCTGTCTTATGCGAGACAGGGAGCTTTTTCATCAGGGGATCAATAATATTTCACCAGGCCCGACAGCAGCAGGGTGGGAAGCAGCAGCAGCGCCAGAAATGCCAGCATGTACAGCGGCGACAGGGCCGCAAAATCACCGGCCGTGGTGAGATAGTACGACAGCACCAGGCCGCACAGGCCGCCGATCCAGCCGAGCGCCGTGGACCAGCGCACCGCCTGACACATGCGCTGACTGCCGATGACGGTTTCCGCCATGGGCAGCAGACCGTCCCGGTAGATGATGGCATTGGGGGCCTCCCCACGCTGGCCGGTAAGGTCCGCCAGGGCCAGGCGGGTGGCGACCCCGGGATAGATGGGCCGGGCGTTGAGCCGGAATTTCCGCTTGAGCATGTTGGGGGTGATGTTGACGCCCCGGGTGGCCAGCACCGGCGTGACCCGGTTGCGGCGCAGGGCCCGCAGGGCCCACTCCACGTTCCGGGAGGGCAGGTACTTCACCACGAAGATGGCGGCCAGCCTGCCGTCCACCGACATAAAGACGCCGGTGTCCATTTTCAGGTCACGGGGCAGGGTGATCCGGCGCTTTTTCATGAAATAGGCACTGCCCATGGCCACGGTGGCCCCGCGGATGGTGCAGTCTACGCCGCCGTCCTCGTAATAGTGGAGATCGTGGGCGTCATAGCGGAAGCTGACCTGACCGTCCATCAGCTGCTGGAACAGAGGGGTCAGCTGACTGCCGGCGGCACGGCACAGGGCCTCGGCATAGGCCAGAGCCTGGTTGATCTCCTCGCCGTATACCTTCAGACCGTTGAGCTCCACCGTGCCCACCGGGGCGGAGGCGGGGCCCTCCTTCCCCTTCTTTTGCAGGGACAGGACCCCGGCGGGGAACAGGTCCTCATCCGTTACCACCACCCGGCGGGCGGCGGAGATGGCCCGGGCACCCTTCCAGCCTGCCACGGCGCAGCCGCTTTTGTGCAGGCGGCGGCACAGCAGGGACAGGGGCAGCGTCCCGGACAGAGGCAGGGACAGAGGCACCGTGGCCGACAGCAGCGCCGACCACAGCCAGAGAAAACGGTTCATCTGATGGCCGGCCAGCGCCGCCACCAGGGCCAGCACCGTGGCCAGGGCCAGATACAGCGGCGTCAGGATGGGCTGCCAGCGGGCGGCAGGGTCCGGAGACTGCCACAGACGGTAAAAGCCCTCCAGACGGCCCTGCTGCTTGCAGGCGCCGGCGGCGGTGACGGAGGCCACATACGGGGGAACACCGCCCAGCTGGGCCAGACGGAAGCTGTCGTACCGGGCACGGGCGGCACGGTATTGACCGCAGACGCACAGATACAGCAGCGCCGCCGCCGGGGCGGCAAAGGGCAAATTCGGACAATTTCCCAGAAACAGGCACCAGGCGCTGTCCGCCAGGGCCACCAGGCCGCACAGCAGCGCCGCCGCCGGGGCGGTGACCCGGCCATGGCGCAGATGCTCCCATGCCTCCTGCCACAGGTGGGGGCACAGCAGCAGGCACAGGATCAGCAGTCCTGCCGGGATGCCGCAGCGCAGCCACACATGGTCGTACCACCCCTGGGACAGCACATCCAGGCCGTCAATAACGGCCACGATGACCGTCAGCAGGGCGGGCAGGGCCAGCAACATGCGCTGCCGGTGGGTCCGGGCGCACTGCCATTTGGCCTCCCGGGCGGCGTCGTCCATGGTGGGCTCCGGCTCCGGCGGTTCCTCCGGGGCGTCCGTGGGCTCCTCCAGATCCCGGGCGGGAATGCGGTCCCGGACCCACTGAACGGCGGCGGACAGACGCTGCTTCAGAGGCGTCCGTTCCGGCAGAACAGCGTCCTCCTCGTCCTCCTCCGGCTCCAGGCCGGGCTCGTCGGGGTCCTCCTGCCGGGCCTGTATCCG
>ENA-UALO01000958-UALO01000958.1-human-gut-metagenome-genome-assembly--contig:-NODE-958-length-10432-cov-15.802640_pt1 | contig 10432 bp, 8 predicted proteins | sample MGYA00243701_ERZ654470 | MGnify/ENA primary metagenome ERZ654470 (study PRJEB26926, sample SAMN06164444) | human gut metagenome | biome: ENVO:00009003; feature: ENVO:2100002; material: ENVO:00002003...
TATCAAGCTCTTTGCGTGATTACATTTTTTCTCATTTGCAAAAGCAATCCACTCTCTATTCCCCATTGTTTAAAAAATATTTGATAATATCATCTATTATTGCCTTAAACAACCTACCATAATCAGAACTTCTTACTTCTTCAATATAGAAGCACCTTCGAGCAGGGCGAGCGCCTTGTTCTCGTTCTCCTCCATGATTTCGCGCTCTCCCGGACCTTTGTCATTGATGCCGCAGAGGTGCAGGATGCCGTGGATGATGACGCGGTGAAGCTCATCATCGTAGGTCTTGCCAAACTGCTCGGCATTGGTACGCACGGTATCGAGCGAAATCACAATGTCGCCGTTAATCACATCATCCTCATCATAATCGAAGGTGATGACATCGGTATAGTAATCATGACCCAGATACTCGTTGTTCACTTCGAGAATCTTCTCGTCATCTACAAACATATAGCCTATCTCTCCCACCTTGCGGCCATGAGAGGCAGCTACCTTGCGAATCCAGGCACTGGTGTCGCGCTTCTTGATTTTCGGCATTTTCACGCCATCTACATTGTATGTTATCATACGCTTCTTCCTCCTATTTTTATTTTATTTTTGGTAAAAATTCATCTACTTCTCTTCCGAAGAACCTCAATTCCCTCACCAGCGTTGAGCTGATGCTGCTGTATCTTGGGTCGGAAAACAGCAGGATGGTTTCTACGCCGCCCAACTGCTTGTTGATATCCGCCTGCTCTCGCTCGTACTCGAAATCCTTGGCAGAGCGGACGCCGCGAACCAGGAACTTGGCTCCCAGGCGATGCGCCAGGTCGATGGTGAGGTCATCATAGGCAACCACCTCAAGGCGGTGGCCCTTGGATGCATCCTCCGCATCCACCAGCTCTGCACATTCCTTCGGGAAAACCTTTCTGATATCTTCCACACGCTTCGAGATTTCCTCACTGGCGTGCTTCAGCTTGCTCATCGCTACTGCAATCACGAGCTTGTCGAACATGGGCAAGGCACGCTCGGCGATGTTCTGATGTCCTATCGTAAATGGGTCGAATGTACCCGTAAATATTCCTATCTTCATTACTTTGAACTTTATTCAAACAGGTCGCCCTGCAAGATATTGCTTCCATACGGATTCCTGCCGAGATGATCATAGGCAAGCTTGGTGGCCATTCTGCCTCGTGGCGTACGCTTGATGAAGCCTTCCATGATGAGGAATGGCTCGTAAACCTCCTCTACGGTGCCGCCATCTTCGCCGATAGCCGTGGCAATGGTGCTTACGCCCACCGGACCTCCACGGAACTTGTCGATGATGGTGGTGAGAATCTTGTTGTCTATCTCGTCCAAGCCATACTGGTCGATGTTCAGTGCCTTGAGCGCCATCTGGGCAATCTCGTAAGTGATGGTTCCGTTGCCCTTCACCTGGGCGAAATCACGTACTCTTCGCAATAATGAGTTGGCAATACGAGGGGTTCCACGCGAACGGCGGGAGATTTCCACTGCCGCCTCATCTTCTATCGGCACCTTCAGAAGCATGGCGCTTCGCTTGATAATCTTCTGAAGCGTCTCCGGATCGTAGTATTCCAGATGCAGATTGATTCCGAAACGGGCACGGAGCGGAGCCGTGAGAAGTCCGCTACGGGTGGTGGCTCCCACGAGGGTAAACGGATTCAAATCTATCTGGATGCTGCGTGCCGAAGGCCCCTTGTCTATCATGATGTCGATGCGGTAATCCTCCATCGCCGAATAGAGATACTCCTCTACCACTGGCGAAAGGCGGTGGATTTCATCGATGAAGAGCACATCGTTAGGCTCCAGGGAGGTAAGGATACCTGCCAGGTCGCCCGGCTTATCGAGCACAGGGCCTGATGTAATCTTGAAGCCCACACCCAGTTCGTTGGCGATGATGTTACTCAATGTGGTCTTACCCAGTCCCGGAGGACCGTGCAAGAGGGTATGGTCGAGCGGTTCGCCACGATACTTGGCAGCCTCTACGAAGACTTCGAGATTATCCACCACGCCATTCTGTCCGCTGAAGTCGGAGAACTTCAGTGGGCGCAGTGCTTTCTCGAATTCCTTTTCGGCAGGCGAAACCGTCTGTTGTCTTATATCAAAATCTTCGTTCATTCTATGACTATTATCGATAATATGGGTGCAAAGTTACACATTTGTTGCGGAATTAAAGAAGAAAAGCCGAATTATTTTGCCTCAGATTTTGCACAATCCAAGAAGATTCGTGCAGATTCGTAAGCTCAAACCCGCAAAAATGTTATAATTTGATATTTAATTATTAAATAATTTGCTTATTCGGTAGAAAAGACGTACTTTTGCACCCAATATTGAAAGCGAGGAAAGAAAGAGAGACTATAAATAAGAGAGAAATATCAGGATTAAAAAAAAGAATAGAATTATGCTTAGATTTTTTCAAGGGCTCAGCAAGCTGCTGGCCAATTACACATCTATTTTTGTAATAGGTGTAGCAGTATTTACATTCTTCTTCCCACATACCTTCGACTGGGTGCGCGGAACTACTCAAACCGTCATTCTCGGCATCATCATGCTCACCATGGGCTTGACCCTGACCACCAACGACTTCAAGATTCTGGCTCAGCGCCCGCTGGATGTGTTCATCGGAGCCTGCGCCCAGTTCATCATCATGCCGGGTGTGGCTTACACCCTGGTGCATGTGTGGCATCTTGATCCAGCCCTGGCACTCGGAATCCTGCTGGTGGGATGCTGTCCGGGCGGAGTATCAAGCAACATCATGAGTTATCTCTGCCATGGCGATGTGGCTTTCTCCGTAGGAATGACCTGCGCCTCTACGATTCTTGCGCCAGTGATGACTCCGCTGCTGATGAAAATTACGGCAGGCGAGATTATTCATGTAGACGCTGTGGGAATGTTCATCAACATTCTGATAGTTACGATTATCCCTGTGGCCATCGGCTGCGCTTTGAATTATATCTATGGCAAGAAGGATTGCTTCCCTACCATCCAGAGTCTGATGCCGGGCATCAGCGTTACGTGTCTGGCGATCATTGTGGGAGGTGTGATTTCTACGGTTCACGATGACTTGGTGGCTCGTGGCTTATCGCTTTTCCTCTGGACTTTTGCCGTGGTTTTCTGCCACAACACCCTGGGTTACTGTCTCGGTTGGCTTGCCGGGAAGCTGGCGGGCTTCAATACTGCCAAGAAGCGTACCATCAGTATTGAGGTGGGAATGCAGAATGCCGGTCTTGCCACGGTTCTCGCGGGCAACTTCTTCGCTGCCCAGCCTCTCGCCGTATTGCCTTGCGCCATCAGTTGTGCCTGGCACAGTATTTCGGGCACCATCCTTGCCGGAATCTATCTGAAATGGGATCGCATGCATGAGAAGAAGTAAATGAATTCAGAAAGGATTCATGAATTCGGAAAAAGATAAATACACAAAAAAGGTCGTGAAGTTCTATCAGAAACCTCACGACCTTTTCTTATCTCATTACCTCACGGGTTAACAGGTTAACAGTTAACAGCCGTTTTTTCTATAGTTACTTCCCCGTGGTCAGCAGCTTCACGGCACGCTGAACTATCTCGTTGGTCTCGTTCCAAACCTGGAAGTACTGACTCATATCCCAGATATCTCTTGCTACAAGGGCCTTCAGCTGCAGGGCGAGGTATTTCTTTGTCTGAGTCAATTCTGCCTCATCCTTCGGCTCTATCTTCTCTTTCTTGCCCTCAGCGATAATCGCATCGATGAGCGAAGACGGAACCTCGTAGCTTGCCAGGAACTTGTTGAAATCCTTATACTGGCTCTTCAATTCCTTGCGATGCGCATCGATAAACTTCAGGCTATGGTTGATGACGATGCTCTTGGCTGCCAGCTGACGGTGCATCTTGGTGTACTTGGTAGTATCCAATGGCACGAAATAATCGGGCATGATTCCGCCACCACCATAAACTACACGGTGCTTGCGCAAAGTATAATACTTCAAGCTATCGGAAAGATGGATGCTGTCCTGGTTGGTGAACTCGCCATGCTTGTAGCGATTGTCGAGATCCATCGCATAATCCAGTCTGTCCCCCTTCTTATACGGCTTCTGGATGCATCTGCCGCTAGGCGTATAATAATGTGCGATGGTGAGGCGAATCTCGCTGCCATCATCGAAGGTGAGCGGACGCTGAACCAATCCCTTGCCGAAGGTTCTGCGACCTACCACTACTCCACGGTCCTGATCCTGGATGGCTCCGGAAACAATCTCTGCGGCAGAAGCTGTAAACTCATTGGTAAGCACTACCACCTTACCCTTGCGCCATCTTCCGTTAGCCTGCGCCTTGTACTCCTGACGGGGAGCTGCACGACCACTGGTATAAACGATGAGATCTCCCTTCTGCAGGAACTCGTTGGCTATCTGAGCCGCTGCCTGAAGGTAGCCGCCGCCATTATCCTCAAGGTCGAAGATCAGGTCTTTCATTCCCACTTTCTTGAGCGAATCCATCGCCGTAGTCACCTCCTTGTAGCTGGTCAGCCCGAAGCTTCCCAGTCGGATGTATCCGATTCCCGGGCGAATCATATACGCCGCATCCATCGTGGTTACAGGAATCTTATCGCGCTTCACCTTGAAAGTAAGCTTGTCCTTGATGCCACGGCGCACAATGGTAAGATTTACCATCGTGCCCTTAGGACCGCGGAGGTGCTTCATGATTTCCTCCTTGCTCATCTTCACACCCGAAATAGCCGTATCATTCACCGCAACGATGCGGTCGCCGGCTATGATTCCCACCTTCTCGGAAGGACCATTCACTACGGGCTGGATGACGAGCAAGGTATCATCTACCATGTTAAACTGCACGCCAATGCCATCGAAACTGCCATTCAGCGGTTCATTCATCGCCTTGGTTTCCTTGGCTGTGGCATAGGAAGAATGAGGGTCGAGCTTTTCAAGCATACCTCTGATGGCATCCTCCACGAGCTTGTTCTCATCCACACTATCCACATAGAGATTGGTAATGGCGATTTCCGCCCTACCCAACTTCTCTATCGGGCTGTTCTTGCCCATCTTGATACGCAGCTGGGCACTGGCAGAAGTTACTGTCAGGAACGCCAGGAGCGCTATAAATAGATATTTTTTCATTTACTTTGAACTTATTGCTTAGAAAAGAGAGAATCCTTCGTTCTTCTCTCTTCACTTATCTTAATCTAGCGGAGCTGAGTCTTCCTCCGGAATATCCTCCTCAATCACCAGGTTATCGATGATGAAGTTCTGACGTTCCATCGTATTCTTACCCATATAATACTCCAGGAGCTTCTGCACCTGGTCGGTCTTGTGGAGCGTAACCTGCTCCAATCGCATATCCGGACCGATGAAGTGGGCAAACTCCTCTGGCGAAATCTCTCCCAAACCCTTGAATCGGGTGATTTCCGGGTCAGGACCAAGGTTTCTAATGGCTTGCTGTCGCTCCTCATCACTGTAGCAGTAATGCGTGATGAAATCGCCCTTCTTCTCCTTAGGGCCCAACTTGGCATCGGCATCAGCCACCGCCTGCTTGTTCTTGATCTTGGTTCGCTTGTTGCGCACTCGGAACAATGGAGTCTGAAGCACATACACGTGGCCCTTCTTGATGAGGTCGGGGAAGAACTGCAGGAAGAAGGTAATGATGAGCAATCGGATGTGCATTCCATCCACATCAGCATCGGTAGCCACAATCACCTTATTATATCTCAATCCGTCCAATCCGTCCTCGATATCAAGGGCTGCCTGAAGCAGGTTGAACTCCTCGTTCTCGTAAACCACCTTCTTGGTCAGACCATAGCAGTTTAACGGCTTGCCTCGCAGCGAGAATACCGCCTGGGTGTTCACGTCGCGGCTCTTGGTAATGCTTCCGCTGGCAGAATCACCCTCGGTGATGAAGATGGAGCTTGCCTCCTTCAGCTCGTTCTTGGCATCGCTGAAGTGGATGCGGCAATCGCGCAGCTTACGGTTGTGAAGGTTCGCCTTCTTGGCACGCTCACGAGCCAGTTTGGTAACGCCAGCCATCGCCTTGCGCTCACGCTCACTCTCCTTGATCTTGTTCTCCAGAATCTCAGCCACATCCTTGTGGATATGGAGATAGTTATCTACTTCCTTCTTCAGGAAATCGCCCACATACTTATTGATGGTTTCGCCTCCGTTCGGAGACATTGTGGTACTTCCGAGCTTAATCTTCGTCTGACTCTCAAACACCGGCTCCTCTACGTTCAGTGCAATGGCAGCCACCAGTCCGTTTCGGATGTCGCCATACTCATACTTGCCGTAGAACTCCTTGATGGTTCTGGCGATATGCTCCTTGAAGGCACTCTGATGAGTACCGCCCTGGGTGGTGTGCTGGCCGTTTACGAAGGAATAGTACTCCTCGCCATACTGATTGGTATGGGTAAAGGCAATCTCGATGTCTTCGCCTTTCATGTGAACAATCTCGTAAAGACCCTCGTTGGTCATATTATCGGTCAGGAGATCCTTCAAACCATGACGGCTGAGGATGCGGCGACCATTGTGCATGATGGTGAGTCCGGTGTTCAGATAAGTATAGTTGCGGAGCATCGTCTCCACGAAATCATCGTGGAAAGAATAGTTCTTGAACAGGGTATTATCCGGTTCGAAGAAGATGAAGGTACCGTTCTCGTCCTCCGTATCTTCGGTAACATCGCTCTGCAGAATACCTTTCTCAAACTTCAGATGGCGCACCTTGCCGTCGCGGAATGACTTTACCTCGAAATGAGAGCTGAGGGCGTTCACCGCCTTCACACCCACTCCGTTCAAGCCGACACTCTTCTTGAACGCCTTGCTGTCGTACTTACCACCGGTATTCAGCACGCTCACAGCCTCGACAAGTTTACCTTGAGGAATACCACGACCATAGTCGCGCACGCTGACCCGCAGATGATCTTCGACATCAATCTCCAATCTGGCGCCAGCGCCCATCTTGAACTCATCGATAGAGTTATCTACCACCTCTTTCAAGAGTACGTAGATTCCATCCTCCGGCAGGTTACCATCACCCAGACGACCAATGTACATACCCGGACGAGTACGTACATGCTCCATATCACTCAAGTGTCGGATGTTGTCATCGGTATATTCTACCGGCTGCTGCTCCTGTGGGGCTTTCAATTCATTATTATCTTCTGACATAAAATCCTCCTATGTTTTAGGGGGAATCAAGAGAAATTAAGGAGTTATGATGAAAAGACATCCGTCTTGACCTCCCTAACTCCTTAACTCACTTAATTCCTTATTTAATAATCTTCTTGTAGCACTTTCTGCGCTTGTGCATTACTGGGGTCAAAGCTCCCCACTGTCCCTGCACACCGGCATTGGTTTCCAGCTCAACCTGGGTCTCGCCCCACTCAATACCATACTTCTGGTACCAAGGTATCAGATCGGCAAAGAGAAGTGCATTCGCTCCCTTGGCACGATATTCAGGAAGAATACCGATGAGGAGGAGGTCAACGATGTTGGTCTTGTGCTGCTTGATGGCTCTCAACACATGATACCAGCCGAATGGAAAGAGGCGGCCACGGTGACACTTCTGAAGGGCATGAGCCAATGACGGCATGGTGATTCCCACACCAATAAGCTTATGCTCTCCACCCGTCCAATCCTCGATACAGGTGATGAGGTTGAAGTCGAGGAAACTAAGATACGACTTGATAAGCTGATCTATCTGCTTCTGCGAGAGTTCAGAATATCCATAGAGATCCTTGTAGGTATCGTTGATGAGATCGAAGATTTTCTGACCCATTCCGCCTTGGAAGACTTCCTTCTTAGTAAGCTTGCGCACATGCAGATTGTAGCGCTTCTCTATCATCATCGCTATCTTGGCGTACTTCTCAGGCACCTCATCCGGCACCATAATCTTGAACTCCACGTACTTGTTATCTACCACAAAACCCTCCAGGGCCTCGATGTGCTCCGGATAATAAGGGTAATTGTAGATGGTAGGCATAGTACCCAGCTGATCGAAACCCCAGGTAAGCATTCCCTCAGGGTCCATATCGGTAAATCCAAGCGGACCTACCATATCCTCCATACCTTTCTCTTTACCATACTTTTCCACAGCATCCAAGAGAGCCTTCGAAACCTCACGGTCGTCGATGAAGTCAATCCATCCGAAGCGAACGGATTTCTTTCCCCACTTATTGTTTGCCTTATGGTTGATGATAGCAGCAACGCGACCTGCCAGTTTTCCATCCTTATAGGCAAGATAATACTCTGCCTCGCAGAACTCGAACGCAGCGTTCTTGTCCTTGCTCAGGGTATTCATTTCGTCGCTGAAAAGATTAGGCACATCGTATTCGTTGCCTTCGTAGAGGTCGTAGTGGAAGTCGATGAACGTCTTCAAATCCTTCTTGCTTTCGACCTTTTTAATTTCAATTAATGACATGATTTCAAACTAGTTTGCAATATTATAGGATGCAAAAATAGCAATATTTCGCCAAACGACCAAATATTGCTATCTTTATTTTCAGTTTTTTAGGGGTTCAAGAATGATTACGAGCCACAAAGTGGCTTATATCACCCGATTAGTGGTGGTTTTGGCGGAATCATCTTATAGGATTAGAACTTGATTTTTCAGGAAATCAGCTTATTTTTTTCCGTAATCACCAGCACATGGCTTTCGTCGCTCAGTGTGGTGGCGAAGATATAGGTTTCGCCACCATCCTTCAACTTCAATCGCTTGCGCAATTCTGCTACGGAAAGAGGGAAGTTGCGGGTGGCTATGTTCGCCTTGGTGATTCCTGACAGATGACGCTTCAACTCCTTCTTATTAAAGGAAGAAACGGCGATGATGCGGAAGCTTCTGCCAGGGAAAGCCTCGATAGGCGCCTGGCTCACGAAAAGATGGCTGTTCTTGGAAAGCATCCTTGCATCATATCGATCGGAAAGAACACCAAAACAGCCGGCTTTCATCAACGAGGCATTCGGCTCATAAAGATACTGCATCTCTTCAAGGGTGGATGGGGCTATCTTCACCTGAGAAGACTCCATATCCATCTCGTCGCAGACGAAGGATTGCGCATCATTGATGCAATAAATGCGGAGATTTTCGCCCATATTTCGCGCTGACAGCACTAAAAGGAGCTCTTTGCACTCATTGTTCACGGAGATGATATGAACCTCTCTTACGTGGCTTAATTCGCTTATGGCACGGTGCCAGTCGAGCATCGGAGAGAGTTTGATGATAACGTAATCTGCCTTCGAAAGCAATTCTTCCTGCAAAACGGTGACATCGGGCGTGCAATCCTTCAAGGAAACCACCTTGTTGCCTGCATCGTCTCTACGGGCGGGATCTATGAAGATTATCTTAAGACCAAGGTTGGTCTTAAGTAATGACCGAGGTTGGTCATAAGTGATGCCTAAAGAATCATCATCTGATGCTGCATCTTTTTTCTTTGGATGAAAAGAATGAAGAACCTCAATTCCATCCCCATTCTTCACGATGGCGTTCTTCAATCCCAAGCGCCCGAAGTTCTCCTTTGCCGCCTCGCAGAGATGAGCCTGACGCTCCACATACATCGACTTCACGCCCAACCGGGCTGCGATATAAGAGAAATCTACTCCAAATCCACCTGTCAGGTCAACAAACTCTATTTCATTTTCAGCCTTCATCTCGGTTCCAGATGAAGAAGCCGGCAAGCCGAGCAGTCTCGCTGCCAGTTCTGCCTTGTAAAGCGCTGTAGATTCAGAGGAGCATTGCTCCATAGAAATATGAGGAGGATAGATGATGCCTTCGAGACTTGCCCAACGAGGCAACTTGACACGAGCCATCTTTCGCCCGCGAATCTGATCGAGAGCGAAAGGCATATCTACTTCCGGATACTTGCTTCCGAGAAAAGCCAGCTGGCGGACGTCATCATCCTGGTGCTGGCGAATAAAGTCTTGAGTAGCTTGGTTCATCATTTATGCTCTTTTTATATCTTTATGGAATGGTACTTTATATTTTTATAGCTTAATACTTCTGTTCTTTTAAACCTCTCACGACATAAGGAATATTGCCTGGCAATGGCAAAAAATTGCCCTCCTAAAGGGCAAAAAAATGCCATGGCAAGGCAAAAATTGGAATGAGGCCTTCGCAGTAAAAAAGCCTACTCTCGTTTTTACTCTTCACCCTTCACCTTTTCGTCTGAAACCCCGATAAACACAAGGGATTTGAGTGGTGAAGAGTGGCGCTGACCCTTCACCACTCTTCACCACTCTTCACCTATCCCTATAAAAAGGTGAAGGGTGGGTGAAGAGTCACTTCAACCCTTCACCCACCCAACTACCTATCCTTCAATCGCTTACACTCAAAAGGTGAAGAGTGAAGGGTTTTTGAGAAAATTCTCTCGCATTCGTTCGAATGCGAAGAGAATAAATCCGGTGTCTTAAGAGAAACGATGGATTAGTCAGCCAACTTAGCCTTCAAGAACTCACGGTTCAAGCGG
>ENA-UALO01000959-UALO01000959.1-human-gut-metagenome-genome-assembly--contig:-NODE-959-length-10432-cov-4.950949_pt1 | contig 10432 bp, 11 predicted proteins | sample MGYA00243701_ERZ654470 | MGnify/ENA primary metagenome ERZ654470 (study PRJEB26926, sample SAMN06164444) | human gut metagenome | biome: ENVO:00009003; feature: ENVO:2100002; material: ENVO:00002003...
TCTTAGGGTCTCGTGGGCTCGGAGATGTGTATAAGAGACAGGTGTTGTTCTATTTCAAAAAAGAGTGAAATGATATAAATAAGGCCACGGCTGATTTCATGTTGGAACAGCCGTGGCTCAGTTTATTTTTTTATCCGTACAAACGAGACTGTTCCGCAGATTATGGTTGATTGGTGTGTGCGGTAATATACTATATTCAGAAAAACTATTCAGGAGAGTGTTAGTGTGAGAAAATCAGATTGGGCAAAATGGTTGATCGTGATTCCGGCAATGCTAGGCATTGTGTTGGTAACCTATGTGGATCGTATAACAGATATCTGGGGATTTGGTGCATTTATCTGCCAGCTGATTGCGATTTTAGAATTGGCTTATGGTATGCGAATCGCGATGCTGGCACAGAGTAGAAAGAAGTCCTACCGGTTAACACCGGAAGAACGACATGAGTATGCACAGTATTTATATGAGAAACAATATCAACGTTACCCTGCTGTGGCGAATCAGATGCTTTTGGTTATGGCAAGGATGAGTATACTTCTTGACAATTATGAACGGGCTACACAGGAGCTGGAAGATATTTGTATAGATAAATTTAATCCGGCACAGTTGAAGGTGTATTATTACCTGAAAGTGGTTACAGCAGTAGTGGCAGGAGATACAGAAGGGCTTCAAGAGAGCCAGATGCGTTATGCAGGGATTCCGGATACTAAATGTGTATATCCGACAGAAACTGAGCTTGCTGAGTGGATAGAGCAGAGAGATACAGTGCAGATGGCAGAAGCACTGAAAAAGGCAGTGCCGGATAAGAAAGAGCATCCGGTACGGATCAGTATCATTACTTTGATTCTTGCATATAGTACCTTCTTTTACGGATTGTGGTATGGTATAAACCGTGATATGGGATATGAAGTGAGATATCGTTTCGCAGAAATATCGATTGCTGTTATTACAATCAGTCTGGCGATTCTTTTAATCTGGGGAATCGTAAGCTTGTACAGACACAATTGCCAGGCATTATCCATACAGCCTGGTAAAAACAGAGTGGCATTAATGATCATTTTTGGAGCTGCTGCGATATTTACACTTTTGATTATTGGAATGAGTGGTCTGAGTGTAGTGTTCGGAATGGATGGAGAGGAGACGGTGACTGGTCATGACAGCAAATATACGTATATAACCGTGCAGGAGGATTATGGAGGCGAGCGGAGATATCGAACCAATAATCCATTTGTTATGCAGAGTATGGATGGTCTGTGGTGGTCTTCGGATACAATAGATGAAGAAGATAATCAAGAAGAGGATACTACAGAATTACCGGATTTGGATACAGAGAATTCAACAGATTCAGAGGATATTCAGAGTGGAAATACCATAGAAGATTACGAGACAGAAGGGCAGCATGATGGTCTGACAATTCAAAATGCAATGCTGGCAGTTTATAATTACCTTCAGGAGCAGAATACACTTCAAAATATGGCGTTCAGTTACACGGCGAATGCAAAGGGAGAAGTCTATGCTGTCGTCAGCGAAACGCAGGAAACAAAGAACGGTAATACGGTAAATGTGAGATACTGTCTGTACGATAATGGTTCCAAGACAGATGCAGATGGTAATTCCTGCGAAGAACTGGTGTTAGAAAAAGTATATCCGGATGGCAATTACGAGACCGAATTGGTAGATTTTTATCTGGTAAATACGGATACGATGCAGGTGACAGATGAACAGAAGAATACGTGGTAAAATAAATTCTGGGGAAGTAGGTGCATTATATGACAATGGGAGAAAAAATAAAACAACTGCGAAGTGCAAATGGGTTTACACAAGAAATGCTTGCAGAAAAAATGAATGTGTCCGTTCGGCAACTGTAAGAGTAATTAACTGATGTTAGGAGCCTCAGTCTTTCGGAGGTTGGGGCTTCGATTTGTATCTATGATGATTGCCGGGTAACTTTATTGAATAAATACACATTGACAAGCATCTATGCGTAGGGTAATTTGATATATAGATGATTGCCTATGTGAGGTAGCGAAAATGGAAGCAAAGGATATGATACTAATATGTAAAGCATTATCGGATACAAATAGACTGGAGATTGTTCGGATGCTGTCAGACGGAGAAAAATGCGGATGTAAGATTCTGGATAAATTCAATATCACGCAGCCTACTTTATCACATCACATGAAAATATTGGTTGACTGTGGGATTGTAAATGATCGTAAGGAAGGCAAGCGGCATTATTATTCTCTGAACAAAAAAGTAATAAGAGAGGCAAGTTCATTTGTTGAAGCTTTGGGAAGGTAGGAAATGAAAGAAGAATGTATTATATGTAAAGCACCACTTATATATCTTGAAAAAGATGAAATGATGGAGTGTGTGTTATGCCATAAAAAGGAATTAAGCAAAACTAGATGTGAGCAGGGTCATTATGTATGTAATGAATGCCATACAAAAGGAATGGGTGTAATTATAGACATATGTCTTAGTGAAACATCTAAGAATCCGATAGAAATTATAAGAAGAATGATGGCGCAGCCATTCTGTCATATGCATGGACCAGAGCATCATGTTATGGTTGGTTCAGCGCTTCTTACCGCATATAAAAATGCAGGTGGTGAGATTGATTTGCCGGAAGCTCTGCTTGAAATGATGAATAGAGGAAAAGCTGTTCCAGGCGGTGTATGTGGATTCTGGGGTGCTTGTGGCGCCGGAATTAGTACAGGAATGTTTATATCAATAATCTCAGGAGCGACTCCACTTAAAAATGAACCTTGGGGTCTGGCTAATAAAATGACTTCTAAGGCACTTGACGCAATCGGGAGCATTGGTGGACCAAGATGTTGTAAAAGAGATTCCTATATAGCCATAATCTCAGCAATTGACTATGTGGCAGAAAATTTCAATATACAAATGGAAAAGCCTGTTATAAAGTGTATTCATTCTGATAAGAACAACCAATGTATTAAGGAGAGGTGTCCGTTTCATGAATAAGAAAAAAGTCGCATTTATCTGTGTTCATAATTCATGCCGTAGTCAGATTGCAGAGGTATGCAGGTAGATAAAATAATTATCTACCTCCTACCCGATTTTAGTAATTAAGAAAGTTCTGCCACATTCTTGTAGCCCAGATGGAATTAATCATCAATGCCGTATTTATTTTCCAGTGCTTCTTCTGCTAATTCCAGTTCATCTTCCAGTTTTTCAATCGCGCGTTCTCTCGCTTTGTATGTCTCGAAGCTAATCTCTTTCATCTGGTAAGCATACTCAAATTCATCGTCAAGCTTATCCAGTTCGTCATCAACTGCGTCTACCTGTTTTTTCAAAGCGTAGAATTGTTCGTGATTCTCAGATGCATTTGTAGATGTTTTTGCATTGTTTACACTTTTTGTTATATTACGGACATCGTTTTCATAAGAAGAGAAATCATAATCCTTTTCGTTCACATTCTCTACTGCGTTTTCTGTGTTACTGATGTTATCATCATCGTCATCTGTATTTGATGTTACAACTTCCTGTGTCTTAATTTCTACATCTTCTGCTGCTCCATTATTGGATGAAGTGCATCCTGTAAAAGCAAATATTAATGTGAGAGATAATAAAACTACTAATATTTTTTTCATAACATGTTCTCCTTTCGGCTCTTGGGTGTTTTGTTTTTGCTGTTATATGTATCATATAGGGGGAAGATTAAAAAAAGATTAAAACAAACAATAATTTCAAAAAAAAGGACTCTAGCAACCGAAAACGATTGGTATTATAATAATTACATTATGAGATTACTGATTGTAGAAGACGAGAATGATTTAAGAAACATTGTCAAAAAAAGGCTTGTCAAGGAACATTACAGTGTAGATGCCTGTGGGGATGGTCTGGAAGCGATGGATTATATCGATATGACTTCCTACGATGGTATTATTCTTGATATCATGTTGCCGGGAAAGGATGGATATGAAATCTTAAGAGAATTAAGGCGACGAGAAGATGATACACCGGTTCTGTTACTGACAGCAAAAGACAGCATTGAAGACCGCGTCAAAGGACTGGATCTTGGTGCCGATGATTACCTGATCAAACCATTTGCATTTGAAGAACTGCTTGCAAGAATCCGTGTCATGATGCGTAGAAAGCCACAATTTACATCCAATCAACTAAAAATAGCAGATCTTATTCTGGATCGTGACACAAGAAAGGTTACAAGAGCCGGAAATGAAATTGATCTTTCTGCAAAAGAATTTATGGTTCTGGAATGTCTTATGCGCAACAAAAATATCGTAATGACAAGACAGCAGATTGAACAGAATGCGTGGGACTTTGATTTTGAAGGTGGTTCCAATGTGATCGACGTATACATTCGTTATTTGCGAAAAAAAATCGATGCACAATATGAACAAAAACTCATCCACACTGTTCGCGGTATCGGATATGTAATGAGGGAAAACGAATGAAACAGCTGACGATCAAGAAAAAAATTACGCTATGGTACACCGGAATCATTGCCGTAGTTCTTGGGACTATTTTAGTTCTCGTCCTTCTTTTTGTGGATAAGGTTGGAATTTCTGCGACAGAAGAAGAAATCATTGCCGCAGTGACCGGTTTCTCTTCAAATATTAATTTTCAGGATGATTCCTTTTATCTTGACGGCGATACCGAATTTTACGATGACGGTATTATGTTTTGTATTTATGACAAAAACGGACGCTTACTTTATGGAACGATTCCAACCCAATTTCCAGAAGAAACTATCCTCAAGTCGAATACACCGCGAATGATAACCGGATCAAATCGAAAATGGATGATATATGACAGCGTTTACACTTACGGTGATGATGAGGAAATGTGGGTACGAGGAATTACCTCCGTACATTCTATAGAACTTTTCATGCAGACATCCGAGAAAATGCTGTTGATTGTATTCCCATTACTCATTATTCTGATCGGGGCCATCGGATATTTTATGATTAAGCGGGCATTGAAACAGGTGGATCTTATCTGCGATGAAGTTGAAAACATCAGCAATGGAAAAGATCTTTCCAAACGATTGTCTCTGCCAAAAGCAAAAGATGAATTATACGAATTGTCGGAGAAATTTAACGAAATGTTCGAGCGCTTGGAATTTTCGTTTGAGAAGGAACGTCAATTCACATCAGACGTATCTCATGAATTGCGGACTCCCGTTTCTGTTATCATTTCCCAGTGTGAGTACTTATTGGAAAATGAAAACTTATCTGCGGAAGATAAGGAAGAGATTGCAGTCATCTTAAGGCAGGCAAAACGAATGTCAAAGCTGACAAACGAAATGTTAATGATCGCCAGAAACGAACAGGGCGAGCAGTATTTGATGGAAAAACTGGATTTTGGATTATTAAGCGAACTTGTAATAGAAGAACTGCAGACAAAAGCACAGGAAAAAAATATCGAGATCACCCTGCAAAAGCAGGACGACTTATTTATGAACGGCGACCAGACATTGATTTTGCGTATGATGATGAATTTAATAACCAATGCCATCAATTACGGAAAAACAAATGGACATATTCATGTTATCCTGAAGGTCGAAAATGACCAGATTGTCGGTGAAGTGAAAGATGATGGTATTGGAATAAGTGAGGAACACCTGGACAAAATCTGGGAGCGTTTCTATCGCATAGACAAAAGCCGTTCCAGAGAAAATGGCGGTACCGGACTCGGCCTTTCTATGGTGCGCTGGATTGTAAATCTCCACAATGGAACTATTCACGTCGAAAGTATCAAAGGTATCGGAACGAGTTTTATTTTCCGATTCCCGAAAATATAAGGGGCTATCGCTGTATATCCAATTTCTTTTTACCAAAGAGAAGGGTTCATTATTCAATGTGAAGGTTTGGATGAAGCTACTGGTGAAAAAGAGTACACCATGCTATGGAAACAAAAATAGAAATCGGAATTTATCAAGCTGTTAATTTTGAAAATTTCTTTGAAAAACTATTGACTCCTACGCAACGTAATAGTTTACGATATGTTTATCGAGAGGAGGAAATGACAATGATGACAGTGAATGAGGTAAGTAAATTAACAGGAGTGAGTATACGCACTCTGCAGTATTATGACACCATTGGACTCTTAAAACCTATTGAATATACAGAGTCTGGTTATAGGTTGTATGACGATACATCCTTGGAAAGGCTGCAACAAATTTTACTGTTTAAAGAATTGGAATTTCCGCTTAAGGAGATTAAAAAGATAATTGGTGCCCCTAACTTTGACAGGAACAAAGCATTAGAGAAGCAGATTGAATTGCTTACTATGAAAAAGGAGCATCTTGAAAATCTTATTAGTTTCGCTCGAGGAATAAAAGGAATAGGAGTGAAATATATGGATTTTGAAGTATTTGATACAAGAAAGATTGATGAGTATTCTAAACGAGCAAAAGAACAATGGGGACAAACCTCTGAGTACAAGGAGTTTGAAGAGAAAACAAAGAACTGGACGAAAGATGATGAAGCTACCGTTGCAAATGAGTTTATGCAATTATTTGTTGAATTCGGACAAATGAAAGAAATGGACCCAGAAGATGAACAGGTGCAGTTGCAGGTAAGGAAACTTCAGGATTACATTACAGATCATTTTTATACATGTTCTGATAAGATTTTATGCGGTCTTGGAAGAATGTATGCCGGTGGAGGAGAACTTACGGAAAATATTGATGATGTTGGAGGAGAAAAAGTCACTTTGGAGAAGGCTTGTGGAATGGGCCTTCCCGAACTTTAAAATTAATAAGAAAGAATATACTGCCGATTCATCCCACTATGTCCGGTATCAGGACGTCACAGAACCGGAAAAGACTCCGCAGCCGGATGATTCCGGTCACACCGTATTTATTCCGTGGATAGAGAACAGTGATAATAAATTATACGGAATTGGGAAGAGCAACAAATATCATATTCCATTGCAAAAACTGCCAATCACAGTTGGAAAAATGGCAGGAGCAGTGGATCTTGTGTTAAATGATCAGAGTGTAAGCCGCCTTCATGCAAGAATATCAAGGGATGGAAACCGGTTCTTTATCACGGATCTCAACTCGACGAACGGAACTTTCCGGAACGGGATGCGGTTAGAACCAAATGCGTCGGAAATCATCGAACCCGGAGATGAAATCGGTATCGGAAAGCTGAAATTTATTTACAGGTAGAAGCGAACGCTTAAGGAAATGCTGAATAAAGCAGCTACCGAAACACTATTTCCGGATATTTCGATTAATCTTCTCAAACTCCCTTCCTCCCAGGGTATTGTGGGTGAGAAGTCTTTTGTTGCTTCCCGCTGATGCATTTTTCCGGTATTGTCCAGGGGTACAGCCGTTATGCTGACGGAACTGTCTGCAGAAATGCTCTACATTATTATAACCACATTGCTCGGAAATGTCGCGGATGGAGTATTCGCTGTACTCTAATAAATCCTGTGCACGGCGCAGACGTCCTTCGATGACATTGTCCATGCAGGAGGAGCCAAATTGGCGGTGATAGAGAGTCTGAAGATGACTGGGACTTAAGTGAAGCTTCGCAGCCATCATGTTTATATTCCATGGAAGCTGAGGATTATTGTAGATCATCTTATGCAATGCAACCAGCTCATGATCGTGAATACCCGGGGACTCATTCTGGATTCCTTCTCTTAATTTGGAGAACAGAACCCGCAGCAGGTGAGTAATGTTTGCTTCGCTTTCAGAGGAGGAAAAGGCGGACTCCCAGGTTAGTAATTTAAAAAGCTGATGACAGTATTCCGGATCTGTTACGGGAAATGGGGTGTTTGTTAACGGAAACAGCTTCACAAAAGAGTGATCGGAACGAAAACGAATCCAGTCATTCCGGTATTCTTCACCGGCAGCACGGTAATAAATCCTGCTTCCTGGTGTATACAGAATAGCAGAATTGGCGGCTGTCCGCATTAGTCTTCCGTCTATGAGCAGCTCCGAGGGAGAGTCGAAAAGAAGCAGAAGATAGCCTGTAAAGCCATTCGGAACATCATATATAAAATCTGAGGGGTGAACGGCACTGTAGCCGACAAATTCAATTTCAGTCATCTGGAATCTCCACTCTGACACATCAGAGGATATATCAATTTTCTTATAGTATAAATCATTGGAAACTTTAGATCAATGCGATAGTATCAGATTAATACGGCAATCATTATCAGAGAGCTGCGGATCGTGCAGCGATCAGACATCTGATGCGTGACTGCATAGGAACATGATTTAGAAGAAGGAGATACATGCATGGTAAATTTGGGTGGAGCAACAGAGAATGACAGAAAAAAGATCGTGATTACAAAGGATTCAAAGGCCTTTTTTCACAATAATGTAGATTATTGTGTGGGAACCGGAAGAATGGGGCTTGCATTGACAGAAGAATATCAGGAGGAGCTGCGCTTGGTTCAAAAGGAAATCGGATTTAAGCATATCCGGGGACATGGATTATTCTGTGATGATATGGCGATCTTTCAGACCTATGAGGAGGATGGTAAGGTAAGGGTCGAGTACAACTATACTTATCTGGATAGAGTAATGGATGCCTATAAGAAGGTGGGGCTGAGACCTTTTCTTGAACTGGGTTTTATGCCTAAAAAGTTGGCAAGTGGAAGCCAGACTATCTTTTACTGGCAGGGAAATACCACTCCTCCAAAAGATTATGATATGTGGTGTGATATGGTGCATTCTTTGCTGCGGCATCTGATGGGACGCTATGGAGAAGAGGAAGTTATTCAATGGCCCATTGAAGTATGGAACGAGCCCAATCTTTGCGGCTTCTGGGAAAATGCGGATATGCAGGAATATTTTAAGCTGTTCCATAGAACCTTTGATGCCATAAAGGAAGTGAATCCGGGATTCCGTGTAGGAGGCCCTGCTGTTTGTGGAGGAACGGATGAGAAATGGATTCAGGCATTTATGGAATATTGCCATGAGAATCACATACCTGTGGATTTCGTAACCAGACATCATTACACCATTGATCCGCCGGAATGTATTGGACATTATGCATATTCTGAACTGATGAAGGCAGAGGACGGCTTTGCCAATTTAAAAACAACCAGAGATATTATTGACAGTTTCCCGGAATATAAGGGTCTGCAGATTCATATCACGGAGTTCAACAGCTCCTATACTCCTCAGGGCGTCATTCATGATACAAACCTGAATGCGGCCTTTATAGCACAGCAGCTTTCCAGATTGGGAGATGTGAATGAATCCTATTCCTACTGGACATTTGGTGATGTGTTTGAAGAGCTGGGAGTTCCTTTTACACCATTCCACGGCGGCTTTGGACTGGTTGCCAATGGCTGTATTACCAAGCCGACCTTCTGGACATTTGCTTTTTACAAAAAGCTTGAGGAAAGTGAAGCCAATTGTGTATATAAGGATGACAATATTGTCGTTTTGAAACGTGCAAACGGTGATTATCTAGGTGTAGCCTGGAATATTGCCCGTAAAAGTACAGAACAGGGTAAAGAAAAAATGCTGTTGGAGTTTACATTTCCGGCTGAACAGGAGGAGTACTGCTTCCTGACTAAGACGGTAGATGAGGAAACATGTAATCCCTTGAAGGTATGGCATGATATGGGAGAACCTGCCAATCTGAGTGAGGAACAGACGAAGCTGCTTCGGGAATCATCCAGACCTTTTGTAAAAACAGAGCGTAAAAAGCAGGAGGATGGAAATATCTGCGTAGAGCTTCCTGTAAACGAAAACGGTGTGGTTTATTTCGAACTGAATGCCGGAAAGGTGAATCCGGATCGAGGATATGACTATGATCGTGTGGTCAGCTTGAAGGCTTAAACTAGCACCCAGTAATTTGCTTTATGAAACAATGTACATGGATTAGACTTGCAAAGGAGAATATCAAAGTGAAAAAACAAGCGTTTAACCCATATTTACCGTCCTGGGAGTATATTCCGGACGGAGAACCTTATGTTTTTGGCGATCGCGTATATGTTTACGGATCCCATGATTACTTTAACGGATATGTTTTCTGCATGGGAGACTATGTGTGCTGGTCAGCTCCGGTCGATGACCTGGGCAACTGGAGATATGAGGGTGTGATTTATCCGAAGACAGCCGATCCGCTGAACCCGGAAGGCAAAATGTGTCTGTATGCCCCGGATGTTACGGTGGGACCGGACGGAAGGTACTATCTTTATTACGTGTTGGACAAGGTTTCGGTAGTTTCAGTTGCTGTATGTGATACTCCGGCAGGAAAGTATGAATTTTATGGCTATGTTCATTATGAAGATGGCACACGTCTGGGCGAAAAGGAAGGTGATGAGCCCCAGTTTGACCCGGGGGTTCTGACGGAAGGAGATGTGACATATCTTTATACCGGATTTTGCGGAAAAGGTGATAAATCCCGTACCGGAGCTATGGTTACGGTGTTGGGAGCTGTCTCTTATACACATCTCCGAGCCCACGAGA
>ENA-UALO01000972-UALO01000972.1-human-gut-metagenome-genome-assembly--contig:-NODE-972-length-10336-cov-5.151250_pt1 | contig 10336 bp, 10 predicted proteins | sample MGYA00243701_ERZ654470 | MGnify/ENA primary metagenome ERZ654470 (study PRJEB26926, sample SAMN06164444) | human gut metagenome | biome: ENVO:00009003; feature: ENVO:2100002; material: ENVO:00002003...
TATCGTCGGCAGCGTCAGATGTGTATAAGAGACAGTTCATGTACGGTTCTGAGGGGGGAAAGGGGCAGTAATGCCCCTGACCTACCCGGCAAGGCGATTGCTTCGCCCACCATGGCAGAATATATAAAATATTTGTACAAAACAGTCAGAAAGTTCCACGGCATAGCAGGTGTCGTTACCCAGGAGTTGAACGATGTGATAGATTCGCCCATCGTGAAGGAAGCCATCATCAACAACTCCGACGTGAAGATACTGCTCGACCAGACCAAGTTCAAGGACCGCTACGAGGACATTGCCGCCATCCTGGGACTGACCCCCATCCAGAGGCAGCAGATATTTACCATCAATGCCCTGAACAACCGGGAAGGACGCAGCTATTTCAAGGAAGTCTGGATATGCCGGGGACAATACTCGGATGTGTACGGTGTGGAGGAAGCACCGGAATGCTACTGGGCCTACACCACCGAACGCATGGAGAAGGAAGCCCTCAAACTCTATCTGGCCCACTACGGAACCATGCAGGAAGCCATCACGCACATAGAGGCAGACCGCAAACGGGACGGCGGGCATAAGTATCTGGAATTTGCCAGAAAAGTCAATCAACATCAAAAAGTCATGTCATTATGGTCAAGTTAAGATTCCTGTTGATGGCGGTACTGATGCTTGCCGCTTCAACGCAAATGTATGCCGGATGGCGCATCGTTGTGGACAAGAACTGCATCAAAATCGTGTCGTCCAACCTTGCCGCCCAGAAACTCATCGAGGAACAGCACAATGCCCGGCTGGACACCATCGCCGCCAAACAGCAGAAGGTGGAACTCTATTCGGTCAGCATGGCCACGATGAAGGAACTCTACAAGCTGTCGGTGCAGAACATCTCCGGTTTCGGCATGGAGAGCCTGTACTACAAGGAAATCGGCAGCTGTGCCCTCGACATCATCCGGAACGTACCGGAACTGATTAAAACGGTCAGCAAGGCCAAGTTCACCAACCAGCTCTACTGCCTGACGGAACTCGGAGGGCTGGTGATGGAAACACAGCAGCTGGTCGGCAACTTCGTGAATATCGTAAACAATGCGAAGATACCCAATCCGCTCAAGGGAGAAGGCACTGCCGAGAAGAAGAGCGACGGCTACAACATGCTCGACCGTTACGAACGGATGTCGCTGGCCAACTCCATCTACACCAATCTGAATGAGATCCGCTACAAGGTGGACGGCATGATGCTCATGGCACAGTATGCCACGCTGAATGACCTCTGCTTTGCCATCGACCCCGAGGGATGGGCCAACGTGATGACCATGCGCAACCAGGTGGACGGACTGGTATCGGACTGGAACGGACTGGTGGCTGCTAACTAAAAGATGAAAAAGCTATGGAACACTGGAAAAAGAAATTGGGCGCTGTCTGCCTGGTACTGTCCCTGATGGTGCCGGGTACGGCCACTGCCGTGGTCATACCCAAGGACCTGCCGACCATTGAAGCGCTGATAGCCCTGCACAAGTGCATCAAGAAGGACGAGGACCAGGCACTGGGCAGAGTGGCCACCAGCTTCGGGGAACAGTCGCTGGTAACGAAAGGCGCCAACAAGTTCAACGAAGTGCGGACCACGCTAAACACCAAGATGAGCAATGCCCATTCATATTTGGTACTGGCCGGAGCCATTTCCTCCACCGCCAACTCGCTCTACATGCTGGTAAAGGAATACAAGGACTTTACCTCCAACACTTTCAAGCATGTCAAGAAGAAGCCCTTTGTGGGATGGTACTATGCCGATGCCAACATGGCGATAGCCCGGGAAGTGCAGCACTGCTACAAGCTCTACGCTTCCGTGGCCGCCTCGGGCATCAACCTGATGAAGGCTTCCATGGACGAGAAGCTGAACTTGGTGATGACCCTCAAAGCCACCATCGACAAGGCCCGCTACATCGTGGACAATGCGAACCTCTACTGCTTTCTCATCACCGACTGCGGCTGGAAGCCCGACTACATCTGGGAAATACTCAACTCCAACGTGAAGGACGAGATAGCAAATCGTGTCATCAATCAATGGAACAAAGGATATGCGGTATAGAATTTTATTACTCTGCTTGCTGGGCATGACGATGGCTTCCGGTCTGCATGCCCAGCGTCCGACCAAGGACAAGGAAAAGGCCCGGCAGTGGCAGTCCATGGAGAACGGTCCCTGGGACTTCGCACCGGACTGGTACTACTTCCTGCTGCACAAGAAATACTCGGGTGCAGAAATGTACTGGAAGTGGGCAGGATTCCAATCCGGCTTCCGGGTGCGCTTCAAGGAGCACAAGTCCAACGTGAAGCGCATCATGCCCACCCGGGTAACGGCGGAAGAGACCCAGCGGCAGAAAATCAAGAAGGTGGAGGAAGAGCGCCAGAAGATGGAGGAACTCTATCAGGAGGAACTGCTCCGCGAGGCAGACCGCAACGTGGATCTGATGTTTCCTTCCTACAAGGACGAGTTCAACCGGATGCAGGACTGTATCACCGACGGACTGCTCTACTGCATGCAGAAAAGCAAGGGCAAGCTCCAGTATCAGGTGGACGAACTGAGCCGTCAGAATGAAATTCTCTGTGCCGACATCGCCTACATCCACAAGATGGGAGTCGGTTACGGACTGGAGAATGCCAAGCGGCAGAAGGCTTACGAGGAAGCCCGACAAAAAATGGAGGAACTGGTCAAACGGACCGCCAACCTCTGTGCGGTGGCTTCCACGCATTATTGACATACAAGTTTAGGAATGAGATTCTTTGAGAAAATAGTTTGTAACAAAAATAGAATGAAATATGAATCTACTGTTAGTACCATTAACCATCGGATTGCCTGCCATTGACGAGAGTCTGGACAAGCTTCTGGTCGCCATGGAGACCTTTCCCAATGTGGCGGTGCTGGGTGATGCCGTCGGACTGGCACGCATCATCGGCCTGTTGTTGGCGCTCTGTGTAGGCTCCTACGAATGCTGGATGATGATGCTCGGACGGCGCGGCATGGACGTGATGAAACTCCTGCGCATCATCGGCATTTCCATCTGTATCTCTTCTTCCTCGTGGATCTGTCAGGCCCTGCAGGTTCCCGGCAAAGGATTGGAAACCGCTACCAAGGCCATGGCAAAAGCCAAGAACAAGGAAGTGGCCGCTTTCGAGTTGAAGGTGGCGCAGAAACAGAGTGAATACCTCGACCGCCTGCGGGAGGTGCAGGACTCCATTTCCACCGCCCAGCAGGTAGCCGCCATCGGACAGGATGCTGCCTGGTGGGACAAGCTCATCTACAACGTGGAGAATCTGGGCAACACCATCAACAACTATGCCCAGCGGGCAGCGGTGGCGGCTGAAACCAAGATGAGCGAATGGATCAACGATGTCATCCGCTTTGTGGGGGAACTGATATTCCAGATGTCCTACTACGGCATTCTGGTGGCGCAGCGCATCTTCATGGCCATCATGATGATTTTCTGTCCCATCATGTTCGCCCTGTCCCTGGCACCGCCCTGGAATTCGGCCTGGAGCCAGTGGATGTCGAAGTTCCTTTCCCTCTCGTTGTGGGGCTTCGTCACCTATATGTGCATCTACTACATCGACTTCATCCTGCTCTATAACCTGCAGCAGGACCTCATAGCTTACAACCACCTGCTTCACGGTTCGGTAAACTCCTGGGAACAGATTGGTGCACTGGGACTGCAGGGTATCGGTTCCAACTGTATGTATGCCATGGGGATGCTGGTGGGTGCCTATATCATCCGCTTTGTGCCCGAAGTGGCTTCCTGGCTGATTCCGGGCGGTGTCAGCTCCGGTGCAGGTTCAGCAGCCGGCAGTACCGTGATGGGCATGACAGCGATGGCAGGAGGTATGGCAGGAAGTGTGGTCGGCTCTGCAGCCAGCGGTGCCGCTTCTCTGGTCAGACCGGGCAAATCCAAGAACAGCAACAACAAGAAGTAATCACTCAAACCATTCCCTATGCTTATAGAATCCTTAGCACAGAAAACGAAACTCGCCCTGATGACGGTGCTGGCCACGATAGGTGGCTGCACCCTCATCTGCGGGTTCACCGTCTGGTGCTGCATCTCGCTCGTGACGAAAGAACGGGAGCAGATTTACATACTGGACGGTGACATTCCCTTCCTGGCACAGCGTGCCCAGCTGGAAGCGAACTTCACGATGGAAGCCAAGGCACATATCCAGCTCTTCCATCAGTATTTCTTCAACCTGCCTCCCGATAACGACTACATCAAGTGGACGGTCGGCAAGGCAATGTACATGGCAGACGGTACGGCCCTCAAACAGAAGCAGGCATTGGATGAGAACGGATTCTACTCCGACATCATCTCCTCTTCAGCGGTGTGTACCATCATGTGTGACTCCATTCAGTTCGACGAACATGAACGGAAATTCACCTACTACGGAACGCAGCTCATCAAGCGCCGTACTCGGGACCTGAAACGCTCCATGGTCACTACAGGCTACATCGAGTCAGTTCCCCGTACCCGGAACAATCCGCACGGTCTGATGATTACGAATTGGAGGACGCTGGAAAACAAAGATTTAGATTACTAACCTATAGAGAATAAGTACCCCATGAAATCATTCAGAAAGACACTTCAGGAAAGCAGGCTCAAGACGCATCACTTGATACGCTCCTGGCTGCAACCCAAGTTGGGAGCCGTCGGCACCAAATACCGCCTGGCAGGACGCATCCGTCTGGCCAACATCTGGGCAAGGAAACATCCCAAACGCACCTTTGCCTATGTCACAGGTTCGCTGTTTTTCTTGCTGGCAAGTACTGTGGCAATCGACAGCATGACCTTGTCAGACAAGCGTGAGCCGGATGTCAGCAGCATTGCCCAGTTGGAACCCGTGTTTGCCGGATTCCGTACCATTCAGGCAAACAAGAGCATACATCGTTCCACGCTGACGGAGTTGACCCAAGAGGGACAACAGCTGCGGGAGGAACTGGACTCACTCATTGCGATACCGCGTAAAAGCCATCAGGATTCCATCGATATCGTACAAAGTTACAACCGGCTGGAATCCATTGTCAAATCACTTCAAAACAATGACCATCCATGATCAGAAAAATCAATTTCAAACAGCCCAAGTACATCTTCCCGTTGGTGGTGTTCATTCCCCTGTGTGCCCTGGTGTACTTCGTGATGCAGACCTTCGGAGGCAGCGAGGATGCCCAACAGATGGTTGCTACCGACCGTATCAATACGCAACTTCCTAATGCGCAGGCGGAGGAAGCCGGAGACAAGATGTATGAGATGTCGCGCCGTTTCGGGGACGAAGATGCCTTTACCGCCGTCGGTGCCATCGGAGAAGAACAGAAGAAAGCCGAAGAACTGGAGCACGGCTACAGCGAAGACGAACTCAACAAGCTGGATGCAGCGGAAGCGGAACGGCTTCGTCAACAACGGGAAATGGAGGAACTGGAAAGGTCGTTGGCCGAATCCAGAAGACACATCAACTCCTTTGTCTACGGGGATAATGCTCCTTCAGGAAATAGGTCAAACAATGGAAGCAGAACCGCTTCATCAGCACCTACCGATGGCTATACTTCACAAGATGACTTCGCTCGTGACCTGGAGGAAATCCAACGCAGAAGTTACGAACGGCAGAAGGCCATTGAAAGCGGATTGGGTATCGGGCGCTTTGACCGGGATGAACTGGCTCAGAAACAAAGAGCAGACTCCATTGCCAAGGTCCGTCAGGCTGAAAAAGAACGCAACCGCCCCAAACTTGTCATTAAGTCCGGTGATACCAATGCGGAGAAGTTTCATACGGTAACTTCCCCCGATGATGTAGCTGAAGCCAAACTCATTCGGGCGATGATTGACCAGACCACTAAAGCCAAGGAAGGGACCAGACTTCGTTTCAAATTGCTGGATGACATTACCGTCAGCAACACCAAGTTGAAGAAAGGCACCTACCTCTATGGAACAGTGACTGGCTTTGGACAGCAGCGTGTGAAGGCCACCATTACCAGCATTCTGGTCGGTGACAAGTTCATCAACGTGAAGCTTTCGGTGTTCGATAATGACGGCATGGAAGGGTTCTATGTACCGGAATCTTCCTTCCGTGAATTTGTAAAGGATGCCAGCTCCAGTGCCGTGCAGCAGAACATCAACTTCCAGTCAGAAGATGGCTACGGTTCTGGTATTTCCGGTGAAGCCTTGGCGCTGCAAGCCTTGCAAAACGTCTATAACTCAGCTTCTTCGGCCATTTCGTCCAACATCCGCAAGAACAAGGCAAAAATCAAGTACAACACGATTGTGTATCTGATTAACTCGGAGGAAGCAAGGTAAAAGGTCAAGAGTGAAAATAGGTAAACTATCTTACTAATCACAAAGTAAGTAAGGTTACAAGTAATAGAGTAAGCAAGTTTACAAGTAACGCAATCAGCAAATAATCAAATCAGTAAATCATAAAAATTACCTAATATGAAAGCGAAATTATTTTTACTTTTCTTCGGTCTTCTCGGTTTTGTCGTACAGGCTGCAGCTAAGGAGAAGATCTACGTGAACAGTGAGGTAACTACCCACATCGTCATGCCCGAAAACATCAAGTTGGTGGACATCTCTACCACCAAGATTATGGGCAACCAGTGTGCCGACAACATGGTGCGCATCAAGCCTTATCTGGAGCCAGACTCCATTAAAACCTCCTTTGACGAGAATGAATTGCTGGGCACCATCACCCTGATTGGAGAGCGCCATATCGCTCAGTATGATATGGTTTATACCCATTATCCCAGCATGGCAGCCTCCATCTTTGAGGTAGCTTACAGCGATACCCAGTCCTATATAAACCCCGAGGTATCGATGCCCAAGGCCGAAATGGTGCGCTATGCGTGGGCGGTGTATGGCAGTAAGCGCAAGTACAATCAGGTGGTGTCGAATGCCCACGGCATGAAGGCCATCGTCAACAACATCTATACTATCGGGGACTATTTCTTTATTGATTATTCTTTACAGAACAAGACGAAGATAGCCTACGACATTGAGGAGCTTCGCGTGAAGCTGACGGACAAGAAAGAAACGAAAGCCACCAACTCGCAGACCATTGAACTGACACCGGTTTATTCGTTGAATCCGGTCAAGAAGTTCAAGAAGAATTACCGCAATGTGCTGGTGATTGAGAAGCTGACCTTCCCGGATGAAAAGGTGCTCCGTCTGGAGATCTCAGAGAACCAAATCAGTGGCCGTGTCATTACGCTCACCATTGAATACGAAGACATCCTCAATGCCGATGGCTTTGATTCGGACATTCTGAAGAACTCTTCATGCTATCCTTACTATTACATTTACCGCTAAATCTGACCCGATATGAAGAAGATTTTAATGATCATCTGTTGTGCGTTTGCCGTGTTTTCGGCATCCGCACAGGACAAGAAACTCACGCTGAATGCAGGTTTCCTGTTCCCGAACACCTTGAATGCGATGATTGGTTACGAGTATCCGTTGAGCTATGGCAATGCCGTGGAAATCTACGGTGAAGTGGGGAACCATTGGCAGAAACCCACCTGTTGCCGGTTCTGGAAGGGCTACTATTGGGATGGCGGATTGGTCTATAAGCAGCGACTGGTACGTTACAAGAACGGCATGCTCCGCTTCCGTCTCGGCCCTCAGTTCGGTGCCACCCAGAAGAAGTTCTTCCTCGGTGTGGAAACCGGTTTTGAATACAGCTATGTCTTTCAGAACGGCTGGGAGTTTTCGCTGATCCAGAAGAACAACGTCAACTTCCTGCATGGAGATACTTTCCGCAACGGACTCTTACTGGGTGTAAAGATTCCGTTCTGATTATCGTTTAACGTGTATTTTAAATGCAATAACAATGGCATTCGAAGAAACCCGGGAACAGCAACAGATGTACAACTACTTCCGCAGTTGCATCTACATCTTTCTCATCATCGAGATTGTGATGAATCTTCCCATCACGGCGGATAACCGTGTCACGCAGTTTATCCTGGACCTACTGGCCCGCTTCAAGGTGTTCAACTCCGTGTCAGGCTGCAAGGTGGCAGAGCTAATCTGCATCTGTGTGGTCTGTATCGGAACCAAGGCAAAGAAGGCACTGAAGTTCAACGTGAAGACGATGGTCATCTATCCGGTGCTGGCTGGATTGACATTGGTCGGTATGTGCTTTATCTTTCACGGCATGAATGTCGGCATGAGCTGGTTCGGCTTTCCGGCCAACCGCATCCTCTATGCACTCTGCTCGGTCGTAGGTACCATGCTGGTGCATCAGGGACTGGACGGCATCGCCAAGTACTACAACTACAAGGTGGGAGAAGACCGCTTCAACTTCGAGAATGAATCGTTCCAGCAGTCGGAGACTTTGGTAGCCAATGACTATTCGGTGAACATCCCGATGATATACTACTGGAAGCAGAAGATGCACAAGGGCTGGATCAACATCATCAATCCCTTCCGTGGGACGATTGTACTGGGTACGCCGGGTTCGGGTAAGTCCTTCGGCATCATCGATCCCTTCATTCGTCAGCACGCTGCCAAGGGATTTGCTATCATGTGCTACGATTTTAAGTTCCCTACATTGGCCAAGACACTTTTATATCAGTATTGCAAGAACCGCAAGGCTGGTAAACTGCCACAAAACTGTGGCTTTCGCATTATCAACTTTACGGATGTAGAGTATTCCGACCGCATCAATCCGATTCAGCGCAAGTACATTCCTGACCTGGCGGCAGCATCGGAAACCGCTGCTACTTTGCTGGCTTCCCTGAACAAGGGAGGCGGTGAAAAGAAAGGCGGTTCGGAAGCCTTCTTTACCAACTCGGCAGAGAACTTTCTGGCAGCCATCATCTATTTCTTTGTGAACTTCCATCCAGTAGGCTTCAAGAATGGCAAGAAGCTGAAACGCTATGTATCTTTGGCACCAGACTCCGAAGTGGTCATACCTGAGGGAAATAAACTGGAACTGGTGATACGGAACTGGGACGATTACCATGCCCTCGATGCAAAGGGCAATATCATCCTGGATTTTGTAGATAAAGACGGAAACGACGTGTCAACGGATGAAGACCGGATGTTTGTGGATTTAAACGGCTTCTCCTACAAAGATAGAACTGGTAAGCAGGTGAAGATTGAACGCTGCTGGTACGAAGATGATAAAGGCAAGGAAGTAGAGCCGGACACCATCACCGGGGAGTATTCGGACATGCCGCATGTGCTGTCCTTCTTAGGCAGGTCCTACGACCAGGTGTTCAATATCCTGATGCAGGACGACAAGATTGCTTCCCTCATGGCTCCCTTCAAGAGTGCCTACGAGAACAAGGCGAACGACCAGTTGGAAGGTATGGTGGGTACCCTTCGTGTCAATGCCGCCCGATTGGTATCTCCGGAAGCCTACTGGGTGTTTACGGGAGATGACTTCGACTTGAAGATTTCGGACAAAGCCCATCCGAGCTACCTGGTGATTGCCAACGACCCGGAGAAGGAACAGGTCATCGGTTCATTGAATGCACTGGTGCTGAACCGACTGATTACCCGAGTCAACTCCAAGGGAAACATCCCGGTGAGCATCATCGTGGATGAGCTGCCTACACTCTACTTCCATAAGATAGACCGCTTGATTGGTACGGCCCGCTCCAACAAGGTAGCGGTGACCCTGGGTTTTCAGGAGCTGCCACAGCTGGAGGCGGACTACGGCAAGGTGGGGATGCAGAAGATTATCACGACTTGTGGTAACATCTTCATGGGTGCTGCCCGTAACAAGGAAACCCTGGAATGGGCGCAGAATGATGTGTTCGGCAAGGCGAAGCAGACTTCCCGGTCCATCTCCATCAACGACAACAAGGTATCGACCACCATCTCCGAGAAGATGGACTACCTGGTGCCTGCCGCCAAGATTGCGGATATGGCGACCGGTTGGCTGGCGGGTCAGGCTGCCCGTGACTTCACGGCTACGGACGAGCGGATGCTGAACCATTTCGACATCGAGCAGTCGGAAGAATTCAAGACCACGAAGTACTTCTGCAAGACGCACTTCGATATGAAGAAGATTAAGAACGAAGAGGACCACTATGTGCCGCTGCCGAAAATCTATGAGTTCAAGAACGACCGCGAGAAGGAAATCATGCTGAACCGCAACTTCAAACGGGTGAACGATGAAGTGGAGAAAATGGTCAAGGAACTGCTGGGTATGGCGTAAATGATTTGTATATGGCATCCTTACAATCTGCATCTGAACATTCAATCTTATTACCTTCATTGAGTGGTAGTGCACTGAAGGTCATCGCCCTTGTTTCAATGGTGACAGACCACTGTGCCTACTACTTAATGGAACACCTGTCTCTTATACACATCTC
>ENA-UALO01000973-UALO01000973.1-human-gut-metagenome-genome-assembly--contig:-NODE-973-length-10334-cov-12.110614_pt1 | contig 10334 bp, 7 predicted proteins | sample MGYA00243701_ERZ654470 | MGnify/ENA primary metagenome ERZ654470 (study PRJEB26926, sample SAMN06164444) | human gut metagenome | biome: ENVO:00009003; feature: ENVO:2100002; material: ENVO:00002003...
ATGTGTATAAGAGACAGCCTTTATAATATAGTAATATGAAGAGAAAATTTCAAAAAAAAGCGCCAATATTTTGAAAAAAAAGTATTGGCGCTTGATTATTGAATGATGTATAATTCCTATATAGCTATAATCAGTTAAATCAAATAGTTATTTTACTGACCCTCCGTATTCTCAAATATGCTATAAAACTTCAAGATGGTATCAGCAAACCAATTCACCAACTCGTCATCCGATTTCTCTAAAGAGTCTGTTACGAGCCATATCCATTTGCCAATTTGTTTTGCACCTGGTCTCTGCTTCAAGTCTGGTAGCTGGGATAGTACATTACTGTTGGTAATGAAATTCTGCATATAATCTTTAGCATTTTCACCATTTGTTGTATATATAGATACTGTGACAGTATTGTAGCGAACGCTGTAGCCACAATCATATGTGAAGCCTTCGTGGGCTGGTGACTTGAAGCCGATGTAGGGGCGTCCCTTTGGGTTATTAATGTGTGATTGCACTTTGTCTTTTACTCTTGCAATGACTTTTTCCCAAATGGTGTTGCACCATACAACATTGGCGGCTGATGCTTCGTTGCTGGTAGCAGGAGCGTCAGTAGATTCACCTTCAGTTACAGGCTCGAAAGGTAGCTCTCCTGAATTATTGTGCTTTATCAATTCCATAAAGTCCTCGAAACCATCCTTGCCATAGTAATCCAAGATAAGGTCACGCTCAAACTTTGCTACAGCATTGAGCACTTGGTTGCGAGTTACGCCATAAACAAACTCACGACCTGCCTTAATCTCGTATTTGTCGATACTTTGGTTATGCATCTTTGAACACTCCAAACAATACATATCGTTGGTCAGCAAGTTGCGGATTCTGTCATCCACATTACCGCTCATTTCCGGATACTCAAACACATCGAAAAGCTGACACACCTCAGGAATGCCCGTGCGAACTTCTTGATTGATTCGCCCCATAGCGCATTCCCATTTGTCTCTATTGTCATCGGTCTCCGAAGTCTGACCAATCTTAAGCCAACCACCATCCTGTTGCTTCAACTCAGTATTCGAGAAATACTGAGAAAAAAGACGCTTAGGACCGAATACGTAAATTATAGTTCTTTTCATTTTTGCATTAATTTATTTAAGTCGAAGTTGATCTTTTCTTTTAGGCAGAATTTTTTTATAGTAATAGTTATTATTCCTGCAAATCCTATTACTGTAAAAAATATGCCCCCAATCCAATCACCGTTATCTTTATATGTACTACCAAATAATCCATGTTTTTCTGGACTATTTATAGCACCTATTACGCAAATGATAATAATTATAATAGCTATAATTACTTCTATTTTTACAACATTCCAAGCCTTACGCTTAGATGCTTCTTCTCTTTCGTTAGCATCTTCAATCTCATTCTCCACTTCTTGAAGCAGAAGTTTGATTTTTGGATTGTTGCTATAGTACATCTTTGCCTTGCGAATATAGCGCTCGACATTAGCTTGGCTTTCGGCTGTATTATCACACGACTTGAATTTAACCAGTGCATCCTCTAGATGATTGAAAATTTCTTCTAAGTCTTTGCTTGATTCTGGTGTGATGAATTGACCGCAAGATGGGCACTTGTCTGCTAAAAGAGGAATTGGAGCTCCACAGTAAGGGCATGTATTTCCTTTTCTTTGGTTCATAACAGCAGCTACTGCCTGATCTGCCTTCTGCTGCTGAGCATCGATGTACAGATCAACCTCGTCAACATTCAAACCCAGGGTCTGTGCCTTATTCAAAAGCACCTGGCGCTCCTTGGCAGAGATGATGCCGTCGGTAAGGTACTCTTTGATGAGGTCATCAAGTTCCTGTGGAATTGCACCTTCCTTCTTAGCAGGCTTAGCTGCCTGAGGAGCCTGTGCTTCCATTTCTTTCTTGCGCTTAGCAAGACGACCCTCAAGTACCAGTTCAAACTCGTCGCGGTCGATGCCCATGGTCTCAGCCTTCTTGAAGAGAAGATTCTTCTCTTTGTCAGTCAATACACCATCTGCCAATGCTGCAGTGATGAGTGTTTCTAACTTCTCGTTATACATAGTAGATAAATTTATTTGTTATTATATTCTTTTATTTGTATTATAGCTGCCGGGAAATTACATCCCCGGCATAGTAGGAGGCATTCCCGGCATCTGTGGGGCGGTGCCTTGGAACAATGGAGCGAGTTCTGCTACATTGCCGGCAAACTCCCACTGCGCCATGCCGTTCTTCCAAACGTATGACTGCTGGGTGAACTGACCCTGCTGAACGAGCTGCTGGAGCTTGTTCCAATCGCACGGACCATACTGCTGACCATTGATGCCAATATAATACTGTACCTGAGGAACAGCGGCACCCATGCCTGGCATCTGAGGTGCACCACCCATGCCTTTCTGACCTGGCATCTGAGGCGCTCCACCCATCTGACCCATATTGTTCATACCACCACCTATAGTCTGCTGGCGGAAGGCATTGATACCATTGTCTGTGGCATTGTTGAGAACACCGGCATTGAGGTTTGCCTGATGGGCACCCATAAAGGTCTGCTCTGTCTGGAGACGAGAAGCACGCTGCATCTCCTCACGCTGAATACGCATGGTTTCACGCTGGTTCTCCAAGTTCATGCGCTGCAACTCCTCCTGACCGCCAAGGTCTAGTTCCTGCTTTCTGCCCATGGCATCGAGATTCAGCTCAGACTGCTTCTTGAGCATATCCTGCTGAAGGTCGTTGTTGAGGTTGAAGTTGGAAATCTGGGCATTGTGCTGAGCCATCATACGCTCCTTCTCCAGATCGGCAGTGAGGGCTTTGAGTTCACGATAGCCACGGCTCTCCTTATCTACGTTGATGCCTGTGATGTCGAGACTGCGGATGGTGATGCCGAAAAGCTTCTCTACCTGTGGAGTAACACGCTGCTGGATGAGTTCGCTAATCTCAAAAATCTTGCGCTCAATCTGAACTACAGGAATCTGGGCGTCAGAAGGGGCATTGCTAACTACACTCTTGATGAACTTGGTGAGCTGGCCACGAAGCTTATTCTTGAAAGTCTCGTCGCTGTAACCCTCATTTCGGTTCACACTATGGAAGAGATCCATGTCCTCGATGGCATATACTACGGCACCATGTACAGATACAGGTACGCCATAATCTTGCAGGCGTGGGTCGAAGACATCAAAGTAAGGGATGGCGAAGTTCAGCTGACTACCCTTGCTCAGGTTGCTGAGGTTGGTCAGGTTGTTCTGTTCCACTCTTCTCGCTGCTTCCTCGGCAGCCTGTCTTTTTTCTTCTTCTACTTCCTTGGAAGATTTAAAACCAAAAAATCCCATATGTTTCAGTTTTTATGATTGTTATTATTTTTGTTATTTACTTTAGAGTCCCTTTGTAGGGGACAGATTATTTCGTTGTATAGATTCGCTTCGTCTTGCCCTGGGCATCTACTTCTACGAAGGTGTCTGCTCCATATTGGCGGTTTGCGTCGTGATAGTTGAATGAATATCCCGTTTCGTAATTGCCGTCGATGGTAGGTCGGCTTACCTGGTCGATGCTATCCAGCATTTCCGGTTTCAAGCCCAGCTGCTGGTACAGATGCTGCTCTACCATGTTTCGGATGGCATTGAGATTCTCATCCACATAACCACGAATTTGGTCGATGAGAGACTGGTTGCTCTTATCCTTCTGCAGCAGGCGCTGTCGCATGGTCTTCTTGAGCGGAGAGCCGTCGGCCTTGATTGGAGCTGGTGGCATCGCATCATTCTGCAGTGCAGATTCTACCACATATTCTCTGCGACGGACATGGAGCATCGGGTTGCCGTAGAGACAGAACATCAGGGCGGTGCTCATAGAGAAACAATCATCCTCTACATGTCGGCACATGTTGAAGTAATCGCACTTAGCCTGGAGCATCGCCTTTCCGCCCGTCATACCCTTGAACTGATAGAGCGGATAGAGGCGCATCAGCACCTCGCTGCCTGTGCCCGGATTCAACAGAAGTTGGCGGGCTTCATCCGTTTCCTCATTAGAGAACATCGGAACAGGAATGAGCGAACCGGTATAGAGCAATACGCCACCTCCGTAGAGGGCGCTGAGCAACATGGAGTCGTTTCGTTTGTAACCGGCATATCGGGCTCCGAAACAAGCCACGGTATTGAAGACTCTTGCCCTGCCTTGGTTGAGGAGCGAAGGATTGAATGCTTCATCCTCACTATAGAATCCGCACATACCCTCTGCATCGGCACCATGAAGATTGAACATCAGCATATCTGCCTTGTCCAGAGACTTGCAATAGATGCTGAGGCTTTCCGAATCTTCGGTCAGCAGCTTCGGACTGATATACATTCCGTTGCGGATCAGCTCAGGATCGTCGGTATTGTAAAGAAGCGGCAGGTGCTGGGTCATCGTGCAGCTGGCTGGAATCCAGTCGCGGTTGCTGATCATCAGAACATTGCCAACAGGAATACCGCCGCCATACATACTGCTGATGTTGAAGTAAGCACCGATGTCGCTTCGGATATCCGTATCGAGCTGACCGTCTTCCAAAGGCAGACGAGCCACATTGTTGCGGGCGCAACCTACGGTGAAGTCTGAATCGCGACTATCCAGCAAATCTACGATATAGGTGCCTTCGAAGGCATAGCAGGTATCTGTAGGGATTCGCTCGCCGCCATACGGCCATGGGTCTTCGACGCGAGGGATAGGAATCACATCGTCACCTCCTATTATAAATAGGTGTAGGTCGGGACCTTCTGTCAGGTTGTTGTCTGCGATGCAGCGGGATACAGCTTCATTGCATTCTATCCAGGATGGAGTCTCATGGGTGGAATCCAGTCCATATTGCGAGATGTCGAGAAATGTCCAGTACATCTGCTGGTCGTAGGCATTCTGTATGAAGTCGTTGAAGACATCATATACCTCTTGAATGGTGCAACCGTATTTTCTAGCCAGTGCATTGCCATCTGTCAGGATGATGCCATAGTGGTCTTCCAAGGGGTCGGGCTGGTCGATGGGTTCATCGGCTGTTCTAGCTTCTGATGCCATCTGCACGGCTTCCGGCTGTGGAGCCGCCTTGCTCTGTCCCGGCATAGGAGAAACTGGGGCTGCTCCCGGCATAGGAGGAACCGATGAGGCTCCTGGCATGGGGGGAGGAGTTGCACCGCCCGGCATACTTGACATTTGAGGCTGCTGACTGATCGCATTGACGCTTCCCAGTCCCATATTGTTGGCAGCCTGCAGAGGATTGAAGCCTCTCATCTGATTGAGCTTCACGTTCTGGGCATTAAACTTTGGCATCGGAGGAGGTGTAGGCATCTGAGGTGGTACAGCCATCTTGCTTTTTTCCTTCGGGATGAATTCCGAAAGGGTTGTGTCGCAATAGAACTGATACCATTCTTCTGGCTGAGGTTTATCCTCCAACATCTCCTTTACGGCATACCATAGGGCACTTAGCGGTTCACTCATTCCGTTTTGCACGGCCTGGTCGAGATACAGAATGGTTTGTTGCCTGTAGTAATCCTGTTTGTCATTCTTGTGGTAGTCGGCAAGATTATCGAGAGCCATCAGTTGGGCGATGTCGCCTTGCGGACAACCGAAACCGCCCATTCTTGGCAGAAGCACGGTGGCATTGTCGATATTGCCGGTCTTGATGAACGCTACATGAGCCCAGAAGAGTTGCCAGTAGTTATCGGTACGGGAACCGAAAAAGGCAAGGGCGCACTTGTCGGGATACATCGAGGCAAGCAACAGATGATAGTAGAACTGGATGTTGTTGTCATTCGTCATTACACGTGCCAACTGCTCCAGACTGTTGAACTTGCGTTTCAGAATGTCGGTATGGTTGGTCTGGATGGCATTGAAGACCTCGGTCAGAATCTGCTCTGCCAGGAATTCGTTGCCCTTGCTGCCTTGCAGGATATGGATGTTCTGACGTACCTGATCTATGATCTGGTTGGCTCTTAGGGGAGCAATATGCCATTGGATGCTCAACTGGTTGAGCTCTGCCAATTTCTGATTATCCAACTTGCCATCCACTAGTCGTTCCTGCACAGCCTGCAGAAAGAGAGTCTCATTCTGCTGATAGATCTCAGTCTGAGTCTTCTGTGCCTCATATACAGTCTGGTTGTTAACCGTACTGTTGTTGGTGGTATGGGTTGTTGTAGAGGTGTTATAGTTGTTTTGCGTATTGTGGGAGTCGGAATGGATTCCGCCTACCACAGCCGCATCACCATCAAGTTTAATATCGCTCATAGTCTGATTACTTTATATGTTTAGACTTCTTGTTGCATTTTCTGGAGAGGGCTTACCATTGGAAAGGTGCGCCACAGTCTGGACAGTTTGGAGTGCCTGGTGCAATGTGGATGGTGTGTCCGCAGTTGTAGCACTGGCATTCTATCAATTCCTGTTGTGGAACCTCCTGCTGAGGAGCCACCTGTTGTGGAGCGGCTTGGCTTCCTGCTGTATTTCCACCGAGTCCGCCATTGAAGGCGTTCAGATTGTTGGCGGCAGCAGTGCTTACCTGCGAGATGTTGTTCATTGCCACATCCTGGGTATGATCTACTCGCTCCTGCTGGCGTCGGTTTTCCTCTTCCAACTGATTGATGCGCTGTTGCTGCTGGCTTTGCTGGGTGCCGCTGATGCCGGTGGCTGTATCTTTTATCATGCCGGCCATCTTCATCATGGCTTCCATCTGAGCATTGCTGTTCTGCTGTTGCATCTGTAGCATCTGCTGCATCATCGCTTCCTTTTCTGCTGCAGTCTGTCGCAGGTTTTCGGCTTCCTTCTCGCCGCTATAGGCGTTTGCCATAGCTACCTGTGCATCTCCGGTGAGGTGGGAGAGTTGTGCGGCACGAATCTGTTCGGCGGTCATATTGGCGAAATGGTTGTCACGATTCATCTGCTCATTGCTCTGAATGGTGGCTACGTTTTCTTCGTGCTGATATTTCTGCTGGTCGAGCTGTGCCTGCATCTGAGCCATCTGCTGCAGCTTGTCCATCTGGCGCTGGTGGCGGTTGGCTTCCAACTGGTCATCGTCCATTTTTTCCTGGCGGTTGCGCTCATAGGCAAGGCGGTCGTCTTCCAGTTTCTCGTTGCGTGCCAGGAGATGGTCTTCCTTATCCAGTTCGCGTTGACGCATCATCTGCTGGAAGTCGTAATCATCCTCCTTCGCCTTTCGGTTGAAGTCTCGGTTGTATTCCTTTTCTTCCTGCATCCACTGGCGTTCACGCTCTTCGTCTTCGATGCCCCAGTTACGGCGGCGTTCCAGATCTTCACGTTCCCAGTCGTGGTCGGTGCGGGAATCATCGAGTGCCCATTCTGCTTTAAGACGGGCTGTGTCGATGTTCTGCTGGCTCTGGATGCGCATGATTTCCGTGATTTCCTCACGAGGAATCTTCTTGTGGGCAAGCTCATCTTCGAGCACTTCCATTTCCTCCTGCTTGACCAGACGGTTCTTGCGGAGGTCTTCCAGGGCTTCGAACTCCTCTTCCTGGGTCTTAGCCTGGCGGATGCGCTTCTGACTTTCGAGCATCTGGACGAATTCCTCCAACTCATCATCGTGGAGCAACTGGTCTTTGTTGATGCCCTGGAGGGCATGGCGCAAATCCTCGGTGTTTTGTGCAGAAGAAATCTGCTGGGAGTTGGCCTCAACTTCCATTCGGTTTCGGAATTCTCCGGTGCGGTGCATGAAGTCGAGTTCCTTCTCAGTGTTATAGAGCTGGCGTTCTACCTGACGGAAACGCTCAAAGTCCTGGTTGCTGTCGGTGATATTCAGAACCTGAGTGCATTCTATGCCGAATACCTGCTGGTTGATGGTCTGGCGGATCTTCTCTTTCAGTACATTTACAGTTTCGGCAGTCAGTCCGGCAGACTCGTAGTTCTGGTTGCGGAGCTCCTGGCGCAACAGGGTTTCTACGGTGCCATTGAGCAACTGCTGTAATTCTCTAGTTGTTACGCTGTTGCGGTCGGTAAGGTAATTGGTGGCGAAGGTATGAATATCGCTGATGCTCATCTGGAGAGATACTCCAATCTGTACATCATGGATGCCCATCGGAATGGTGTATGGCTGAAAGGCAAGTTCGCCATTCTCGTTCATCGCTCCACCGAAAGTGAGGGTGAAGAAACGGTTGCTGACGATATAGACCGACAGGATAGGAGCCTGGGTGATGCGGGCTAAGATGCGGGCATAATCCAGTTGGCGCTTCTTGGCTTTTTCTTTCTGTTCACCTTTCTTTTCGCCGAAGATGATGCGACCGAGCCAGTTGAAGCCACGGCCAACTTCTCCTACGATACCGAGCTGGCGGAAGGTAGGCTCAGCCTGGCGCTTGCGGTCTCGTTCACGCTTTTCGGCTTCAGCCATATCTTTCTCAGCCTTTTCTACCGCATTCTTGATAGCAGCCTGCTCTTCTTCTACAGACTTATAAAAGAGGTATGCACCTGCTGAGAGGGTTGAAACCAGCTCACCATTGGCAAAAATGATGGCGGTGCAACCTTCCTGAACGATGATACCTTTCAGTTTTTCTATTTCGTCGAGTTCCCGTTCGCTAATCTTGCGAGCGATTTCTCCTGGTTGGATATTCCAGATGGTTCTGCCTCTTACCACGTCAACACCATCCACAGCTTCCATACTGCGGCGGTCGCGGCTACGTTCAGCTTCTCTTTCGGCTGCAATCTGTGCCTGTTCAGCCTGCTGTTGCGCATTTCTGGCATCACGGATTTCCGACTGGCTTTCAGTAGCTTGCTGGTTAACGGCTCTTCTCTGTTCTTCTGCAATCTGGCGATTGAGCGCCCCACCAGTCATGGCGTTTGCTACAGAGCGAACGGCATTGGTGAACATACCCTTGCTGGCTTGTGGAGTCTGAGGGGCTTGTGGAGACTGTGGAGCCTGAGGCATTACTGGGCGCTGAGGCTGCATCGGTTTTGGGGGCATACCCGGTGTTTGAGGTCTCATAGGTTGAGGCTTCATAGGCTGTTGAGGAGCCATAGCTTTCAGTGGTTGAGGACGTTGAGGCTTGCTAACTCCTTGTGGCTGGGTTGGAGCCTGTGGTTGCAAGTCAATAGGTTGTCCACACTTCGTACAGAATTTCATTCCCGGTTGCAGCATTGCGCCGCATTTCTTGCAATATGTCATAATGGTTATTGTTTTTAAGATTAAATGACTGGTTATTGTATCAGCGCAATAAATATAGCTATTAGCAGAATCACCCAAAAGAACTTGATGAAGCATCCTATGCATCCAGTGATGCCTTCACCTAAGAGTCCTCCGAGAAATCCCAAAAGCTGTATTCCCCAGCCTAGAATGCCGAGAAGTACAAATATTCCGATTCCTATTAATATGATAAGTAGTATTGTCATATCCCCTATAAGAATAATTTCATTTACTTTATACAATCGTTAAGAATATCAATTTACGTTGATAACTAACTCATATTTGGGTGCAAAGATATATAAAATAAATGAAACTGAATTGGTTCAAATTGGTTCAATTTTGCCTTGATTTGGATCAATTGCCCCAAAAATGCATTTTTTTTAGTGAAAAATGCCCAAAAAGGCTCTTTTTGTCATTTCTTAAACTTTTAGGAGGCGTAGTTGGAGAGGAGTGTCTTTCTCCTGCTGAAGCCTGTTTACCTCTTCCTTTCCCGATAGGTATTCCCGAGCTTACACCTTATTATATATAGGGGAATGCTTGCCGCAATTCCCCTCTCTTTTCTCTTGTGAAATGTGGAAGTCCACCCCCTTTAATGTCCATTTTCAAAACTGAAACTGTCCCCATGAGATATTGTCTTATTTGGTTTTAATGGAGTTTCAGAAAATGTAAATCCCCAATCTGTTGAACTTTACAGATTGGGGATTTCTCAAGTTTATACATTATTCTCCTAAGATAGTATCAAACATTTCATCAACAGAATTCCAATGGGTAACTCTGCCTTTTTCCTTGTCTTCTTCGGCAAGTACCAACAATTGAGGTTCGTTTATTGCTAATGTATTCATACTTACTCCTTTTTAAAAACATTCATCAATTTACTGCAGCAAAAATACTTTTTTTTCTCTAAACTACCAAGTAAATTAAAAGATTTTTTTATTTTGGTATAGAGTACCCGTTTTTATGTGCTAATTTCATGGATTTACTGTCTCTTGGAGATATGATGGATAGAATGTCCGTTTTCAAAACTGATACTGTCCCCATGAGATAGGGGGAAGGTCGGTTTAAGAATTTGTGAAAGTCAATCGTAATCCATCGGCTACCCCCCCTCAGTGTCAGGAAATCACCCATTCCAGATTATTCGCCTCGTCTTTGACAGAGAAGTTCAAGCCCACCTTTACAATTTCCTTATTCTTCAA
>ENA-UALO01000983-UALO01000983.1-human-gut-metagenome-genome-assembly--contig:-NODE-983-length-10273-cov-6.014876_pt1 | contig 10273 bp, 9 predicted proteins | sample MGYA00243701_ERZ654470 | MGnify/ENA primary metagenome ERZ654470 (study PRJEB26926, sample SAMN06164444) | human gut metagenome | biome: ENVO:00009003; feature: ENVO:2100002; material: ENVO:00002003...
GTTCCACACTGATCGCCGAACATGCTTTACAGCGTCTTTCTAATACTTCAATGTAACAACAGATTGTAACATTCAGGAGAGTTCCCACTTTGTGGGGACTCTCTTATTTTATAGCTGTTTTATTCTTTTCCCTAGCGGCGGGGCTACGGGAAAGGAGGCGGGAAATGCATAACTTGAAAATATAACCTTATTCGCATATAATGATGTTTAATATACGAAGCAATCCGTAGGCATGCAGCTTACGCAATTCCATACACATTCGGGATTACAAAGGGACGAACCGCCGGCTACAGTGGAAAGGATGTACACGATATGATTTCCGATGAAGAATTATACCGACAATATTTAAGCGGCGATGAAACAGGGCTGGAAGAATTGATAAGAAAATACGACAATCCACTGACCTTATACATCAATGGCTATCTGCATGACATTCACGAGGCGGAGGACCTGATGATAGAAGTATTTTCCTACCTGTTCGCCAAAAGGCCCCCTATCCGGGATGGCGGATTCAGGGCTTACCTGTATAAAGCGGCGCGGCACATGGCTTTGCGCCACAAAAGCATCCGGCGACATCACTTCTGTCTTGATGATCTGACCAAAGAGCCGGAAGGCGGGAAACTGGTGGATGAGGTGATCCGGACAAAAGAACGGAATCAGATCCTGCATTTATGTATGGGTGAGCTGCATCCGGATTATAGAGAGGCTCTTTATCTGACCTATTTTGAGGGTATGAGTTACCGGCAGGTTGCTGAAGTTATGGGGAAAAGCGTGAAGCAGATCACTAATATAATGTACCGGGGAAAAGAGCGTCTGCGAGGATTATTGGAACGGGAGGGAATTACAAATGCGGAGTCATGAGGAACGGATCGCAGAAGTCCGACGAAGGATTACAGAGAAACAACGACAAAAAAGACGAAAGCAGCGGCGGATCGTTGCTATTTCCTGCATAGCGGCATGCCTTGCGGTGATCTTCGGGGCTTCCTTTGTCATGTCCGGGATTTCCGGGCAAATGGTGCCTGGGAACTCCTCCGGATATGAAACGGCGGCAACGATCCTCGGCGGAGGTGCTGCACCTGAATATATCATAATAGGGGTGCTTTCATTTCTTCTCGGCGTATGCGTGACGATCCTGTGTTTTCGTGTCCATCTGCTGGACAAAGAAGATCAGGCAGAGCAGAGGGGGGACCGCGCCAATGGAATTGATCATTAATCTTTTGCAATTTTTCGTCACCCTGCTGGGCTTCTGTCTGAGCGGCATTCGTTATCTGAGGCATCGGACACTGTCATATTTTCTGCTGATTTGCTTTTATGGCTGTTTCGCACTGGGCTCCCTGTACTGGACATTGTATCTGTTATTGTTTTCCGAAACACCACGGATCTTTTATGTATCGGAATTCGGCTGGGTCTCCAGCGTTATTTTTCTCTATCTCCTACAATATACTCTCTCCTCCCCGGAGGAAAGAAGCTTTTCCTGTCGGAAATCCCTGCTGGCTCCGCTGATCGGAGTTCCGTTGTGCGCATTTTACTGTACCTTTGGTGACATTCTCTCCAACCTGCTCTGGTGCGGCATGATGATCCTTGTCTCCTATCGTTCCATCCACGGTCTTGTCTACGCAGAGACACAGACGGGAAAAGGGCGGAACCTGCGGTATTTTCACATCGGAATCCTCTGCTATGTTGCGGTAGAATACGCTCTGTGGACCTCCGGCTGCTTCTGGCCGGGCGACTCTATCTTCAGTCCCTATTGCTGGTGTGATCTTCTGCTGACGTTCTGCCTTTTCGGGCTGCTGCCTGCCACAGGAAAGGCGGTGCGGACATGACCTATATTGAAAATGTATTTATCTGTATGGCCTCACCCCTGTTGATCGCCGCCCTGTGCATGGGTAGGCGGCAGGCCAAATTCTTTCTGTGCTGTCTTGCAGGAATGGGGGCATGCCTGCTCTCCGCTTACATCAATACCTTCTTTGCCGCTCTTTACGCAGCAGATACGATTGCCGCCACCGCAGAGATCGCACCTGTGGTAGAGGAAGTGATGAAACTCCTGCCGTTGCTCTTTTATCTTCTTGTATTTGAGCCTGAACCGGTGCCGATAAAAAATGCTGCCATCATCGTTGCACTTTCCTTTGCCACCTTTGAGAATGTCTGCTATCTGATTCAAAACGGAGCCGGACATTTTTCCTTTATCTTTTTCCGGGGCATTGGAACGGGTGCCATGCACGTGATCTGTGGTGCCATCGTCGGCGGTGGACTGGCATATGTATGGCAACGCACCTGGCTGAAGATCGCCGGAACCTGCGGTCTGCTCGGGGCAGCCATCACTTTTCATGCAATTTATAATCTTCTGATCGCCTATGGCGGTGCGATACAGTATATCGCATACATTCTGCCTGTGCTGATCCTGACGGTGGGAAAACTGATTGTCCGCCTGCCCCAGAGTCACAACTGAATCCTGTCTTTTGCGGAGCTGCTGTCGGCAGCTCCTGTTTTTTGAAGAACTTTTTTTGAAAAAATTGAATTTCAGGTGAGAGTTTTTTCGTTTTTTTGTACCTAATTAGATGAAGGACATATGTATTTTATGACTTTACTTTCCGAAGGGAGGTTTTCAACGATATGTATGATACAGAAAAGCGGGTCGAACTGGTGAAAAAACGGGTGCATGAAAAATATCGCCGGAAGAAGCGTCGCGTGATCTGCCGGCTGTCTGCCCTGTGCACAGCATTGTCTGCGTTCCTTGTGGGAACGGTGCACACAGCAGCCGGTCAGACGCAGATCACCGCCCGGGGAATGTACGGTTCTATCCTGCTGCATGAAGACGCCGGCGGTTATGTGCTGGTTGGGGTAATTTCTTTCTCCACAGCAGTCATGATCACTGTGCTGTGTATCAGACTCCGGGAAAGAGAACACCGTGGACAAGGCACGGGAAAAGGAAACGCATCACAACAATGGGAGGAAAATAATTCATGAAAAAGCAAAAAATTCGGTTCTATGCGGCGCTGCTTTGCAGTTCCATGGTACTTTCTCTGGTCTCCACGCCGGTATCGGCAGCAGAAACCGGGCAGCTGACGAATCCCCCGACATCCACAGAGGGTCCGGGTTCCCCGGAAAGCGCATCGGGAAATGAAGCGGCAGCGGTTCTGAACGGACTGTACGCAGCACTGCCGGTAGCAAACGGTGTGAAGGAAGTGGCGACAGCGGATGAGCTGACGGACGCACTGGCAGATAGCAGTATTTCCATAATCACACTGAAGGATGATGTTGAAATCAGCAGTACTCTGACAGTTAACCGCACTGTGACGCTGGATTTGAACGGTAATGTACTGAAAATGACCGGCAGCGACAGCGTAATCAAGGTGGAGGCGGACGGCGATCTGACGATTCAGGACAGGAACACAACCACACAACACAAATTTAACCCGCACTGTAAATATCTGACCTGGTACATTGACATGTGGGAACTGGACAACGGTGGCTCGGAAATTGTCTCCGGTGGAGTTATTACAGGCGGTGGCGGTGATCAAAGTGACGGCGGCGGTGTGCTTGTTGCCGGCGGTACACTGGTCATGGCCGGTGGCAACATCGTCGGATGTTCGGCAACGAGTCGAGGCGGCGGTGTATACCTTGGCAAAGACTCTGACACCGGAAAGAACGGCACATTCATCATGACGAGCGGAAGCATTATCGGCTGTGCTGCTCAGCTAGGCGGCGGCGTGTATGTCGCCACAGGGTGCACATTCGCCATGGCTACCAGCTCTAATATCCACAACTGCATTGCAAATAACGATGGTGGCGGTGTAATAAACCACGGCACCTTTAGAATGTACGGTGGAACAATCAGTGCATGCACGACAGTAGCATTTGGGGGCGGCGGTGTTTGCAACAAGGGAACCTTTATTATGTCAGACGGTATGATTAAAGGCTGCACTAGCCCCGACGGTCAGTATGCTTCAGGTGGCGGGGTGCGGAACAGTAATCAGTTCACTATGACAGGAGGCATGATCGGTGATCCGGATAATGAGAATGACGCAAGCCATGTATACAATACTTCAAGCCAGGAGACTACTCTTACTATAAGCGGCAATGCAAAAATCTACACAGATATAACAAACGTTGGCATCCTGAATGCTGACGGCGGCGAAATAGCCGGCACAATGACGAACGATACCAACGAGTACGGCAGCGGCACGATCACCGGCAGTGCAGGTGCCGCCGGCAGCACTGAGTTCCATGGCAAAGTGACCAACACCGGCACCATCCGGAAGGGCACATTCACAAATGCGGTCATAAATGAGAGCAGCGGTGCCATTAACGGCGGCACATTTACCGGCACAGTTGAGAACAAGGACGGAACAATTTCAGGCGGTGATTTCAGCAAAGCCACCCTGAACGGTATGCTCGTGATCACCTTTGACCCGGACAATGGAGATCAGAGCATCACCCAGGAAGTAAATTGGAGCAAGGACGGAGCGACACTCACCGCACCGGATCCCGTTCCCACCAAAGAGGGGCATGGTATTAAAGGCTGGTATTATGATAACAACGGTACGGAAACAAAATGGAACTTTGACACGGATACAGTCAAATGCACTATGACCCTCAAGGCAAAATGGGAACTCTCCACCTATTCCGTAACGCTGCAGACGGACGGCGGTACGATTGCCAGCGGAAAAGAAGTAACCGGCTACACTTACGGCACTGGGGCAGTTCTTCCTACCGCCAATGATATGACCCGCGAGGGATACCGCTTTGACGGCTGGTACGCGGACAGCAGTTTTTCCAGCTCTCCCATTACAGAGATCTCTGCTACCGAAACGGGAAATAAAACATTCTATGCAAAATGGACGAAGAACACGACTCCCATCATTCCCGGCAACAACACCAGCAATATCGTAGAGCAGTATAAGACTGACGACAGCAGCTCCGGAGAACAGACCGACCGTGAAGTTCCCTCTCCTGTCGTGAAAAACACCACCTCTTATTTGACCTATACCGTACAGGCGGGTGACACTCTCTGGAAAATCGCCAGAAAATACAACTGCTCCATAACCGGGATCATGGTAGCCAACAGTGACCGGATCAAGAACCCGAACCGGATTCACGCCGGCTGGCAGCTTAAGATTCCCCAAAGCGGAGCGCCTATCACAGGCGGCACTCCCGATGCTGTTCTGCCTGAGAATAAGAAAAGTGGGATATACATCGTCAGACAGGGCGACACCCTCTGGAAAATCGCCAGAAAGTACGGCTGCTCCGTGGCCGAGATCATCTCCCTGAACCGGGAACTGATCCGCAACCCTGCTCTGATTTATTCCGGCTGGGAACTGAAAGTACCACAGGATTAGCCTCCCCTGAAAGAATCTACCGGGCCAGTCATACTTCATAATATCGGATCAGATAATTTATCTAAGGGAAAAAGGCAAAAAAAAGACGGCCAGAGGCCGATGATCTGAGTTCCTTGAATTCTTTAGATTTCTCAAATCCGCGCAATCGGCGGACACATTTCGATTGCGCGGAAATCTGAGCTATGAAATTCCATAAATACTTTGTTTCACCTGTGTGCCCCGGTCAGGTGATGTTTCCAAAACAGACATACAAAGCTTACAGCTCCTCGATCACTTTCATAAGCTCATCTACATCAATGCCATGTACCATAGCTGCCTCTTCCAGGGTCTCTCCCTGTGAAGCAGGGCATCCCAGGCAATGCATTCCTGCATCGAGGAGTACGGGAGCTACTTCAGGATTGGCACGTAAGATCTCGCCAATGGTCATGTCTTTTGTTACTCCGGTCATATCGGTCTCCTTTCTGCCGTATAAGGCTTTTTTAGTATAATACTTTCCCCAAAAGATTACAAGAATATTCTTGTGCATCAGCATTTGCTTCACAAATGGCGCCGCTTCGTAGCTCACATTTATTTCATGTTGGTGCGCTTTGTCCATGAAAAAGAGGTTTTCGTGCTTTGTGTGCAAGCACCCACGCACGGCAATCTCTTTTTCATGTCAGAGCTGATGTACAAAAGCGCGTACATTACCTAAAACTGTTGACACTTACCCTTGTCAGGTAGTACACTTTTATCGTAAAGAAACAGCTTGGGATGCCGGCGCAACTGGTACTCTCAGTTGATAATATTAATTGTTTTTACTAGAAGGAGGTAAATTTTCATGGCAGAAGCATGGAGAGGCTTTAAAAGAGATGGCCACTGGGATGTAGACGTCAATGTACGTAACTTCATCCAGACCAACTACACTCCGTATGATGGAGATGAGAGCTTCCTGGAGGGACCTACCGAAGCAACTGATAAGCTTTGGGGCAGACTTCAGGAGTTACAGAAGGAAGAGCGTGAGCATAACGGCGTTCTGGAATGCGAAACAGAGATCGTATCCAGTCTGACCGCTTATGGCCCTGGCTATATTGATGAATCTATGAAGGATCTGGAGCAGATCGTTGGTCTGCAGACAGACAAGCCTTTAAAGAGAGCATTCATGCCTTATGGTGGTATCAAAATGGCTCAGCAGGCTGCAAGCACCTATGGCTACGAAGTAAATGAAAAGTATGACAAGATCTTCAATGAGTATCACAAGACTCACAACCAGGCAGTATTTGATGCTTATACCGATGAGATGAAGGTTGCTCGTCATACCCATATCGTTACCGGTCTTCCCGATACCTATGGTCGTGGACGTATCGTAGGCGACTACAGAAGAGTTGCTCTGTACGGTATTGATTTCCTGATCGAGGAGAAGAAGAAGGATAAGAAGAACTGCGGTACCGGCGTTATGACCGAGGATATCATTCGTCTGAGAGAAGAGATCGCTGATCAGATCAAGGCTCTGCAGGGAATGAAGGAAATGGCTAAGATCTACGGTTACGATATTTCCGGCCCCGCTACCAACGCTAAGGAAGCTATCCAGTGGTTATACTTCGGTTACCTGGCAGCTATCAAGACCCAGAACGGTGCAGCTATGTCCGTTGGACGTATCTCTACTTTCCTGGACATCTATATTGAGAGAGACTTAAAGGAAGGCACCCTGACCGAGAAAGAAGCTCAGGAGCTGATCGACCATATGACCATGAAGTTCCGTATGGTTAAGTTCGCTCGTATTCCTTCTTACAACCAGCTGTTCTCCGGTGACCCCGTATGGGCTACTCTGGAAGTTGGTGGTATCGGCATGGACGGCCGTCATATGGTTACCAAGAACGACTATCGTTTCCTGCATACTCTGGAGAACATGGGACCCAGCCCCGAGCCGAACCTGACTGTTCTGTACTCCAGCGCTCTGCCTGATAACTTTAAGAAGTACGCAGCTAAGATTTCTGTGAATACTTCTTCCATCCAGTACGAGAACGATGACGTTATGAAGCCTATCTGGGGTGATGACTACAGCATCTGCTGCTGCGTATCCGCTACTCAGACCGGTAAGGAGATCCAGTTCTTCGGTGCTCGTGCTAACCTGGCTAAGTGCTTACTGTACGCTATCAACGGTGGTAAGGATGAGAAGCATCTGGACAAGGACGGCAAACATATGCAGTGTGGTCCCGAAATCGCTCCTATCACTTCCGAGTACCTTGATTTCGACGAAGTTATGCATAAATATGACATCATGCTTGACTGGTGTGCATCTCTGTATGTTAACATCCTGAACCTGATCCACTACATGCATGATAAGTACTACTACGAAGCAGCTGAGATGGCTCTGATCGATACCGATGTAAGAAGAACCTTCGCAACCGGTATTGCAGGTCTGTCCCATGTAGCTGACTCCCTGTCCGCTATCAAGTATGCTAAGGTTAAGGTTATCCGTGATGACCAGGGTTGTGCTGTAGACTTCAAGATCGAAGGCGACTTCCCTAAGTACGGTAACGATGATCCCAGAGCTGATGAATTCGCTGTATGGCTGCTGAAGACCTTCATGGAGAAGATCAAGAAGAACCACACCTACAGAAATTCTGAGCCTACCACTTCCGTACTGACCATTACCTCTAACGTTGTATATGGTAAGGCTACCGGTGCTCTGCCCGATGGTAGAGCAGCTTACACACCGTTCGCTCCCGGTGCATCACCTTCCTACGGTGCTGAGAAGAGTGGTCTACTGGCTTCTCTGAACTCTGTAGCTAAGCTGCCTTATGAGTATGCTCTGGATGGTATCTCCAATACCCAGACCATGGCTCCTTCTGCTCTTGGTCACAACCTTGACGAGCAGAAAGAAACTCTGGTACGTGTAATGGATGGTTACTTCGATCGTGGTGCTCATCACCTCAACGTTAACGTATTCGGTACCGAGAAGCTGTTAGATGCACAGGCTCATCCTGAGAAGCCTGAGTACGCTAACTTCACCATCCGTGTATCCGGTTATGCTGTTAAGTTCATCAGCCTGACCAAGGAGCAGCAGGATGATGTTATCGCAAGAACCTGCCATAAGAGTCTGTAATTCTTACAGGTTTTGAGATAATTGATGTATATGGGGCCGGGCAGTAATGTCCGGTCCCTTTTTGGATACACTATTCAGAACCATTAAATATTTTCGGATGCTCTTCGAATGCTTGCATTCGCAAGAGTATTTGAAAATATTTATTTGGCGAAGCCATCTCCATGAGCAAAAGGAAAGTTCCGAAGGAACGATTTTGCGAATGGAGTTCTGAATAGTGTTAACTACACTCACCCCTCAGCTGCCTGCACGGCAGAGAATGGAGATTATTACAATGATCAAAGGCAGAATTCACTCATTAGAATCCTTCGGCGCAGTAGACGGACCCGGAATCCGCTATCTTATCTTCCTCAAGGGCTGCAATATGCGTTGTCAATATTGCCACAATGTAGATACCTGGAATCCCGACACTGACAATCTGATGACAGCAGACGAGCTTCTGGATAAGGCAGAGCGTTTCCGCAGCTACTGGGGCAAAGAAGGCGGCATCACCGTCAGCGGCGGCGAAGCTTTATTACAGATTGATTTTCTCATCGATCTCTTCCGTAAGGCTCACGAGAGAGGCATCAACACCGACCTTGATACTTCCGGACAGCCTTTTACCAGAGAAGAGCCCTTCTTCTCCAAATTCAACGAATTACTGAAATATACCGATCTTGTCATGTTGGACATCAAGCATATTGATGATGAGGAGCACAAAAAACTCACCGGCCATACCAACAAAAACATTCTGGACTGCGCAAGATACCTCTCCGAACAGGGTATCCCCATGTGGATCCGTCATGTGCTGGTACCCGGAATCACTGACAATGACGAATATCTGAAGAAAACAAGAGAATTCATTGACACTCTGGATACCGTTATGAAGGTAGAAGTTCTTCCCTATCACACATTAGGGGCATACAAATGGAAAGAGCTGGGAATCCCCTATAAGCTGGAAGGTGTGGAGCCCCCCACCGAAGAGAGAATTCAGAATGCGAAGAAGATCCTGGAGTTCAATAAATATAAATAAACAACTGTAACTAATGATAAAAAATACTAAATAAGGCTTGTATTCAAAGCCCATTTATATTACAATACAAGTGGTTATATTGATAAATTTGTATCAAACAAGAGATTTGATACACGCAAAATAGGAGGAAAAGATTATGGCATTTGTTATTGGTGATGCTTGTGTAGCATGTGGAGCTTGTGAAGCACAGTGCCCCGTTGGCGCTATCAGCATGGGCGACGGAAAGTTCGAAATTGATGCAGATAAGTGCATCAGCTGCGGTTCCTGCGCAGGTCAGTGCCCCGTTGGTGCTATCGCAGAGGATTAATTTCCGACTTAAAATGCAACCTTGGGAAGGCATTTCAGAAAATGAAATGCCTTTTCTTTTTTTCTGCTTTATGTTTTTCATTCTCTTTTGGATTCACTGGTGTATCTTTTGGCTGTTTTTGCAACCGTCCTTTGGTCTTTTTCCGTAACAGCTCGTCCATCTTCTGATAATATTCTTCGCTGCGCTGTTCCAGCATGCGATCCCGCTCTTCCTCACGCTCCTCTCTGCTGCGGAACTGATAATCCAGTTCTTTCACCATGCTCTCCTTTAATTCCCGACATAGCTCCTGATTATTTTCTTTTACGGCTTCACGGATCATCTGCTGCAGAATCCACTGTAGTCTTTTAACCTTCTCCTCCCGGTTTTCGCCTGTCAGCGAGGTCTCCTGCACCGGTGATGGTACTGTTTTCTTCACTGTCTCATCTACAATTTCAATTGCCATACGCGGTGCGGCAGCTGCTTCTTTTTCTGTCGTTTCTTCCGGCAGCACATCCAGTTTCCCGTCCTTTAATATCATTTTAATTGCTTTCAAC
>ENA-UALO01000986-UALO01000986.1-human-gut-metagenome-genome-assembly--contig:-NODE-986-length-10245-cov-3.750442_pt1 | contig 10245 bp, 9 predicted proteins | sample MGYA00243701_ERZ654470 | MGnify/ENA primary metagenome ERZ654470 (study PRJEB26926, sample SAMN06164444) | human gut metagenome | biome: ENVO:00009003; feature: ENVO:2100002; material: ENVO:00002003...
AGATGTGTATAAGAGACAGGAAGAGGTAGAGAAAGCATTGTGGAGCTGCAAATGGGGCGGCGACACGCTGATGGACCTCTCCACGGGCGAGAACATACACGAAACGCGCGAATGGATTATCCGCAACTGTCCCGTTCCCGTGGGCACTGTCCCCATCTACCAGGCATTGGAGAAAGTGAACGGCAAGGTGGAAGACCTCACCTGGGAAATCTACCGCGACACCTTGATTGAACAATGCGAGCAGGGAGTGGACTACTTCACCATCCATGCCGGCATACGCCGCCACAATGTGCATCTGGCCGAGAAAAGGTTGTGCGGCATCGTGAGCCGTGGCGGCAGCATCATGAGCAAATGGTGCCTGGTGCACGACCGCGAGAGTTTCCTTTACGAACACTTTGATGACATTTGCGACATTCTGGCACAGTATGACGTTGCCATCTCTTTGGGAGACGGGCTGCGTCCGGGGTCTACGCACGATGCCAACGATGAAGCGCAGTTTGCAGAACTCGACACGATGGGCGAGCTTGTGCTGCGTGCCTGGGACAAGAATGTGCAGGCTTTCATCGAAGGTCCCGGCCACGTGCCCATGCACAAGATTAAGGAGAATATGGAGCGCCAGATAGAAAAATGCCACGATGCGCCTTTCTATACGCTCGGCCCCATCGTGACGGACATCGCACCGGGATACGACCATATCACGTCCGCCATCGGTGCGGCGCAGATAGGCTGGCTGGGTACGGCGATGCTCTGCTATGTCACTCCCAAAGAGCATCTGGCACTGCCCGATAAGGAGGATGTGCGTGTAGGTGTCATCACCTATAAGATAGCCGCCCATGCCGCCGACCTGGCAAAAGGGCATCCCGGAGCACAAGTGCGCGACAATGCACTGAGCAAAGCGCGTTATGAATTCCGCTGGAAAGACCAGTTTGACTTGTCGCTCGACCCGGAACGTGCGTTCAGCTATTTTCATGCAGGGAAGCATGTGGATGGGGAGTATTGCACGATGTGCGGACCGAACTTCTGTGCGATGCGGTTGTCGAGAGAATTAAAAAAGAAATAAATGGGAATTGATAGAGCACTATGTTTTCAGACGAATTAGAACATATATCCTGGGAGGAAACCACGGCACGCATCCATGCCAAGACAGATGCGGATGTGCGCCGTGCCCTCTCCAAAGAACATTGTAATGTAGAGGACTTCATGGCCCTCATCTCACCCGCCGCTGCCCCCTATCTGGAGACGATGGCACGATTGAGCAAGAAATACACCGAGGCACGATTCGGGAAAACCATCTCCATGTTCGTGCCTCTTTACATCACGAATTCCTGCACCAACTCTTGCGTGTATTGCGGTTTCCATATCAGCAACCCCATGCCGCGTACCATACTGACGGAAGAAGAAATCGTGAACGAATACAAGGCCATCAAGAAGCTGGCACCTTTCGAGAATTTGCTGTTGGTAACGGGAGAAAATCCGGCCAAAGCAGGCGTGCCCTACATAGCCCGTGCACTGGACCTGGCAAAACCCTACTTCAGCAATCTGAAAATAGAAGTGATGCCCTTAAAAACGGAAGAGTATGCAACGCTGAAAGAACACGGCATGAATGGCGTGATTTGTTTTCAAGAAACCTACCACAAGTCGAATTACAACATCTACCACCCCCGTGGCATGAAGTCCAAATTCGAATGGCGTGTCAATGGTTTCGACCGCATGGGGCAGGCAGGCGTCCATTCCATCGGCATGGGAGTGCTCATCGGTCTGGAGAAAGAATGGCGGACAGACATCACCATGATGGCTTATCACCTGCGCTATCTCCAGAAACATTATTGGCAAACGAAATACAGCGTCAACTTCCCCCGTATGCGTCCTTCGGAGAACGGCGGCTTCCAGCCCAATGTCATCATGAGCGACCGCGAACTGGCACAAGTCACTTTCGCCATGCGCATCTTCGACCATGATGTAGACATCTCCTACTCCACCCGCGAGCCTGCCGATATACGCGACCATATGGCAACACTCGGTGTGACAACCATGAGCGCCGAAAGCAAGACCGAACCGGGAGGATATTACAGCTATCCGCAAACACTGGAACAGTTTCATGTCAGCGACGAGCGCAAGGCTGTGGAAGTGGACAAAGCATTGAAACGCCTGGGGCGCGAACCAGTGTGGAAAGATTGGGATGCGAGTTTTGATTTGAAGGCTTTCAAGAGATGAGTGGCCGAATACAGAACCTTAATAATAATGAACAAATGAACCGATATGCCAGACAAACGTCCCTCCCTGAAATAGGCGAAGCCGGACAAGAGAAACTGCGTAATGCCAAGGTGTTGATAGTCGGTGTGGGAGGATTGGGTTCTCCCATTGCCCTCTATCTGGCGGGAGCAGGAGTCGGAACGCTGGGATTGGTGGACGATGACCAGGTCAGCATCAGTAATCTTCAACGTCAGGTTCTGTATGCTGAAGCTGACCTTGGGCAGCCTAAACCTCTATGTGGCGCCCGTAGAGTGCAGGGTTTGAACAGCGATGTAAACGTGGAAGTATACCCCTTCCGTCTGGACAAGAAGAATGCCGGAGAACTGATAAGGAACTACGATATAGTGGTAGACGGGTGCGACAACTTCGCTACCCGCTACTTGCTGAATGACGTATGCAACGCTTGGGGCAAGCCCTACGTTTATGGTGCCATTCAAGGCTTTGAAGGCCAAGTGTCCGTCTTCTGCTACGGTGAGAGTGCTAAAAACTATCGTGACCTCTATCCGGATGAAGAAGGGACACTGCTCATGCCATCTCCGGACAAATCGGTTATCGGCGTAACCCCTGCCATTGTGGGTAGCGTAGAAGCCAATGAAGTGTTGAAACTGATTTGCGGCTACGGTGAACCCTTGGCTGGAAAGCTATGGACGATTGATTTAAGGACCATGCAGTCGTATATTCTCTCACTATAGGCAAACATCCATAAAGATATGAAACTGATAGTCATTACCACGCCGCAATTCTTTGAAGGAGAAGCAGAGGCAGTTACCTCCTTATTCCAAAACGGTTTGGAAATGCTCCACCTGCGCAAGCCGGGAGCTTCGGCAGAGGAGATGGGGAATTTTCTTCAACAGCTACCGATGGAATATATGCCACGCATTGTCACGCATGAGCAATTCCAGCTGGCATCCGTTTTCGGTCTGAAAGGAATTCATCTGAACGGGCGCAATCCGCAGATACCGTCCGGATATAAGGGACATGTCAGTCGCTCTTGTCACTCTCTTGAAGAAGTGTTGAAACATAAATCAGATTGTAACTATGTGTTCCTCAGCCCCATTTATGACAGTATATCCAAAGAAGGCTATTCTTCCGCTTACTCCTGCGATACCTTGCAGAAGGCGCAGCAAGCTGGTATTATCGACTCAAAGGTGATGGCATTGGGTGGCATCACCTTGGAACATCTTCCGGAAATAGCCGCTTTAGGTTTCGGAGGTGCCGTACTGCTGGGAGATGTCTGGCAGCAAGCGAAGGAAGCTTTCATCCCCCACTTCCTCCACCTGAAACAGCTTTCCTCTCACCCCTTTAATTTTTAATTTCTAATTTTTAATTATTTCATGCTTCCCCCTATTATCCTTTCCATTGCCGGTTCCGACTGTTCGGGCGGTGCAGGCATACAAGCAGACATAAAGACCATTTCCGCTTTGGGAGGTTATGCCGCTTCCGTCATCACGGCTGTTACTGCACAAAACACACTGGGAGTACAATCGGTTTATCCGATACCTGTGGATATGGTTAAGGCACAAATCACCTCTGTTATGGATGATTTAAGGCCGGATGCCGTCAAGATAGGTATGGTATATGATGCCGGTATTGTGACCACCATTGTCGATTGTCTTCAGACATATACTCCGGAGTGTATAGTCTATGACCCCGTCATGATATCGACCAGCGGACGGCGGCTGATGACCGAAGAAACCATACAAGTCATTAAGACGGAACTGTTTCCGCTATGCACCCTCATTACTCCCAACCTGAATGAAGCAAGCCTGCTTTGGGGGCGAACCATTGCCGGCACTGTGGAGATGCAGCAAGCGGCACAGGAATTATCCTGCAGATACAATACCGCTGTTCTCGTCAAAGGCGGACATCTGGAGGGCAATGACATGTGCGACGTGCTTTATTGCCGGCAACCTTCTGCCGGGGCTGACGTCCTGCCATCCGGATGCATCCTCTATTCCAATCCCAAAATAGAGAGCCGTAACCTGCACGGCACGGGGTGTACCCTTTCCTCTGCCATAGCTACATTTCTTGCCGGTAGCAGCAAACTCGATGAAGCGGTCTGCAAGGCTAAAGAGTATATCGGTACTGCGATAAACCGGGGGAAAAACATGGATATAGGGCACGGGAACGGTCCGTTATGGCACTTTCCTTTATCGGAATAAGAGCTCGTCGAAACGCATTATCTGTTTACCTTAAACGCATTATCTGTCAGCCTCCGATACATCATGTGTTTGGCACCAACGGACAATGCGTTTCGACATGCCTGCTTCTTAATAGCGTATGCCCAGAATTTTCTTGGCATCGTCTTTCTTGAACAGTGAATCAATGACGTCTAAAATCGCTTCGTAGTTTTCCGGATCTACGATATTGGGAGCGAATATGTTGAGGACTTTCATCTTGTCGTCATCAAAAGTATATAGTGCCATCAAACTGGCACATTGCACACAGTTCAGACTGTTGTTTCGGGCAACAGTTCTCATCATTTCGATTTGATCATCCTTGAAAGGGCGGGACTTCACTTTTTCATAAAAATGCCGGAAGTCTTCGGGGTGCATCCCCCTGACATAAACCGGAGCTGGAGAATCTATCACTACTTCACTGGGAACAACCGGCAACGTACGTGGCTCTCCGGAGAATGAGTCCATTGCAACGACTCTCCCACCTTCAAAAGTCACGACAATCTGAGTTCGGCTGATATTACTTTTACCGGACAGCACTCTGGAATATTCCCATTCTTCTATATCCCGGTCGAAGCGGCGATACTCTGGAGTTCCCAATATCTTGGTGACCTCCTGCCTGCTCATCCCCTTCTGGATACTGTTCAACACATCTACCTTAGCATCATAAAACAAACTGGAACAACTGCTGAATCCCATCGTCATTACCAGTCCCGCAATAATTAGTCTGATTGTTTTCATCTTATCGAGTTTTTAGTTGCCACAAAGGTAGGCAGAAACATGGATAGACCTCTTATTATCCCCCTATTTGTCAAAAGGGATTTCCCTACTTTTTTTAGCCATATACCTATTAATATGGAAATAATCCGTTATTTTTGCAGATACTATCACTATAAATAGGTAAAAACACATGGAAAAAGCAAAAGTATACTACTCTGATTTGCGTACCTCCCCTACATCCAATCTTTTGGATAAAATGGAACGCTTGCTGAAAAGGGCAGGCATCGAGCAACTTCCTTTGAAAGATAGCTTTGCTGCCATTAAAATCCATTTCGGCGAACCCGGAAACCTGGCATACTTGCGTCCCAATTATGCAGCTCGAATGGCAACCCTGCTCCGCAGCCTGGGAGCCAAACCTTTCCTGACGGACTGCAACACGCTGTATTCCGGTCGTCGTGCCAATGCTGTAGACCACTTGCAAAGTGCGATGGAGAATGGCTTTAACCCTATCTCGGCCCAGTGCCAGGTCATTATCGGCGACGGACTGAAGGGAACGGACTACCGCGAAATCCCTCTGAACGGGGAATATTGTCCGGCACCCAAAATCGGCACAGCGATAGCCGATGCCGATATTGTAATCAGTATGAACCACTTCAAGGGGCACGAACAAGCCGGTTTTGGCGGCGCCTTGAAGAATCTGGGCATGGGATGTGCCAGCGTAGGCGGAAAGCTGGAACTGCATTGCGCCTCGCAACCCAAGATTGATGAAGCAAGCTGCATCGGCTGCAACATCTGCGTGAAGCATTGCGCACACGACGCCGTGCACCTCAATACCAGCCGCAAGGCAGAAATAGACTACGCCAAATGCGTAGGTTGCGGACAGTGCGTAGCCCTCTGCCAGCACGACGGTGCCGTGATGGGAGCTGAAGATACCTCCGAGCGCCTAAACTATAAGATTGCTGAATATGCCTTGGCTGTCGTTATGGGCAAGCCCCATTTCCACATCAGCTTCATCATGAACGTATCTCCCGAATGCGACTGCTGGAACCACAACGATGCCGCCATCGTGCCCGACCTCGGCATTCTGGCTTCGGCAGACCCGGTTGCACTGGACAAGGCATGTGCAGATATGGTCATCCAAGCCCCGATACTGCACGGTAACAATTGCCTTGCCACGGCACACGAACACGATGACTTGTGCGGATGCGACAAGTTCCACTTGATGCACCCCGACACAGACTGGCTTGCCGGATTGCGCCATGCCGAGAAAATAGGATTGGGAACCATGGAATATGAATTGGTGAAGATTTGATTAAACCTTTTCAGTTTTAAACAGTCATAATAAAAATAGATTTATCAACTATAATATTATACAAATGGAAACATCTGTAAAACTTTATTCTTTGCCTTTCGGCAACGTAAAGACCTATCTATTCGTCCTGCTGTTCGTGGCAGGAAACATCGCCTTGCCGCAACTCTGCCATCTGGTCCCAGCAGGCGGTCCGACGTTGCTTCCCATCTATTTCTTTACACTGATAGCTGCTTATAAATATGGTTTCCGGGTAGGTCTGCTGACGGCTATCTTGTCTCCGGTCATCAATCATCTGCTTTTTGCCATGCCTGCTGCAGCCGTGTTGCCGGCCATACTTATAAAGTCCGGTCTGCTGGCCGGAACCGCCGCTCTTGCTGCACGCTATGCCAAGAATATCTCTTTATTGGCATTGCTGGGGTGTAATCCTCTCCTATCAAATTATCGGTACGGTCTTTGAATGGGCGTTGTGCGGTAATTTCTTTCTGGCTGTGCAAGATTTCCGTATGGGCATTCCGGGCATGCTGATTCAGTGGTTCGGAGGATATGCACTGCTGAAAGCAATCGCAAAGAAATAAACGTATATTCTCAAACAGTATCCCTTAATCCTAAAACTTTGTTCGCACACTGCGGATACATATCCCCAGTTTGCGGATGTCTATCCCAAGCCTTGGGATAGACATCCGCAAACCATAAACAAAGTTTTTTCTTAACTGATAAAAACTTTCTCCTTAATAGAGAAGACTTTTCTCTTAATACTTTGAACTTTTTTCCGCTATTTTCCTTTCTCCCTACAATAAAATCATTAATTTCGTGCCGAACAATATATCATATTTTCAACATGGAAGTAGTAACGAACAACTGGTTCACTAAAAAATATCCAATAGGTTTTGCCTTAAGCGGCGGTTTCATCAAAGGCTTTGCCCATTTGGGTGCCATGCAATCCTTATTGGAACATGACATAAAGCCCAATATACTTTCCGGAGTCAGCGCCGGAGCCTTGGCCGGGGTATTCTACGCCGACGGCAATGAACCGCATCAAGTTCTTGACTACTTTGCCGGGCACAAGTTTCAGGACCTGACCAAACTGGTGATTCCCAAAGTCGGATTGTTTGAATTGGGAGAATTCATCGATTTCCTGAAAAGCAATTTGAAATCCAAAAAACTGGAAGAACTGCAAATTCCTCTGATTATTACAGCTACTGACCTGGACCACGGACGTCTGGTACATTTCCATAAAGGGGACATCGCCGAACGCGTAGCAGCTTCGTGTTGCATGCCGGTATTGTTTGCCCCGGTCAATATAGACGGCACCCATTACGTGGACGGAGGCCTGCTGATGAACCTGCCTGTCTCTACCCTCCGCCGTATATGCGAAAAAGTGATTGCCGTGAATGTCAGCCCTCTGATGGCGACCAAGTATAAAATGAACATTGTGAGCATTGCCTTACGTTCCTATAATTTTATGTTCCGCTCCAACTCTTTTCCTGAACGCGAGAAGGCTGATTTGCTGATAGAACCTTATAACTTGGAGGGATACAGCAATACAGAGTTGGAAAAGGCGGAGGAGATATTCATGCAGGGATATAATACGACCAATGATATATTGGAACGTCTGCTCATAGACAAAGGCAGCATTTGGAAAGAATAAAACAACCATTCTATAACATAGAAAACAAAGAAATGAACGACGAAAACAAATTGATTATTTATCAAGTGTTCACCCGACTATTCGGAAACAACAATAACCACTGCATCAATAATGGCAGTATCACCGAAAATGGATGCGGCAAGATGGCTGACTTTACAGCCAAGGCGTTGGGAGAAATCAAGAAGCTTGGCGCTACACATATCTGGTACACGGGCATCATCGAGCATGCTACGCAAACTGACTACCGCCGTCACAATATCCAACCCGACCATCCGGCCATTGTGAAAGGTAAAGCCGGATCTCCCTATGCCATCAAGGACTACTATGATGTCGACCCGGATCTCGCCAAGGACGTACCGGAGCGTATGAAAGAGTTTGAGAATCTGGTGCAGCGCACTCACCGTAGCGGTCTGAAGGTTATCATAGATTTTGTTCCCAACCACGTAGCCCGTCAATATCACTCGGATGCCCAGCCGGATGGCACTTCACAACTGGGTTCAAACGATGATACCAATTATGCGTTCAGCCCATATAATAACTTCTATTATATCCCGAAATCGGAACTGCATGGCCAATTTGACATGAAAGGTGCAGCCGCCGAACCTTATAGGGAGTTTCCGGCAAAAGCTACCGGAAACAACCGTTTTGATGCTTATCCAAACATCACCGATTGGTACGAAACTATAAAGTTGAATTATGGAGTGGATTACCAGAACGGCGGGACTTGCCATTTCGACCCCATTCCCGACACATGGACCAAGATGCTGGATATCATGCTGTTCTGGGCTGGAAAGAATATAGACGGTTTCCGTTGCGATATGGCCGAAATGGTTCCCGTAGAGTTCTGGGAATGGGCAATCCCGCAGGTAAAGGAGCAATATCCCTCCCTGCTGTTTATAGCCGAAGTCTACAACCCGGGAGAATACAAGAATTACTTGTTCCGTGGCAAGTTTGATTATTTATACGACAAAGTAGGACTTTATGATACCTTGCGGGCTGTTACTTGCGGGTATGAATCGGCAACTGCCATCACCCGCTCTTGGCAAAGTCTGGGAGGTATAGAAAAACGCATGCTGAACTTTCTGGAAAACCATGACGAGCAACGTATCGCTTCCGACTTTTTTGCCAGTAACCCACGCAAGGCGATTCCGGCACTCATTGTGTCAGCTTGCATGAACACCAATCCGATGATGATTTATTTCGGTCAGGAGTTTGGTGAGCTGGGCATGGATAGTGAAGGTTTCAGCGGCCGGGACGGACGTACAACCATCTTTGACTATTGGAGTGTAGATACTATCCGCCGTTGGCGCAATGGCGGCAAGTTCGACGGCAAGATGCTGACGGAGGACCAGAAACACCTATACAGCATTTATAAACGGCTACTGACTCTTTGCAATGAAGAAAAGGCCATCTCTCAGGGGGCTTTCTTCGATTTGATGTATGCCAATGTCAACGGATGGCGCTTTAATGAACATAAGCAATATACATTCCTGCGCAAATTTGAGAGAGACCTGCTGCTGTTCGTCGTGAACTTCGACCATATCTCGGCAGACCTTGCCATAAATATTCCTTCTCATGCTTTTGACTTCCTGCAAATACCGCAGATGGACCAGTACAAAGCTACGGAGCTGCTCAGCGGAAAAGAAGAAAACATAAGTCTGCTTCCCTATAAGGCTACTAATGTGGCCGTCGAAGGATATGGAGGAAAGATACTTAAGATAAAGCTATAACGGAATCACAACTCTGGTGATTTATTAGATTTGGCACTGATTATGCAGAACAACACGGATTTCTTAATCGCTTCGTGGTTTTCCGCATAATCAGTGCCAAGTCTTTATTTGTTCTCTTCCATATATTCCTTCAGCCGATATAGCCGCGTGATGGCAGGATTATAAAAATCATCAGGATAATGTGCATCTATGTCACTCAGGTTAGCTTGCACAAAACGTTTCACATCCACTATGTTCTCAGCATCAGACAATGTTACACTTTGAGGGAAAGATGTGCTCTTTGCCCAAGCTATCAGCGCTTTAACGCTATCTTCATCAAATTTATATTCGGCCATATTCTACATATTTTCTTGCAAAGATAGTGCAAACCGGATGCACTGTCTCTTATACACATCTCCGAGCCCA
>ENA-UALO01001007-UALO01001007.1-human-gut-metagenome-genome-assembly--contig:-NODE-1007-length-10094-cov-4.945214_pt1 | contig 10094 bp, 10 predicted proteins | sample MGYA00243701_ERZ654470 | MGnify/ENA primary metagenome ERZ654470 (study PRJEB26926, sample SAMN06164444) | human gut metagenome | biome: ENVO:00009003; feature: ENVO:2100002; material: ENVO:00002003...
TGTATAAGAGACAGGAAAAAGCGACGGCAGCATGTTCGGCGTGCGCAGTGAAGCGGACGCCGAGCTGACCAAAAAGACCCTGCCCATGCTGCGGGAGCTCTACCGTCGGGAGCGCTCCCGGGTGCCGGTGACCATGCGTCTGGAGATCGAAGAGGGCGGCGAAAAGCTCACCGTGACCGATGCGGACGGCAATAAAGCGTTTGCCTACGGCGATTTTGAGCCGCAGCCCGCCCGCACCGACCCCACCGAGAGCCTGCGCCGCAGTCTGGCCAAGACCGGCGGCACCCCCTTTGAAGCGGCGGACATCGCCGTGGAGATGGACGGCGGGCCGTGGTTCGTGCCCGGCAGCACGGTGAATGAGCTGCGCCGGGAAGCGCTGGACGCCCTGCTCAAAAAGCGGGAAGTGCTGCGCCCCTGGCCCACTACCGAGGAGCATGTGCCTGCCCTGCCGCAGCGCACCCTGCCGCCGCACCGCACCCTGCGTGCCCGGTTCGAGCGCTGGGATCAGGTGCCGGAACAGGCCCTGAGCGGAGTGGAGTATCTCATCCTGCCCATTGCACAGGCCGACCGGGTGCCCCGGGAGTGGCGCAGCAAGACCATTCTGGAGCTGCCCCGGGCCATGTTCGGTGCACTGGAGCAGGACACCGCCCGCCGCATTGCGGCCACCCAGGATGCCGGCTTTGCCGGGTACGAGGCAAGCAACATCGCCCACCTGCGGCTGTGCCGGGGCCTGCCGCTGTCCGGCGGTTTTGGCCTGAACATCACAAACAACGCAGCAGCGCAGTTCTATGCGGAGCAGGGACTGAACAGCCTGCTCATCCTGCCCGAGGTCAAGGACAGTGACATCGCGTCCATTGCCCCGGTGCGGGACGGCAAGCCGGTGCCCACGGGCGTGATGGTCTACGGCCACATGCCGCTGATGCTCACCCGAGCCTGCCCGCTGCAGAACATCCACGACTGCGCCCACTGCGACAAGACCGGCACGCTGACCGACCGCAAGGCCAAAAAGTTCCCGGTGCGGTGCAGCCTGGGCATGCGCACCATCTACAACCCGGTGCCCATCTACATGGGCGACAAGCCCGGTGCGCTGGCCGTGGACTACGGCGTGGCCTATTTCACGCTGGAGACTCGCGAGGAAGCCGCCGCAATTCTGGATATGATCCGCACCCATGCGCCTTTTGAAGGCGATTTCACCCGCGGACTGTATTTCAAGGGAACCAATTGACCCTCTCACTGGCCTTGTCCGCCTGCGGCGGTGCAATGTCGGAGCTCTCCCGAAGGGTGAGCTGGATCGAGGAATGACAAAATAAACGAGGTATACTATGGAACCGATCACCGTAAACTATAAAGTATTGGACCCCCGGGCCAAGGTGCCCGCCTATGCAACGCCGGGGGCGGCGGCGGCCGACCTGTGCGCCGTGCTGGATGAGCCCCTGACACTGGCCCCCATGCAGCGGGCGTTGGTGCCCACTGGCCTTGCCATCGAGCTGCCCGGCCCCCACGCTGTGGCGCTGGTCTATGCCCGCAGCGGCCTTTCCATCAAGCACGGCCTGTGCATGGCAAACGGCGTGGGTGTGGTGGACAGTGACTACCGCGGGGAACTGAAGGTGCCCATGATCAATCTGGGCACCGAGGCCTATACCATCCAGCCCGGTGAGCGTGTGGCACAGCTCTGCATTGCACCGGTGTATACCGCTGCCTTTGCTCAGGCGGCTGAACTGGGGGATACCCAGCGCGGCGCGGGCGGCTTTGGCTCAACAGGGAAGTGAAGCGTATGAAAGATCTGATCCTGGCTTCCCAGAGCCCCCGCCGGAAAGAGCTGTTGAGCCTGTACACGACGGATTTTACCGTCTGTGTCAGCGATTTTGACGAGGATGCCGTGACGGCGGATACCCCCGCCCGGCTGGTGGAGCAGCTTGCCCGGGGCAAGTGCCTTGCTGTGGCCAAGGAACACCCCGGTGCCGTGGTGCTGGGCTGCGATACCGTGGTGGATGTGAACGGCGAGGTGTTCGGCAAGCCCCACAGCCCGGACGATGCCAGAAGGATGCTCCGCGCGCTGTCCGGTGCGACCCACTATGTGCACACCGGTGTCTGCGTTTTCGATGGCACCCGCACTGAGAGCTTTGTGGATACCTGCAAGGTCACCTTTTTCCCACTGAGCGAGGAGGAGATCGAGCGGTACGCCGCCACAGAGGAGCCCTACGATAAGGCCGGTGCCTACGCCATCCAGGGCCGCGCGGCGGTCTGGCTGGATGCCATTGAGGGGGATTATTACACCATTATGGGCCTGCCCGTCAGCCGGACGGTCCGCCTGCTTGAACAGTTCTGACAGTTTGTGCGGCGGAACGCACAGAAAAATGAAAAATACGGAAAAACTTGACAAAACGCTTGAGAAAACGTTGACTTGCGGCTATAATAGAAACGTGTTATTCTGCGATAGGCGGTCAAACCCTGTGGAGTTTGGGCTGCTGTGCGTTTTGGAATAGACCGGAAATACGAAGGAGAGCTTCATTATGAGTTTTTTGTCAAAGGACGTTGGCGTTGATCTGGGTACTGCCAATACCCTGGTTTACATGAAGGGCAAGGGCATCATCATGCGGGAACCCTCGGTCGTGGCTGTGGATACCAAGACCGATGAGGTGCGCTGCGTGGGTGCTGAGGCAAAGGCTGTCATCGGCCGTACCCCCGGCAGCATCGTGGCAGTCCGCCCCCTGAAGGATGGTGTCATCGCCGATTTCGATATCACGGCAAATATGCTGGAGAACTTCCTGAAAAAGGCCTGCGGCAACAGCATGTTCTCCCGCCCCCGCGTGGTCATCTGCATCCCCTCGGGCGTGACCGAGGTGGAGCGCCGCGCCGTGCGGGAAGCTACCCTGAAGGCTGGTGCCCGTCAGGTGTCGGTGATCGAGGAGCCCATGGCCGCTGCCATCGGTGCGGGCCTGCCCATCAGCGAGCCCACCGGCAGCATGATCGTGGACATTGGCGGCGGCACCGCTGAGATCGCAGTCATCTCTCTGGGCGGCATCGTGGCCTCCCGCAGCGTCCGGATGGCCGGTGATATGTTCGATCAGGCCATCATCGCTTTCATCAAGCGCAAGTATAACCTGCTCATCGGTGAGCGTACCGCCGAGCAGATCAAGATCGAGATCGGCTCGGCCTACCCCATGGACCCCGAGATGACCATGGAGATCAAGGGCCGCAACCTGGTGGACGGCCTGCCCAAGAACATCGTCGTCCACTCTGAGGATGTGCGCGAGGCCCTGCTGGAGTGCCTGGTCAAGATCACCAGCGCCATCAAGGAGACCCTGGAGCGCACCCCGCCTGAGCTGAGTGCCGATATCATCGACCACGGCATCACCCTGACCGGCGGCGGTGCCCTGCTGCGGGGTCTGGATCAGCTGATCCAGAGCGAGACCGGCATTGATGTCCATGTTGCGGAGGACCCGCTGGATTGCGTGGCCAAGGGTGCCGGTGCGGTGCTGGATCATGTGGATGTTCTGCACGACGTGCTGGACACCGATGGAGCTCATATGTAACGATGTAACAGAGGGTGCGGACGGCTCTGGGCTGTCCGCGCCCTTTTGCAATCGGAGGAAAACCCCTTGAAAGACTTTTTCGATACCTGGAAATTCAAGATCCTGGTGGGCATCGCGGTGTTTCTGGTGGGCATCATGGCCTACGCCGGTGCCAACGGCCGCCTGACTGCCGCTCCGCAGGAGCTGCTGAGCGTGGCGGCTGCTCCATTCCAGAAAGTGGCTGCTGTGGTCAGCGGCGGCGTGGCCTCCCTGTGGGAAAAGTACACCAGCATCGATGACGTGATGGCTGAGAACGAGACGCTCAAGGCCGAAAACGCCGAGCTGCGCCAGCAGATGGTGGATTACGACCGCGTCAAGGCCGAGAACCAGGCCTACAAGGCACTGGAAAGCATCCAGAGCCAGCGGCCAGAGATGAGCTATCTTTCCAGCTTTGTCATTGGCCGTGACCCGCTGGATTCCTTCTATGGCTTCACACTGGACCGCGGCACACTGGATGGCGTGGCCGTCAACGATGCCGTGGTCAGTGATCAGGGCTACCTGCTGGGCATGGTGGTGGAGGCTGAGCCCACCAGCTGCAAGGTGATGACCGTTCTTCACCCCAACTTCAACGCGGCGGGCGTGGTATCCCGCACCCGTGACAACGGCATCGTCACCGGCAGCTCCGAATACGCCGCCGATGGCCTGTGCGTGCTGACCAACCTTGCGCGCAACACCCTGACGGAGAAAAGCGACCAGGTGGTTACCACCGGGCTGGGCGGGGTGTTCCCGGCTGACCTGCTGGTGGGCGTGGTACAGGAACTGGTGCCCGAGGTCAGCGGCAAATCGACCATTGCCGTCATCAAACCCGGCACCGACCCCCGCACGGTGCGCCATGCGTTCATCATTACCAGTTTCTGAGGAGGGACCCTGATGGAATCACGCCGGAAACGCAGCCGGGGCCAGATCGTCAAATGGATCTGCTATGCGCTGCTGGGCCTTCTTTGTGCTGTTTTGCAGACCACGCCCGGGCTGTTCCAGTTCGGGGCGGCAAAGCCGCTCTGGCTGCTGCCGCTGGCGCTGGCGGTCGCCGTGTTTGAGGGCGAGTTCGCCGGGGCTGTCTTTGGGGCGGTCTGCGGCCTGATGTGGGACTGGCTGGCCGGGCGCACCGTGGGCATGCTGGCGCTGGAGCTGCTGCTGCTCTGCTTTGCCGTTTCGGCGGTGATGCAGCTCTACTTCAAGAATTCGGCCGCAAACTTTGTGCTCATTGCGTCTGCTGCCGCCCTGCTGGTGCTCACGCTGGACTGGCTGTTTTTTTACTACATGCCCGGTTACAGCGGTGCGGCCAGCCGCTGGCTGTGGTTTGTGCTGCCCACGGCGGCGCTCTCAGTGCCCGTCTGCTTCCCTCTGTTCGGGGTCGTGCGCCGCATCCACGAAGAATTTAAGATCGACAACGGCGTGGTGTAACGCACCCCGCGCCGGAAGGAGAATCCATGAACCAAGAAGAACGGAAAACCGCCATCCGGCGGATGCGTGTTCTCGTTGCCGCCGCCTGCATCCTCATGCTGCTGTACGGGCTGCGGCTCATCTTTTTGCAGCTGGTCAACGGGGACGACTTCAAATCCCAGGCCACCAACACCACCGACTACAAGTTTACGGTCACGGCGGCACGCGGTGACATTGTGGACAGCCGGGGGGAGCGCATTGCCACCAGCGTCACGGGCTACAACGTGGTGCTCAACAAGCTGCTGATGGGAGACGAAGATCTGGACGGGATGCTCCAGAAGATCGTCGAGCTGCTGCGCGCCAACGGTGAAAACTGGAACGATACCCTGCTCATCAGCCAGCCGGATGCAGCGGGCAATTATACCTTTACCGCCGAAGCGGGCAGCACCAGGGATCAGAAAGCCCTTGCCGCCATGAAGGACAACCTTGGTTTACAGCAGTATGCAACGGCCAATGATGTGATGGAGAAGCTGGTGGAGGATTACGACCTTGCCAGCTATCCGCTGAGCTGGCAGCGCACGCTGGGCGGTATCCACTACGAGATGCAGCTGCAGGCGTTTTCCAATGTGAACAACTTTATCATGGCGGAAAACGTCAGCGAGGCCACCGTGGCGACCATCAAGGAGCACGGCCTCTCGCTGCCGGGCGTGGAGATCGTGGAAACGAGTACCCGCAGCTATGAGCAATCCACGGTGCTGCCCCATGTCCTGGGCCGGGTGGGCAAGATCACCGCTGAAAAGTGGAAGGTGACCGATGAAAACGGCCAGACCACCTACCCCCTGCGCGAAAAAGGCTACAACATGAACGACATCATCGGCATCTCGGGCCTGGAATCGGCCTATGAGGACGAACTGCGTGGCAAGGATGGCGTGGAGACCATCACCCGCAACTCCGATGGTGTCATTGTGGATACGGCCCTGACCACAGTGCCCGAGCCGGGCCACACCGTGCAGCTGACCATCGACAGCCGGTTCCAGAAGGCGGTGGACAAGGCACTGGCCGAGAACATCGACATGATCAACCGGGTCTACAACACCGGCAGCATGAAAGCCGCCGCCTGTGCCGCCGTGGTGCTGGATGTGAAGGACGGCAGTGTGCTGGCCGCTTCCAATTACCCCAGCTTTGACCAGAACCTGTATGCCACCCAGTACAGCGAGTACAGCGCGGACGAGAGCCTGCCCCTGTTCAACCGGGCGTTGCAGGGCCTGTACACCCCCGGCTCCACCTTCAAGCCTGCCGTGGCGGTGGCGGCGCTGGATTCGGGCCTCATCAACCGGTATTCCACCGTGTTCTGCAACGGTGTGTACAATTATTACAGCGACTACCACCCCAAGTGTACCCGCCACGGCCACAGCGGCAACATCGACGTGATCACCGCCATCAAGTGGAGCTGCAACATCTTCTTCTACGACGTGGGCCGCCGCCTGACCAGTGAGGTCTACGACGCCTACGCCTACAAGCTGGGCATGGGTGTGCGCACCGGCGTGGAGGTCAGCGAGGCGCTGGGCCACCTGACCTCCAAGAACGACTCCAACTATATGGAGTCGCTGGACGTCCAGGCCGCCATCGGTCAGGGCAACACCGTGGTCAGCCCGGTGCAGCTGGCCACCTACGCGGCCACCATCGCCAACCGGGGCACCCGCTACCGCACCCACTTCGTCAAGGCCATCCTGGACTCCAACACCGGCGAGGTGCTGCAGGAGACCCAGCCCGAGGTCATGGACGTCATTGAGGACAGGGGAGAGACCTTTGATCTGGTGCAGCAGGGCATGATCGGCGTGTCCCAGACCATCCCGGTGCTGGCCAGCTACCCCTATACCATCGCCTGCAAGACCGGCACCCCCCAGCGCAGCGAGGGGTACTACGTCGGCAGCACCTATAAGCACTACACCAATACCATGATGATCACCTACGGCCCGGCGGAGGACCCCCAGATCGCCATCGGCATCGTGGTGGAGTACGGCGGCGGCGGCGCCCGCGCGGGCAACCTGGTGGCGGATATCTTCAACGCCTACTTCGCCATGCAGGATGGTACCCTGAATGAAGATGGCACCATCGGCAAGCAGGAGACCGCCGCAGACAGCACTCCCGCTGACCAGACTGCCCCCGCCCAGACCGAAACCGGCACGGATACGGCAGCAGATACGGCCACAGATCCCGCCGCAGGCACCACGGATGCTGCTCAGGAGACCGCACCTGCCGGGCAGGATGTTTTAGACAATTGAAGAAGGATAAAACGCTGAAACACTGCTTTTGGTGAATTCTGGCGCTTTTTTCCGAAAAAAGTATGAAGTTTGTCTAAAAAACGGTTGTAAAAGAACGGAAACTGTGATACTATGATATATGCAAGAAAATGCCCACTGGCAAAACAAAGGAGAGGTTGACCGATGACGATTGCACTGATTGCGCATGACTCCAAAAAAGAGCTGATGGTTCAGTTCTGTACGGCGTATTGCCGGATTTTGAGCCAGCATAAATTGGTGGCTACGGGCACCACCGGCAAGCTGATCTCTGAGGCAACGGGTCTGCAGATCCAGCGCTTTCTGGCAGGTGTTCAGGGCGGTGATCAGCAGATTGCATCCCGCATTGCCTGCAATGAGGTCGATCTGCTCCTGTTCTTCCGCGATCCGATCAACGCAAAGCCCAGCGAGCCCAACGAGATGACCCTGCTGCGCCTGTGTGATGTGCATAACATCCCGCTGGCCACCAACATCGCCACCGCGGAGGTGCTCATCCACGGTCTGGAGCGTGGAGATCTGGATTGGCGGGATATCGTCCACCCGCAGAACTGAAAACTGGAATAAAACACAAGCCCCCGCATGTTGGCCGGAAAACCAACGTGCGGGGGCTTTTTGCATCCCTGCGATGTTACAGGAACGTGACGGTTTCGGACAGAGGCTTGCGGGAGCTGTGGTTGGGCAGGGGGCCTGCACCCTCGGCAGCGTGGCCCAGATCAAGGAGCATCACGATCTCCTCGTTTTCGGGCAGACCCAGCGCTTTCGCCAGCTTGTCCGGGTCAAAAAAGTTGACCCAGCAGCTGTCTACGCCTGCATTGGCAGCGCCCAGCAGCAGGTGGGTGGCCACGATGGCGGCATCCTCCATGCCGGAGTTCATCCGCTCGCCGGGGTAAGTAAAGGTGTGGTTTTTGTCATAGGCGACCACCAGACAGACGGGGGCACCGTAGCGGCAGGGAGTGGCAGCATCGATCTTTGCCAGCCCTTCTTCGGACTGAACGACGTAGATGCGCTGTTCCTGGGTGTTCTTGGCGGTGGGTGCCAGCCGACCGGCTTCCAGAATGGTGTGGAGTGCTGCAGCGTCTACCTTGCCTGCACCAAAATTTTTGCAGGAATACCGCTGTGCAATAAGCTGAGTGAATTCCATAACGATCTCCTCCTGACTTGGATTGGACGGAACAGAGCGCCGCTTGCGGGTGCTCTGTTATGCTGATTATACCACACTGCGCCGGTGGCGCAACCCTTAAAAGAGGTCCAACATGTTGTCCAGATAGATCGCCTCCCGGACGTGGATCTGATACTCTGGCCGGGTCAGATAATAGAGCAGAAACTCCAGCACCAGCGCGCTGCCCAGCCCGCGCCCTTCCAGCTTGAAATTGGAAAAGCCCAACGGCAGATAGCGCTCCCGGATGTCCGCAGTGCCGATGAACCCGGGGTTTTCCATCGCCTTGGAAAAGCGGTAGCCCTCCTGCGCGCCGGGGGCGGTGCACCGATGTTCGCAGACCTCCCCCAGATTTTTGCGGCTGACGGCTTCGTAGCAGCGCCTGCGCTCGGTGCAGCCGAACCAGCAGCACTCGTTGCAGAGAAATTCTACCTTGTCCTTTTCGGGCTGGGAGAGCGTATCCAGGGCATCGAAGGCCTTGTTCAGCCGGAAGTCCGGCACGACATACCGGAACTCCGGCCGCCGGACCTCTGCCTGAAACGCCTGAGGATCCGTCAGGACCTTGGTGGTGGAGGATACGAGATAAAGCTCCGGGTAATGCTGCTGCAGGTAGTTCAAAAGCAGCTCGGAGTGAACGATGACCCCATTCTGCACAGTGCCCCGCTGGGCAAACTGCTGACACACTGCGTTGCATTTCCGGTCTGAGAGGTGCTCCGGGCGGAGCAGGGAATTGCTGAATGTGAGCCGGGCAGAGATGCCGTATTCCTGGGTCAGGGCCAGAACTTCGGCGGGGGAGTGCTCCCCGGCCTCCACGCGGCCCCCGCCCCAGATGCAATCCGGCGGCGCGCCGTAGATGGAGCCGATCTCGCACCAGTCATAAAAATATTCCCGGTGCTCCCGGAACAGGGGCAGGAACAGGCGGTAGAGCTCGTAGAACTCGAAGAGCCCGGGCAGGTGATAGCAGGCGGTATGTTTCATTCTCAGATTTCCTCGGTGTCAGAAGGTGCGGCGGTGATATCCCGGTAAAAGATCGCCCAGGCCGCTTCCTCGTAGGGGTGCAGAAAGAAAAAGCCGGCGCTCAGCGGGATGGACAGCAGGATCAGCGGAACGAGGACCGTATCCGCCGAGCGGGTGAAGGCAAAGACGAGAGAGAAACCAATCAGCATGGGCAGGGTGCAGAGCAGCTCCCAGCCCAGAAAGCTGAGATCGAGGCAGAATAGCCGCCACTTGTTGCCGTCCATGATGCGCCGGGATTCAGTGATGGCTTCGTTGGCCGTCAGGCCGGGGTGCTCGGCCATGATATAGGGGGTCATGGCATAGCTGTAGGCTTTTACCACGCCGGGGATGAACAGCAGCAGCGACCAGAGCGCCACATAAAGCCCCTGCAGGAAATTCATGCAGAAGCCGTCCCACAGGCGGTGCTTCTGGGAAGCGAGGTCGGAGAGGGCAGCGTCTCTGCCGTCTGCAAGGTTCAGGTTGAACCGGGCGTAGCCCAGCCGCGCCGCACCGCTCACGATGAAGGTGAACACTGCCCAGGCAAGGATGCAGACCACAAGAACCGCCAGCACGCCGCCGCTGCCGGTGGAAAGCAGCCCGGCAAACCCCGGGGTGTCGCCGTTGGCGTTCTGGCTCATGTTGGAGACGACCCTGTCTGAGCTGCTCACAATGCTGTCTCTTATA